>Ga0101945_1000387_pt1 | contig 78357 bp, 55 predicted proteins | sample DewCreD2012metaG_2_FD_75246 | JGI IMG/M metagenome (GOLD analysis project Ga0101945, IMG submission 75246) | Hot spring sediment bacterial and archeal communities from British Columbia, Canada, to study Microbial Dark Matter (Phase II) - Dewar... ... | reverse complement strand
CGTCACCCTCAGCGGTACCACGCCCTGGCAGGCCCTGGTCCGCCTGCCTGCCCCGGCTGCCACCGCCTGGCTCGCCTGCAGCCTGCTGCCCCCTGCCGTGTTGCTCGCCGGGCTGCTGTGGGCGCGCGGTCTGCGCCGCCTGCTCGGCTTCCTGGCCCTGCTGGCGGCCGGCACGATCCTGCTGCTCGTCATCGCCGCCACTCCGCCGTTCGACCGCCTCTACCGCACGGCTGTGGTGTCCCTGCCCTCCGGCTGGGTGGTGCGCGAGCCAGACAAGGTCATGCTCTTCCTCGCTCTGGCCTATGCCCTGGGGCTCGGCCTGGTCCTCCCCCACGCCGGCACTCGCTGGCTGGCCTGGCTGCGCGCTCTCCCCACAGCCGGCCACCTCGCGCTGGCGCTTGCCGGCCTCGCCCTGGCCCTGGCGCTCTTCGGCCAGGCCCGCCCGGGCATCGACAGCCTGCTGTGGCGCCCGGAGACTGCCTACCTGCCGCACGTCCTGCCGCCCGACTATCGCGCCGTGGCCGCGCTGCTGGCCCGCCGCGAGGCCTGGGCCGATCGCGTGCTGGTGCCCGCCCGCGATGCTCCGCGGGTCTGGAGCAGCGGCCGCGCCGACACCCTCTTCTTCGGCCGCTCCCTGGCCCAGCGCAGCATCTCGCCGCACTCGTTGCTCGGCGGCGCCTTCGTGCGCCTGGTCGAGGCCATGCTCGCCGCCGGCGACGACCCCCGCGCCCTGCTGCAGCAGGCCGGCATCACCCTCATCGTGGCCGAGGCCGACCATCCCGCCGGCGCCGTCCTGCGCAGCCACCTGCTCCGCCTGGGCTACCCCGTCCTCTACCGCGGCGAGGTGGTGACCCTCTTCGCCGTGCCCGGCCCGGACGGCCGCCCGCTCGGCGAGACGGCCGCCGCCGCGCCGGTGCAGGCCGCCACCCGCGTCCGCCTGGTCAGCGGCTTCCCTCCCTCTCGTCTCCCCCTCTCCCAGGGGGAGAGGGGGCCGGGGGGTGAGGTCTCTCCCCTCCACTCCGTTAGCCTCGACTACGTCGTGCCGGATGCGCCCACCCTGGCTGCCCTCCAGGCGCTCGCCGTGCCGGATCCTGCCGGCCTGTCCGGCCAGGACCTCGCCCTCCTTGGGGCGCCCGGGCGGCGCCTGGTGCCCCTCCTGCCGGCCACCCTGAACGGCGATCCCCAGGCCGGCTGGGCTCGCGGCTCCACCGTGGAAGAGATCTACACCCAGTGGCGCCGCACGCTGGCCCGCTTCGGCCTGGCGAACTGGCAGTTCGACCTGGGCCTGGGCCTGCTCTATACCGCGGCGCCCTCCCCCAGCACCGTCACGCTCTCCCTGCCCTCAGACCTGCCCGATGGGCAGTACACCCTCTGGGCCCGGCTGTTCCAGAGCCCTGCCGGCCGCGCTGTCCGGCTCCAGGTGCGGGAGGCCGCCCCTGCACTCGGGCGCGCTGCCCGGGCCGACACGCCTGACGCCTCGGCGCTGCTCCTCTCGGCCACCCTGCCGGCGCACGCGCCGACGAGCGCCTTTGTCTGGCAGTCCACCGGCACGCTCACCCTCCGGCACGGCCGGCGCTACGTCGCTGAACTCACCGCCCCCGGCGCCGGCCTCCATGCCGTGAACGCCCTGGCCCTCCTGCCCGCCCCGGCCGACCCTCCCCCGCAGCGCCGGGAGCAGGAGCCAGGGGATGCAGGCCCCCTCCCCCTCTCCCCCTGGGAGCAGGGGCCGGAGGGTGCGGTCTCTCTCCCCCTCTCCCCTTGGGAGAGGGGGCCGGGGGGTGAGGGCCTCTTCCCCTCCCCTGCAGGGGAGGGGCCCGGGGAGGGGTCTTCCTCCCCTCCCCCCCGCCTCTCCTGGCGCCGCCTCTCCCCGGTGCGGTACCAGGTCACGGTGACGGGTGCTCAGGGGCCCTTCCTGCTCGTCCTGCACGAGCACTTCGACCCCGGCTGGGCCGCCCGCGTGGGCAGCCGGACGCTGCGGCCGGTGCTGGCCGATGCGGTCTCCAACGGCTTTGTGATCACCCCGCCCGGGCCGGAGCCCTTCACGGTCACCCTGGAGTACACCGCCCAGCGCTGGTACGATGCCGGCCTCGCCCTCTCCGCGGTGACCGTCGCCGCCGTGCTCGCGCTCCTTGCCCTGGGGCGGCGCCGTCGCGCTGTCCCAGCCGGCGCAGCCTCCCTGCCCGCCCCTGCAGCTGACGCCCCGGCGGTCACGCTTCCGGCGGCCTGGGGGCACCCCTCTCAACCAGACGTTGCCGGACACGCCCCGGCCACCGGCCGGCCGGCCGCGCTGCCGGCGTCCGGATGCCGGCGCGCGCTCGCCTGGGGTGTCCTGAGCATCCAGGCGCTGGCGACTAGCGTGCTGGTGCTGACCCAGGGCTCTTTCCTGGTCGCCGAAGCCGGCTGGCGCGCTGTGCCGGCCGCCGGCCCCTGGCAGGTGACGGCCTCGACAGACGGCGCCGCCTCTCTGTCAGCCCGGCCCGTGGTGGTGACGGCCTTCCCTGTCCAGCCGGCCACGCCCTACCGCCTGGTCCTGGCGGTGCAGGCCGGGGCTGCCGCCACCACGCCGGCGCCGGCCCCGTTCCAGACCCTCCGCGAGCTGGATCGCGCCGGCTTGCCCCGCGCGCTCGCCTGGCTCCCCGGCCATGCCCCGGCCGTGGCGCCCTGGCCCCTCACCGGCGTGCACCCGGCCCCGGCGGACCGCGGCTGCGTCACCTGGACCGCCGAGGCGATCACCGGGCCCGATGCCACGGCGTTGCTGCTCTTGCTCGATCCAGACCTGCCGCTCTGCCAGCTGCGGCTCGAGCGGCAGCAGTTTGCGTCCGTGCTGCGGTGGCTCGACCAGGCTCAGAGCCCGCTCATGCTCGGCGCGCTGGCTGCTGAGCTGGCGGCGCTGGCCCTGCTCGCCGGCCTGGCGCGCGGCACCGCCGCGCGGTAGGCCGGCCAGCTCCTGGGCGGTCGCGCCGGTCCCACCCAGGGGACGTGCGCCCCGGGCTGCCTTGCCGGCGCCCGCGCCATAGCGTACAATGGGCCTGCACAAGTGAAGATGGCGCGCTAGGGGTGCGGCTGTCGCTGAGAGGCCTGCCCGTCGGTCCGGTCGATCACCTGTGATCGCCGGCCGGCGCGGCGAGGCCAACCCTTGGAACCTGATCCGGGTCATGCCGGCGTAGGGAAGCGCACGATCGCGGAGCTCCTGGGCGCTGGGGCGCGTGCGCCCGCTCTCCACGCACTCCAGAGGAGCCGCGCTCTCCAGAAAAGAGCTGCCTGCTCCGGCCGGGAGCTCCCGCGCACCGTCACGACGACCGCCGTGCTCGCCGCCAGGCGGTTTTTTCGTGCCTGGCGCCGCCTGCCGAGCGGCCGCGCCTGTCGAGCGGCCTCGTCCGCCGGCAGGCGGCACCCGGCCGGGGGCTGTGGGCTGCGGACGCGTCTGCCGAACCCGGGCGTGTCCCGCTCCGGCAGGCGCGGCCGCCGGAACGGGCGGGACGGGGCATCTCTCCGAGACGGGGCGCGCGGTCCACCCGCCCTGTGCCCGCCTGCGCCCGCGGCCCAGGCCGCCGGGCCCGGCCTGCACTCCCACCGCTCCCCCACCGGCCACCGGCCGAGCGGTCCCGCACCTCGCCCCGCGCCGCCAGCTGTTCCCCTCTGGGAGGTGTGTGATGGCTGCGATCTTCCAAACCCTCCAGCGTGAGGCGCAGGAGGTGGGGATTAGTCCCGTGCCGCCGGCGCGGCGGGCGCTCGGCCTGGGGGATATGTTCGTGCTCTGGGCCGACCTCGGCATCAGCTTCCTGGTGATGGTGGTCGGCATGTTCCTCGTGCCGGGCCTGGGGCTGGGCCAGGCCTTCCTGGCTATTCTCATCGGCGCCGTGATCGGGAACCTCCTGCTCGGCCTGGCCGCCATCCCCGGCAGCACGACCGGCGTGCCCACCATGGTGCTGCTGCGCGGGCCGCTGGGCCAGCGCGGCTCGTACCTGCCCACCGTGCTCAATATCCTGCAGCTCCTCGGCTGGGCCGCCTTCGAGGTGATCGTCATGGCCCAGGCCGCCGACTTGCTGGCCACACGCTTTTTGGGCTGGCCCCCGGCCTACCACGCCTGGGCGCTCGGCTTCACCCTGCTCACCCTCGCCCTGGCCCTGGGCGGCCCCATCCTGGTGGTCAAGCAGTGGATGGAGAAGTTCGCCGTCTGGGCCGTACTCGTCACCACGGTGTGGATCACCGCCGCCCTGCTTGCCACCGCCGACCTGGGCGCCCTGCTGGCCCGGCCGGGCACCGGGGAGCTCTCTTTCTGGCTGGCCGTGGACCTGGTGGTGGCCATGCCCATCTCCTGGTTCCCCCTCGTCGCCGACTATAGCCGCTTCGCCCGCGACCGCCGCGCCGCCTTCTGGGGCACCGCGGCCGGCTACTTCGTGCCCCACGTGTGGTTCTACGCCCTGGGCGCGCTGCTGGTGCTGGCTGCCGGGGTCACCGCCGATCCGGCCGCACCCATCGCGCCGCTCCTCACCGCCATCGCCGGCCTCACCGCCGGCTGGGTGGCGCTGCTGGTGCTGCTGGTGGACGAGACCGATGAGGGCTTCGCCAACGTCTACTCCACGGCGGTCTCCCTGCAGAACCTCGTGCCGCAGGCCAGCCAGCGCGGGCTCATCGTGCTGGTCTCAGCGGTGGTGCTGCTGCTCGCCTGGACCGTGCCGCTCACCCAGTATGAGAGCTTCCTCCTGCTGATCGGCTCGGCCTTCGTGCCGCTCCTGGGCGTGCTGGCCGCCGACTACTTCGTCCTGCGCGGCGGCCACTATGACGCGGCGGCGCTCCTGCAGCCCACCGGTGCCCTCGGGTACACCGCCGGGGTGTGCTGGCCGGCCCTGGCCATCTGGCTCGCCGGCGTGGCTGTCTACCTGACCATCAGCGGCCTGCCTGCCCTGGGCGTGCCGGGCCTGGCCCCCTGGCTGGGGGCCTCGTTGCCCAGCTTTCTTACCACGTTTGTGCTCTCCCTGGTGGCCGGCCGGGCGTGGGTCCGCCGTCCCGCCCCCGCACCCCTGGGAGAGGCCTGAGGGGTAGCCCGGAAGCCAGGACAGGGCCCAGAGATGCCAGGCTCAGCACGATGGGCGGGGACGGCATCGCGCCGCATTCCCGCAGGAGGAGAGGAGCAGCGCCATGAGCACCGAGCATCCTGATACGGTTCAGACCCTCCTCGCCGAGCTCCAGCGCGCGCTTGCGCCGGTCGAGGACCAGCTCCGCCGGCATCCCTACGTCCAGGCGGTCGAGGCGGGACAGCTGCCGCGGCCGGCCCTGCGCCGCTTCGCCGGCGAGCAGTTCCACATCATCACCAGCGACCTGCGCAGCGTGGGCCTGCTGGTCAGCCGCTTCGGCGACGCCGCGCCCAGCCGTACCTTCTTCCTGGGCGTGCTGCAGGGCGAACAGGCCGCCCTGGCGGCGCTGGAGGCCTTCGCCCGCGCCCTGGGCCTCACCCCGGCGGAGCTGGAAGCCTGGGAGCCGCTGCCAGGGGCGCACGCCTACACGGCCTACATGGCCTGGCTGGCCCTCTACGGCTCCGCCGCCGCGGTGGCTGCGGCCTACCTGGTGAACTTCCCGGCCTGGGGCGCGCTGTGCGGCCGCCTCAGCCGGGCCCTGCAGGCGCACTATGGCCTGACGCCCGCGGACGTGGCCTTCTTCGATCTCTTCGCCACGCCGCCGCCCGACTTCGCGACGCAGGCGCTGGCGGTGATCCGGCACGACCTCGCCCGCGGCGCCGACCCGCGGCTGGTGCGCCGCGCCGTCCGCCTCCTGCAGGGCTACGAACTCCTCTACTGGGACACCCTGTGGGCCGCCCGCGCGGAGCCGGCGGACGGATGAGTGCCCTGGCGCGCGGAGGGAACCAGCGTGCGTCGTGCAGGGTATAGTGCGGGATGCAGCACCTGGAGAGCCGCCTGGCCCCTGCCTGTTAGGCGGTGTGCGCGGTGCAGAGAACCACTCATGCGCCTGACCCTGTCACCGGTTCTTCCCCCGGCGGATTGCATCGGGGCGATACTCAACCCTACGTGCCGGCACGCGCCCCGCTCCAGGGAGGGATGGGACGCCGGACACAGAACGTCGTCCGCGGAGGGATAGGCGGCGGAAGGACATGGAGGGCCGGCGCGCTGTGCCCCTCCACCTGATGAAGCATCTCACGAGGCTGTTAGACTGTCGGGAGGCTTGCCATGAGTGCGCGCGTCACGGAGGACCTCTGGACGTGGATCCGGCCGATCTACGAGGCTATTCTGGCCCACCCCTTCCTCACCGGTCTGGCCGAGGGCACGCTGCCTGAGCCCTGCTTCCGGTTTTATGTCGTGCAGGACGCCCTCTACCTGCGCGACTTCGCCCGCGCCCTGGCCGTGGCGGCGGCCAAAGCCCCCCAGGACCCCTGGTGTGAACTCTTCGCCGAGCACGCCAAGACGGCCCTGGTGGTCGAGCGGGCCCTCCATGAGAGCTTCTTCCAGACGTGGGGCCTCTCCCCCGAGCAGGTCGAGGCCACGCCCCCGGCGCCCACCACGCTGGCGTACACGTCGTACCTCCTGCGCGTGGCCTACGCCGCACCGTTCGAGGAGCTGGTGGGGGCGCTCCTGCCCTGCTACTGGATCTACTGGGAGGTGGGCAAGGCGCTGGAGCAGCGCGGCTCGCCGCATCCGCTCTACCGCCGCTGGATCGAGACCTACGCCTCGGCCGAGTTCGCCACGGTGGTGCAGCAGGTGCTCGACGTGATCGAGCAGGCAGTGGCCGGACTGCCGGAGCCCCGCCGCCAGCCCATCCGGCAGCACGTCCTCACCACCAGCCGCTACGAGTGGCTGTTCTGGGACGCCGCCTACCGCCAGGAGCAGTGGCCGGTGTGAGCATCCAGGACGCGCCGGGCGGCACCGGACCGGTAGACGAAGCAGAAGAGCCGACGAAAAAAAAGAAGAAACAAAGAGGAGGCGAGCGGCTCCCGTGCCGCACCGTGCAGCGGGAAGCGGCCGCTCCAAAGTGCGGGCCCTTGTATCCTGCAGGGTCGCTGCACGTCAGCCTCGGGAGGATCATGCCCCCTGGAGGAGCCGGTCGCGCTGCAGGGCAGCACATGCCGGCAAAACGCCGACGGGAGCACCGCCGGCGCCGGGCTCCGTGCGGGAGCCGTCGAACAGAACGGAGCGTGTCACCGGCGTGCGGACGGAGGCCCTGCCGGCGCACAGACCGAGGGCGGTGTGTGCGGGCCGTCGCGGTGTTCACGACAGAAGCCCTGCCGGCGCACGGACCGAGGAGGGCGTGCCGGTGGCCGCCAGGAAAGCCTGGAAAAGCGCCACGTGGGGGTGCACGGCCGGCACACGGACCACGGCACGCCACGGCACGCCGGAGCAAACCGAAGCCAGGCGGCGTGCCACCGGGCGCAGCTCCGGCGCGCGCCAGGAGTAGCGCGCCGAAGACAGGGAAGACAGGGGATAGACGCGGCGGGCGCCGGGCAGCGCGGCGAGTCGTGCTCGCCTCACTGGGGTGTGCACGGCACCCGCACGCTCCACGCACGTGCGGCGCCCTCAGGGCGATGCTGCCCGGCGCCCAACCTTAGTATACCACCATACCACCAGGCGCCATCCGGACTTCCCCGCGCCGACTCCGGCCCGGTTCGGGCCACGATGTCGGGACCATGGTAGCGTGCCGCCTGGGTGCGGACGGCCATGCGCCCAGTCAGGTCGGCGCCGCCGGTGGTGTCCTGCCGGCGACTGGCGCACCGCCGGGCCCCACGCCCGGCGGCTTCCGAGGGAGGGGAGAAGGACGCCCCAGAACGGCGTAAGATAGGCAAGCACGAGAGACACGCGCAAGCAATACACACCACGTACGGAAAAACCACGCACCAAACCGGAGCGAGGCCATGCGCGTGCTTGTGGGGATTATCGCCGTCGTGGCGGGCGCCGTGGTGATGGCGGTCGCTGTGGCCGGGCAGGGCGAGGTGCACTGGGCCTTCCTACTGGGCATGCTGCTCGTGGCCGGCGGCATCCTGCTGGGCGTCATCGGCAGCCGGCCGCCTGCCCAGCCTTCCCCGCCCCATCACTGAGCGCCACCCAGGTGCCTGTCCCGCGAATCTGCCGGATGCGGCGGCACCGCCGGCAGCACGCCCGGGGCGTACACCGATGCCCCGGGCCATCCGGGAAATGCGCCATGCGCTCCGCGCGGTCCGGACAGCAGCACGCCCGGAGCGTCGGCGTATGCTCCGGGCCACTTCTCCCCCATTGCTGTGGCCCAGGCGCGTGGGGGACGCCGACGCGGGGGTAGGCGGTATCTCCCCTTTGTCCGGCTGCCGGGCGGGAGGAAACGCCGGGTCTCAGGGCTGCGCCGGGGGGCGGATGCGCCTCGGGCATTCTCTGGAGCGGGTCAACGGCCGCTGCAGCGGTGCGTCTATCTCAGGGATACGCAGGTGCACGTTCAAGGTGCTGGAGGAACGTCTTCAGCTCCAGCAGCGGCTGCAGTAGTGCAGCTCAGGGAGGCATAGGGGTACGTATACGCATCGAGTACGCCAGGCAGCCAGGCGTGCCCGGGGCGTGCTGCCACTCCCCGTGCCTGCGAGGCTGTGCGGACCTGCCCGCGGATGGTGGCCGGCTCGCGCGCCCACCATCCGCGCCCGCGAGGCCGTGCGGCTGCTCTCGGTCGCCGGGTGTGCCGGGGTGGGCCGTCCCGGGGGTCCAACAGAAACGCCGTCAAGTCTCAAGAGCCAGGCGTGCCGGGGCCTACCCCGGCGCGCGGGAGAGGGCGTCCAGCCACAGGCGAGCTTCGCTCCTAGGGTCGCGGGGCATCGGCACCGCGGCCCGTGTGTCAGAGCGGCTCTGGCCTGCCCGGCCCCGTGCGCTGGGGACCCACACGCTGGGCAAGACCTGATCCAGCGCCGGTGACGCCCGGCCCCCGTGCGCACGGGGGCCACGGTTCGGCACGAAGCCACCGAGCGAGCGTGCCCGGCCCCCGCGCGCCGGCGGCCCCCAGGCGCCGGACCACGAACCTCCCCCTCGTCCCAGAATTTCTGCGTGCATGCGCTGGGGATGCGCACTCCCTGTTGATTCGCCGCCACTCGCCTCCGTTCGCTCGATTTCGCCCTTCTTCGCTGCTCGCACTTTTCCGCCGGTATGGTAGACTAAGTGTGCGTTGAGCGAAAGGGAGCGAGCAATCGCATCCAGCGCCCAGCGCACAGAAGAAGCTTCGGACGAGCCGCAAGGTTTGTTCGAAGCTTCTTCGCGTTCGTGCGCTCCCCGCGCCGGCAGAGCACAGCGCAAAGCGCCCCCTCCGCCGGACTAGTCCGCCCGGGGGAACATCGCCACACGCCGGGTGCGCAACACCCGCGCGCTCTTCCCTCGGGCGCGCCCGGGGAGCTGCGCTCTCCTGCTGTTCCTCCGGCATCGGTCCCCCCTCGGCGCACGGCGCGGTGTCTCCCCCATCCAGGCGGGGTGTCCCCAGGGGAGGGTATCCCGCCACGTTCGGCGCGGCGCCCAAAGCGGCGCGCTGGGCGCCGCACCCCCACGCCGGCGGGCACCCCTGCCCGCCCTTCGTGGCGATCGTCATCCCCTACCCCCGCGCCGACGGGCACCCCGGCGGCCTGGCAGCATCACCTGCGCCCGGTTCCACATCACCTCACCCTGGCGGGCACCCTCGTATGAGGGTGCGGGCACTAGCCGCCTGCTCGCCACACTCCCGCGCTGGCGGGCACCCCACCGCGCCGGGAACGCGCAGCGTCCAAAACGGTACGCCATCCCGCGCCCTGGGGCACGCGGGGGCTCTTCGGGGGCACCAGGCGCCGGGGCAGGGTGCAGCCGGCTAGCGCGGCGCAGGGCTCTCCGGGGAGCACCAGGCGTCGGGGATGGCTGCCGAGAAGCTGTCGAGAAGCTGTGGAGCGCCAGGGCGGCACGCCGCGGCGGTAAACTGGTCCTGCAGGGACGGCACTCCGCCGCCAGGCAGCTGCGGAGTGCCGCCGCGCCATGCCAGGTGTCTCTCCAGGGGTATCAGACGGCATCCGGGGGCATCACGAGACATCCGGCGGTATCCGGCGGTATCCGGCGGCCATGCCGTCCAGGCCCGTCCAGGCCTGGACAGGTCTGTCTGCGCCCGACGGAACGGGCACGACGAGGCCGCATCCGCCCTCCAATTCCGCCCGGCGGCCCTTTCCTCCCCCGGCGCACGATGTCATCGTACAGGCGGACGATGTCCGCCAGGCGACGTCCGATGACCCACGTCCTGGGTACTATCCCCCGCCGTCGCGGCGCCGAGCGCTGCCCGGCGGCGCGGCCGGGTGCCGTCCCGACGTGTCACACCGCGTCCTGGCTCACCGTGTCTTGGCTCGCCGTGTCTCGTGTCTCTTGTATCTGCGTGTCTCGTGTCTCTCGTACTCGTGTCTCTCGTATCTGATGGAGGGTCTAGATGGAGGGTCTAATGGAGGACCTCTCGCGCAGGACGTCAGACGCCATCCACCCCGAGGAGCGCCGGTAATGCGCGTGCTGGTGCTGAGCCACGCCGCCGTCCTGGCGGCGAACCAGGCCCTTTACGCCCGGCTGGTGCAGGCCCACGGGATCGACCTCACCCTGGTCGCCCCGGCGCGCTGGACCAGCGATCTGCGCGGCCCCCTGCAGCTGGAGGTGGTCCCGGCGCTGGCCGGCCGCGTGGTGGGGGCGCCGGTGCTGTTCGCCGGCCAGCGCGCCCTGCACTGCTACGCGCGCGGCCTGCCGGATGTGCGCCGCCGGCCACCCCAGGTGGTCTACGTCGACGAGGAACCCTGGAGCCTGGCAGCCCTACAGGCGCTCCTGCTGGCCCGCCGCGCCCGGGCGTGCCTGGTGGTGGCCACCAAACAGAACGTGCCCAGGCGCCTGCCGCCGCCGTTCGCCCAGGTGCGCCGCCTGGTGCTGCGGCACGCCGCCGCCGTCATCGCCCTCACCGCGGAGGTGGCGGCGGTGGTGCGCGCCCAGGGCTATGGCGGGCCGCTCGCTATCATCCCCCACGGCGTCGCGCTCGACCAGTTTGCCCCTGCGCCGGCTGCCCGCGCGCGCCTGCGCGCAGCCTGGGGCGTGCCGCCGGAAGCGTACCTCGCCGGCTATGCCGGCCGCTTCCTGCCGGTGAAGGGCCTGTCCTTCCTCATCGCCGCGGCGGCACGTCTCTGCGTCACCGCGGCGGGACCGCCGCCCTGCCATGTGGTGCTGGTGGGCGAGGGCCCCGAGCGGCCGCGCCTGGCCGCCCAGATCCGCGCCGCCGGCCTGGCCGGGACGGTGCACCTGGTGCCGTCTGTGCCGCACGACCGCATGGCCGGGGTCTATAGTGCCCTGGACGTGCTGGTGCTGCCATCGGTCAGCCTGCCCGGCCAGCGCGAGCAGTTCGGCCGCGTGCTGATCGAGGCGCTGGCCTGCGATACGCCGGTGATCGGCACGGCCTCCGGGGGCATCCCGGAGGTGATCCACACCACCGGCGGGGGACTGGTGGTGCCGGAGGCCGATCCGGCGGCGCTCGCCCGCGCCCTGGGGCACCTGCGCGATCCGGCCGTGCGGCACGCCTACGCTGCCCGCGGCCGCGCCGGCGTGCAGCAGCACTACAGCCTGGCCCGCGTGGCCGCGCGCACCGCCGCCGTCCTCGCCGCGCTGGGCCGTGGAGGAGGCTGACTCGATGGATCAAGCGCAAGGGCCAAACGGCACGCCGGCCCAGCCGGCCTCCGCCTCTGCTGCGGCAGAGGCGGAGGTTGATCCGACGATGCGCCTGGAGCACTCCCGCAGGGAGCGGCAGGACATGCCGCCTCCGCCCTCACCCCTGTCCCCACCCCCGGAGCTGGGGCCGCGCGTGCTGCTGGTGGCGCCGGACTTTCCCCCGAGCACCGGCGGAGTACAGACCACCCTCGGCCACCTCGCCGCCGGCTATCCCCCAGGGAACCTGGCCGGCGTGGTGGCGCCGGCCGCCCCCGGCGCGGCGGCGTTCGACCGCGCGCAGCCGTACCGCATCTGGCGGGCGCCCGGGCCGGCCCTGCGGCCCGGGGCCGCGGCTGCGGCGCTGCCGGGGTTGTACGCCACCGCCGCAGCCGTGCTGGCCCGCCGACCGGTGGAGGTACTGGTGTGCGGGCACGTCCTGGCCGCGCCACTGGGCCTGGCCTGGGGGCGCCTCACCGGCCGGCCCTGGCTGCTCTTCGTCTATGGCAGCGAACTCCTGGCCGGGCGTGCCCGGCCGCTGCGCCAGGCCCTGGTGCGGGTGGCGGACCACGTCATCGCCAACAGCCGCTTCACCGCGGCCCAGCTTGCGGCCCTGGGGGTGCCGCCTGCGCGGATCACCTGCCTTCCCCCGGCGGTGGATGCGACGCGCTTTCGCCCCGGGCTGGCGGCCGCTGCGGCGCAGGTGCGCGCCCGCCACGGCCTGGCCGGCCGGCGGGTTGTGCTCACGGTGAGCCGGCTGGGGCCACAGCTCGCCTACAAAGGCCACGACGTCCTGCTGCAGGCGCTGGCCCGCCTGCGGCGGCGCTGGCCCGACGTCGTCTCCCTCGTCGTCGGGCGCGGCGATCCGGCCTATCTTGCATCCCTGGCCCGCGCGGCGGGGGTCGCAGATGCCGTGGTCGTCGCCGGGGCCGTGCCGGAGGCCGCGCTCCCCGCCTACTACGCCGCCGCCGACGTCTTCGCCCTGATCAGCCGCTCAGCGCGCCCGCCCGCAGGGCCGGGCGCGGGCCCGGCGGCCGGGCCGGTGGAGGGGTTCGGCACCGTCTACCTGGAGGCGGCGGCCTGCGGCGTGCCGGCCGTCGGCGGCGCAGGCGGGGGCGTGGCCGAGGCCATCGTCGACGGAGAGACCGGCCTGGTGGTCCCGCCGGAGGATCCCCAGGCGGTGGCGGCGGCGCTGGCGCGCCTGCTCGAGGACCGCGCCTATGCGGCGCGGCTGGGGCAGGCGGCGCGCCGGCGGGTGGAGGCCGCCTTCACCTGGCCCGCGCGCGTGCAGCAGTTTGCCGCGCTTGTGGCCGCGGTGGAGCGGGCCCGCTGAGGCTGCGCGCGGCGACGGCGCGCCCGGGCCGGTGGCGGGCGCGACGGGCGCTCCAGACGTGCGGCGCGCCCGCCGGGGCTGCCTGCGGCGGCGCGAGCCCGGGCTCCGACAGGCCCGCCCCGTCGCAGGATACGCAAGGCAAGAGGAAGGACACGACCGCGCCGGGCGGGGCGGGAAGGAGCCGGACCGGGGACGGCCGGCGGCGGGTGGCAGGACCGGGGATAGGAGGGAAGGAGGCGACCTGGTGACCCAGGCTGTCGCGCACCGTGACAACCACGACAAAGGAGCCGGACCGGGGACGGCCGGGAAAGGGGAGCAGGACCGTCGGCGATGGGCACGGCCGGCGGCCGCACACGGCCCAGGAGCGGACGTGCACGGGGCAAGACGGGCCGCGCGCGATGGGCGCCGGGGCCCCCACCCCGCAGGCCGCTCCTGCGCCCCGGCTCGTGGCGGCCGGCCCGCCCCGCAGGCCGAAACGAGCGCCACGGTGAAACCCGCCGATGCCGGGCACAGAACGCTGGAGCCCCCACCGTGGCTCAGGCATAGACGCAGAGGGAACGCGCCGGGCAGGGCGGAGGACGAGAGACAGGACGAGGGACAGGAGGGAGGACACGCGGCAGCGGGCAGGACTGGCCGGCTGGCCGGGGCAGCCGGCCGCATGCGCCCCGCCGCAGGCGTGCCGGCCGGGGGAGGGTCCAGGCGGGGAGCCCGGACCGGGCGCGGCGGGGCATCCGCCTGCCCCGGCTGTGTCTCCCGCACCCGCGTGGCGCACGGTGAGCGGGGAAGGGCCGGCCAGGACAGGTGCCCCGGTGTGGGGGAGGACAGGCTCGGGAGCACGCGGGAAATACAGCGGCTCTCCAGGTGGCCCAGTGTGGGGGAGGACAGCACCCGCTGCGACGGCAACATGTCCACGCGCCAGGTGCCCCGGTGCGGGAGGAGGACAGGCAGAGCATGGGACCGACCACACCGCCGGAGGAGGAGGGAGAACGATGCTGCCGGTACTCTACTACAACCACACCGGCCTGGTGAGCGGCGCCGAGGTCAGTCTGCTGGCGCTGCTGGAGGCCGCGCGCGCCGTCGGCCGGCCGCTGGCCCTGGCCTGTCCCATGCCGCCGTCTGCCCACGCAGCCGCGCCGGTAGACGGTCTGGCCGCCGGGGCGGAGCTGCCGGGGGACCGGCTCCCCGGCGCCGGCACGCCCGCCGCGCTGGCCGCGCGCGCCCGTGCGCTGGGGGTGCCGGTGCTGCCCGTGCCGGCATTCACTCCCGGCTTTCCGCGTACGCCCGCCCACCTGCTCATCGCGCTCCGGCAGAGCATTCCCGCGGCGCGCGGCCTGGCTCGGGCTGTCCGCGCACAGCAGGCCGCCATCGTCCACGCCAACTCCGTGCGCGCCGGGCTGATCGCCGCGCTCACCCCCCTGCCCGCGCACACCCGGCTGGTCGTGCACGTACGGGACGCCCTGCCACCGACGGTGCCGGGCCGGCTGGTGGCCGCGCTGCTGGCCCGCCGCGCTCACGCGGTGATCGCCATCTCCCGCTTTGTCGCCGCCGCCTTCACCGGCCAAGTCGCGGACGCCACCGCCGGCCCGGCACCGGGCGTCCACCGGCCCGGCGGCGGCCTGCTGCAGCCCCCTATGCTGCGGGTGATCTACAACGGCGTCGACCCCAGCCGCTGGGACCCAGCGCGGGCGGACGGCGCGCGCGTGCGGCAGGAGCTGGGCGTGCCACCCCAGGCGCCGCTCTTGGCCCTGGTGGGCCAGATCACCCCCTGGAAGGGCCAGCGCGACGCTCTGCTCGCCCTGCCGACTGTGCGGGCCCGCTACCCCACCGCCGTGCTGCTCGTCGCCGGCAGCCCCAAATTCACCGGCCCCACCGTGCGCGCGGACAACCTGGCGTATGCGGCCGAGCTCCGCCGTACTGCTGCCGCGCTGGGGCTGGACGGCGGCGTGCGCTTTCTGGGGGAGCGCGACGACGTGCCGGATCTCCTAGCGGCGGCGGACCTCCTGGTGCTGCCGTCGTGGGCGGAGCCGTTCGGCCGCGTGCTGATCGAGGCGATGGCCATGGCGCGGCCGGTGGTAGCGACGCAGGCCGGCGGCGTGCCGGAGGTCGTCGAGCACGGGGCAAGCGGGCTGCTCGTCCCGCCGCGCGCACCGGCAGCGCTGGCGGCGGCCATCCTGGCCCTGCTAGACGACCCGGCGCGCGCTCGTGCCATGGGGGCGCGGGGCCGCGCCGTGGTGACGGCGCGCTTCACCGCCGCTCAGACGGCCGCGGCCATCGATGCCCTCTACGCCGAGCTGGGCGCCGCCGACCCGTCTCCAACTCCGGTGCCGTACCGTCGCCGGCAGGAGGCCTGGGACGACGCCTGCGCAGACTGAGCGGAGGGAGCGGAGGGCGTGCACGGCGGGACAGACGCATCGTGCGGCCGGCGGTAGTGCGGCCGGCACTGTCCCTGCGGCCGCGGCCTGCCCGCGCGCCGGGCCGGACGCGCCCCCCCGTGCAGCCGGCCTCTCCCGAAAGGCCCGCGCCCACACCGCCGGGCATGCGGTGCGGGCGCACTGGTGCAGGCCCCGCACCTGTGCGCGCCGGCAGACCGAGCACGCCAGAGCGGCAGATGATGGTCACGCCCCGCACCTGTGCACGCCGGCAGGCCGCGCTCGTTCTACGACGCGCCCCTCCGGCGTGCGCAGGGCCCGACGTGTGCAGGGCCTGGAGAACAGGCGGGAAGATGCCGAGCCTGGACGCCGCGCGCGGCATCTTCCCGCACCCTTTCCCGCAGCCACGGTGGGATCTCCCTGGTTTCGTGCCTGGCTTCTCTGAGGTTCACCGCGGTTTGCGCTTCGGTCCTCCGGCCCACCGGGGGGCACCGCGCTGGAAACACGCACCAGCGCCGCCGGCACCGCGGTCTTCCGGCACGCCGAGGGGCGCCCCGCTGCTGCCCACGTGGCGGCCCTCGGCCACCTGCGCCGCATGCACCGCGGTGCGCGCACACGGCACCGAGACACGGAGCCGGGAACTGGGGGGACCGACGCCGCGCAGGGATGCAGAGCGACCACGCGCGCCATGCCCCCCAGGGCCCGCCGGGCGGGCGCGCGTGGGTGGGGCGCGCCTGCGTCCGCCCGGCCGCCCTACTGGCTCAGGATCTGATTGCCCAGCTGCACCGCCTGCGCCGTCGCCTCGGTGAGGCCGACCTCCCCGCGGAAGAACTTGGTCAGCTCCGCATTGACGGTGTTGATCAAGTCGGTGTAGCGGTGGTTCGCCGGCAGGCGCAGCGAACCGGCGCCCTGCGGATACGCCTTGATCGTGTTGGCGTAGATCGGATCGAACGACAGCAGCCGGGGATCCTCCCACACATCGACGCGACCGCCTGGGCTGCCGGCGCCGCCGAACACCTGCTCGATGCCGTTCTCCTTGTTGGTGATGAACTTGAGGTACTCCCAGCAGGCCGCCACCTTATCCAGCTTGGTGATGCCCATGCCGGAGCCGGACGCCTGGGTGCCGCGCCGGCCCCCCGGCCCCTTCGGCATCAGGGCAATGCCCAGCTCGAAGGTGATCTCCTGCTGGCCCGGCTTCTTGTATTCGGCCACCAGGCCAGGGGTGGTATGGTGCATGGCCAGCTTGCCCAGGGCGAAGAGGCCGCGCGGGCCGCCCAGGCTGAGCGGGGCGCCCTGCACCTGCCGGAAGAGATTATCGATCACCTGAAACTTGGCCTGGGCGTCGTAGACGAACTGGAAGCCCGCCCGCGCCTCCGGCGAGTCGATCAGCACCCGCCGGCCGGCCTCGTCCAGAAACTCTCCGCCGTGCTGCCGCACCCAGAAGGCCCCGAACTCGCTGAACCCCCACGACGGCCACCAGCCCCACACATCGTCGTCCTTGCGGGTCATCTTCTGGGCCGCCACGATGAGTTCGTCCTGGGTCCAGTTCCCATCGTCGGGGATGGTAATGCCGGCGGCACGGGTCATCGCCTTGTTGTAGTACAGCACGTTCGTGCCGTAGTGGGCATGGGTAGGCAGGGCGTACAGCTTGCCCTCGACGGTGAACGCATCCAGCATGGACTTGAAGTACGGCCGCAGGTCAAACTTCGTGTCTTTCTTGATCAGGTCGTCCAGGGGCTTGAAGATGCCCTTGCTAGCCTGCTCGCGGCCGGCCACGCCATCGGCCAGGACCCCGAACCAGGACATGTCGGGCAGCGTTCCGGCCACGGCGAGGACCGTCAGTTTCTCCCCTACGTTCGGCTGGGCATCCACAAGGTTAACGGTGATATTCGTCTGGGGCGTGAAGATGGTCTTGGCCTGGCGGTCGTAGAACTGGCTGTGCCCGGTGGGGCTGGACACCCCGGCGCGGGTGAGCACCTCGATGGTGACGGGTCCTGTAGTGGCGGGCTTGGCGGGCTCAGTGCCGCCGGGGCGGCAGGCCGCCAGGAGGGCCCCTGCACCGCCCAGCGCGCCACCCAGGACCACCGTCCGGCGGGTCACCCTCGACCGCCCGTGACCGGCAACGCTGCTGGCTCGTTCGTTCATGGTCCTATCCCTTCTTCCTTTCGTTGTTTGCCTCAGGCGCGCTCCCGCAGCCTGCGGTGCATCGCGCCGCGTGGTACGCCTGCCCTACTGTAGCGTACGGATGCAGGCGGCGCAAGGGGCCGGGTACCCTCCTTCCCTGGGGGCAGGCCTGCCCCCAGAGATGCAGCCAGGGACTTACAGAAGATTTCGACCAGTTGTGGCGGTACGAGCAGACTCAGGCGCGTGGGGAGAAGCCGAGGGGACGGCTGGGAGAAGATTTCGACCGGGTTCAGTGCTATCAAGGGACATTCTAGCCGCCCGGCAAACCCACGCTACGAACGGTGCCCCCGATTCCATGATCGCCGGTCGAGCAGGTCTGCGGCATTGTTGGCAAAGCATCGTTTTGAAGTATAGTAATTATATACTATCATAGCTGTGTACGGTGAAAGCCGGACTGACGCAATGAGGCAGCGGGTGGTACCTGCTGGAGCGGCGTTGGCGGGCTGGATGTGTTTCGTAGGAATGGCAACGCGCCGGCGCGCTGGAAGGGGCGCCTTCACGCGGTTTGCCCGGGGCGGCGCCTCAGGTGATCTCCAGGGTGCTCAGCGGATACCAGCCGCCTGGGTCGCGGCCGGCGATGGCGAGCTGCACCTTCGGCTGATTGTCAGGGCCGACAATGCCGATGGCCAGGGTGAACCGGCCGGGCGCAAGCGCGGGCGGCAGGTGCAGCGGGGCCCGGACCGCGTGCCTCCCCGGCGTCCAGGCGCGCACCTCCACCGGGGTCCGCAGCACCACCCCGGCCTCCACTGCCTCCGCCGGAGGGAGGCCGGCAGGAGCCAGGCGGACGGCGAGCGTGTAGTCCCGGTAGCAGGGCGCCACGCCCACGTTCTCCACCTCCATGGACAGTTCGAACGGCTCCTCCCGCGTCACCTGGACCGGATGGCGCAGCGAGCGGAGCACGAAGCGGTAACCGAGCCGGCGCAGGAAGCGCTCGACCTCCTGGCGGTACTGTGCGCCTTCGGGCAAGGGCTTGGACTTATTGTTCAGATACGATCCGTGGAGCTCCAGGGCGTAGTCGAAGATGAAGCGCACGTCCCACCCGTGCTGCACCCAGGTGCGCATGTCCCAGCAGCTCTCCCAGGCCACCGGGCCATGCCGCCAGGCCTCGTCTGCGCCAGCGCGGGCGAGCTGCTGCTTATAGAAATGCTCCATGTGGTTCCACGTGGGGGAAAAGCCGCCCAGGTCGCCCAGGCAGTCAGCGCGCCAGCCTGTGCCGCGGGCCGTGGCGTAGGCCAGCATCTCGGCGTCGCCGATGAGCATCACCAGGGGCGTGGTACGGAAAGCCGCCAGGTACGCATCGACGATGCGCTGGCGGCTGGCCCGGCCGGGCAGGGGCACGCGCTGGCCAGTGCCCTGTACCGTGGTGCTGCTGAAGTGCCACTCTCCCCACAGGCCTACCGAGCCGATGTCCACCAGCGCCACGTCCGGGTGTCCGTCGTAGCGGGCGCCCAGCGCGGCGATCAGGCGCAGGTGGCGATCGAGGAAGAGCGGGTCGTCGTGGTCAGGCGTCCAGTGCACCTGGGTCTCCTGGGCATAGGAGTACCAGTACCCCCGGCAGCCGGCCGCATAGAGCCACTGCGGGCTGAAGAACTGCGCTGCGCCGGTGCCGGCGGTCATCACCCGAAAGGCCAGTTGCTGCCCGGCGCGGCGCGCCTGTTCGAGGGTCCGGTCGATCAGCTCGAAATTGATCTGCCCGTCAGCCGGCTCCAGGTCTTTCCAGTACCAGCGGAAGTAGCACGTGCTGCTGGGCAGCCCCTGCAAGGCCGGATCGCGGTCGGCGAAGGTATGGAACGTCTGCCAGCCCATCCCGGGATTGGCCAGCAGGTCGTCGATCTCCTGTGGCTCGATGGTGACCATGCTTCCAGAACTCATGACGTCCTGACTCCCCCGCGTGCCGGTGCTGTCCTCTGAAAAAACGAGAAGCCCACTGCCTGCAGGCTGGGCGCGCACAGGCGGGGCCGGCGCCAGCGCCCGTGCACCGCTCCCACCGGCCAGTACCATGTCCAGCACCGCTCGGCGGGTGAATGGTTTCATAGCGCTCCTCCGTCGGAACTACCGTAACAGGGACGGGACCTGTGCCTGCTCCTGGCCCTATCCCTGGCCCGACATCGCCGCTCCGCTTGCCGGGCACAGGTCATGTATGCCACCTGGAAAGCATAGGATTCTTGCGACATCTGCTCAAGCCCCGCAGGGAGCAGCGGAGCTGGACGCTGGGCTGCCAGCATTTCTTCGCAGGCTTTTCAGCAGGCGAACTGGAGCAGGCTGGCGGCGGAGACGGTCATGCCTTCGCCTGCCTGCAGCGAGTGGCGATGCACGTAATACTCCTCTGCCGGTTGGAGGGCGCGCGGTGGCGGCTCCAGCCGCGGGCTTGGCTGCGCCGTGACCCTATAGCGCTGCCCTGGCGTGAGCCCGGCGATGAGATGTCGCGCCGCGTGCGCCGGCTCGATACGGTACGCCAGGGCGCCTGTCCCCGGCTCCTCGGCGAAGAGGATAGCACGGGTCTCCGGCCCGGTGCCGAGCAGCGCCCGTACGCAGCCCTCCCCGGCGAGGCGCGCCACCGGGAGCGCCTGTGCCCGCTCGGTCAACGCCAGGACGGCCAGGTAGACCGCCCGCGGCGGCCCGCCGAAATTCAGCAGCACCGCGGACTGCTCCAGCAGCGGGGTACCATCGGCCGCCAGGAGCCTGCTCTGCGCCAGCCCGTATCGTTCGGTGGATACTGCGGCGTGCCTGCCTGCATCCGCTTCCCTGTACGTTTCGGGGAACAGCAGATGGGCGATGATCCGGTCGGAGCCATCCAGCGCTTCCAGGAGCAGGCGGCCGGGCTCGAACCGCACCGCGGCCACCGCCGGGTCGGTATGGAGCTGCCAGGCATAGTGTCGCACCGGGCGCGCGGGCCCGGCGTCTGCCTCCAGGATGTCGCACAGGATCAGGAAATCCGGCCGGAGGAAGAGGAAATGGCGCTGGTGGCGCCGGATGCCGTACTCAGCCGGATAGCAGGCGCTGGCATCGCCGAGGGCATAGACCAGGTCATCCGCAAGGGCGTGGGCCACGATGCTAGCGGCATGCGCGGCATCCCAGAGCTGGCCGCTGCCGTTGACGGTCACCACATTCTGGAAGCGGCTGGCGTGCCGGCCGTAGCCCGGGGGCACGATCCAGTACCGGCCGCGGCTGTACACGGTGAAAGCGGTGGCCTGGGCATGCACGTGTGTGGCCCCGCACAGCAGGCGCGTCTCGCCGGCCAGCATCGCCTGCCGGGCGGCGTGTCCCCCGATCGGCGCACAGGCAAAACTCACCATCGTGGCCTGTGCGTCCCAGCCGCTGCGGGTCCGCGCGTCACCACGCGGGTGCCTGGGGCCGGGCTGCGGCCGGAGGCGGCAGCCTGCACCACCATGCCGGCGGCGTCCCAGCCGAGCACCAGCCCCGGCTCGGCCCGCTGGGCGCGCAGCACCTCGCCGCGGTTGAGCGACACCGCCGCGACGCGGCCCAGCACCTCATCCGGCCCGGGCCCCAGACCCTGACTGCACTGGACCTCGGGTACGGCAGCGGCCGCTGCGGGCTATCGCATCGCCCGGCTCTCTGCAGCCTCCCAATCGGTCGTCAGAAGGCCCCTGCCCCGGGTGCTCAGGCGTCTTTGGGCCAGGGAGCTATGGTCGAAGCAGACTGTCGCTGATAGTATCCCTCCGCCCCGGCCCAGGACGCTAGTTCCATCCGATTGCGCACTCCAATCGTTTCGCAGATCTTCTCGATGCGGTGTCGTACCCCGGCTACGCTTAAGTGCATTGCTTTCCCGATCTCCGCTTCAGTGTGGCCTGCTGTGAGCAGAGATAACAAATGGCAAGTATCCTCACTCAAAAGAAGAGAAGTTCTTTCGATGTTACTGTCCAATAGCCGAATAATAGGTCCTGTAGAACAGGGAAGGTATAAAAGGTATGAATGGAGCAACTGTTCATCATGCGCGGCTGCTAGCACGGCTTGCAGTACCTGCTCATCTCCGTGAATAGTTGCGATCGCCTTTACACCTGCCTTGAGTAAAGTCGACAGCTGAAATGGACGTAGCTGGTGTGATGGGCACAGAAGGATTGCGATCCCAGGGTTCGATGCATGCTGCCGTATGAGTGCACACAGACCGAGCAGCTGACCAAATTCTGTGCAGCCATCGAGTGTTGCAACGTCTGGGCGCTGGGCGGACAACGCTTGAGCCACGGCGTCAGCGTCAGAGGACGTCTCGCCGACCGCGCGGAGAGGCTGTCGCTCCTCCAGTATGCTATAGAGGCCGCGCCTGAAGATCACACACTCACCTACAATCAGCACTCGTACTTCGTCTCGATGCACGGCGATTTCCTCCCTCATTGACCGCTCGTGGCTGCGTACTTCAGCACGTGACTTAGCGATACCGCTCGGCCTGCAGCGTGTACAGTCGGGCGTACGTGCCACGCAGGGCCATCAGCTCTTCGTGGCTGCCCTGCTCGACGATGCGCCCGTCCTTCAGCACCACGATCAGGTCGGCCATCTTCACCGTCGAGAAGCGGTGTGAGATCAGCAGCGTAGCCTTGCCTTGGGTGAGTTCGCGGAAGCGCAGGTAGACGGAGTACTCGGCCTCCGCATCGAGTGCCGCCGTCGGCTCGTCCAAAATCAGGAGTTGCGCCCCGCTTGCGAGCCGGTCTGCGCCGTGACCTACTTCGTTCTCGGTTTGGACGATGCCATTGCGTCTAGCAATGGCATCGCCTGACCGCATGAAGGCGCGCGCGAGGGCAACCTTCTGCCACTCCCCTCCGGAGAGGTCGACTCCTTCATCCCGGCCAGCTAGCCAGCGGCCCAGGGTCGTCTCGTAGCCATTCGGCAGGCGGGCAATGACAGGCGCAGCCCCGCCGAATGTAGCCGCAACATGGATGGCGGCGAGGTCCTCAATGCGTTCGACTTGGCCGATGCCAATGTTCTCGCGGGCGGTCATATGATACCGGCAGAAATCCTGGAAGATGACCGCGATCTGTCGCCGCCACGCCTCCAGATCATATTCCCGCAGGTCCATGCCGTCCACCAGGATTTGCCCTTCAGTTGGGTCGTAGAGTCGCGCGAGGAGCTTCACGAGCGTGGTCTTGCCGGCGCCGTTCTCGCCTACCAGAGCCACGGTTTGACTAGGCGGGATCGTGAAGTTCACATCCTGGAGCACCGGCCGGTCGCTCCCCGGGTAACGGAAGGCCACGTGGCGGAACTCGATCCCATGGCGCAGCGGTACCGGCACTGAGCGCGCCGTCTTCGGCGGCAGGGGCGTTAGGACGGGCCGCATCTTAAGGAACTCAAAGAGGTGGCCCACAAATAGGTTGCCTTCGTATAGCCACGCAATTTGCAGGATCATCATAGATAAGCTAACCTGCAAGTGGCTTACGGCACCCATATAGAGCATGAAGTCGCCCAAAGTGATCCGGCCCAGCAGGGCCTGGTGCGTGATAAAAGCCAACGCACCAACGGAACCCCCAGCGGCCAGCGCGGCCAAGGCTGCGTTCTGGCGCCATTGCATCAGACGAAGCCGGCGATGCCGTTGGTGGAACTCGGTAAACTTCTCGAGGTACTGCTGCAAGAAATAGTCACCCAGCCCGAAGAGGCGGATCTCTTTGGCATGGTGGTTGCTGGTCAGGAGGCTACTGAAGTAGCGCATGCGGCGGACTTCCGGCACCTCGAGCGACTGCACCGCCCAGTTCTGTCGCTGGTGACGGAATTGCACGATAAGGTGTGGAAGCGCGAGCACGGCAATGGCTAGGGCTAGGAGTGGCTGGATAGCGATCAGGACAGTGAGCATTGACACCAGCCCGATCGAGCTGCGGAGGAGCGAGGCGAGCTGCTGGAGCATATTGATCGGCCGGGATCCCGCTTCATTCTGGGCACGCTGGAGGAAGTCATAGAACTTAGGGCTCTCGAAGAACGAGATATCTGTCAGACTGTTAGCCTTGTGCAGGATACGGAGATTGATGTCCCGCGTCAGGAAATCTCCAAGCTGTTGATGGACCAGCCGCGATGTCGGCTCCAGGGCATTGCTAGCTAGTCGTAGAAGCCCCATAAGACCAAGCAGACTTAGAACGTATGGCGCTATACCCAAGCCGCCTATGCGGGTCACCCCAACTGGCCCAAGCGTACTCGAGACTCCTAGCGTGGCAGCTACCGAATCCACGATGAGCTTGGTTATCCATAGCTGCGCGAGGGGCTCGAGACCCTGCGCCACAGTAAGTGCCATAAGGATGGCAGCATAGCTCGGATGTGCCTCCCACACCAAGCACAGCACGCGGGAGGTGCCGGCCAGTACGTGGACCGCCTCCAGGACGTGCCGCACTAGCTGAGGCAGGTGCGAGTGCTGCAGGGCACGCGTTGCGTCCTGTATCTTTCCTATCGCGCGGGCGGATACCGGCCTCATGACTGCGCACTCTTTCTAAGTAGCAGGTGTCACATGTCATCAATGATGCACGTGTCAGTAGCTCGCTTGGTCGAGCCACTGCTGGAGCGAGTGATTGGCGAACTGTGCTGCCTGAGCAGGCGCAGGTGTGCCATACTGGAGTGAGCTAGCTAACTTGTTTAAGACATCGAGCACTTGCCGCGTCAGCCGCGTATCGCCCAGCATCAGCGAGCGGCTATAGTCCAGGACGTTCACCAACATCTGCGCCATGGCTGGCGTGAGTCGCGGCTGCAGTCGCTGGAGGGTAGCCGCGGGCAGGCGACGCGCTGGCGGTGATATGTCCTTCGAGATGTGCTCCGCCAGGGCCGCGAGCGCTGCGGCCGCGAGCGCCGGATCCTTTGCCTTGCCGCTGATGGAGAGCGTGGCAGGAACTGCCAGTGCTGTCGCGCGCTGCCGTCCCTGTGGCAATTCAGCCGCGGCTAACGGCAATGGTGGGGGAAAGTGCCAGTCAGTGTGGTACAGCATGGCGCATGGCCAGCGGTCGCCATAGCGGATACCGACTGGGCCCAACCGCACGTGGGTATAGCTGAGCGGCGGGCTGACCGCTGTGGGACGGTACAGGCTGGCGAAGAACTCGATCGCCTCCAGCGCTGCGCGCTCGGTCAGCAGGGCGCGCTTCCTATCAGCGCTCACGATCTCGCCGCTGTTTTGCCAGATGAAGGTGAGCAGTGTGCCGCCGACCGTACTTGGTAAACCTGGGCAGAACCCATACTCGTCGGGCGTGCCATCGCCGTCGATGTCGCGCGTCAGGTGGTACGCGGCCCGCAGAAAGCGGAGCCAGCTCCAGTCACCGGTAGGAGACGCCACCCCGGCCTGACTAAAGCGTTGCGTGTCGTAGACCAGCAGCAACGGCACGGCCATGAGCGGGATGCCCATAAGCCGGCCTTTGTCTCGGCACTGATCCAGGGCAGCCGGGAAGAACTCCCCCAGTGCTAGCGTCCGGTCCCGCTTGAGATAGTCGTCCAGCGGTTGGAGCCAGTGCATCTCAGCGGCGGCGGCGAGCTCGCCCGGCGGAGCTGCCGCGCTGGGGAAGGATGTCAGAACCAGAAGGTCGGGTGGCGTGTCGGCGCGCAGGAGCGGTCCGAGCGTCGTGACCTGGGATACGAGCGAGCGCAGCGGCTCCGCCGTCGGTTGAGGGACTGGCATCATCTCGAGCTGGAAGCCCCCGCGTCTACCACCTGCGACCGATGGCAGCGCGCGCTCGACCGCCTCGTGAATCAGCATATTGGTCTGCGCGTAGACCCCCTCAGTGGGGACAGCGACTCTGAGCACAGGTGCCGCGGGCGGTGCGGGAGGCACCCGCGCTGTCCCACAAGCCATCGCAGCTGTGGCCCCGAGGCTCCCCAGTGCGGTGCCTCGTGTTCGGTCGAATACGGTGGCAAGCAGCCGACGGCGTGAGAGTAGAGCGGTCACGCGCCTTGAACACCTCCCCGTTGATCGCTCACTGCTCTTCCCTTCAGGACGTCAGGGCGCGGCCGGCGCAGCGGTCAGTGCTCCGGGCGCAAGACTCCTGCGAGCGCCCACGCGGTGACAAGGGCCCTCCTTCCCCGAGTGGTCAGGGTGTAGCGGTTGCGCTGCGGCGTATTCACCCAGCCGAAGGCACAGAGTTCCCGTATGTGGTGGTAGAGACTGCCGGCACTGAGCCCGGTAGCGGCAGTGAGCTCAGCAGCAGCTGTTTCGCCGCGCCAGAGTATCGCCATGATGCGTAAGCGCGCATCACTGCCCAGGGCACTCAACACCCGAGCAATGTCCCGAGCTTCCTCTAAGCCAAACGTACCTCTGACGGTAATGCTGGTCGCCCATGAATACTGCTGCCCGGTGCCAGGGCGCAGGGCCGCTGCGAAATACGCGGCCGCCACGGTACTCGGATCATCCAGCTGCCGGCGGAGTTGTGCCGCGACCAGTGCGTCGACCTGTGCCTTTGACTCTGCCTGGTCAGCCGGGTGCCCGGCTGCTGCGGCGATGTCTGGAGGTGATGACGCAACCCCACCACTAAGTCTGCTGAGCACCCCTGCAAGCTCCTCTACCCGCGCACGTAGCTCCAGGAGTTCCTGGTGGAGCGCATCCCTCTGCTCGCCCATAGCTTCTCCAGCAGGTCACCGAAAAGTCACTAATTATTTAATATTCCAGTTCAATAGTAATCCATGAAATTGGTTTTGTCAAGTTTTAGAGCGATGAGACGGGGCGAAACTGCTCCCCTGCGGATCAGATTCGGGGACAAAACAGACACAAAACTGCGCAAAGTTGGAGCATATGTGCTCTTCCACTCGCATCTCTCGCCTGGTATGCTGGAGCGCACGGTGAGGTGCACTGGTAAAGAGCGGGGATCGTGTGTAGAACCGGAGGGAGGTGCCTCATGGCCCCTGGGAAATTGCTGCATCTGTTCCAAGGGCTCGCGAGCCCAAGCACTGCCCTAGTTACCATGGTGGTGGTGCTGTCTTCATGGGGTTGTGTTGAGTTACACCATCATCGGTGCTGAGAACAATCATACAACCCGTCACGAGTTGACCTGTTATACCACCCATGGTGCAGACATAGGGTGCGTGACCGACCACGCCATGTCCTGTGACTCGGGTGGCTGCTAGCAACACGTATGCAGCAAAGGGCCTCACCGGCGTGCTTCCACTATGGCAAGGGCTGCCCATAGGCGCGGCGCCGGAGGGTCGTGAGACACCGTCCGTTGGACAGGATTGGAAGCTGAGTGTCCCAGAAGCAAGCGAGAAGCACTTACACCTGCAGGAAGAAATTCCATGGCTCTCCCCCTCGTGGCACATCGCTCGGGAAGCCGCCTCTGCGTCGCGCGAGATGGTTTCGCAGTTAACCAACCAGAGCTCAGCTCTGGCGTTGGTCCAGCCTGCCCTGCCGATACTTGGCACCGTGTAGAGGTGGATTTTGGGGTTGACCATGAGGAGGAGATTCTATCTCCCATGGTGTGTCCTGGCACCTCTAGGTGCCGAGTAACGGATCACAAGCGGGAGACCGTGAGCGCATATGGCAGGAGGGTATTATGGCCCAGACTGAGACGGCGCTCGTTCGGCGGGCGCCGTATCGGAAACGTCTCTCAAGAGTCTTTGGTAAAGCGTGGGAGTGGACGCTTGTGCTGGCGGTCCCCCTCATCTTCTTGCTGGTGCTCCGCCTGGATGGGCTCCTGGCCGACGTATGGAAGCGAGAGCCAATCTGGCCGGTGGGTGAAATGCCTGGCGTCCAGGTCTTCCCAGGTCATCCGAAGACCCATCTGCCAGAGGGAGTCCGCAGTGTGTACCAGTATGACAGCGACCCGCCCACTTCCGGTCCCCATTGGGAGGATGTCCGAGCGCCGATGCGGGTAGTCTCGGTGCCTTTGCCAATCGAGCTTCAAATCCACGAACTGGAACATGGATCAATCCTCATGCAATACAACTGTGAAGTTTCATGCCCTGATCTAGTCGACCAGCTTGCTTCTATTGCGCAGCCGTATGATTACGTGATCGTCGCCCCGAATCCGGCCCTGCCCGCCCGCGTGGTTGTATCGGCGTGGCGGCGCCTGTTGAAGCTCGACGATTTCGATGAGCAGCGTGTGCGCGAGTTCATCACAGGCGCATTAGCCTTGGTCATGGCCAATGTATCGCAGCTACAAGCGCCTGTGGTTGACTTCTGGTCCGATCGCCAAGCGGACAGCGCTATGATCGCACGCAACTTCATCCGGCACGGTTTCAACATCTTCTGGCCTCAAGTTGACTGGTCGCCCGATCCTCACGGGTTTTCCAGGATGCTGGAAGCCGAATTTCAGCTTCATCCGTACGCCGCTGCGCTCCTATCTTTCTTTGGGGGCGATCCCGTTGCTTGGGGCCGACTTCTCGCGCTCCTGACAGGCGTGCTAGTCCTGTACTGCCTCTTCGAGTTGGCACGCACTTTACGCGGTCCTGTAGCAGCCGCGGTAGCTGCGTGGTTAGTGGCCGGCTCGCCTCTCTTCCTTCAGTTCAGCGGCTCGTTCATGCCGCATGTGCCGTCGATCGCCGCAGGAGCCGCTTCTCTCTTGCTCCTGCAGCAATGGTCCACGACAGGCCGGTCCAAGCTCTTCTGGGCTGCCGCTGCTACGGGCGCCCTCGCAGTGCTTCTGCGCCCCACGGCCTTCCATTTGGTTGTGCCAGCTCTGGCATTCTTCCGCGTCGGCGCGAGGAGTGGAGGTCCTGGTAAAGAAACTGCCTCTCAAGGTTGGCGAAGCTACCAGTTGTTTATTGCTGCAGTGGGTTGGCCATCGGTTCTCTGGTACTCATACGCCCACATCATGTTCATGACTGGTCAAGCTAATAGCCTTGGCCTTTTCCCTCCACAAGGAACGACCGACAAGCTCGTGACGCTGGAGGATCTCCTTCGTGAGCACAGCTACCGTGCAATAGTGCAAAGGTTATGGGGGGAGCTCCTATTTCCGGGCTGGGGCGTTTCCCTCATCGTCCTGGGTTGCATCGCACTTCTCGCTGTACCCCGCGGAACAGCCGAGAGGCCGACCTTTAGGCACTTGCTCTACCTCTGGTTTGCCGCGGTAGGTGTGGATTTCCTGGTAACGATGAAAGCGCATGTTGCTATTCCTTACTACCAGATACCGAACTACCAGATACCGGTGGTGCTCCCACTTGTGCTTCTGGCCGGGCATGCTGCCGCGGTCCTCTACGAACGAGTAGGAGATATGTTATCGCGTCTATTCTTGCAACGCCACAGGTGGCGCTCAGCTGTACCTCTGCTGAGGGTCATTATGTTAATAAATCTCCTGCTCGCAGCACTGGGTGTAGCTTGGAGCGTCCGAGGCGTGCTGGACGCGCTCGACCGGTATCGTGCCCCAGAGATCGACCTTCAGGCAGCACTCCTGCTTGCCCGCGTTGCTGAGCCTTCCGCTCTGGCGTATGTACCGCGTAAGGCATATCGGTACTACGGCGACCACAAAGGATATTTCTATTGGCCACCTAGGCCCCAGGTACTCGCTCAAGCTGCCAGCCAGGCTTGGTGGTCATGCATCCACTATATTGTTGTACCTCATAGCATGCTGAGCGAGCCGCGGACCGGTACCATCCTGAGCCCGTTTGAGCTCGTGGCGTCCACGCCAGAAACGGCAATGATTCGCCGGCTTGAAAGGGGCGACGGCCGAGGACCCTAACTGCATATCTGTGGCGATCGCTGCATAGAGGTCTTGCCTTGGCCTAATGCATCCGAAGCGACTCATCCCGCGCCGAGCTCAGACGTCTGGGGCATGCATGGAGTGCATGCTGGCTGCTGCTGTCACCGCTTTTTTAGTAGTGTCGGTGACCTGGGGAACACGTGGCTTGAGCTTGGGCGACTTTTGGTGGGGCCTAGCAAGCGGAAAGGTTGTTGTGGCGACAGAGGGGGTGCTCACAGAGGAACCATTCCTCTTCGCGCCCTTGGGCAGTGGTGCGGCCTTCCTCAATGCCCAGTGGTTGGCCGCTCTCGTCTTCTACGCAGCGTATGCGATAGGAGGCTACGCAGGCCTCCTGTGCCTGCACATTGCGGCTGTGCTCCTGACCTGCACTGCTGTCGCAGGAGCGTGCCACCGAGCACGCTCCCTGTCGGCTCGCGTGGTGGGTCACGGCAGCCGCCTTCCTCGTCGCTAGACCCTACCTGATACTGCGGGCGCAAATCCTAGCTCTTCCGCTCTTTTGCCTGATCGTTGGGTGGTACTGGCTCATCGTGTTCGGCCCGCCTGAGCGCAGTCCCGCCGCTATAGCTTGTTGGCTGCGCTCGCTATACCGGTGGAGTCTGCCACTTCCTCTAGCGATAGTTGCCTGGGTGAACCTCCATGGCTCGTATGTGTTGGGGCTGGCTTTACTAGCAGCTGGGACATGCGCGCTCATAACACAAGCGACCGCTATGAGAACCGCTGCTCGACGCAGCGAGAACACCTGGGTCCTGCTACTAGTGCTAATGTCGATGGGAGCTTGGATGCTCAATCCGTACGGGCCGTACATCTTGCAGTATACATGGGAGGTCGCCCGAAACGCCGACTCGCTTCGCTACATAGAAGAATGGCGTTCCGTGTCGCTCAGCACTGCTTCGGGGAGACACTTTATTGGCGTGGCCGTGGCCCTTGGGGTGCTCTTTGCTCTACCAGCTGTGCGGCGCCTGCCCGTATGGAGTTGGGCGCTCTACGCTGCGTTCACAGGATTGGCGTTAACAGGGGAGCGGTACGTCGTTTGGTGGCCACTCGCACTAGCGCCAGCAGTCACACGCCAGTTATATCTGATCCACGCGCTGAAGGACCATCCATTCTGGGCCGACGTGCGATTATTTCTCTACGGTAGAAAAATAATAAATATGCACCAGAAATATGATTTACAAGCAGATTGTCAATTAGCAGGTTGCCGTTGGCCAGGGGTAGCTCTAGCGTTGCTGGTAGTAGTTGTCTTTGTAGGGACTCGGCAACTCGTTACCGGTGGCACCGCACCGCTAGCGCCGGAGGTGCCCACTGGAATCGCGGAGTATCTCAGCGAGCACGTGGTAGGACACCGGATCGTGGCTCCCTATAAGTGGGCAGGATATCTGGAGTGGGAAACGTGGCCGAAGTACCGCTATCTTGTAGACAGTCGTAATCAGCTATTGGCAGAAGGTGTCCTGGAGGATTATCTCGCGATCTATGCCCTCAGGCCTGACGCATCTGCGCTCTTGCGCCGCTATGGCGCGGATGCGTTGATCGTATCCGCTCAGTTGGCGCCACAGGCCTTGCGAAGGCTAGGAAGTGAATGGAAGCAGGTTTACCGTGACAATCGGGGTGCGGTTCTCGTCAGGGAGAGCAGCGTTGAGAAGGCATCAAGTAAGGAATAGGTCGCTGCACAGACGGCCATGAGCCAAGTCGGAGATCAGCACTATATCGATACCTGTCATTTACCATCTCGCCGGTCATAGAGCTTAGAGATACGGATTTGCGAACGGTAACCGTGCTTGTGCCCGGCGCACTCCCCGCCGGCTCTGCGCTCGCCTGCGCGCTGCGGCCCCTGGCGCCGCATGGGCTGGTTATCCTACTGGAGCGTACCGGAGCAGGCCGTGCGAGCGACCGGCGGCACCGGTCCTGCTCCCCTTCCGGCAGGTCTGCCGGGAGGTTCGCCGCCCAGATGCACCCGCGGAAGCCGCGCGACCGCCGACGGTCCACCCCCACACGCGTGGGGACAACGGGCGCACAAGCTGCTCGATGCCGAGCGCGGCTACCCGCTGCCGGGCCTCGCGCGGGAGGACCTGGAGTCACAGCGCCCGCGCAACGGCTGCGACATCGATCATGTGGCAGATCAACGGATGGTACGGCCGGGGCACCTGCCGGGCCGGCCCCAGCTTCGCCCAGAGCGCCCACAGAACGGCGCTGTCACGCAGGGCAGCTTCAGATGACATGTGAAGGCTCCTCTGCTGGCCGCAGCCGGAATGCCGAGCGACAGCGTGATACCCTTGATATTCCATATTCCTGATATTCTGATATTTGTGATATTCGGGTTGGTTTAGCGTCGCCTGGCTTTGCACAGCAGTATATCACTTTGCACAGCAGTATATCAGTGGTGGACTAACAGGAGCATATGGACATCTGCACCGACCGGGGACTGGGAGTTCTCTGTTTCTAGCGGCTGGCTCATACAGTGTCCCGCTCTCGCCGGTCACCGGGCATTTACGCCGGTGCATAGCTGCGCCGGGGGACGGCGTAATTCGAGGAAAATGAATAGAGACGGCTCTATGCAGGCCTGGGTGGCCGTGCGTACCAGCTGGTGAGCGAGGCAGCCTTCTGCAGCCTGCCGGTCAGGCGCTCATTCCCGTTCGCTGGACGCTCGCTTGGCAAAGCGCTCCAGGCGACAAGGCGTGCCAGGGGCCGAGCATGGGGAGGGTCACGCGCCGCGTCTCCCGCGGCTGGTGGCAGACCGTGTTCCCTAGTAAGTAATATACACTGGTAGCATACACTGGGACAGACGGAGAGGGACACATTGCATCCGGCCCGATGGCGGATGAGGACCGCAACAGTGAGGTGCGCTGATGAGCAAGTGTATGCCAGCTTGCATCCGGTGTACGGATCCCATCAGCATGAAAACCATCATGACGCGACGCGCAGTCCTGGCCGGGCTGGGCCCGGCTGTGGCGACGCTGCTCGCGGCCTGCCAGCCCGGCCAGCGCCCAGGCGGGCCGCCTGCCCCGGCGGCGCCAAAGGTGTCTGGCACGGTGATCTTCCGCGACTGGCGGGCTCCCACCAGCGCGCCCCAGCTCGAGCGCTGGTACCAGTTCGTGCAGGATGAGTTCACCCAGCGCTACCCCGGGACCAGGGTGGAGTTCGAGTTCGTGCCCTGGGGGAGGGAGTACCTGGACAAGTTCACCGTCTCGGTGGCCAGCGGCACTCCCCCAGATGCGCTGACGACGTCTATTATCTGGGCCCGTGACTGGTGGGACGAGGGAGCGCTGGAAGACTTAACCCCCTACGTGGCCCGCACGCCGGACGTAGCTATGGAGAAATTCATCCCGGCAGCGCTCTTCTACAACCAGAAGCAGGGCAAGATCTATGGCCTGCCCCAGGTCGGCCCCGACTTCAATGTGATTTATTACCGGCCGAGCTTCTTCCGCGAGGCGGGGCTCGATCCCGCGCTGGAGCGCCTGGCTAGCTGGTCCTGGGACGACTTCCTGGGCGCCGCGCAAAAGCTCACCCGCACTGAGGGCGGCGAGATCGTGCGCGCCGGCTTCGTTGGTCCTGGCATGGACATCGAACGCTTCACTTCCTGGACCTACTCGAACGGCGGCACCTTCTACAACCAGGAATTCACGCGGGTTGCCTTCAATACTGAGAAGACGGCCCAGGCAGTGCAACTGCAGATCGATATCCGCGACAAGTACCGCATCTTCGCTACCCGGCCCGGCATGAGCGGGCTGGCGCAGTTCTACGCCGGAGCCTGTGCCATGCTGTGGGCCGGCAACTGGAATATCCGCTCGATCACCGAGGCGATCCAGCGGGGCGAGGCACCGGCCGACCTGGACTTCAATATTATGGCCGTGCCCCGCGGGCCGCAGGGGACCAGACAGGCCACCACGGCCTGGGTGAACATGACGACCATGCCGCGCACTGCGCGCAACAAGGAGGGAGCGTGGGCGCTCCAGGTGTTCCTCTCCAGTGCTCCCACCGCGGTGAAGCAGCTCGAGATCCAGAACGTGCTGAGCCCGCGCAAGGATTTCTTCGAGTCGCCGGAATTCAAAGCGATCAGCACGCGCATCCCGGCGCATGCCCAGCAGCGCCGGATCGCCGATCTGGGCGGCTCCTACGCCTTCATCCGCTTTACCCAGGTGACCGACCGTATCCTGCCGCTGCTGCGGGACGCCTACGACGGCAAGCTGCCGATTAAAGACGCCCTGGCCGAGGCGGAGCGGCAGGCCAACGAGGTGCTGGCCCAGGTGCGCTAGACCGGAGCTGTCGTGCGTACTGCGTGGTGCGTGAAACGCTGACTCCCGCGCTGAGCCGGCGCACAGGCAGGCACAAGGGCTGCCCCGGCCTCAGGGATCGGCTTGTAACAGGGCGTGTAGCCACGCCGGACGGTAGCAGGCCTGTCCCTACTACCGGGCCCGCACAGCAGGGGCCTGTGCTGCAGGCCTAAAATGCCCCCGCCGCAGGGAGGCTGCCGGGGGCGATGGAGTAGCCGTCCCTACGAGAGCTACCGCCTACAGCAGCGGGGGAGGGTTGGGCGCCGGGACCGACCAGGTCCCGGCGCCCGCCCGGAAAGCCCTGGCACGGGCTACCGCTTGCGACAGTTGGGATCGGCGGCGCACTCGCGCTGCTGGATCTCATCGATCTGCCGGCTCAGCGCCACGTGGGTGTCGCGGATCGGTTTCACGTTCAGGTTCACTGACTCTTCATACGCATCGTTAATCAGCTGGTTCACCGCGGCGTGGTACCGGAACAGGTTCCACGGGCGCGCATAGCCCTGCTTGATCGGGTCGGTGAAGGCGCGCAGGTTCTTGCCTTGCAGCCCGGGGTTGTCCTGCACGATGTACTGGGCCCACCGGTCCTGCCAGGAGAGCCGCGCTGGCTGGAGCCGCTGCGCCTGGATGGCATAGAAGTCATCGCTGTTCAGGAACTGTAGCAACGCCCAGGCCTGCTCGGGATACTTCGTGTCCGCCCACATAGCGAAGCCGTCGGTGGTGCCCAGCACATCGCGCTGCACCCGGCCGCGCGGGAGCACGGCGACGTCCCAGTCGAAGCCGGCGCTCTAATTGCGGAGAACCGGGACGAGCGACCACGAGCCGTCCTCCCACATGGCCACCTTGCCCTGCAGGAAGAGGTCCCGCGCCCCAATCATCGGCTGGCCGCGCTGGTCCTGGCGGATGGCGCTGTTCTCCTTCCACATGCGGTCCTGGATCCACTGGTAGGCCTGGATCACCGGCTCGGTGTGCAGCAGGCTCTTCATATCATCGTTCGGATCGACGAAGCGGCCGCCGTTCTGGTGCACTTTGGCCTGCCGCCGGTCGGCTCCCAGGATCAGATAGGCGCCCCAGCGGCCATTCTGGGGCTCAGAGAGCCGGACCATGGCCTCCCGATACCTGTCCCAGTCCCAGCTCTCATCAGGGAAGGACACGCCTTTCTCCTGGAACCAGTTGCGGTTGTAGTAGAGCGCCGTGGTGCCCATATAGCGGCCGATGCCGTACTGGGCGCCATCAATGGTGAAGAACTTGATCTGCCACTCGATCCAGTCGCGCACCTCCTCGGGTTTGAGCGACTTCTTGATGAAGGGGTCGAGCTTCATCAGCAGGCCGGCACGGGCTTCCCGCGGGATGTGGTCGCAGCAGGTGTCCTGCACGTCCCAGGCCTGCCCGGCGGCGTGGCCGGCGATGAACTTCTCTACACTCATCTGGTCTTCCAGCTCGACCTTGATGCGGGGATATTTCGACATGAAGAGCGTCACGCCGCGGCTGTAGTCCTCCCAGTCGGCGTTGCCGGTCTGGTTCACCGCCCGCACGTCGAAGCGGATAGTGACCTCTGGCTGGGCCTCGGGACGCGGGCCCGCCTCGGGCAGCGGCGGCCGGCACGCGGCCAGCAGCGCGCCGGCTCCCCCGGCCAGGGCCCGTGTCAGCACCTGCCGCCGTGTCTGCGCCCGGTTCTTTTCTGCATTTACTGCCGGGCTCGCTAGACTGGACATCGCTCCATTCCTTCCTTGGATTGCCTGCGCAGTATTCCCTGCGTGTGCCTCGGATACTCCAGGTACTTCAACTACTACTCCGATATGCCAAATGCCATCGCTAAAGAGCGAGTGTACCGGATCCACCTGCAGCGCCGAGCATAGTTGCTATGCCTGTGTACCCACCGGCACGGCGCTACTCCATGCGTGGTCCGCCGGGCGGTGCGCGGGCTCCGCGGCATGCGCCGCGACGCCGGCCTGCAGTCCAGCCTCCCCACAGGAGCCCCGGCCGTCGTCGATTCTCAGCAGCAAAGCGTCCGCCCGCGCGCTCGCGTGGGTGCGAGGAGAACGTATGTGCTGCCGGCCGTCGTCCGGCAGCGGAGCGCCCCGCTCCTTCCCGGACCGCGCGGGCGGTAGCCCGCGGCGCCGAGGCCCGGCGGTCGCTTCCCGCGGCCGTTCACACCCGCATGGCGGGCGGTCTGACGCGGCCCCGACCGCCTGCTCAGCGCTGGGAGCGAGCGTAGTCATCGACGATCGCCTGCAGCTTCGGCTTGAGCTCGCGCAGGGCTGCTGTCACCCCCTGGTTGCCGGTGCGGATGTCCGCCCACATGGCATCGGTCAGCTTCACCATGTCCACCCACCGCGGGTGGCGCCGGATCCACGGCAAGGGCTCGGCAATGTCATAGGTGCCCAGCACCACCTCCCAGCGTACGTGCGGCAGCCCCTCGTACTGCGCCTTGAGCTGCGCCTCGGCGTCGGCCTTGGTGGGCGCAATGGAGCCGGCGTAGCGGGCAAAGCGGGCCCCCTCCACCAGCCAGGTGAGCAGGAACCAGGCGGCCTCCCGCTGCCGGGCCCCGGCGGCCAGGCTGAAGAACACCGGCCCGAACTCCGGGCTGGCCACGCGGCCCCGCGGGAAGGGCATGAAGGCCCAGGCCAGCTCCGCCTCCGTCACTTTGGCGTAGTCGCCCATCTGCCAGGAGCCGATGGTCCGGATGGCCGCCCGGCCGGCGCGGAACTGGTCCCCGGGGCCAAGGTCGGCGCCGGGCGACAGCCCAGTAGTGCGATCCTTGAGCACCAGGTCGATGAAGCTGCTGTACGCTTCGATCATCTCCGGCGAGTCGCAGGTGATCGTGGTGAGGTCCTCGGTGATCCACTGCGCCCGCCAGGGGATGGGGATGGTGAGCACGTAGTAGCCGTAGTTCAAGAGCCCGGCCTGGGTGATCGTCTCCCCGCTCCGTTTGGTCAGCCGGCGCACCACCTCGCGGAACTCCTCCCAGCTCCAGGCATTCCGCCAGTCGGCCGGCGGCTCGCGCAGCCCCTGCTCCGCAAAGAGGTGGCGGTTGTAGATCATCTGGTAACCGTTGCCGCCAGTGGCATAGGGGATCCCGTACAGCTTGCCGCGGAAGCGGGCGTGGCGCTCGATGTGGCTCTTGATGTACCGGCTCAGGTCGAAGCGGTCCCGCGTCACCAGGTCATCCAGGGGCTGGGTGAGCCCCTGGGGCGAGAGATTGTCCTCGGACATGGGGTTATCTACCAGGTCGGGCGGGGTGCCCCCGGCGATCAGCACGGTGAGCTTCTCCGTCGCTTCGATGTTGTTGCCGGGCTCGGTGATGATTTCGATCTTCAGATGGGGATAGCGCGGCTCCCACTCCTTGGCCAGGAAGTCGGTCTCCAGGTTCTGCAAGGCCGGATTGCTGCGCCGCTGGTACCACTGAATGGTGGCCGGCCGCTGCGGCACGCCGCCGGGCTGCGCGGCGGTGCCGGCAGGAGCCGGACCGCTCCCCGGCCGGCAGGCGGCCAGGATCCCGCTTCCCAGGCCGGCCAGCGCGGTGAGGAGCGCCCGCCGCGTCAGGTGGCTCTGCCAGCGCACCATCGCCGTACTCCTTTCTCGGCACGCTCAGACGCCGTGCGCTGGGCGCCGCTCGAGCGGCACCCTTCTCTTTCTTGCTTCCTTGGTTTATGTTTGGTTTGTTTTCTTTATCTTTATTCTTTTCTCTTTAGCTCCGTAGCGATCTTTAGCTCCGTAGCGCCCTCACGAGCGCCTGCACGCCCGCGGCGCTTGCACGGACGTCTTCAGGCTCCCGCTCCATCACCTATCATCTCCATCACCCATCATACTGCATCCTGCCATCCTGCATCCTGCTTCCCGCTCCTGCTTTTCGTTTGCGCCCGCGCGGCGCTGCAGGGGGACTGGCCGCGCGCCGGGCAGCCGGCGCGAGTGCCCCTGAGCGGCAGCGGCGGGCCGGGGGTATGACGGCCCGCTGGGGCCCGCTGCGACCATGGCGGCGGGGCCACCGCCCGCACGCGCGGCCGGGGCGGGCACCACATGCCGTCGCCAGACTTTGGTACGTCAAGACTGGGACCGGATCCTGGGTCTTGGGAGCGCCGCGCGCTCCGCAACCGCGGTGCCGGCCGCCAGGGATCCCACGGGTGGGCTGCGCAGAAGACGGCTGCGGGGCCCTGCCCAAGGCCCGCGCGACAGGAGCATTCCCGGGAAGGGGATGCCGGGAACGGAGGGACGGAGCAGGGGACGGATGGGCCGACCCGTGGGGGACCGCCCCGGGGGTACCGCGCGCCTGCAGCGCTGCCGGGACCGGCGGGAGCGAACGGGGAACGGCTGCCTCGCCCCTGCCGCCAGTGCCGGCGGGCGCCTGCGCGCCGTGTCCGCGGTGGATGTACGTGAGGAAATGCCGGCGGCGCATGGGGCACGCGGGGGATCGATGCCGGTTCCCTGTGCTGCAGAGCCGCAGGGTCGTAGAGTTCACGCTGCTCGGCTGGGGCGCCACACGCCAGGTGGCCCGTCGCGCCGCAGGACGGGATGGAGCGGGTGCCGGCCGACCCAGCCCCCTGCCCTGCCGCAGCCATCCTATCCGGCGGCAGGAGCGAGGCACCAGGAGGTCAGGGCTGGCCAGTGCAGGCCAGGCCGGGCTCTGCCTGATCCCTCCTGCGCAGCCGGTGCCCCGGCCGGCGCGAGCGCGCGTCTCCTGGATAAGCCTGGCTGGTGGACAGCAGGTCTGGACGCGGACGGCCGGTGCAGGCCGGGATCGACCAGGCCTGGGCACGGCTGTCTAGGCCCAGATGCGCCACGCCGCCACCCGCCCAGGCCCGCCGGACGGCCGTCTGCCGCCCCCGCGCCGCCTCCCCCAGATAGGCCCCCGGCGCACTCTTTGGACCCACCATGCTCATGCGCCCACCCCCCAGCCACGCTATCCTCCCTCCGACGCCTGCGCCCGGCCGGCCGCTCCGGCCCAGGGGGCGGACGGCAACGCCACGAACAGGAGTATGCCAGCATGATCATCCTGAGCGAGGCTCCCGCTCGGGCGCTGGCCCTGAGCGAGGAGCACGAACTGCTCACCCTGAAGGAGACCGCTCGCCTCTTGCGGGTCAATCCGCGCACGGCCTGGCGCTGGTGCAAGACGGGGCGCCTGCCGGCGGTGAAGCTGGGGCACGAGTGGCGGGTGCGCCGCCGCGAGCTTCTGGCCCGCCTGGCCCTCCACCACCCTTGAGGGCCGGCGCGGCGGGCAGCAGCCAGGGGACAGGCACCGGGCCGGCACGCCCATCCGCCGCCCGCCGCACAGGAATGCCGGAGCACTGCGGGCGCCTGGCCCGGCACGGCAGCCGGATCGGCCGTCCATCCTGGCCGGGGCCTAGAGCGGAACGGAAGCGAGAGGAGCTGCCTCGCGGCGCAGCGGCGCCTGGAGGGGCCCGCGGTCTATGTGCCGCGGGCCAGTGGAGATGTCTTGGGCACAGCGGCGCCTGGCCCGCTCAGCGCCCCACCGGCCAGCGGGCCCAGGAGATGCCTTGCGCGCAGCGGCGCCTGGGACGGACAGCGCCAGCAGACGGCTGGGGTGCTGGAGTGAGCGGCGCCGGCAGACATCCGGCGGAGTGCAGACCGGGGTGGACGGCCCGCCGCTGCAGGCAGGCCGGGGGAACGGGGAGGGGCACCGAGCAGTCGGCTGTTCGCGGCACATGCTCGCCGCGGCGCGGTCCATGATGGGCTCGCGCGGGTGCCGGAGCGAGGGACGCGACACAGGGCCACACGACCGCGGGGGTGCGCCGACCGCGGGGCGCCGCGAGGGGAGGAGCCGGGCACGCCGGGCAGGGCCGGCGCGCCGCCCCGCGCGGCGCAGGGTGCAGGCGGGGATGGAGTCATGCCGGTGCTGCCGGGGCTCCCGTGCACCGCAGGGTGCAGGCAGTGGCATGCCGTCCACCGGCGTCGCTGCGCCGGGGCTCCCGTGCGCCGCAGGGTGCAGGGATCGGCGGCCGCTCTCTCGAGAGCGCCGCATCAGGGCTCTCGTGCGCACAGGGCGCCGGGAGGAGGTGTGGCTGAGGAGCGCTGGGAGCACCCGGCGCAGCGTGGTGCCTGCTCCCGGCGCCCTGCGGCGCACGCTGTGCGGCTGCGACGGCATAGGGGCCTATGCCGGTGCACCGCACGTCCCAGGGCGCAGGCGGCACCGGCGGCGGTGCTGGGGACAGGCATCTGACTGGGGGGCGGGAGGCTGCCGCGGGTGTCCGGATGCTCTGGGGCCGGGGGCGGCCTGCCGGATGGCCGCGCGGGAGCGAGACCTGGGCGGGAAGGAGGGACGCGGGCCCGCGGGGCAGTCAGGCGGAGGGCGTGTCGTTATCCGGCACGCGGTCCCAGAGACCGAAGCTGGGCTCGGCTGTGCAGATGCACCCGGGAGGGCAGCGTGCCAGACGGCCGCGCCGAAATACGGGCGCCGCCTGGGAATGACGGCGCCGGTCCTGCCCCGCTCTGCGCCTGCTGGATCAGGCCGAGCAGCACGGCGGCCCGTGGCTCGTGCACCCCGGTTGCGCAGAGCCGTGCGAATGCGCCTGGCCGGTGGGAGAGGGACGCGGCACTGCACTCTGGCTGGTGGCCCGTGCCCCTTGGAGCAGCAGTCCGGGGCACGCTGCTGGCCGCGCACCATCTGCACGGGTGCGCGGCACTCCGGCTCGTGGCCTGTGCCCCTGCGGGGCAGCCACCTTCCACGCGTGCCGGCACCGTCGTCCGGCACGCAGGGCGCCCAAGGGGCAGGCGCCCCACCCGAAAAGTAGACGCCCCGGGAGGGCCGGGGTCGCCGAGACAGGGCCGGGCGACCGGGAGGCGGCGAAATGTCCTGCGCTGCGCCTTCCGGACAGTTCGCCGGAAAGGGGCAGTGGGGGAGAGGCGCCCAGGAGGAGGCCCCTTTCAGGCACCGGCGCGCTCACCGCCACTGGAGCCCGGCGGCAGCGGGGGAGAGGCGACCGGGAGGGGGCGGCACCCCGCCCGGCGCTGCACCCGAACGCGGGGCGCCCAGGAGGCGCCGGGCGCCGCTCGGCAGAGGGAGACATACGGAGGAGGCTATGGGTGGTCAGCTGGTGGGGCTATGGGCTCTGGTCTGGCTAGGGCTCGCTGTGTGCGCGCCCCGGCTCTTCAGGCGGCCGGGGCGCGCCGATCCGACGGCCATGGCCGAGGCGCGCGCCGCCGGAAGGCGCCGGCCGCCGCGGCCCCGGGCCACAGCGCGGCCCGGGCAGTGCCATGGCCGGTTACGCCGCCGGCTGCCGGCCATGGCGGCGGCGCTGGTCCTGATGAGTGCCGGCTGGGGACTGGGATGGTCGCCCGCGACCGCCGGGCCGGGCCTGCGGCAGGACATGCGGCAGGACATGCGGCAGGACATGCGGCAGGACATGCGGCAGGACATGCGGCAGGACATGCGGCAGGACCAGCACGCCCCGGCCGCGGCCGTCGGGTGGCAGGCCACGCCGGTAGTACGGGGGGCAATTGCGCGCACTGTAGTGGCCCCGGGCGTGGTAACAGCCCGGCGCCTGGCAGCGCTCCACTTCGGCCGCGCGGGCAGCCTGCGCCGGCTGGACGTGGCGCTCAGCGCGGACGTGGCTGCCGGTCAGGTGCTGGCGGAGCTTGACCAGAGCGCGCTGCACCATGCCCTGCTGGACGCCGAGGCGCGCCTTCTTGAGGCGCGGCAGGCTTTGGCCCAGGCGCAGGCGCGCGATCCGGCGGTCCTCGTGCAGGCGAGTGCGGCGGCGGTGGCCCAGGCGCAGGCCGCACGGCTCGAGGCCGTGCACCGCCTGGCCCGCCTGGAGGCCGGGCCCGATCCGGCCGAGCTAGCGCAGGCCGAGCAGGAGCTGGCCCAGGCTGAGGCTGCCATGGCAGCTGCGGCTGCGCGGCTCGAGGCCGTGGCCGCCACAGATCCGGCCCTGCTCGAACGGGTCGCCGCGGCGGAGGTGCGTGCCCTGGAGGCGCAGGTCCAGGCGGCCCAGGCGCGGCGGGCGGCGCTGGAGGCGCCGTCGGCCCAGGCGGCGCTCGTGGCGCGGGCTGTCGAGGAGGACCTGGCGGCCGCTGCGGCGGCGGTCGCGGCGGCGCAGGCGCGCCTGGCGGCCCTTGACGCCGGATCGGCGGCTGCGGTGGGACGGGCGCTGGAGGCGGCGGCCCGGGCCGCGCAGGTGAGCCTGCAGGCTGCGCAGGCCCGGCGCACGGCGCTGCCGCCCAGCGCCCCGGCGGCGGAGGTGGCCGCGGCCGAGGCGGCGGTCGCGGCAGCGCAGGCCCAGCTCGCCCAGACCGACCTCCTGGCTGAACGGCTGCGCGGCGGCGACGCAGCTGGCGCCCGCGCCCAGGCTCGGGCCGAGCTGCTAGCCGCGCGCAGCCGGCTGGCGGCGGCGCAGGCCCGCCGGGCCCAGCTCCTGGCCGGGGTGCCCGCGGCCGAGCGGGAGGCGATGGCCGCCGAAGAGGTGCTCCTGCAGGCCCAGCTCGCCGCGGCCCAGGCCCGCCTCCAGCGCCTCGTCGCCGGGGAACCGGCCGCAATCCAGGCGGCGGCCGCGCATGAGCTCGCCGCGGCCCAGGCCCGCCGGCAGGCCGCCGCCCTGCGCCTGGAGCAGCTCCGCCGCGGCCCGCCGCCCCAGGCGCTCGAGGAGGCCCGCGCGGCGGTGACCGCGGCGGAGGCAGCCGCGGCCGCGGCCCAGGCGCAGGAGGCCGGCCGCCGCGCCGAGCTCCAGCAGTATCCCCAGGAGCTGGCGCGCCTTGGCGAGGTGGTCCGCCTCGCCGAGACGCGCGCTGCTCAGCTCCGCGCCGAGCTTGCCGCCGGCCGGCTGGTGGCGCCCTTCGCCGGACGTGTGGTGGCCCTGGCGGGGGCGCCCGGCATGGCGGTCACAGCAGCGACGCCCGTCCTGGTGCTGGCCGATCCGGCCACGCTGGTGGTACGCGCCGAGTTGCCGGCCGCCGGCCACCCGCCGGTGCAGCCGGGCCAGCAGGTAGCGGTGCGCTTCCCCACCCTGGCGCTGGACCCGCAGCCGGGAACGGTCGCAGCCCAGGAGGAGGCGGCGGACCCCGCGGTTCAGGGCCAGGCCGGGGGCCTGCACGGCCCGGTCCTGGTCACGCTCGCCGCACCGCTGCCGGCGGCGGCGCAGGCCATCGGCACGCCGGTGGAGGTGGTTATCGCCGCCGGCCACATCCCCGACGCCGTGCTCGTGCCGCGCCGGGCACTGCAGCAGATCGCCGGGCGCACCTTCGTTGAGGTGCTGGAGGAGGAGCGGGGCAGCCGCCGGCGCGCGGTGGCCGTGCGCGTGGGAGCCATCGACGAGACCCACGCCGAGGTCCTGGCCGGCCTGGTCGAGGGACAGTATGTCCTTGTACGCGGGGGCTAAGAGAGGCGCCGACCAGGGTGCCGGACGAGCTCGGCAGTATGTCGACCTTCCCCTCGGTGGGCGAGACGTCTTATCAGGGTGCCGTACACGCACGGCAGCATGTCCTCGTACGCGGGGGCTCAGGGCCATCGGCAGGCAGCGGCCGGTGCAGGGCGAGCGCACGTCCGCGGAGGCACGGCTCAGGCTGAGGTGCCAAAATTCGGCGCTCTTCGCACCCAGCATGTACGGGCATACGGGGCTCAGGGTCTGGCTGGCTCTCGTCGGCCTTGGCGCTGCGAGCACGTCGCGCATGCGGGAGCTTAGGGGTGGCTGCTCCGCATCCGGCGGCACGTCCTGCAGCACGTCCGTGCATGCAGGGGCTTAGGGTCTGCAAGATCGGCATTTCGGCATTAAGGAGATCATTAATGAGATCATTAAGGAAATAATAAGGAGATAAGGAGATTATGCAACAGCATGTCCGCGGACGCGAGGGCTCGGGGCGAGCGCTGCAGCAGCTGGGCACGGGGCGTACCAGGCGCGTCCGCGTGCGTGAGGGCTCAGGGACGCGGGCATGAGGGCGTAAGCACGGGAGCGCTGCCGCGCCGGGCTGCTGGGCAGCGCGGCACCGAGAACGGCGAGAACGGCCGTGTCCGTGGCATGCGCACTTACGGAGCGCTGCCGCGCCGGGCCGCTGGGTCGCGCGGCCGCGGCAGAGGAGCGCCACAACAGACGAGCACCACGACGACGAGCATCGCGGAGGAGAAACATGGAGACGGTGGCCGGACTTGGGCTTGCCGGAATGGGGCGCGGGGTGTGCCGACGGCTCCCCATCGTGCTGCTGCCGGTAGTGGTGGCCCTGGCGGCGACGCTTGTCCTGGGCATGGTGGACGGCCGGCAGGGCTACGTGGCCACGGCGACGCTGCGCCTGCAGCCGACCGGCACGTCGGCCCTGGTGCCCTACACGCCGGCGCGCCCGCCGACGGTGGAGGGGCTGGCAGCCACCCTTTCTGCTTTTCTGGAAACTCAGGGCTTCGCCCTCCTGCTGGCGGAACGCACCGGCGAGCCGCTCTGGGTGGGAGAGGAGGCCGGCGCTGGCAGGACCGGCACGCCCCCAGGCACAGCCGTCCGCCACACGCGCGACGGGGCAGCCGTGCGTCTGACCGGCCGGCTCGTGCCGCGCACGGCCTTCTACCAGATCACCGTGCAGCACCCCGATCCGGTGCGCGCCGTCGTGCTGGCCAATGCCACTGCCGAGCTCCTAGCCGGCCCGCCCGGGGGCGACGCGGGCGAGGCGGCCGCGCCGGCCGGCGCGGCTCGAGATACACCGGCGCGCCTGCGCGAGGAGCTGGCGCTTGCGGAGGCGCGCGCCGCCACCCTGCGCCGCCAGCTCCAAGCCTTTGCCGCCCTGGAGGCGGCGGGAGCAGAGCGCCCCGCCGCGCTGGCCGGCGAGTCCCCCACGCCGCTCCTGCAGGAGCTACGGACGCTGGAGGAGCACCGGCGCACGGTGCTGGCCGCGCTGGCCGCGCCCCCGACGGCCGCCGCGGACGGCGCGGCCGCGGGCATCGCCACGGTGATCGATCCCGCCATCCGCGCGCGCCCGGCGGCGCTCGACCGCGCCGTGCGGCTCGCCCCGGCCGTCGGGCTGGCCGCGCTCCTGGGGGGCCTGGCGCTGGCGCTGGGGCTGCACGCCCTGGACGGCCGCGCCCATGACGCGGCCGACGTGGCCGCCGTGCTGGACGTGCCGGTCGTCGGGCGGGTCCCGTCCCTCCCCGTGCCCGCCGTGGCGCACGCGCCTCCAGGCAGTCCTGCCGGCCACCCTGTGCCCGGCCCGACCGCGCTCCACCCCGGCCGGGCCGGGCAGGCGCCGGCCCTCGCCCTGGCGGCCCCCGCGGCGCTCCCGGCGGCCTACCGCCGCCTGGCCCTCCACCTGGCCGGGGACGCACTGCCGGCCGGGCCGGCGCTGGCAGCGCCGGCCGGCAGTGCCCCAGCGGGGCCGTGTCTCGCGTTCCTTGATGTTACGTCAAGTCACGCCGGGGCAGGAGCCCCGACGGTGGCCGCGCACCTGGCGGTGGCGCTGGCCCAGGAAGGCCGGCGCGTCCTGCTGGTCGACGGCTGCCTGCACGGCCCGGCGCTCCCCGCGCCGGCCGGCGGCGCCGCGCCCCCGGGGCTGGCCGAGGCGCTGCACGCGGCCGTGCCCGCCGCGCCGGCCGGCGCGGCACCGCCGGCGCATCCGGCTGGGGACGCGCCGCGTGAGGGCGTGGGAGCAGCAGACCTCGCGTCCCGGCCGGTCCTGCCGGCGTCTCCAGGCGGGGACGCCGGACCAGTGGGCGGCAGCGTGGCGGTCCTGCCGGCCGGGCGGGCGGAGGCGCTGGCGGCGGGACGCCGCGCCTTGGGGGCCGGTGCGGCCCAGCCGGTGCTGGCGGCACTGGCCGCGGGCGCCGACGTCGTGCTCCTGGCCGGCCCCGCCGCGCTCGACACGATCGATGCGCTGCTCTTGGCGCGGGCAGCCACAGCAACGTACCTGTGCGTGCGGCTGGCCGAGACGCGCCTAGCCGACGCCGTGGAGGCCTGCGCCCTCCTCGCCCGGGCCGGCGGCCGCGTGGCCGGCATCGTGGTCGTCGAGGCTCCGCCCCTGGTGCCGCCGCTCCTGCGCCGGCCCCCGGTGCCTGGGCCACTACCGCCTCCTGCGCCTGGGCCGCCACCCCCACCCGCGGGAGACGGCCTCCTATCCGTCCCGCCGCCCTCCCCCCATGCGGCGGAAGGAGCAAGCAGTGCCGGGGAGGGCCCCGCCGGTCGAGCGGCATCGCAGGTGCCTGAGCCGGCTGCGCCACACCCCCGCGGCGAGGCCCGGGAGCGGCCCCGCGCGCGCCCGCTTCCAGCGCCGGATGCCCCGGCCGTCGCCGCGCCACGCCCGCCGCGCGCGCCGCCGGCCGGCGCGGGACCCGTGCCGGCGGAGGTCCCTGCCCCGGCGCCCTCGCGGCCGGCTGCCGACGAGCCGGCCGACCGGGGAGCGCACGCGGGGGCGCCGGGACGCCGAGGCCGCGCGCGGGGACGCCGCGCCGGCGCCGGCTGGCAGCAGGTCGTGGGCGCCATCGACGCCGGTGTCCGGCGCCTGCTTTCCACGCCGCCGCCCGACCAGGCCTGAGCAGGCGAGCCGCCGCCCAGGCGTGATGCCTGGCCCAGGCGTGATGCCCGGTGCGTCGCGGCGGCGCATGCGATCGTTCTGGCCCATGCCCCCGCGCGCCGTGCTCCTCCCCTCTCGACCAGACCGCTGGGCGGGTCCTCGGACGCGTCCGGCGCGCCGCGGCGCGTGTCACCGCGCCGGGCCTCCCACCCACCACTCGTGCCTGCCGGCCCAGGCCGCGGCGCTTCCGGACGGGCCCGCGGCGCAGCACGGGCAGGACCGCCGGGTGCGCCGGGTGCGTCGGGCTGCGTCTGGGAACCTGGGGACTCCCCCACCGGCCGGCCGAATTCCCCCGCGGCCGATCCGGCGCGCCCCTTTCCCCCGCGCGGGGTATCCCCGCGGGCAGGCGGGAAGGTCTGCTCTCCGCCTGCCGCGCCCGGCTGTGCTATGCTGGATCAGTGCGCCCCGACCATAGTGCAGGGCCGCGGGGCTTCAGGCCTGGGACTCGGGCGCGAGCACTGCCGGCGGTAGCCCTGGGTCGCTCGCCGGCAGCGCAGGCTTGTCGCCCGTGGGGGCAGGTCCAGGCGCACGCGCTGCCGGAGGCAGGCGTGTGCCGGCGGCGCCGCAGGACAGAGAGAAGGCACCCCTTTTCCAGCCGGCTCCAGCAGGCCGGCTGTGCCGCAGGGATGGGAAGGGCGGGGAGAAGGCATTCCAGGCACGCCCCAGGCGCGGACGAACGACCCACGGACTATCGACACGGAGAGGAGCACGCATCCAGGCCATGCACGTGCTTGTGACCGGCGGAGCCGGCTTCATCGGCTCCCATACCGTCGATCTCCTGCTGGCGCGCGGCTACCGGGTCCGCGTGCTCGATGCCCTGACGCGGCCGGTGCACCAGACCGAGACGCCGCTGTATCTTTCCCCGCGCGCCGAGTTCCTGCATGGGGACGTCACCGACCGCGCTGCCCTGCGCCGGGCGCTAGAGGGCGTGGACGCGGTGCTGCACCTGGCCGCCTACCAGGATTATCTCCCGGACTTCAGCACCTTCTTTCGGGTGAACGCCGCCGGCACGGCGCTGCTGTACGAGCTGATCGTGGCCGAGCGTCTCCCGATCAAACGGGTGGTGGTGGCCAGCTCACAGGCGGTCTACGGCGAGGGGCGCTACCACTGCCCCCGCGACGGCATCGTCTACCCGGGCCAGCGGCCGCTCGGGCAGCTGGAGGCAGGTGACTGGGAGGTGCGCTGTCCGGTCTGTGGGGGGGCCATTCAGTGGCTGCCCACGCCCGAGGACGCCGAGCTCCACCCGCACAACCCGTATGCCCTGAGCAAGCAGACGCAGGAAGCCATCGCCCTGCAGCTGGGCCGTCGCTACGACATCCCCAGCGTGGCGCTGCGCTACAGCATCACCCAGGGCCCGCGGCAGTCGTTCTTCAACGCCTATAGCGGTATCTTACGCAGCTTCACGGCGCGGCTCTTCCAGGGCCAGCCGCCGCTGGTGTACGAAGATGGCCAGCAGCGGCGCGACTACGTCTCGGTCTACGACGTGGCCCGCGCCACAGTGCTGGCTCTGGAGGACGACCGCGCCGTCTACCAGGCCTTCAATGTCGGCAGCGGCGTGCCCACCAGCGTGCTGGAGTACGCCTGGCTGGTCATCCGCACCGTCGGCGTGGACGTGGCGCCGCTGGTGCCGGGGGATTTCCGCGTCGGGGACACCCGGCACATCGTGAGCGATATTGCGAAACTGCGTGCGCTGGGCTGGGCGCCGGTAGTGCCGCTGCCGCAGATCGTGGCCGAGTACGTGGACTGGGCGCGGGCGGCGGGCCTGGGCCGGCGGGAGCCAGGGACCGCCGGGCCGGCGGCTGAATTCTCCGGGGCTGATCCGGCTGCGGCGGCCGAGGCGACCATGCGACGGCTGGGCGCGTTGCGCCGGGCCACGCGCGCCCCCTAAGCGGCCCTCTCCCCCCGCCGGCGCGGCCTGCATGCGCTCCCGCACGGCACGCCGGTCCGGGTGTGAGCCCTCCCCCTGCCGGCGCGGCCTGCATCGCCGCATCGGCTAGGGCTGCACCGGCAAAGCGCTCCCCAGGGGTGCCCCTTCCGTCACCGCGCGTCCCTCCGCGCCTGCCCTGGAACGCGGGACCGTGGCCGGCGCGGCGCGCCGGCTTCGCATCCCCTGGGGGGCAGCGGCAGGCTGAGCGGCCGACGGCCCCGCTATCGACCGAGCTCCCGTTCGATGAGGCCCGCGCGAGCTGGGTGCTGCCGGGCGGTCGGGGGCGTTCAGGACGAATGCCGCATGAACGGGGCAGCGGCGCAGCGCGCCGATTCCGCGCTGCCGGCGCACCGACGAATGCCATATGTATGAAAAAACGTGAATATGAACGGGGCAACGGCGCTACCCAACGCTGCTCCGGTGCCAGACACACACGAAGTCCGCACGAACGGGGCAGCGGGAGACGTACGTGTGCTCGGCTCGCGCAGCGGGGCGTCGCGCCGGCGCGACGCGCCGGGTCATCGAAGGCCGGCCCCTGCAGCGGCCGGGGCGATGAGGGTGGCGAACGTGGGCGTTGGCGAGCAAGGCCAGGAGAGGCACAGCGGCGCGGGGCTCGATCGCGAGCTCGAGCACGAGCCCAGCCTGGTGGCGTTGCCGGCAGGCACGCGCCCGCCGGGAGGGCGGGGATGCCCCTCTCCTCCCTCATCTTCGATCTTGTCTTAGATCTTGCTCTAACTCCTGGGCCCTGGGCTGCGCGAGGGCTTCCGCCGCGTGATCCAGGAGAACCGCTCAAACCCTCGATCAGAGGAGTAGAGGATGTAGGCGCCCGCGCGCTCTATTAAGGCCACGATCCTCGCGTCCCCAAAGCCCAGCGGCATGCTTCCCTAGAGCTCTCATTCAAGGAAGTTCCCGGGGACGTCCTGAAGCGGCACGCAGGCTCGCTGGGGCGCACGTCCCGCAGGCAAGACGGGAGCGGCCCCTGCGGGGTGCTGCCCCGACGTGCGTTCGGTCTACCGCACCCCGGCCCCAGGCACAGGCACCGGCGCGCTCCAGGCACTTCCGCGTGCATCGCTGCGAGCAGGCGCGCCAAGGGGGACGCGCACGCCATGCATACGCAGAACACCCGCAACAACGTCACCCTCGGCACGCACGTGGCCCGCGCACGCCATCCATACACCGAACACCCGAACGCCTCGAATCTTGCTCCAGCGCGCTGCAAGCCCTCCAGTCGCTCGAGAGCCCACACACAACGCCGGGGGTCGCGCGGAGTGTGTGCGTGGGGAGCGCAGGATGGCATCCCTGCGTCGAGCCGCGCGGGTGTGCGCGGTCAGAGCGGTCAGAACAGGGGAGAACAGGCCACTCCTGGCTATTGGCCGGCCGGTTGCAGCGCGCTATGCTGCCTGGCATGGACCCTCGCCACCACCCCTCGGCCCCGGTGCTGCGGGCCACCCCGGCGCGCCGGCGGCGCGCTGCAGCGCAGGCCCCGGCGGGATCCTGCGCCGCGCCCTGCGCGTATGCCGGCGGTGCGCGGGGATGCGCGCCACCGCCGGGAGCACCGGCGGGATCCGTCGCGGCATCCTGCTCGCTTGCCAGAGCCACCTTGCTTACCCTGGGCGCCACGCTGGCGGTGACGGCGGTGAACCTGGCCGGCACGCTGGTGCTGGCGCGGGCGCTGGGGCCGGAGGGCAAGGGAGCCGTCGGCGCGGTGCTGCTCCTGGCGACGCTGGCCAGCTACGCCGGCTCGCCGGGACTGGCCCAGGCGAGCATCTATGCAGTGGCGCGCCTGGGCCTGCCCCCGGCAGCGGTGCGCGGCAATGCCCTGGCCGCCGCAGCCGTACTGGGGCTGGCCAGCGCGCTGGCGGCGCTGGCCCTGGCGCCGCGTCTTTTGGCTCGGGCCGGGCCCGAGGCGGTGAGTGCCGGGCGGCTGGTGTTCCTGTGCCTGCCTCTGGCGCTGGCCCAGGACTACCATCTGGCTCTCCTGCAGGGGCTGGGCCGCTACGAGCTGGTGGCCCTCGGGCGTGCCGCGGCGCGGGCGCTCTTCCCGGCGCTGCTCGTGGGCCTGGGCCTGGCCGGCGCGCTCAGCGTCACCACGGCGCTCGTCGCCTGGGTGGCCTGTGCTCCGGCCGCCCTGCTCCTGCTGTGGGAGCTGGTGGACCGCGCCGGGGCGGGCCGCCCGCAGCTCCGCCTGGACCTCCTGCCCCGCTACGCCAGCTACGGCCTGCGCCTGCACCTGGGCACGCTCGCCGAGCTCGTGGAGCTGCGCCTGGACCAGATGCTGCTGGCGCTGTGGCTTGCCCCGGTGGCGCTGGGGCAGTACACCCTGGCGGTGACGGCCAGCGAGCTGCTGGCCAGCCTGCCCACCGCCCTGGGGAGCGCGCTGCTGGGACCCGCCGCGGGGCGGGTCCGACCGCCGGCACGGGAGGCCGGGGCAGCGTCCGCAGTTGATGCGGCCGAAAGCGCAGGGGTGGTGCGGGCCATCCGCCTGGTGCTGGCGGCGACGGCGGGCGCCGGCTTCCTGGCTGCTCTGGCGGCGCCGAGCCTGGTACACCGGCTCCTGCCGGCCGGCTTTGCGCCGGCGGCACCGGCCTTTCAGCTCCTCGTGCCGGGCGCCCTGGCCCTGGGGCTGGGCCGCATGCTCGCTGGCATGCTGGCCGGCCAGGGACACCCGCTGGCCCCGGCGCCGGCACGGCTGGTCTCGCTCGGCCTCACGCTCGGGCTGGCGCCCCTGCTGATCCCGCCGCTCGGCATCGCCGGCGCGGCCGTGGCCTCGACCGCCGCGTCCGGCGGGGCGGCGCTCTATCTCCTGGGGGCAAGCCGGCGAGCCCTGGGCCGGCGCTGGCAGGACCTCCTGGTGCCGCGGCCGGCAGACCTGCGGGCCCTCGTGCGGCGGGCATCCCCCCTCTGGGGCAGCCTGGATCCCGGGCAGCCTGGATCCCAGGTATCCCGGATGCTGGGCATCCAGCATCCCGTCGCCGTGTCGCCGCCCGGCCTTCTCACCGCGCCGGCCATCGGCCGGGGAAGGAGCTGGGGAGACCGGTGGAAAACGCCCGCCGGCGCGGCAGGCAACCACGACCGCCTGAACCCGACTACCCGTGAAAAGCCTGAAGAGCCGTGAAGAGCCTGACGACCCGTGAAGAGCAAAGACAACGAAAAAAGAAAGGAGGCTGCGGCGGATGACGAACGAGCGGGTGCAGCACGAGGAGCGGCGCTGTGCCCGGCACCAGCGCATGCCGGACGTCCTGCGCATTGCCCTGCTGCATGCGACGCTGCCCACGCCGGTGGGCGCCCGGCCGCGCGACGGCGGGGTGAGCCACGTGGTGCACGAGCTGGCCACGGCGCTGGCGCGGCGGGGCCACGACGTGCGCGTGGCGAGCCTGGATACGCCGCCGCCCGCGGCCGCGTACCGCGGCGTCCGGCTGGCAGATCCGTGGGGGATCGCCCGCAGCCGGCTGGGCCGCACCTGGGGCCTGCCGTGGCTCATCCTGTGGCAGGGGCTGTGCGGCGGTCCGGCGACCGGGCTCTGGCGGCTCCCGCCCGCGGCCCCGGGCGCGCCCGGGGCCGGGCCGGAGGGGATGCCGGCGCGCCGGACGCCTGCGCTGCCGGCGCCGGTCGGCCTGCCCGCGGCATTCTCTGTGGCCGGGGCGCCTGCGCTGCCGGCGGGGCCGGACCAGCCGGACGTGGTGCACGCGCACGGTGACGACTGGCTGCTGGCGCCGGCTCTACGGCTGTACGGGCTCGCCGGCCGGTCGCGCCCGGCGCTGGTGCGCACCTTCCACGGCTCGGCCCTGGCGGAGGCCCGCGCCGCCGGCACCGCCCCGGCGCGGCGGGTCAACCAGCTCCTGCTCTACCTGGCCGAGCTGGTCTCGGCGGCAAGCGTGGATGCGGCGGTGGCGGTCTCGCCGGCCACGGCGCGCCTTGTGCCGCGGGTGCGGGCGGTCATCCCGCCGGGGGTAGACCTGGCGCGCTTTCGGCCGGGGCCGGCGGGGGCGCGCAGCGCGGTGCCGGCGGTGCTGGTGGTGGGCACCCTGGGCGGCCGCAAGCGCGGCGGGCTGGCGGTGCGCGCCTTCCAGGAGGCCGTGCGGCCGCGGCTTGCCGGCGCGGAGCTGTGGATGGTCTGTCCGGAGCCGGTGACCGGGCCCGGCGTGGTCTGGCTGGGCAAGCTAGCCTCGGAGGCGTTAGTGGCGCGCTACCAGCGCGCCTGGGTGGTCTGCCTGCCCAGCGCCTACGAAGGCTTCGGGCTGCCGGCCCTCGAGGCACTGGCCTGTGGCACGCCGGTGGTAGCCACTCCCACTCCCGGCGCCCGCGAGGTGCTGGCCGGCGGCCGCTACGGCCTGCTGGTGCCGCCGGCGGAGCTGGGTCAGGCGCTCGCCGCCCTGCTGGCCGACCCGGCCCGCCGGGCGCACCTCGCCGCCGCCGGCCTGGCCCGCGCCGCCGAGTATAGCTGGGAGCGCATCGCCGCCCGGCACGAGGCGCTGTATGCAGACGTCCTGCGGAAGGCATAATCCATCCCTCCCTATGTCCTGGACCCCTGGACTCCGGACAGCCATGCTCCTGCCCGTGGGGGCGGGCAGGCAGCAGGGCAGCCCCACGCTCCTGCCCGGGGGCAGCGAGACAGCCCCCACGCTCCTGCCCGGGGCGGGCAGCGGGAGCCCCCGCCCCCATCCCCGCACGCGCAGCCGCGCAGTCCGCCGGAGCGCCGCCGCGGGCACCCGCGGCGCAGCAGAGTGGCAGAGGGTGGGCAGGCAGATGCCGCACGGCGCCCGCCGGGGTTCGGGTGAACGGCTGGGCCACCCGGCGGTAGACTGGTAGACCGGCCGGAAGCGGCGGCGGGCGCCGTGCGGCGCCCGCCGGGGTTCGGGGGGAGAGCGACAAGGGAAGGCGGGTGGGAAGACAGGAAGGAGGAGAGCGCCTGTGCCTTCGATCAGCGTGATCGTGCCGACGTACCGGCGGCCGGAACACCTGGCCGGCTGCCTGGACGCCCTGGCGGCGCAGGAGCGCCGGCCGGACGAGGTCGTGGTGGTGCTGCGCCCGGAGGACGGGGCCACCGCGGCGGCGCTCGGGGCCTGGCAGGCCGCCCGGCGGCCGGCGCCGTTTGCGCTCCAGACGGCGGCGGTGCCGCGCGGCGGGTTCGGCTGTGCCCGCAACGCCGGCCGGCGGGCGGCCACGGGGGACCTCCTGGCCTTCATCGACGACGATGCGCGGGCAGCGCCCGACTGGCTGGCGCGCCTGGAGGCGTGGCTGGCCGTGCCCGGAGTGGGCGGGGCCGGCGGGCGCGACGTGGTGCACCTGCCCGCCGGGGTGATCGTGCCGGCCGGCCCGCCCGAGACGCCGGTGGGCCGCGTGGGCTGGTACGGCCGGCTGTGGGGCAACCACCACCGCGGCAGCGGCCCGCCCCGGCCGGTGCAGTTCCTCAAAGGCTGCACCATGGCCTTCCGCCGCGCCGCCCTGCCCTGGTCCGACGAGCGCCTGGCCGGCGAGCAGTACCTGGACGAGGTGGACCTCGGCCTGGGCGTGCTGGCGCGGGGCTTCCGGCTCCTCTACGACCCGGCGGTGCAGGTGGCCCACTATCCGGCGCCGGTGCACGGGGCCGGCCCCCGCGGCGCCCTCACCCCGGCCCGCGTCCACGCACTGAACTGCAATTACGTCTACATCATGCTGAAGCACCTGCCGCTGCCGCGGGCGCTGGTTGCGCTGGGGTTCACCTTCCTCTGTGCGCGGGCCGATACCTGCGGTCTTCTGGGCTTCGCCTGGGCGCGCTGGGAGAGCAGCGCCGGCCGGGCAGGGACGGCGGCAGCAGGGACGGCAACGGGGACCGCGACGAGGATGGCAGCGGGGATGGCAGCGGGGATAGACGCCGCCATCCTCACCGCGGCGCCGGGCGTGCGCACGGTGCTCCTGCCGGCGCTGGCGGGCAAGCTGGCCGGCCTGCGGCTCTTCCTGGCCGCCGGGCGGCCCGCGGCGGCACAGGCGGACGGGGCGGAGTAAGGCAGAGCAGGCCCGGCGCGCCGGCCGGGGCTAGGGACGAGGGGCATGGCCTGGGAACAGCCGCGCCCGCAGTAATGCCCGGATGGCCGCGTCGCGCCAGCGCTCGGCTCGGGGCTGGGCGGCCGCGCCGCGAGCGTGGCCCAGGCACACTGGGCCGCAGAGGGTCCGGGGCGCGGACAGGGCGCGGCGCGGGAGGCGCCTGAGCGGAGGTGTGGGATGGCGGGCGTGCAGGGCGGCGGACCGGGACGCTGGGACACTGCGGCACCGGGTCGGTGGGTCCGCAGCCGGGCAGCTGGGCGCTGGCGGGCCGGCGGGCTGGGGCTGCTGCTGGGCGCCGGGCTTGGCGCCGTCCTGGCGATTGGCCTGGGCGCGCCGGCGCAGGCCGTGGCGGCCGGGCCGCGGCTGGCGGTGGCGCTGAGCGGCGGCCTGTTGCTGGGGGTCCTGGCGCTGGCGTGGCCGGAGGCGGGCCTGATGGCGCTGGGGCTCCTGCTGCCCCTCTTGGGGCTGGGGCGGCGGCTGCTGGACGCAGCGGGCGCGGAGGCAGTCTACGATCCCCTGCTTCTCGTGGCGCCGCTGCTGGGCATGTGGCTTGTGGCGCGCCTGGCGGTGACCGCGCGGCCGGCGCTCCGCGCGGCGCTGGCGCAGAGCCCTCCGGCACGGCTGGGTCTCCTGCTGGCAGGGTACCTTGCCCTCCAGGCAGTCAATCCCCTGCAGGGGAACCTGCTGGCCGGCCTGGGCGGGGCGCTCTTCTTCCTGGGACCGCTGCCCTGGTTCGTCCTTGGCCTGGCCGGGGTGGCGCCGCCGGCTCTGGCGCGCCTGGTGCGGCTGGTGGCGCTGGGGGCTGCGGCGAGCGTCCTCCACGGCCTGGGGCAGCTGGTCTGGGGCTTCCTGCCGGCGGAGGCGGCCTGGCTCAGCCGGAGCGGCTATCCCTCGCTGGGCGTGGGCGGCTTCGTGCGGCCCTTTGGCACCTTCACCAGCGCCGAGGAATGGAGCCGCTTCCTGGAGCTGGGCGCCGTGCTGGCCGTGGCGTTCGCCCTGGCCCCGCCGGCGGTGGCGCGGGGCGCCGGCACCCCGCGGCGGGCATGGCTCAGCCAGCCCGTCTGGCTGGGCAGTACGGCGCTGTGCCTGGCCGGCCTGGTGGCGAGCGGCGTGCGCTCGTCGCTCTTCGGCGCCCTGGTGGGGCTCCTGGTGGCGCTGGTGCTGGGCGTGCGCTCGGCCGCCGGGCGGGGCGCCGTGCTGCTGGGGGCGGCGGCGCTGGTGCCGGCCCTGGCGGGAGCGGGCGCGCTGGTGGGACCCCGCTCGGAGGGCCCGGCGACCACCGCAGCGGAAGCGCTCCTGGGGCAGACGTGGCGGGGCCTGGTGAATCCGCTGGGCGAGCCGACTCTGGGGCTACGCCTGGCCAGCTGGCAGGCGATCCTCACGCACGACCTTGTCGAGCGGCCGCTGGGCGCGGGCCTGGGCGCGGCCAGCCTGGCCTCGCAAAAGTTCGGCGGGCCCCCGGGGGTGGGCGCGGAGAGCTACCTCTTCAGCCTGCTGGTGGCCGGGGGCCTGCCGGCGGGCCTCCTCTTCCTGGCCGTGGCGGGGGCCGCGCTGGGCCGCAGCCTGGGGCAAGCCGCCGGCGGGACTGGGGCCAGGCCGGCGGACGGCACCGTGGTGGCCGTGGCGACGGGGCTGGCTGCCCTGCTCGTCAACAGCGTGGTGGGGAGCTCACTGGTGCTCGCCGGCGTGGCCCCGCTGGGCTGGCTGCTCCTCGGCTGGGCGCTTGGGCCGGCGGCAGGCGCGGGAGCGGGCGCACCGGTGGTGCGGCCTGCCGGAGAACCGAACGAGGCGCCGGGGCCTGCGCCGGCGCCTCCGGCCGGCGGGGCGGAGGCGGGGCGCGGCGGGACGACAGCCGAGTCCGGCCATCTCGCCGGATCGCGCGCCAAGGGCCGGGCAGCCGGGCGGGGAGCTCCCCGCCGTCCAGGTGCTGGTGGGGAGGAGCGGCAGGGCCCGCGGGCGCACTGCCAGCCAAGGCCGGAAAATACAGGAAAAAGCTAAGGAAGAGGGAAGAATCGCATAAACTGCGTGAGTTTCGCGGTGAATCACGCATGATCGCATAGATTCACCCCTTTCGGGGACTGGACACCGGCTGTGGGTGTGGTATAGTACAAAGTGCGCTGGGCCGAAAGGCCCAGTGGCAGGAGAAGCTTCGGATGAGCCGAAAGGTTCATTCGAGGCTTCTTCGCGTTCTGGGCCCCTTGCATTCCCCCTGCCTGCGCCCGTTCCCGCGTCCCTGCAGCATGGCCGGAGGCTATGCCGGCGGCTACCCCCGCTGCACGCCGGGCCTCCCGGCGCGCCGGCTGCGTGCACCAGACGAGGGTCCCGCAGGGGTCGTTCAGCAGAGCGCTGCGTGCCCCGGGCACCCGCGTCGGCAGCAGCGGGAACGGGCCCGGGCACGCAGCCGGGCGCCCGGGCCGGCGGCAGGCGGTGGCATGGGGAACGCGGCGCCGCGGGCTGTGAGGCGCTCGGAGGGGCCCGCGCCGTCGTCGGTGGCGAACCGGGCGGCGGGTGGCCCGGCGGCGGCCAGGGCCTGCCCGCAGGCCCTGGCCATGCCTCGATGTTCGGTGGCATGGGATCAGGCTGCTGCACTGGGAGGTGCGGGAAGCAAGCGTCGTGGCAGCCGGTCGTGCCCGCCCCCCGGAACATACGGGGTCGGCGGCAGAAGGGGTGAGCGGAGCAGCCCGCAGACGTCGAGGTGCCCACGCGGGGGAGCGTGGTCCCCACGGTTCCCACGGGTCTCCCAGCCACACCTGCATGGTGCGCATGCCGGCGTGTGGCCTCCCCCACGGCACGGGACCTCCCATCCGTACCTGAATGATGCGCCCCACGGGGTCGGCGCGCCCCGGCATCGTTGCCCTGCGGTTCTCACTCGTCTCCCATCCGCACCTATCCGCACCCTCCGCCGGCTCTGCCGGAGGCACCACCCCGCAGACCGGTGAGGCTGGACGCCGGTGCCCCGCGCGGCGATACTGTCTGGGAGAGCGGCAGCCGGATACCGGGGGCATACCCACCCGTCACCCGCGCGGCGCCCCTGCCTGCCGGTCTGTCCGGGACAGGGCAGCGCGCCGCTCCGGCTTCGCACATCCCTGGAACATCCCTTGAACATGCCTGTGACTATACCCTCGAACCGACCGCTGAACCGACGAGGACCATGCGCGGGATAGCGAAGGAGGGCAGGCGATGCGGCTGGCGATCTCCACGTACTCGTTCCATCGCTTCAGCGCCGGGCCGGAGGCGGCCCGCGGGCAGCCGCCGGTCGAGGAGATGATCCGGCAGGCGGCGGCGTACGGCTGCGGCGGCATCGAGCTCCTGGGGGTGCACCTGGGCATCGGGGGCCGCCAGGACACGGCGCCCGACCGCGCCGCGCTCCTACCGCTCAAGCGCGTGGCCCTGGCCCAGGCGGTCGATCTCGTGGCGGTGTCGGCCAACCATAATCCGGTGCAGCCCGACCCGGCCGAGCGGGCACGGCAGGTGGCCATCGTGCGCCGCTGCATTGCGGCCGCCGCGGTGCTGGGGGCGCCGGCGGTGCGCGTCTTCGGCGGACGCTGGGGCACCATCCGGGACTTCGGGGCGTACATGGCGGCGCGGGGCCAGGAGCCGCCGCTGCCCGGCTACACCGAGGAGGATGCCTTCGGCTGGATCGTGGAGAGCTTCCAGGCCTGCTGCGCCACCGCGGCGGAGCACGGGATCGTCCTGGCCCTGGAGAACCACTGGGGCTTCACCGGCACCGCCGCGGGCGTGGAGCGCATCCTAGCCGCGGTGGGCTCGCCCTGGCTGGGCGTGGCCCTCGACACCGGCAACTTCCTGGACGATCCCTACCCGCAGCTTGCGCGCCTGGCGCCGCACGCCGTGCTGGTGCACGCCAAGGCCTACCACGGCGGCGGGCTGTACTATACTCTGGACCTGGACTACCGGCGCATCGGAGACCTCTTCCGCCGCGCCGGCTACCGCGGCTACCTCTCCCTGGAGTACGAGGGGCGCCTCCTCCCCGAGGAGGGCATCCCCCAGGCGCTGGCCACCCTGCAAGAGGCGCTGTAAGCTGCTGTAAGCCGGAGGACGCCGGATCGAAGCCGGATTTGGCCGGATCCAGGCTCAGGCCCGGCGCGGCTCCCAGGCGCCGGCCACCCTGCAGACAGCGCACGGACAATTCTTCAGGCCAGGGGACGTGCATCCCGCGCCGGGCGTCCTGGGGAGGGCGTCTTGCACAGGGCGTCCCGCGGCAGGACGCCCCTGCGGTAGCGGCACCGGCAGGGGAAAGGGGCAGCCGGTACCGGTGCCGGCACGGTCGCGTCGCAGGGGACGTCCCTGCTCTGGCAGCACGCGGATGGGAGCCAGGCAGCACCGCCGCGTACATCTCAGTCGCGTCGCAGGGGACGTCCCTGCTCTGGCAGCACGCGGATGGGAGCCAGGCAGCACCGCCGCGTACATCTCAGTCGCGTCGCAGGGGACGTCCCTGCTCTGTCCCTGCTCTGGCAGCGCGGGCAGGGGCACCCTGCCGCGGCGTGGACGGCGGGCCCGCCTCCCGCGGCAGGACGCCGCTTCCCTCGCCGCTGTCCCGGAGCGAGACGCTCCCCCTCTCCCCGGGCGGCCGACAGCGGCGGGTGGCGGGCCTGGCGCGAGCGCGGCACACCGTCCGGCCGCACGCCGGGGCCGGTGATCCCCACCCAGAGGGGAGCCCGCAGCCTGATGCGGGCAGAACAGTTCTTATGGCACATCTTTATTCTGTGGTACACTGAAGACGTGGACTCACGTGAGCGCTACACGGTTACCCTCGGCGCGCGCGGCCGGCTGGTGCTGCCGGCGCGGCTGCGGCACCGTCTGGAGCTGCACCCGGGCGACCGGCTGATTCTTCTGGTGGACGCTGCAGGCGGCGTTCACGTAGTCTCGGCGCGCCAGCTGGCGCGCCGCCTGCGCGGCCTCTACCGAGAGCTTGCGCCCGGGCGTTCGCTTGCCGATGAGTTGATCGCCGAGCGGCGGGAGGAGGCCAGGCGCGAGGAGGCACGATGAGCGACGCGCCGGTCGGTGCGGTGCTGGATGCCTCGGCCCTGCTGGCGTACCTCCAAGGAGAGCCCGGCAGCGACCTGGTCGAGGTGGCGCTTGCTGCCGGAGCGGTCATCAGCGCCGTCAACTATGCCGAGGTGCTTTCACGTCTGGGGGACGCCGGCGCGGAGCCGGCGGCGGTACACCGCCGGCTCCGCGAGCATGGGTTGATCAGCAGCCTGGTGGAGGTGCTGCCCCTGACCGAAGATGACGCCGTAGTCATCGCCCAGCTGCGAGCTCCCACCCGGGCACAGGGACTCTCCTTAGGCGATCGCGCCTGCCTGGCCACCGGCCTGCGCCTCGGCCGCCCGGTGCTCACCGCAGATCGGACGTGGGCCGGGCTCAGCGCAGGGGTAACCGTTCGGCTGATCCGGCCGTAGGCCGCCGGCCGCTGCAGGGAGTCTGCTGCCCACCCGGCGTGCCCCCGGGCCGGGCGCGCCCGGCGGACCGTCTTCCCAGACGTCTGCCTTGTCCCCACACCCGGCTCCCTGTCCTGGAGACGTGCAGGACGCTCCTTGGGCGGTTCGACCTGCCGGGCCTGCTTGGGTCCTGCAATCGCTGGCGAAGAGCCGTCAATGCCGGGCGGCTACACCTTGATGAGAAGGTCCTGCAGGGCAGCAGGCGGGATGTTACGGCATCGTTGATGGCGTCGTAGCGGGGGTTTGCCACCTGCGGCCACAGAAGTGGGCTGGTTCTCCGCCAGGTTGTGGCCGAAGGCCAGGGTAAGACGGAGGCGGCCCGTGCACTCCTTGATACGGAGGCCCTGAGCCGGGATACGGAGGCCCTGAGCCGGCAAGCTTTTGACCCTGGAGGCGAGGCTGATACGTGAACCCGTTGTCCAGAAGGTGGTTGAAAGCGGCTGCCCCGGGCGGATGGTGCTCCACGCCCTGCCACCCGATGGTCCCCCGCCTGTCCCGGGTGTGCACGCTTCCAGCGCACGGCCTCACACGGCCGCCGCGGTCGTGTCCGGCTGGACATCAAGCGGCTGTGTGGCGCTGATCACGAAGCGAAGGCCAAGCACCCGCGCCAGCTTCTGCAGCGTCTCCACCGTCGGCAGCCGTGTGCCGCTTTCCAGACGCGCCACCGCCGGCTGCGTGGTGCCCAGGCGGCGGGCCAGCTCCTCCTGGGTCAGCCCGGCCTGCACGCGGGCGCGAAGAAGGGCGCCGGCAAACGCATACGTCACCCGGCTGGCCTCTCGCGCCGCGCGGAAGGCCGGGTCACGCGCCTCTTGTTCGCGGATGTACGCCTCGAGCGTTGTCACCGTCACGCGCCTCCCAGTCCGGTTGGGGCCCTGGCGTCGCTCCGCTGCTCCCTGCGCAGCTCACGTGCGCTCCTGGTGCAGGAGATCACGGAGCCGCGCCTCAGCCGTAGCAATCTCGCGACGAGGTGTCGCTTGCGCCTTCTTGGCAAACGCGTGCAGGAGCACAAACCGCCGCCCTTCGACCGCTGCGTAGAGCACACGGTGCTGGACCCGGCCCCGCGTGCGTAATTTTCAGATCGGCCCCGCCACATGCCGCACATCGGGCGCGCCGAGACGCAGGCCCAGTTCTGCGAGGAGCAGCAGGTCGTGCGTGACGCGGTCAGCATCATCAGCCGGCAGGCGGTCCACATACTCGCGGACCGGGCTGGTTTCATCCGCTCGCTCCTCGAAGACGACCTGCCAGCCCCCGTCCGCTGCCACTCCTCTCTCTGCGGGCCGTTATTGCACCAGTGGCACATTCACCGGCGGTGTATCAATCGTGCGCGCGCTGGTCAAGCATCATCCCCCCTTGGTCGTAGAGCCAGTGGCATACGGTGGACGCGCCCGTCCCTTCGGATGCGGCACGTCCCCCGGTGCAGGCCAGGCCTGAACGGCCGCCCGCTGCCGGCCCCCTACCGGTCTCCCCCAGGGTCCGGCCGGTGCAGGCCCCGGCGCACGATCTCCTCCAGCGCGGCGCGCTCGACCGCGTCGAGCTGGGTAGCGAGCGGACCGTCGCGCAGGTCGAAGCTGCGCCGCGGCCGGCCATCCGGCCGGTCGCTCTGGTGCCCGTTGTGGAAGCACCACCCGGCGGCACCCCCCGCCCGCGCCTGCGCCAGATCGGTGACGAACGCCTCCGCCGGGGGCTCCCAGCGCTGCGGCCGGAACCCCCGCCGAAACGGCTCCTGGTAGTGCAGCGGCACCCCTCGCCCCAGCTCCGCCAGCCAGGCGCGCACCTCCTGCGCCCGCGCTGCCGTCTGGGCTGGCGACTCCGGCGTGCGCGGCCGGTGCGGGCATACGAGATCCACGTGCACCGTTTGCACGTACGCCCGCACGTCCTCCCTGGACAGGTCCCCAGCGTGCGAGGCGGTGACCAGCCGCTGGGGATCGCGCTGCCGCACCAGCGCCCGCAGCTCCGCCAGCTCGGCGATGGACACGAACCGCCGGTCCGGGATGTTGCGCTCGTTGGCCAGGTCCAGGTACCAGTTGCGGTACGGCCCCAGCCGCTCAAGGAGCGTCTCCACGGCGCGGCGATGGGCCTCCAGCGTCTGCAGCCGCGGCGGGCCGGTGACCCCGTTGCCGCGCGAGATGGTTATGTCAACGATCAGGCCGCGGCGGTCGCACTCCTGGACCAGCCAGGCGAGCCGGCTGAGGAAGGGCTCGCGGGGGCTGCCGTCGCGCCCGTCGACGGCGGAGACGTCGTGGTCGAAGGCGGCCCAGGTGGCCCACACCCGCAGCCAGCCCACGCCCCAGCGGTGTAGCTCCGCGAGGTCCTGCGCGAAGACCTCCTCCGTGGCCCCCAGCGCCCCGTAGTAGCTCATGCCGTACAAGAACACGGGCGTCCCGTTGCGGGTGAAGGTGCCCGCCCGCACCCCCAGCACCGTCTGTGCCACGAGTGACCTCCTGCATAGGTATTTCACTATGTCTTGTTATGTCCTGTTCTGTCTTGTTGGTATGCCCTGGAGCGCTGTGGCCGGGCTTTCCCGGGGCTCGTGCGCGCCCGCCCTATCCGAGATCGGGATCCACCTCGGCGTCCTTGAGCAGCACCTCCCACTGCTGGACCACGTTCTGCACGCCGGTTTTGAGGTCCTGCTGGTCGTTCCAGACGGCGTTCATCTCCTGGGCGAGCACCCGCGTCATCTCGAACCAGGTGCTGATCTTGGGCGGGTTCTTGGCCGCCTTCTCCTTGGCCTTGGCGATCGTCCACATCAGCTCGGGATCGGGCAGCGCCGTGTTCTTCTGCCAGAGCTCCTTGCCGGCGACCAGGCTCTTGCGGCTGGGCGTGTTGTTGGTGGCCAGGTAGACGCGGGTGAGCGCCTCGGGCGAGAGCAGGTGCTTGAGGAGCTCCCAGGAGGCATCGGGGTACTTCGCCCCCTGGGGGATGCCGAAGCCGGGCGCGTTGCCGATGAAGTAGTGCAGGCCGGTGCGCGGCGAGGCCGGCGGCGGCACCAGGCTGAAGCGGAACGGAAACACCGGCAGGTCGACCTGGTAGCGCAGGTCCCAGTTGGGCCACATGCCGATGCGCCCGGAGGCCACTGTGGCCGTGCGCGCCTCCTCGGCCGTGGGGGCGCCCCGGCGCACGTCGTAGGCGAACTGGAAGGCCCCGAAGGTCGGCGGGTCCAGGAGCGCCGGGCGGAGGGGCGGGGTGGAGTCCCCCCGCCCATACGGCGTGAAGAGCTCCCCGCCGTTGGTCCACACCAGCGGCAGGAAGGCGGCGGTGAAGGTGGGCGACACCACCGCCGAGCCGAACTGTTTGTCGGCCCCGGCGCCCCGGGTCAGCCGCAGCGTCAGCTCCAGGTAGGTCTCCCAGGTCCAGCGACCCTCGCGCCAGAATTCGGCCGGCGTCTTCGCTCCCTCCCTGGCAAAGAGATCAGCGTTGTAGAACCACACCACCGTGTTCCAGGCATACGGCAGGCTGTAGAGCGTGCCCTTCCAGGTGTGCTGCTTGAGGTTGAGGGGATGGAAGTCCTCCAGGTCGAAGCGATCGCGCTGGATGAGCGGCTGAAGCGGCGTCAGGACGCCCTTGGCGGCAAAGGTGAGGAAGTCGGCCCGCGTGACGGTCACCCCCACCACATCCGGCGGCACGCCCCCGGCGATAGCGGCCAGGAGCTTGGTGGGGTACTCCCCGGCGGGCGTGTGCTCGACGGTGACGGTGAGGGTGGGAAACTTCTGCGTGAACGCCTCACCTTCTTTGGTGTACGGCTCGATCAGGAAGTCGTCCCAGTGCCACAGCCGCAGGGTCACCGCCTCGGCCGGCAGCCGCGGCCCGGCGGGCCCGGCGTCCCGGCCCGCCCGGCCGGCAACCGGCAGGCGGCAGGCGGCGAGCGCCGGACCCAGCGGGGCTAGCGCCAGCGCACCGAGGAGACGCCGGCGGCTCAGCCCGTCCTTCCGGTCATTTCTGGCTGTCCTCACTGTCCCCGGCATCGTCGGACCTCCTTCTCATCACATCATCGATCGGGGCGGGGAGACCCACCCCTTGGAGGGACGAGGCGACCGGCAGGGCGCGGGCAGCGGCGGCCACGGCAGCCCCCACCCCTCGTATGGGCGAGGCGACCGCGCCCCTACCCGCTCGCTCGCCCCTCCCCGCCTGGTCCCACCCGGCCGGAACCTTCGTGCGTCCGGCCGGGTGGGACCGCGCCCGAGGATTCGCGCACCACCAGGCGGGTGGGCACCACGATGACCTCCGGCTGCCACGCCTCTCCCTGGGCCCGCTGGGCCAGGCGGCGCAGCAGCACCTGCACTGCCAGCTCCCCCACCCGTTGCTTGTCCTGGGCTACCGAGGTGAGCGGCGGCTGGGTGTACGCCGCAAGCTCGATATCGCCGTACCCCACCACGGCCAGGTCGTCCGGCACGCGTGCGCCGGCCAGGGCCGCCCCGCGCAGGGCCCCGATGGCCAGGGTATCGGTGGTGCAGAAGAGCGCGGTCGGGGGGACCGGGCTGTGCAGGAGCTCCAGGGCCGCCTGCCGGCCATCGGCGTAGGTGACCAGGCCGGTGCGCACCAGCTCCGGCGCCGCCGCGAGCCCCAGCTCCCGCACCGTGGCGAGATAGGCGGCCAGCCGCTCGGCGTAGTGCGCGGCCTGCACATCGCCGACCAGGCAGGCGATGCGCCGGTGCCCCTGCGCGGCGAGGTGTTCGAGCGCTGCCCGCACGCCGCCGACGTTATCGCTGAGGACGCAGTCCACCGCCGGCCCCGGCGAGCGGCGCTCCAGCAGCACCACCGGCATGCCGCGCGCCAGCAGCCAGGCGATGGTCGGCGCACTGTGGTCGCTGGTGTTGAAGAGAAGCACACCGTCGACGCGCTTTTCGACGAGCACGCGCGCCTGGGCGGCTTCTTTCTCCAGGGAGCGGTCGGAGTTGCCCAGGATGAGGGTGTAGCCGGCGCGGAAGCAGGCGGCCTCGATGCCGCGAGCCACCTCGGCGAAGAAGGGGTTGGTGTTATCCGGCACCACGAGGCCGAGGATCTTGCTCTCCTGCCGGCGCAGCGAGCGGGCGACGTGGTTGGGCACGTAGCCGAGCTGCTCGGCGGCCTGGCGCACCCGCGCTACCACCGTGCGGCGCACCAGCTCCGGCCGGGTGAGGGCGCGCGAGGCCGTGCTGGGGGAGACCCCTGCGGCGCGGGCCACATCGATGAGACGGGGCATCGCTTGCGCTCCCCAGAGGCGATGACCGACGGACGCACCCCTTATAGGCACGCCGCCGTTCTCCGCCTGCGATTTGCAATCGTTTGTGCAATCGTTTGCATCCCACAGGGTAGCACCGGACGCGGGATGTGTCAAGCCGCCAACCCCCCGTGTCTGCGGGGAAGCGCGGGCGGTCGGTGGTGCAGGAGCCGGCACGCGCTGCACTCCTGTAGGGCTACCCCGCGGCTACGCCCCAGGAGGCCCACCACGCCGCGGCTGCACCGGGAAGGCCGTGGCCCTGGTGGCCGCAGGCATGCAGGCCCGTCTGATCCCAGCGCCACCCTGACCGGCGGTGCCCCGGCATGGCTGTGTTCCTGCGGTCATGATCGCCATGGAGGTGTCGAGGAGCCAATGGAAGTCGTCTATCTGATCGGCCGGATCATCCTGGGCATCTTCTTTCTCTTCAATGCACTGAACCACCTGACCCGCGTCAGCATGATGGCCGCTTACACCGCCTCTAAGGGGGTGCCGCTGGCCGCGCCGGTCGTGGTAGTCACCGGCCTGCAACTGGCGGTGGGGGGCTGATGCTGCTGCTTGGCTGGTACGTCTGGATCGGCGCCCTGATCCTGGTGGTGTTCCTGGTGCCCGTCGCCCTGGTCATGCACAATTTCTGGGCGGTGCAGGACTCCCAGATGCGCACCTTCGAGCTGGTGCAGTTCACCAAGAACGTTGCCCTGGCGGGGGCGCTCCTGAGGATCGCCGCCGTGCAGCAGGCGACGGGCTGGAACCCCCTGGCCGTCGGTCCCTAGCACGCCGCCAGCCCCTCCCGGTCGGGCACCGGCCTGTGGCTGGTGCCCTGTCGCGCCCGGCGCACGCTCGGTGAGCGTGCCTTTCCCCCTCCCCTGTGCGCCCGCGCGTCCAGCCCCGCGGGCAGGCGTTCTAGCGCTAGAACGCTAAAGCGTTCTGGCACCGGTCGCGCGGGCCGGCGCTGCCCTGCACGGGAAGCCCCGCGCCGCTGCCCCGGGCACCTGCATGGGGGGCCGAGGGCGTGGTGGTGACCCAGTCCAAGCCGGCCGGGCGTGGCCGGCGGCAGCGCCAGTGAGCGGCTCCGGCGGGCGCCCAGGCGTTAGAGCGCCTTGGCGACTCCACGCCAGAACGCTTTCGCGCTCAGACGCCTAGGTGTCTGGACCCCTGGGCGTCTGGATCCCTGGGCGGGGGGGGCGCGCGGGCGCTCCTCACAGCCCACGACCAGCAGACACTGCTCCGGAGGGAGGACCATCCACACGATGATCTACGCGCTGGCAAACCAGAAGGGGGGCGTGGGCAAGTCCACCAGCGCCCTCAACCTGGCCGCCGCCATGGTGCACCTCATCCCCCCCGGCGGCCGCGTGCTCCTGGTGGACCTCGATCCGCAGTGCAACGTCACCTTCGCTGCTGCGGGCGAGCAGGAGTTCGCCCGCAACGTCTACCGCCTCTTGCTCGACCGCGCTCCGGTGGAGGAGTACGTGGTGGCGAGCCGCATCTACGGCGTGGACCTCATCCCCTCGCACATCGACCTGGCCGGGGCCGAGGTGGAGCTGGCCTCGGAGATCGGGGCGCAGACGCTGCTTGCGACCAAGCTGGCGCGGGCGCGCCTGCCCCATCACCACATCATCCTGGACTGCCCCCCGGCGCTGGGCTTGATCGTGGTGAACGCCCTGGCCGCAGCCGACCGCGTGCTGGTGCCGGTGGCCCCGGGCATCTTCGCCCTACGCGGGCTGGCCAAGCTGACCGACACCATCGACCTGGTGCGCGAGCGCCTCTCCCGGCCGGTGCAGCTCGGCGGCATCTTCCTCACCATGGTCGACCGCACCAACGTGTCGCGGGACACGCGGGCGCTGCTGGAGTCGTCGTTTCCGGGCAAGGTGCTGGAAACGGCCATCCCGCGTGCGGTAAAAGTAGAGGAGGCGCACAGCCGGCACGAGTCGATCGCCACCTATGCGCCGGACTCCCCGGCGGCGGCCGCCTACATGCAGCTCGCCAAGGAGGTGTTACGCCGTGGCTAGCCGCAAGCGCACCGGCCTGGGGGTGGATGCCATCCTGGGGCCCCGGCGGGACCGCGCCGCGGCGGAGCAGCCTGCCGCCGCGGCTCCCAAAGTGCAGCGCATTCGCGTCACGGTGTACTTCGATCCGGAGGACATCGTCACGCAGGATGAGGTGATCACCGAAGAGTTCCGGCGGACGCACGAGCGCATTGACCGCTCGGAGCTCTTGCGCCGCGCCTGGCGGGCCTACCACGCCCAGCTCCGCCGCGGCCAGCCGGTCGAGTCGCTCCCCGCCCCCGCCGCGCGCGCCGGCAGCTCCGCCGCTCCCTCCCCGTAGCCCGCCCCCGCGCGCCGCAGGCAGCTGCCCCGGCCCCCGGCCACCTCCCTCTCCCTGCGCAGGGAAGTGGACGCCGGAAGGCTGGCGCTCGTGTGCGCGTGGGTCCCGGGCGCCTGCCCCCGCGCGGGCAGCCGGGCGGCTGTGGCCCCACGCGTTGCCGCCCCTCGGTTCCCCCGCCCCGCGCGGGCAGCCGGGCGCCGGAGCGCGCCCCGCGGCGCGCCTGCCCACCCGCGCGGAGAGAACTGACAGGGGCGTCGAGTTCACCCAGGACATCGTCCTCCTCCCCACCTACGTAGGAAGAACTGGTCAGCCCGCGGGTTCGGGGCGGCGCAGGCCACTCCTCCCTACCCGCGTGGGGAGAACGCCGACGGCGGCAAACGCGCAGACGACCTACACGAACCTCCTCCCTACCCGCGTGGGGGGAACTGGGTATCGTGCGGTGAGTGCCCCGTGCGCAGCTCTGCCTGCGCACCCGCGCAGGGAGAACTGGTGGGGTCACCGCTCATAGCGGAGCCGTCACCCCTCCTCCCCACCCGCGCGGGGAGAACCGCGCAGCAGGGCGGTGTCTGCAGCAGGGGCGTGTCTCCTGCCCGCGCGGGGAGAACCGGACGCCTGCACGATGGTAAAGCGAAAAATCAGCTCTCCGCCCTCACCTGCACGGGGAACCCGGCGTACATCGCCACGTTCAGGGTGCTATGCTATCCACCCTCCTCCCCACCCGCACGGGGAGAACTGGGCCGCTGCCTCCTGCGCGCTCCAGCCGGCGCGCTCCTCCCCACCCGCGCGGAGAGAACTGGCTCGCCGCATCCTCGGTCGGAACCACGCAGCTCTCCTGCCCACCCGCGCGGGAGAACCGAAACCGGCTCTGGGGCGGCTCGACCGCGGATGCGCCCCCCACCCACCCGCGCGCGGCAAACCGGCAGCCCGCGCGCGCCTGATGCAGGCGCGCGCGGCACCGCACATCCATTCTGTTCTTAAGAACGACATTTCTCTTTTATACAGCCAGAGATAGGGGCTGTGACCCGGCCATTTGCAGCACTAAAGCACTAAAGCGTTTTAGTGCCAACGCGCGAAAGCGACTGAATGCTTCCCCCGCCCGCGTCCCGCGCTATACAATACTGCGCGACCGCACCACGCCGGTGCGCGTGTGCCCCGCATGGCCGGCGCGGCCGGGGAGTCCTGGGCGTGCCGGCCGCGCGCTGCACTACGGGGAAAAAGTCCCTCCGCAGGGACGGAGTACAGAGCACGGAAGAAAGCAAAAAGTTAAAGTAAAAAAATACGCGGAAGAAGGAGTAGGGTCGAGGACGGCGTGCGCGCGGGGCCGTACCAGGCGCACGCCGGGCAAGAACGCACATTCATTTTTATAGCTTCATCTCTATGGCTTTATCTATAGAGGCTTTCTATAGAGGCTTTATCTATAGAAAATCTATAGGAAGCTAGAGATAGACTCGACGTTACAACCTAGACAGACACACAAAAACGCGCGTACTCGCAGAACGACGAAAGCCACCCCGCTCGCGTGCCAGGCTGCCAGGGTGGCTCTCGCGGAAACCGTCGGCGGTGGATCGCGTCTGATCCGGCCGCCGGGTGGCGTGTGCCGTCCGCTCGTGTAGTATACGCCACCGGCGCCCGGATGGGAAGGGGTTTGCCGCCCCAAATTTTCCGCGTCCTGAGCACCTGGCCGCGCGGGGAGGCGCGCTTGCCTGGAGGACTGCCATGGGACCAGCCTACCCCGCACCCCCTTCGGGGCCTCCCATCCCCGCGGCCCCCGGGCGGCCGCCCGGGGGCGCAGGGCCGCGGCCACCGGCCCGTCCTGCTCCCCCGGCCTCGCCGGCCCCGGCGCCCGGCCCGCCGCCTGCGCAGCACGACGCTGTCCCTCCCCTCGTCCAGCCCCCGGCGGCTGCTCCCCCGGCGGCCGCGGCGGCCGACCCGGCGGGCGGCCTGGAGGGCCGGCCGCGCCCCGACGCGCCCGGCCCCGACTTCCCGGATACGGTCGCGCCGGAGGTGCGGCGGCATCCCGCCTACGCCGCGGCGCGCGCCCGGCTCATCCAGCCCGACCAGGTGCGCGTGCAGTCGGCCTACTTCTGGAAGAAGTGGGTGCCGCTCCTGGGGCCGGACCTGGCCGTGCTGATCGTGCAGCTGCGCAACATGTGCTACTACAACCCGGCCACCGGGGAGCGGCGGGACTGGTGCTTCCCCTCCCAGGCAACGCTGGCCGCAGCCATCGGCGTCAAGAACACGCACACCATCGCCAACCTGCTCAAGCGCCCCTACGCCGACCTCTTCGTGCGCGTGGAGGAGCGCTACCGCTACGACCCCCTGCGGCGCAAGAAGGTGCAGACCACCAGCCTCTACCACGTGCGCATGGACGATCCGCTCACCCCCGAGGATGCCGCGCGGCTGGCCGCCGAGCTCGGCGCGGCCGGAGCCACCGCGGCCGCCGCGCCCGGAGCATCCGCGGGGATCGAGGGCGCCGGCCAGGACACCCCGGGCACAGCGGCGGAGCCGGCCGGCGCGCCGGACCTGACGCGAAACTTTCGCGTTAGATCACCCGCACCTGACGCGAAACTTTCGCGCCGGTACGCGCGCGAAAATTTCGCGTCAGAGAGCGCGCGAAATTTTCGCGACGAAGAGGGACTCTTAAGAGAATCCATTGAAGACGAACGGGCGGCACAGCCGCCCGTGGAGGACTCCGCTGGTTCTTTGTGGACACCGGAGGCGGTCCAGAGACCAGCGCCTGCCGCCGCCCGCGGCCGGGGAGCGGCACCGCCCACGCCCGCACGAGGACAACCGGCGCAGTCCGGCGCGCCGGCCGGCGGCGCCGGAGGGCAGCAGGCGCCCGCGCCGGGATGGGACGTGCGCCCGGCCGCAGCAGCGCTCGCGCGCACACAGGCGCGGGCCATTCTGGCGCGCCGGGAGGGCCAGACGGCGCACCGCCTGCGCGGCGAGCCGGCCCTGGGGGCAAGCGAGCCGGTGCGCCTAAATGCCGCCCTCGAGGAGGTGCGCCGCCGCCTCTTCGGCGTCCCCCCACCGCCCCAGGCCTGCGCCGCCGACGGCCCTGCCGGGGAAACGGCCGCGCCCGAGCGCGCGCCGCCGGATGTCGGCGGCTGGAGGCGCTGGTGAGCACTCCTGCCAGGCATCCCCGCAGCGTGCGCTGCACCTCCGCGCGGTCTTCTCGGCCCCCGGCGTCTGGCCGGAGCCGGGAGTGCGCCGCCCGGCGCGCCTGGGCCGCGGCGTGTAGGCGGTGCCGGCGAGGGCGTGCTGCCTCCGCCGCGGGAGCCGGCGACCGCGCGGGTGCAGGACGGCGCTCCGGCGCCGCACGTCGTGTCGGTTCTGCCCTTCCTGCCGGCCGAAACACTCGCGCGCCGGGGTGCGGGGCAGCGACCCGGCGCTGTTGCAGCCCGGCCGCGGGCCGCGCCCGGCGCGCCGGCCGCCGCGTGGCCCGTGACCGCGGAGCGCACGACGCCGACACCTCGTGGTGCCGCCCGGGCGCCGGCGGCGCCGCCATGCCCGCCCTGGAAGCTCAGGCGCGACGCAAGGAGCGGGGGGCGCGTGGCGGGGAGCCGGCGCTCCTGCCGGCGCGTTCCTGCGTGGGCTGCGCAGGCGAAAGGGGATCGGGAACCATGCGGTGGCCCACGCAGGGCATGCTCTGGTGGCGAGTGGGGGCATACTCTGGTGGCTGCGCGGCCTGTCCGGCCTGTCCAGGGGGGCCGCCCGGTGCTCGCCGGAGGTCCGGGCCATCGTCCGGCGCGTCCGGCCCTGAGGCCCTTCACACGGCGCGCCGAGCCGCGCGCTGGCGCGGTGTGCTGCGGCACACCCCTGCAGGCGGCAGCGGCCCCCGTGTGGTGGATGCGTCCCGGCAGGGCGGGCCGCGTCGTGCATCGGTGCCGCAGTGCCGTGCAGCCTGCGTCGTGTGTCCCGATGGTGCGGTGCGCGCCGGGATGCTCGGTGGTCGCCCGCCCGGGTGCGGCGCGTGCCCTAGCGATCCTGGGAGGGCTTGTGGGCTCCGGACCGCGCAGCGCGCGTGCGAGGAAGACGCCCGCACGAGGACGGGCGCGCCTGGAAACCCGGACGGGCTCCGGCATGGTTGGTTTGCTTCGCGCACGGGGTACAGACGGGGCCCAGTGCCCCAACCGGCTGCCCAAGGCGGCCCCGGCGGGCTACGGGATGGTCAGCACGGCCTTGCCGTTCACCTGGCGGTTGAGCAGGGCCTGGACCGCCTCGCCAGCGCGCTCCCAGCTCCCGCGCCAGGCGATCTGGGGGTCGAGCGCCCCGGCTGCCAGCAGGCCGACCAGGTAGGCCAGGTCGGCGCCCACCGGTCCGCCCTCGTAGCCCATCTGGAAGCTGACCAGGGTGCGCCGCGGGCCGATGGTGCTGCCCGGCGGAAAGACCGTCGGCTCGCCCGAGGCCGCCCCGATCGACACCACGATGCCACCGGGCGCGAGCAGCCGGTACGCCGCGGCGAGCGTCGGGCCACCCACGGTCTCCAGGACGGCGTCCACCGGGCCCTGCACCCCCTCGATGCCGACCACCACCTCGTCGGCCCCCAGCTCGCGCAGGCCGGCGCCGCGGGCCGGGCTGCCCACCACGGCGATGACGTGGGCCCCGGCGCGGCGGGCCAGCTGCACGGCGAAGCGGCCCACGCCGCCGCTTGCCCCGGTGATCAGCACGCGGCGGCCCAGCACACTGCCGCACACGCGCAGCGCCCGCAGCGCGGTCACCCCCGCCACCGGCAGGGCCGCCGCCGCAGCGAGATCCACCCCTTCGGGCACCACGGCCAGCTCGTCGACGGGGACGGCACGCAGCTCCGCCCAGCCGCCGGCGGGCCCGCGCGTCACCACCCGCGTGCCGGCCGCCGGGCCACGGCCGGAGGCGGCCGCTCGCACCACCGTGCCGGCGGCGTCCCAGCCGAGCACCAGCCCCGGCTCGGCCCGCTGGGCGCGCAGCACTTCGCCGCGGTTGAGCGACACCGCCGCAACCCGAACGAGCACCTCATCCGGCCCGGGCACCGGCTCCGGCACCTCGCCGAGGGCCAGCCGGCCGGGCGCCTCGGGCGTCACGACCAGTGCACGCATGGGCACCCTCCGTTCTGTCGGTGGTTCGGTGTCTCGGGTCAGAGGAACGCGTGCGATAGGACGCCGTGTCGCAGGCACCGACGCGACGCTGCCGTGCCCTGCAGAGCAGCCCCGCGCGCCCGCCGGGCGGCGTCTCGTCGAGCGTCGTGTCGTCTCTCCCCGAAGCCACGGTGGGCTCCCCGTGGTGCTGTGCCCTCTGTGCCCGGCATCTCCGGGGGGCACCGTGGCTTTCGGCTCATGTCGTCGCAGTTTCGTCTAGTATAGTCCCTCTCCGGCACGCAAGACATCCCCGGGTCGATCGGCCGGCGCGCCGGGGGAGGCGGCGGGGGACTGCCGGGCCCGGCGCGCGGCGTGGGGCAGCAGGCGCGGCCGGCAGGGGGGCGTCGGCGCTCTCTGGGGACTCGCCGGGGCGGCGTGCGCTGGCGGACACACCGCGCCACCGCATCCGCATGCGGGTGTCCTGCCGGCGCGGCATGACCACAGCACCCGGAGGTAGGTCCGCGCCGCTGCCCTGGACGTCCGCCCCGGCCCGCAAGGGCGAAAGGGTTGGGAGGCGCCCTCGCTCATGGCACGCTCCACACACCGGCTCGCCGACCTGGCGGTTCATGCCCTGGGGTATGCCAATGGCGGCCGTGTGCTCTCCGACGACGGCAGGCTGGCAATGTATCCCACCGGAGCCGGCCTGCTGAACACGCTGCAGCAGACAGCGCCGCACCTGCCGGTGGGCAGGCGGTGCTGCCGGTCGGCCCGCGGGGCACGCGCACCGGCGGCGCGCCGGGCGGCGACATCATAGGCTTCCTGCCGCAGACGAAGGACCGCGCCACCTGCTGGGCCCTGGTAGAGTGGCTGCTCAGCGATGCGGTGCAGATCGAGGACATCGTCGCCCAGGGGTACGGGTTGCCCCATCCTGGCCGGCCAGGTGGAGAACCGGCAGTTCTTCCGGTATTTCTTAAACCCGGTATTTTTACCGGTATTTTTAAACCCGGTATTTCTTAAGCAAGGAGGATCCGCGCCTGCTGCCCTTCCGCGAGGCAGCGCAGGCGGCCACGCCGATCTGGACGACGGTCGCGCCGCTCAGGGCGGTGATGCTGCCGGAGGAAAAGGCGGCTCTCACCGGTCTCAACGAGCTGCAGGTGGCGCTGCGGGATATGGCCGAGGCCATCGCCCGCGACCCGGCCCTGGCCCCGCGTACGGGCGGGGCGACCGCAGGCGCTGGCGCAGCGAGCTGGAGTGGGAGCCCTCGCCCCGCGTACGGGCGACCGGGAGCAGTCCCGCTGCCCGGGTGCAGGCGCGGCAGCAGCACGCGCCCGGGCCGCGCGCCCGCGCTGAGGCTTGACGCGGCGCGCCCGCGCGGTGTACCGTGTGTGCAAACGGTTGGGCGCGCGAGGATGTGCACAGATGGATGTCTACCTCACGGTCGATCGCGCGGCCGAACGGCTGGGCCTCCACCGCAATACGGTGCTCAAGTACATCCGTGAGGGACGGCTGAAGGCGACGCGGCTGGACAAGGAGTATCGCATTTCCGAGGCGGCCCTGCGCGCGTTCATGGGCGAAGCACCGCCCGCCCCCCGCCGGGCCCATGTGCTGGCCATCGCCAATCAGAAAGGCGGCGTCGGCAAGACCACCACGGCGGTGAACCTGGCCGCCGCACTGGCCCGCCGCGGGCGGCGGGTCCTGCTCATCGATCTCGATCCCCAGGCTGCCTGCGCCCTCTGCCTGAACATTCCCCTGCATGTGGATGGCCGGCTTGTGCCGGTGGAGCGCACGATCTACGGGGTGCTGCTCGACGAGCGCGCCGACTGGGAGCAGGTGATCCTGACCACCGCCTTCGGCTTCGATCTGGCACCGTCGACCATCGCCCTGGCCGGCGCCGAGGTGGACCTGCGCCGGGAGTACGCCCACGAGGGGGTCTTGAAGCGCCGCCTGTCCGCGGTGCTGGGACGCTACGACCATATCCTGCTCGATACGCCGCCCAATCTCGGCGTCTTGACGGTGAATGCGCTTGCCGCCGCCGATGCGGTGCTCATTCCCCTGTCCTGCGACTACCTGGCCCTGGGGGGCCTGGATCAACTGCTGCAATCGCTCAGGCATATCGCCCGCGTACTCAACCCCACGCTGGCGATTTTCGGCATCCTTCCCACCCTGTATGACCGGCGCACGGTCTTGCACCGGACGATGCTGGAGCGGCTCAGCACGGTTTTGGCCCGCGAGTCTGTGCGCCTGCTGCCGCCGATCCCGCGCTCGACGCGCGTGGCGGAGAGCCCGTATTTCGGCCAGCCGCTGCTGGAGACGGCGCCGGACAGCCCCATCGCCGAACTGTATGCCCGCCTGGCAGAGGAGGTGCAGCGTGCCACGCAAGCGGTTGCCTGAGCGCGACCTGCCCCTTGCCCATCTGGAGGGCCTGAGCGCGGTGCTCCGCCCGGCGGAGGCCATCCATGCGGAGGAAGCGCTGCTGCCGCCGGAGCAGCGGGTGCTCTCCTCGGCCTCCCCTGCTGCTCCGGCGGCGTCTGTGCCAGAGCCGCCCCAGCGGGATGCCGGCGAAGCGCCAGGTTCTTCCGCCGATGAACGGACGCACGTACGTGCGTACGTACGCACGGATGCACGTGAGGACGTGTATGCGGACGTACGGACGCACGGACGTGAGGACGTACGGACGCACGGACGCACGCAGGTCCGCAACGCCTTCAACGTGTGGGAGGACCAGCTGCGCAGCCTGGCGGAGATCCAGGCCTACCGCTATCGCACCACCGGCAAGAAGCCGCAGCTCTCCCATCTGGTGCAGGAGGCCCTGGATGCGTACATCGCCCAGTGGCGCACGCGCATGGAGGAACGCGCTCGGGGACCCTAGCTGACGCCCGGCACCCCAACAGGCGTACACACGCACGAACGTACGTACGCACGTACGTGCGATCGCATCCGGCTCGCCGGCAAGGCCGGCCCTGCCATGCCGGCAAACGAACACGGCCACCGAGCCGGCCGCCTGGGGGCAGCAGACCCCGTGACCGCTCTCTCCGCCCCAACGAGTGGCTATGCCTGCCGGCACGCGGCTGCCCAGAGGCCTCGGTGCGCCTTTCACACCCCGACGCCCGGAGGTCGCACGGCGCGGCATGCGGTGCTGGAGGGAAGGGAGTATGCACACCCCGACGCCCGGAGGTCGCATCTATGCCGCAGGAGCTCCCTGTTCCGGCTCCCTTCATGCCCCTTCCCTCCTGCGTGCTGGCGCATTAGGCCCGGCTGGGCCTCACCCCCAGCAGCGCTGCCTGCCCGCCCGGCTGCAGTTTCCTGCGCCAGGTCCTGCACGCAGCTGCCCCCGCGTGACACCCCCGCGCGTCTGCATCGAGGAGCGCTCCTGCGTGACGCCCCCGCGCTCCTCGGCCTCCCGTATACCGAGACACAAAGGCGTCGGGAGGCAGTGCGGATCCGGCAGGATCGCGGCCGCCTCCTCGGCGCGTGTGGCCCAGGGGCTTCATCCAGCGTCCCTGGGTGGTGCGGAGGCCCCGCCTCCTCGACGCGTGTGGCCCCTGGGGGAGAGAGGCGAGGCGGCGCGCAGGCGCGTAGACCGCGGAGAACGCTGGCGCTCTCGTTCGCAGGGGAGCGCCGCAGCGGTGACCCCGGCCCAGGGCGGTGCTGCAGCACCGTCTTCGGCACAGCGCTGGTGAGGCAGGGCGGCGCCTAGGGCCGAGGCCGACCAGCCGGCCCAGCGGCCGCCGGCGGCGCGCCGGCCGCGGCGGCGCGGGCAGCCTCCTGCACCGCTGCGGCGCGGCGGTGGTAGTCGTGGAAGTTCTCCAGGCCGTAGTGGGCCTTAAGCCGCGCAAGCGGCCAGGCCGGATCGTTGCTCTCCAGGGTGAAGATGTTCTCCTCGCTGAAGGCCTGCACCGTCACCCGGCTCCCCAGCTCGCGCTGCAGGCGCCACAGGGCCTCCACCTGGCCGTCGATGTGGAACACCTCTTTCTCCAGGTCGATGGTGCAGGCGGTCAGGCGGTGCCAGCGGCTGGTGGTGGCCAGCACCTGCCCGGTCAGATCGATCACCCGGGCATGGGCCGTGCGCACGGCCGACACGACATAATACTGGTTCGTCCAGGCGTAGACCTGCAGGGGGAAGCCGCCGTCGTAGGCCGAGGGCCACACCACTAGCTCCGCCCCCCGGGCGCGCAGCGCCGCCCAGTGCTCGGGCCAGCCGATGTCGTAGCAGATGGCCAGGCCCAGCCGGCCGAAGTCGGTGGCCAGCACGGTCGCCTCCGTGCCCGGGGTAATGCCCCGCTGCACGCATTCCTCGATGGTGGGATGCACCTTGGCATACCGCCCCGCCAGCCGGCCGGCCCGATCCAGCACCACGGCGCTGTTTTCCACCAGCCCGGCCTCGGTGCGCACGCAAAAGCCGGCCACAATCCACACGCCATGCCGGCGGGCCTGCGCGGCCAGCGCATCAAAGGTCGGGCCCGGCAGGGGTTCCACCACCGGCAGTGCCTCCGCGGGGAGGCCGGTGTGCAGGAAGTTCTCTGCCAGACAGACCAGCTCAGCGCCTGCGGCCGCTGCCGCCTCCACCAGCGCGCAGGCGTCGGCGCGGTTCTGCTCCACCGTGCGGCGGCCGCTGCCAAAGGCAAAGGAGGTCGTCGCCACCCGGACCTTCCGCGGCATTCTCGCTGCCTCCCGTGAGCGTATCGTTCCTCCCGCTCCGGAGCGGGCTCGCAGCACCAGGGAAAACCGACCTCTGCTCGTCCGGACCATCTGCCGGCCGGCGAAGCGCACCTGCACCCCATTTTTTCCCGGTGGTGCTCGGACGGGCACCCGCCATTCTTTACAAGAATATCCCACTCCTTACGGCAAATATCTCCAGAGAACAGCTCCGCCGGCTCTCCCGGTCTCGTGGGCTCCGCCCGCCGGCCTGGAGAGACCGCGACATGCCGGTCCGCCGCCGCGGCTCGATTTTGCGCCGCGGCGCGTTTGCAAGTCAACCAGGGAAGCCGTGCCACGCCGGTCCAACGCCGCGCCCCACCGGGCTGCGCCGGCCTGCTCCCCCAGCCAGGGTGGGCTCCCCGTGATGTCCGGCGTTTACGAGCCGCACCCGGGCGTGCCGTTAGCCGCCCTGCGGCCGCGGCCGGGTGCGCAGCGCCTCGTTCAGCGGGCCGGCCAGCTCGCGCACCGCCTCGCTCACGCCCCGCTCGCCCCGCCACACCGGCCCCAGCGCCCCGTTGATCAGACGGCTCCACTCGCTCCAGCCGGGCACGTACCACCACGGGCTGAAGCCGAAGCGCTCGATCGGCTCGATGAAGGCCTGCAGGAAGTTCGCCGGCACTCCATCTGCCGGCTGGCCGTAGCGCGCCAGCGACTTGCGACACGGCGTCCAGACCCCGTTGATGCCCAGCAGCTTCTGTGGCTCGTCGCTGACCATCCAGGCGATGAACGTCCAGGCCGCATCGGGCCGGCGGGCGCCGCTCGTGAGGGCGAAGCCCTGGCCGCCCACGATCTGCACCCGCCGGCCATCCTTGAGCGGGATCGGCGCCACGTCCCACTTCATCGCCCCGGCCGCCGGATGCTTGACGAACGTCATCAGCCCGATCCAGGCATACTCGATGGCGTAGCGCCCCAGGACGAAGGGCTGGGCAGCGCCGGTGGCTGCCCGCGCCTCCGTGCCGAGCTGGGCGGCCTCCTGAGCCGTCGGCGCAATCCTGCGGCGGTAGCGCAGGTCGACGAAGAACTCCAGGGCGGCGATCGACGCCGCGCTGTCCAGCAGCGTGCGGGTGAGAGCGCGGTCGAAGTACGCCCCGCCGTGCTGGGCAAAGATGGGATAGAACCAGTGCAGGTCGGTGCTGAACTGGAACCCCCACTGTGGCCGCTCGTCCCCCGTGCGGGTCAGCCGCGTGGCCAGGGCGAGGAGATCGTCCCAGGTCCAGTCCGCTTTCGGATAGGGCAGGCCGGCGGCATCGAAGGCGTCTTTGTTGTAGTACACCGCGCTGGTGCCCACGTCGATGGGCAGGGCGTAGAGCTTCTTCTCGAAGCGGTAGTTCTCCAGGCGGGCCGCCCACAGGTCGGCCAGGGGCAGGGATTTGTCCCGCGCCACGTAGCCGTCGATGTTGCGCACCAGCCCGGCGTACACCGCCTCGCCGGCCACGGTGGAGGGTAGCGAGAGGGCATCGGGCGGGGTGCCGGCGGCGCTCAAGGCGATCAGCTTGGGCAGCAGCTCGCCGTAGGGCACATCGAGGCCCTTCCAGCGGATGGTGAGGTGGAGCTCCTCGAAGCGGGCGATAATGGGCTTGAAGCCCTGCTCCCACAGCGCCCCGCTCTGGAAGAAGTGCAGGAACTCGATCTCCACCGGCGTTGCCGGAGTGGATGACGCGGGCGCGCGCCGCGGTTCGCCCGGCCGGCAGGCGGCCAGGATCCCGCTTCCCAGGCCGGCCAGCGCGGTGAGGAGCGCCCGCCGCGTCAGGTGGCTCTGCCAGCGCACCATCGCCGTACTCCTTTCTCGGCACGCTCAGA
>Ga0101945_1000382_pt1 | contig 79835 bp, 89 predicted proteins | sample DewCreD2012metaG_2_FD_75246 | JGI IMG/M metagenome (GOLD analysis project Ga0101945, IMG submission 75246) | Hot spring sediment bacterial and archeal communities from British Columbia, Canada, to study Microbial Dark Matter (Phase II) - Dewar... ... | reverse complement strand
TATGAAAGGGGGACCGAGGGGGATTGGATAATAAAAATCAGCAATATAGTTGCCTATAATCTTCTGCCTGTAAAACTGACATCCCTTTAATTGTTTGCCCCTAAGTTTTGACCATTCCCCCCTCACCCCCCTTTTCTAAAGGGGGGACTATCAACAAGTATACCGTTTCAGGAGAATTTTACCCACTCACATCCACGAAGAGCCTTTAATATTTGAGAACACAGAGAAATACTTGAATTTATGGTTTTAAAATTGCTCAATTTGGGTAACCACCTTCATCTTGCAATTTTGCGTCTTTACCCTTAAACTTTTAAATAGCATGAGACAGCTTTAAGCCTACCTTCTCTTTTGTGCCTCTCCAATCATAGGCACAAAGGCAACAGGACCCATCTGCTCAACATCAAGCTCACCGCCCTTTTTTGTCACGAGTGTGAGGGTCTGGTAATAAACTGTGCTTCCAAGGGGGATTATTAACCTTCCGCCCTCTTTTAATTGTTTAATCATATGTTTTTATATCCTAATTCATTGAGGAGTTTTTCGGATTTTTCCACAAGCCTCTTTCTAATCTCAATTGTCCAGACCTCTCTGACAATCTCTGCAAGAACCGCTGCCTGATAGCCCGAGCCTGTTCCTATCTCAAGAACCCTGTCATCGGGCTTTAATTTTAATGCCTCTGTCATAAGAGCTACCACATAGGGTTGAGATATAGTCTGCCCTTCACCGATTGGAAGTGGATAGTCACCATATGCCTTATTCCTCAGAGACTCCTCAACAAAAAGCTGTCTGGGGATTTTTGCCATTACATCAAGAACCTTTTTATCTTTAATCCCCCTACCTACAAGCTGTTCCTTGACCATTCGGGCTCTTTGAAATGCAAGGTCACTCTTAGAGCTTAGGCTATTCTCAATTGCAGGATATTTAGAAAAACCGAGGGAAAATACAGAGAGAATGATAAGTAAAGTTATTTTCAATTTTTATAATTGTCCTCCGTTACCACTATAACCCTTTTATACTGTATATTATACATCGGGAATTTAGATATCTCAAAACATGTAAGTCAAAGAGAGAGCAGAGTTGCAATAAATAATGAAATGAATTAAAATAGCAATATGCCTCTGATTAATTTTCTAAAGATAGCCCTTCAGGATTACCGAAGAGTAGCTGCATTTATTCCCACATCTAAATATGCTGCGCGTAGAATTGTTCAAGAAATAAAAGAGGGACATAAATTTATTGTAGAATATGGGGCAGGTGATGGAGTGATAACTAAAGAGATTTTAAAGAAAATACCTGCCGATGGGCGCCTTATTGCAGTTGAATTAAATAAAAAATTTGTTTTGGAGCTTAAGAAAATTAAAGATGACCGACTGACAATAATAAATAATGATGTTGCTTATGTTTCTAAGAATCTTGCAAAATTAGGATTACCAAAAATTGATACTGTGATTTCTGGAATACCGTTTTCTTATATAAATTTAGAAACAAAAAGAGAGATTATAAAAAATACACATAAGGCACTGGCAGATTCAGGAGTTTTTGTGGTATATCAAAACTCCCCCCTCCTGCTTTTCCGTTTAGAGAGTTTTTTAGAAAAGGATGTCCGCTGTTATTTTGAGCCGAGAAATTTTCCTCCCTATTTTATAATGGTTGCTGAAAAATGAATTTTTTGGGTTATTCATTACGGCCTCCAGTATTCTATAAACTTCCCGCCCTTTGTAATCCATACAACATAGGGTGCACCTAAGACATCACCTTTGCTGTCAAATTTTATCTTCCCCAGTGCACCGCTGAATTCATCTGCGTGTAGCCTTTCAATAATTGCCTTACCATCTAATGTCCCTGCATTTTTTATAGCGGTGAGCATTATATTTATTGCATCATATGCATAGATTGAATACGGACCTATTTCTCCAAACCTCTTTTCATATTTTTCTATAAATGCCCTTGCTGTTGGAATATTCTTGGGGTCAGGGCTGAATGTGAGATATGTCCCTTCTGCCTCTTTTGCACCTGCTATCTCAATAAATTTTGGGTCAATCACACCATCCCCGCTCATAAATGGAGTCCTCACTCCAATCTCCCGTGCCTGTTTCACCAGCAATCCTCCTTCGGGGTATATCCCTCCAAAAAATATGAGTTCAGGCTGTGTCTTTTTAATTGCGGTAAGGACTGTTTTAAAATCTTTATCTCCCTGGACTATACCGCCGTAATAAACAACCCTAACATTTTCACCAAGGAATTTTTTAAACTCATCCGCTAACCCCTGTCCGTAAGTAGTTTTGTCATGTATGATGGCAATTTTTTTGATTTTAAGTTTTGTTATCACAAATTTTGCAGCAACACTGCCCTGCTGGTCATCTCTACCACATACCCTGAAAACACCTTTATATCCTTTATCTGTAAGCTGTGGATTCGTTGATGCAGGGGTTATCATTGGAATGTTAGCACGATTATATATATCAGATGCAGGGATGGAACAGCTACTGTTGAAATGCCCTATAACACCTACGACACCCTGATGTACAAGTTTATTGGCCAGAGCTACCGCCTGTTTCGGGTCTCTCTGGTCATCACCCACTAATATTTCTATTTTTTTACCTAAGACACCACCCTTTGCATTCCATTCTTCCACAGCAAGTGTAACCGCATTCCTGAAGTCCATACCCATCTTTGCCTGGTCGCCTGTCATCGGACCTGCAATACCGATTTTTATAACCTTTGTTTCTTTCCTCTCGCAACCTGAAAAGACAAAAACAAGAATCGCAAGGGAAAATAATAAAAATCTGCTATACATCTTATGTCCTCCTTACCTCTTTTATAATCTTAAGAAATCTCTTTGCGTTAGTTTTAATGTCTCCTCCTGGAGTAGACCCATACCGAGATAGAATTCCTGAGGCTACTGCTATGGCATCAGCATTAGCTTCAAGAACCTGCCTTGCGTTTTCAGGTGCAATACCACCTATGGCTACTACAGGTATTTTAATATATTTCTTGATTTCTCTTAAGGCATCAATTCCTTTTGGTTCTCCAGCATCCTTTGTTGTGGTATGAAAGATGGGACCAAACCCAATATAGGAAGCCCCTTCCCTCTCAGCTTCAAGTGCCTCCCTTAGACTGTGCGTTGATATACCGATGATTTTATCTTTTCCCAAAATCCTCCTTGCCTCCCTAAGCGGCATATCTTCCTGACCAAGATGCACACCATGGGCATCCGCAGCAAGTGCAATATCAACATAATCATTGATTATAAACAGCACCCTGTATTTTGAAAAAAGTTTAATGAGAGATAAGGCCTCTTTAAAAATTTCTCTCTTAGACATGTGCTTTTCCCTTAACTGGATTGCCCTGACACCAGCGGCTATTGCCTGTCTTGCTATCTCTGTGTGGGTAAGACCGGATATGAGCCTGTCTGTTATGAGGTATAGGGCTTTGTTCTTTGTGAATAATCTTCCCAACGTAGAGCTAAAGATTTATGATACACGCAGGAAAGGGTTGATTTGCATCCCTGCATCTTGTATCTTATGCTACTTTACTATTATTGTTCTTCTCAAGGAAATTGGTATTATAGTTTCCGTTTATGAAATCGGGGTTATTCAAGACCTTCTGGTGAAATGGAATTGTTGTCTTTATTCCTTCTATTATAAATTCATCAAGTGCCCTGCGCATTCTTGAAATAGCCTCCTGCCTGTCTTTACCATGGACTATTAGCTTTGCAATAAGAGAATCATAGTGTGGTGGCACCACCCATCCCGTATAAGCAGCAGTATCAACCCTCACCCCGGCTCCCCCTGGTGGGACAAATAATGTAATTCTGCCAGGTGATGGGACAAACCTTTCGTGGTCCTCTGCAGTTATCCTGCATTCTATACTATGACCTGAGAACCTTATATTATGCTGTCGGAAAGAAAGGGGCGCTCCGGAGGCAATCTTTATCTGTTCTTTAACTATATCAATGCCTGTAATCATCTCGGTAACAGGATGTTCAACCTGCACCCTCGTGTTTATTTCCATAAAGTATATGTTGCCCTTATTATCCACAATGAACTCTATTGTCCCTGCATTTCTGTATTTTATTGCCCTGGCGGCCTTCACAGCCATCTCACTTATTTTTTTTCTGAATTTTAAAGTTGCAGAAGAGAATGGGGCTTCCTCAATGAGTTTCTGGTGCCTTCTCTGAATAGAGCAATCCCTTTCACCAAGGTGGATAACATTACCTTTTTTATCAGCAAGGATCTGGACCTCTATGTGTCTTACTTCAGGGATGTATTTTTCAATATATAAATCTCCATTTCCAAAAGATGCAAGGGCCTCCATCTGTGACATATGATATAGGTGTTCCATGTCTTTCTCTTCGTAAACTATCCTCATACCTTTGCCTCCACCACCTGCAGAAGGCTTAAGGATAATAGGAAACCCAATCTTTTTTACTACTTTTAATGCGGACTCTTCATCTGTTATTGGACCATCACTGCCAGGAACAACCGGTATGCCCTTTCTCTTTATTATCTGTCGTGCATGGGCCTTATTGCCTCCAAATCTGATATTCTCAGGAGTAGGTCCTATAAAGGTTATCCCTGAGGTAATACATGCCTCTGCAAAGTGTGGATTTTCAGATAAGAATCCATAACCAGGATGAATCGCCTCTGAATCAGTTATTTCTGCAGCGCTGATGATTGCAGGGATATTCAGATAGCTTTGACTTACCGGTGCAGGACCTACACATACCGATTCATCAGCAAGCCTCACATGCAAGGCATCTTTTTCAACCTCTGAGTAAATTGCAACTGTCTTTATTCCAAGTTCACGGCATGCCCTGATGACCCTCACCGCTATCTCTCCCCGGTTTGCTATGAGGACTTTTTTAAATAATGTCATGCTGTAGGTTCTATAAGAAAAAGGGGCTCTCCGTATTCAACCGGCTGGCCTTCTTCAACTAAGATCTTTGCCACAATGCCATCAACATCGCTTTCAATCTCATTCATAAGTTTCATTGCCTCAATAATGCAGAGCACCTGTCCTTTTTTAACGGCACTTCCTACATCTACAAAGGGCGGTGCCTCCGGCGAGGGAGCCCTGTGAAATATGCCTACAATTGGAGAGGTTATTGTTGCAAGTCTAGGGGCCTGAATGAGTTCCTCTTTTACCTCGGCTGGTGTAACCCCCACGCTTCGGGGAGGTAGTGTCTCCCATGATGATATAAACTTTTCCCTTTTTATCTTGATCTTTGTTCCTTCTCTTTCCAGTTGTAACTCTGTTATATCTGTGTCTTTTAAAAGTTTCAGAAGCTCTCTGATTTCATCAAGTTCCATTACTTAACCCTCTCTATGTATTCCCCTGTCCTTGTGTCCACCTTTACCACATCTGCCTCCTTAAGGTGGAGGGGAACTTTTATAATTGCCCCTGTCTCCAATACAGCAGGCTTACTACCACCAGTAGCAGTATCGCCCCTTATATCAGGGGCGGTCTGGACAATCTTCAATTCAACAAACATGGGTAGCTCCACAGTTATTGGAGAGCCACGGTAATAAAGGACCCTGACCTCCATATTCTCCCTGAGAAATCTCTTGCTGTCTCCTAATTGCCCGGCGGTTAAAGAGGATTGTTCATAACTCTCCATATCCATAAAAAAGTATGTATCAGCTTGTTTGTAGAGATACTGCATAGTTTTTTCCTCAAGCTGAGGGGTATTGAATCTTTCTCCTCCTTTAAATGTCCCCTCAATAATACTACCTGTCCTCAGATTCTTTATCTTACTCCTTACAATTGCCCCTCCCCTGGCCATTTTAACATGCTGGAAGTCAATTATTTCATATGGGTCTTCTTTATACTCAATTTTAGTGCCTTTTCTAAATTCGCTGGTTGAAATCAATATCTACCCCCCTTAAAAATGCAGTAAGTAGCAAGTAGTTAGTAGTTAAGGGAAAATTATTTACTTCCTTAACTACTTACTACCAACTACTAACTACTTTTTATTGAATTATATGCAATCTTTTTGGCAGGGTCGTTAATACCTCTGCACCATTCTCTTTTACAGCAACAATATCCTCTATTCTTGCGCCTCCAGTGCCTGGCAGGTATATCCCGGGCTCAATAGTAAAGACCATTCCTTTCTCTATACTATCAGCACTACGCCATGAGATAACAGGTCTTTCATGAACTGTGAGTCCAATACCGTGACCTGTCCCATGTCCAAAATAATCACCATAACCTTTTTCTTTTATAAAATCCCTTGCAGGTTTATCAATACCCTTAGCCTTTACCCCTGCCTTTATAGATTTAATTGCCTTTTCCTGAGCAGTAAGGACTATAGAATATATGTTATTCAATAGCTCCATCCCCCTACCCTTTATAGCAACCATCCTCGTGATGTCAGAATAATAACCCTCGCATTCGCCTCCCCAGTCAAAAAGGATAAAGTCTCCTTTTTTTAACCTCCTCTGAGTTGGTCGGGCGTGGGGGAAAACTGCCATTGAACCAGACGCTACTATAACACCAAACGGCATCGCCTTGCAACCTTCCTCTCTGAGTAATCCTTCCAGTATTATTGCGAGTTTTTGTTCGGTTACACCTTCCCTGATAAATGGTAATAGTTTTTTAAAGGCAGACTCAGCCCTATGTATGGCTCTTTTAATATAAGAGAGTTCCTGCTCGGACTTTATCAACCTCAGGCTCTCTATTGTATCTGTCAATGCCTTGAGTCTTAGTTTATGTCTTAAGAGTTTTCTGTATGTCCTGTAGTCTATACTGTGGTCCTCAAACCCGAGCTTTTTGATTTCGTATTCGTTCACAATCTCCTTTATAGCCCTAACCCTTTCGGTAGCCTCAATTCTTATCTTAAATCCTTTTACCTCCTGCCTTGCCTGTTCCTGATAACGAAAATCAGTAACAAAGATAGAATCCTGTTTTGCAATAATCAAGAAACCAGAGGAGCCTGTAAATCCTGTAATATATCTCAGATTATTGATATCTGTAATCAGGATTCCGTCAACACCTAATTCAGGAAGCCTTTTTCTTAGGATGGCATCTCTTCGCATTTGCTATATAAGCGGCTGCCCTTAGAGCCAGCAAATAACTCTCTGCCCCGAAACCTGAGATCTGCCCACAGGCAACAGGTGCTATAAGGGATTTCTGTCTAAATCGCTCTCTACTGTATATATTTGAGAGATGGACCTCTATAGTTGGTATGTCAACCGCAGCTATGGCATCTCTTATGGCAATACTCGTGTGGGTATAGGCTGCTGGATTTATAATGATTGCGATATAAGCACGGGATTTCTGAATTAAATCCACTATTTCACCCTCGTGGTTTGACTGGCGGATTGTGAGTTTAAAACCAAGTTCCTTTGCAAGGACCTTAAGAGAATTGTTAATTTCCTCAAGCGTCTGATTACCATATATCTCCATTTCCCTTGTCCCGAGGAGGTTAAGATTTGGACCATGGATAACCAAGACCTTCATAGATATCTCCTTTTTTTCACCTATCAACTCATTGACTCATTGACTTATTGACTTATTGACTCATTGACTCATTGACTCAATTTCACCACCCAGTCTAAAATAATGTTTGCAATATCTTCCTTCTTCATCAAAGGATAATCAGTAATCTCTCCTTTTCTGGTGATTATTGTTACGATATTGGTATCCACCTCAAAACCCGCCCCCTCCCTACTGACATCATTCAGCACTATCAAATCAAGATTCTTATCTCTGAGTTTATCCCTTGCATTTTTGATGTCTCTTCCAACCTCTGCTGAGAATCCAATGAGGAGGCGGTCTCCTTTTCTTCTGCCAAGCTCTTTAAGTATATCAGGTGTCTTTTTAAAATCAATTGTCATGACATCGGCTTTTTTTATCTTTGATTTGCTTATAGAGAGCGGAGAAAAATCCGCTACTGCCCCTGCCATGATAACGGATGTTGCGCTTGAGGAATTCCTGAGAACTGCCTCTCTCATCTCCACTGCAGTCTCAACAGATATAAAGGATGCGCCTCTGGGTGGATGCTCAAAGCTTGGACCGCTGATGAGGGTTACATCGGCGCCTCTTCTAAGTGCAGCTCTGGCAATTGCAAACCCCATCTTACCCGAAGACCTATTTGAGATGAATCTTATGGGGTCCAGAGGTTCTCGTGTTGGACCGGCAGTAACCAATATATTATGTCCTGAGAGGTCGCTGGGTGTTAAAGCTGACCTAACAGCTTCAATGATGTCTTCAACCGGAGCCATTCTACCAACACCTTCCTCCCCACAGGCAAGACTTCCATATTCGGGTCCTACAAAGGTTACTCCAAGCCTTGTAAGTTCCCCGATATTTTTTTTAACTATAGGGCTTTCGTACATCCTCCAGTTCATAGCTGGTGCTATCAATTTAGGTCCCTTATGGGCAAGCCATGTAGTAGTGAGGAGATTATCGGCAATACCACATGCGAGCTTATTTATTGTATTGGCTGTAGCAGGTGCAATAATGAAAAGGTGAGAGTCCCTCACTAAATCAATATGGCTTACGGGGTCGCCAAAAAGGTCTAGGTAAACGCGTTTTTCTGAGAGGGTCTCAAAAATAAGCGGAGAAATAAAACGGCGCGCAGCCTCACTCATTACCACCGTAACACTGGCACCTTCTCCTTTCAAACCCCTCAGGATGTCTACTGATTTATATGCCGCAATGCTACCTGTAATACCCAGCAGTATATTCTTTCCATTAAGCACTATTTTGAGCCTTCTTCTCCGAAGATGTCATCTTTTGTTCTCTCGGTAGATGCCTTTTCGTGAAGATAGACCTGGAGGTCTTTTTCAAGCTCTGTGAGGTCTTCAGGGAGTATCTCTTTTTGTTTAGCTTCATCCATCATGCGCTCATAAGTAAGTTTCCGCGCTTCCTCCTTAGCCTTTCTGGCTGCCTCGCCTGTGAGTATATTCACCGAACCGGAGATGATTTCTTCCAGGGCTATGGTTATTGTCTTTTTTGCCTTACTAAGAATAGTTGGTTGTGAGCCTTCAGATAGCTGTCTCGCCCTCTGTGCAGCTGCTATTACAAGCCTGTATCGGCTATCAATCTTTTCCTCATCATACTCAAGTGGCAATGAGATTAAATCCATCTTTACCTCCTTTTATCAGTTCGGAGTCTCTCTGCTATAATTATACTTTCTAATTCCCTAAGTGCCTTTTTAAACTCATTATTTATAATAACATAATTATAATTTCTGTAATCTGCAATTTCCTCTTTTGCCCTATTTATGCGCCTTTTTATCTCCTCATCTGACTCTGTCATACGACCTCTGAGCCTTTCCCTAAGCACCTCCAGAGAGGGTGGAAGTATAAAGATGTATACAGCGTCTTTGAATTTACTTCTTATCTGTGCTGCCCCGGAGGTATCTATATCAAGGACTATATCACATCCGTTCTTTGCTAATTCCTCCAGCCTTCTCTTTGATGTTCCATAAAGATTGCCATGAACCACTGCCCACTCAACAAACTCGCCCCTCTGAATCATTGCCTTAAATTTTTTTTTACTTACAAAGGTATAGTGAATGTTGTTTATTTCTCTCTTTCGTGGCGGTCTTGTGGTGTATGAGATAGAGTGTTTAAGGTTTGGGACAATTTCACTTAGCTTCTGGCAGAGGGTTGTCTTGCCCGCCCCCGATGGGGCTGATACAACAAACATCTTCACATCGGATAATTTAGATTTCTTCCTCATCCTCTTTCTCCTCTCCCTGAAATCTCTGTGTAATGGTTTCTGCCTGAATCGCAGAGAGAATTATATGGTCGCTGTCTGTAATTATTATCGCCCTTGTCTTTCGCCCTTGGGTTGCATCTATGAGCTTTCCTCTTTCCCTTGCTTCCTCCCTCAGCCTTTTAATCGGAGAGGAGTCAGGTGTAACTATTGCCACCACCCTCCCTGCAGAGACGACATTTCCAAAGCCTATGTTTATAAGTCTTACTCCCCAGTTGACTTTCTTCATAATCCCCCTAAAACTGGTTATTGGAACTTGGTTATTGATTATTAAATCATCTTTTATTGTAAATTCTGCACCTGTTCTCTTATTTTTTCAATCTCATCTTTTAGCTCTATAACAATGGGTGTAATTTCAGGACTGGCAGCCTTTGAGCCTGTTGCATTTAATTCCCTCTGTAGCTCCTGTGTAAGAAAGTCCAGCTTTTTTCCGACAGAACCTCCTTTCTCAAACAAATCTTCCATATATCTTAAGTGACTTTTTATCCTGACAAGTTCTTCGGTAATATCCGACCTTTCAAGTAGAATAGCAACCTCCTGGATGAGGCGTGATTCATCAATTAATGCATCTGCCATAAGGTCCTTTAATCTTTCCAAGAGCGCCTTTTTTGCATTTGCAATGAATACTGTTTTTTTATCTTCAAGATGCTTAATATGTCCTCCTATGGTATGAACCCTCTCCATAATGTCCCTCAGAAGATTTTCACCTTCTTTGATTCGCATCTCTTTAAGGTTCTCAAGTGCAGTATTAAGGGCATCATGGAAATCTTTAAGTTCAACCTCAGGTTCTTCCTGTAAAAAGATGTCTTTCTGGGCTGTCAGGACATCAATCCCTATATCTCCGGGAATAGATAACTCATCTTTTAAAGATACCAGTGCGTAATAAAGTTCTCTTGCAAGAGGCTTGTTTATTTTTAGTCTCATGGTTTCGGTCTGTGGAGGTGAGACAAATATCTCAATGTGTCCCCTTGAAAAATTTTTTCTTACTAACCTTCTTATCTCAGGCTCATAGGAATAAAGATAAGATGGAATCCTGACATGAATATCAAGTCCCCTGTGATTTGAGGAGCGCACCTCAACCTTAAAATTGCTATTCATCCCTGCACCATAACCTGTCATTGACTGGATTTTCATCAATCTAAACTATAAAACACTCACGAAAACAAATCAACCCAAATTACAAAGGGTCATAATAAATCCTTGTAGCCAGAGGCTTTAGCCTGCGTTTAAATGCACCTAAAAGATATATGCAAACTAAAGTTTGTGGTTATACCATTGCGTAATCTGGGATAAACGAAAACTCAGAGGTGGACTATGGTATCATCAAGAAACTAATGCCTCTACTTCGCTCTCCACGAAGACAGGGGTGTTGCCTTCAAGGATGACCTTAATCTTCTTTACATCCTTGAATCTACCCCTCAGGAGTTCCTCTGAAAAGGCGGCTTCAATATTTTTCTGGATAGCCCTTCTCATCGGTCTTGCCCCATACGATGGCTGATAACTATTATCAATCAGCCATTCAACTACTTCCTCGCTTAGCTCCACTGCAAGGTCCTGCTCCAGGAGTTGTTTATTGAGCTCTGTAATCAGCAGGTCTATTATTTTTATCAGGTGTTCTTTTTCAAGTTGATGAAAGACAACAACCTCATCAACCCTGTTTAAAAATTCAGGGTTAAATATCTTTTTTAACTCGCCTAAGACAGTCTCCTTAATCTTTTCATAGGCATCTTCACCTGTTACCCTCCGGAATCCCAGAGGTAATGCATTTTCAGTAAATCTTGTCCCTATGTTGGATGTCATAATGATTACAGTATTTTTGAAATCAATTTTTCTGCCAAAATTATCTGTAAGCATACCTTCATCAAGTACCTGCAGGAGTATATTGAATATATCAGGATGTGCCTTTTCTATTTCATCAAAGAGCACTACAGAATAAGGTCTTCTGCGCACCGCTTCGGTTAATTGTCCTCCCTCTTCATAGCCCACATACCCCGGAGGCGCCCCTGTAAGGCGTGAGACATTAAATCTCTCCATATACTCAGACATATCAATCTTTATTAATGCATTCTCATCGTTAAAAAGGAACTCAGCTAATGCCTTTGCAAGCTCTGTCTTCCCCACGCCTGTTGGTCCCAAAAAGAAGAATGAACCGATAGGTCTCTTCTTGGCTTTTATGCCTGCACGGGACCTCCTTATTGCATTTGAGACTGCCCTTACCGCATCTTCCTGTGCGATAATTCGCTTATGGAGTTCTTCCTCCATGCGGAGCAATTTTTCTGATTCTTTTTCCTCCAACTTTGCCAGGGGTATTCCTGTAATCTTTGAAACTGTATATGCAATCTCATCTTCTTTAATAACAGGGGGTTCTTTTGGCTGGTCTTCTCGCCACTTCTTATATAGCTCCTCATATAATTTCCTTACCCTCTCCTCCTCATTTCTTACAGATGCCCCTTTCTCAAAATCATGTAGTTTTATATGAAGATTTTTCTCCTTATTAAGTCTCTTTAAATCTTTCTCAAGCTCCTTAATCACAGTCGGCATTGCGAACCTGCTTAATTTGACCCTTGCTGCTGTCTCATCCATGACATCAATTGCCTTATCAGGAAGAAATCTCTCTGTGATATACCTATCCGAAAGTGTTACGCATGCCTTAATTGCCTCATCACTGAGTTTAACCCTGTGATGGGCTTCATATTTACTCCTTAACCCTTTAAGTATCTTTATGGTTTCATCTACTGAAGGTGGTTGTAAAAATATTGGCTGGAACCGCCTCTCAAGGGCAGGGTTTTTTTCTATATATTTCCTGTATTCACGCGGTGTGGTTGCCCCGATACACTGTATCTCACCTTTTGAAAGTGCAGGCTTTAGCATATTTGAGGCATCAACCGAACCTTCAGCAGCACCAGCACCTACCAGTGTATGAAGTTCATCTATAAAGAGCATTACATTATCAGATTGAATAACCTCCTTCATCACAAATTTGAGCCTTTCCTCAAACTGTCCTCTGTATTTTGTGCCAGCTATAAGGGCACCGAGGTCAAGACTGATGATTCTCTTCCCGATGAGATTTTCAGGGACTTCCCCTGCAATGATTCTCTGAGCCAGACCTTCTACAGTGGCTGTCTTACCTACACCTGCTTCACCTATAATCACCGGGTTATTTTTAATCCTCCTGCTCAATATATGTATAATCCTCTCTATTTCGTTTTCTCTGCCTATGACAGGATCAAGTTTCCCATCTCGGGCTAATTGTGTGATATCTCTACCGAACTCATCAAGTGCAGGTGTGTGACTCTTTTTATCTCTGCCTGTAGGGTGCTGTCCCCGCATAGAAAAACTTATAGCAAGTTGGCGTGCACCCAAAAGACTTGCTCCCATACTGCGGAGTATCTTACCTGCGATACCTTCTTCTTCCCTTATCAAGCCTATAAGGAGGTGTTCACTTCCTATATAACTGTGACCTAACAATCGTGCCTCCTCCACCGCCAATTCAAGAACTCTTTTTGCTCTGGGGGTAAATGGTATTTCTCCAAAGGTAAGGATGTTTGAACCTGAAGGTAGATTCCGTTCTACCTCAATGCTCACTTCCTCAGCGGAGATTCCCATTTTTTTCAGGATTATAACAGGAAGGCTGTCTTCTTCTCTCAGAAGGGCAAGTAGCAGATGCTCTGTTCCAAGATAGTCATTCTGTCTACGCTCAGCCTCTTCACGCGCATAGATGATGACCTTTCGTCCTCTCTCTGTAAATCTCTCAAACATCTTTCCCCTCTAATTTTAAATATATCTTTTTCATGGTTGTATTGTCAAGACAGACTGCGCAGTCAGCTATGTGCGATTTTTCTAACACCTTTTTTAGCGGAAAACAGTCCCTTGATTTCTTCCATGAATTCTTTTATATCCCTGAATTGTCTGTAAACAGAGGCGAATCTCACATAAGCCACCTCATCTATCTCCTTAAGTCCTGCCATCACCTCCTCTCCTATCCATGAACTTGGAATCTCTTTCTCTCCTGACTCCTGAAGTTTTTTCTCAATCTTTGCCACAAGTGTCTCTCTCATCTCAATACTGACAGGTCTCTTTTCACACGCCTTTTCAAGCCCTCTGAGGATTTTCTGTCGGTTAAAAGTCTCGCGCCTTCCATCCTTCTTAACAACTAAAGGCAGGACCTCTTCTATCTTCTCATAACTCGTAAACCGCTCCCCGCACCCTAAGCACTCACGCCTCCTCCTGATAATATCTCCTTCTCTGCTCAGGCGGGAGTCAATAACTTTATCTTCTATATGTCCACAGAAGGGGCACTTCATAGTAGATTTACAAGAATCAAGTTTATTAATTATAGTGGATAAAGATTAATGCTAAATTTGTAATGACAATTTTGTAATGAATTCTATCTACTAATACGAACGCATTTATTGTTTTTACATTTTGTTTAAGTCTCTTGCACCTCGGAGGTGCAGGTTTATTCAGCAGAATGACACCTTCGGGGTTCAGCATGACACTTTACTTAATGCGTTTGTATTAGACTTCTAACTCTTCATATACAGGGAATTTTTTGCATAACATCTTAACCTTTTCCCTGATGCGCTCAGAAACTGCTTTATCATTAATGTTATTTATTATCTGCGAGATAAGTTCAGAAATGATGACCATTTCAGGTTCTTTCATCCTGCGACTGGTAACTATTGGTGTGCCAAGCCTTAAACCACTTGTTATGGTAGCAGGTTTATCATCATAGGGGATTGAATTTTTATTTACAGTAATACCTGCATTATCAAGGGCAATCTCACCATCTCTGCCTGTAACAGATTTATCCCTGAGGTCTATAAGCATGAGATGGGTATCTGTTCCATTTGATACAATCTTGATTCCCCTTTCCATAAGTCCCTGAGCCAATTCTTTTGCATTTTTTATAACCTGGATCTGGTACTCTTTGAACTCTGTGCTCATTGCCTCTTTGAATGCAACTGCCTTTGCAGCAATTACATGCATTAGGGGGCCTCCCTGTATTCCAGGAAAGACCATTTTATCTATTGCCTTTGCATGCTCTGCCTTACACATTATCATGCCGCCTCTTGGACCTTTAAGGGTTTTGTGTGTCGTGGTTGTAACAAAATCAGCATAAGGTATTGGTGAGGGATGAAGCCCTGCTGCAACAAGCCCTGCTATGTGGGCGATATCTGCAAGCAGATAAGCATCAACCTCTCGTGCTATCTCTGAAAAGATTTTGAAGTCAATTATCCTTGAATAGGCACTCGCTCCTGCGAGAATCATCTTTGGCATGTGTCTTTTAGCAAGCCCTCTTACCTCATCATAATCAATAAGACCTGAGTTTTTATCAACACCATAAAAAAAGGCTTCATAAAAAATACCTGAAAAATTTACAGGAACCCCGTGGGAGAGATGTCCTCCGTGAGTTAGGCTCATACCCAGTATCCTGTCAGCAGGTTTAAGAAATGAAAAATATACTGCCATGTTAGCCTGTGTGCCGGAATGGGGTTGGACATTAACATGCTCAGCACCGAAGAGTTCTTTTGCCCTCTTTATAGCAAGGGTTTCAACTATGTCAGCGTATTCACAGCCTCCGTAGTATCGCTTCTCAGGATAACCCTCAGCGTATTTATTGGTAAAGATTGAGCCCTGTGCTTCAAGCACAGCCCTGCTCGCATAATTTTCAGACGCTATAAGGACGAGTTTATTTCTCTCCCGTTCTATCTCTTTTACAAGGGCCTCATAGATTTCAGGGTCAACCTTTTTTAACTCAGCAATACTTCTTATTGACATTTTAATCTCGCCTCAATTGCCTTGATTTTCTCTATTCTTCTCTGATGTCTGCCTCCTTCAAATGGTGTGGTAAACCATATCTTTACTATTTCCTTTGCGGTCTCTTTCTCTATTGCTCTACCGGGTAGAACCAATAAATTAGCATCGTTATGGAGCCTGCTCATTTTTGTAGAATATTCATCCCTGCAAAGTGCTGCCCTTACACCTGGGAATTTATTGGCAACAATGGACATGCCTATACCTGTGCCGCATATAAGGATGCCCCTTTCAACCCTGTTATCTGATACTGCTTGAGAGACCTTTTCCCCAAGGTCAGGATAATCAACTGGTTCCTCACTATCAGTTCCGAAATCTTCCCACTCAATAGAGAGCTCTTTCAGGACAGGCAGGATTTCTTTTTTTAATGCTACCCCAGCGTGGTCACAACCTATAGCTATTTTCATTTATATATGTTTCCAAAAAATTAGAAATTATATTATCAGCCTTATATATGTAAGTCAAGACGCATGAATAAAAGATTCTGGTATAATCTTATATGCCATTTATCGGACTTACAGGTAATTTCGGGATGGGTAAGACCACTGTTTTAAGATTCTTTAAAGACTCAGGTGCATATACAATTAACGCTGATGCGCTTGTCTCACATATCTTGAAAAGGCCATCAATAATTAATAAGCTAACTGCCATCCTCGGAAGAGAGGTTATGAGAAAAAGATGTGGAAAGCCCTCAATAAACAAGAGGCGTGTGGCAGATATAATCTTTCAAAATCCTGAGAAACGAGGGCTTGTTGAAAAGGTAATTCACCCCGAGGTTATGAGGCTTGTAGAATGCATTAAGAGGAAAATAATAAAGAAAAACCCTGCTGCAATAGTCATTTCAGAAGCACCCTTACTCTATGAGGCACATTACGAGAGGCTCTTTGATAAGATTATTGTTGTTTATTGTAATAAAGATGTAGCACTCAGGCGCCTGATGGCAAAAGGCTTCTCAAGAGAAGATGCCATGAGGAGAATGCGCACCCAGATGCCAATCTCAAAGAAAAAGTCATCTGCAGACTTTCTGATAAATAATAATTTTAATATTAGCAATACAAGGTTACAGGTTAAACGGATTTTTAAGAAGTTATCTCAATGAATTATCAGATTTAAGTGAATGTTTTACTTTAAGTATCAGTGGGTCTTCTATTCCTGCCTCTTTAAAACCTTTAGCCCTCAAAAGACAGCTATCACATCTTCCACAAGGGATAAAATTTAGAAGCATGGAAGGCTGAGGGTCATAACAGCTCCATGTCAGAGAAAAATCAACCCCCAGTTCAATACCCTTCCTTATTATCTCAGCCTTTGTAAGGTTAATCAGTGGGGCGCCAATCTTAAAATGCATCCTTCCCTCAACCCCTGCCTTTGTGGCAAGATTTGCCATTACCTCAAAGCTGCGGATAAACTCTGCCCTGCAATCTGGGTAACCACTATAGTCAATTGCATTAGCTCCAATGAAGATATCCTCTGCACCAATAACCTCTGCCCATGCAAGGGCAATGGAGAGAAATATGGTGTTTCGTGCAGGAACATAAGTAACAGGGATTAGGCTTAAAGTTTGGGGTAAAGATTCATACTGCACGATTTTTTTATCCTGTATCATGTGTCCTGTATCGTGTATCCTGTCTTTTGGGACCTCTATATCTGATGTCAGCGCAGAGCCACCAATCTCTCTGAGGTCAAATCTAATGATGAGGTGTTTTTTTGCACCGACTGCTGATGCACACCGCTCGGCTGAATTGAGCTCTATCCTGTGTCTCTGACCGTAGTCAAAACTCAGGGCGTATATGTCAAAACCCATTTCCTTTACTACAGCTAAGGTAGTCACAGAATCAACACCACCGCTTAAAAGTATAACCGCAGGCTTCATTATCTCATCTCTCCAATCTTTGACTCCCTGCCCTTAAGGAGTCTTTTGATATTGTCCCTGTGGTTTAAGATTATTAAATAGGTAATTATTATTACAAAGGTCAGTTTTATCCATGTGGCATTAAGTAATAGAGAGACTATTGGTAAGGCCCCATATGAAAGGATTGCGGCAAGGGAAGAATATCTTGTCCAAAGCGCTGTAGCAAGCCAGATAATGAGAATAATAACTAACTCCAGAGGACTATACACAGCCAGGACACCAAAACCAGTAGCAACACCCTTTCCTCCTTTAAAAGAAAGAAATATTGGGTAAATATGCCCTAGAACCACTGATATCCCTGTAATGGCCTCCCAGAGCTCACCTTCTAACACTGCACTGCAGAGCAAGAGGGCTACAGCACCTTTTAAAAAGTCCCCAAGCAGGGTTATCAGTGCGGGCAATTTTCCTGCAGTTCTTAGGACATTTGTTGCACCAATATTTCTACTTCCTGCACTTTTTAAATCTATACCTTTTGCCTTTGTAACCAAAACACCAAATGGGATGGAACCAAGCAGATAGGCAATCACCATGAGGAATATTATTCTATAATCCAAAAATCAACCCTCCTTAATTTTGCCCGAGCTTGATTTGAGGTTTATAGCCTCCTCCAAAAAAGAATAAGGTATTGAACCCCCGATACCACGCCAATAAGCATTGCGACCCATAGCAGAACTATCCCTGTGCTGTAGAAATCTACACCTATATAAGCACGGCTCATGAGCAAAAGAAGTACAGAAACAATCTGAATAACCGTTTTTATTTTTCCTCCTGTCTCAGCAGGAATTACAATATCCCTTGAGAGTGCAACAATCCTTAGCCCTGTAACAAGAAATTCCCTGACAATGACAACTATAGCTATCCATGCAGGAATAAGTCCCATATCAACAAGCAGAACAAGGGCAGATACTACCAGGAGCTTGTCAGCTATAGGGTCAAGCAAAACCCCGAATTTTGTCACCTGTCTTGCCCTTCTTGCAATATATCCATCTATAAGGTCGGTAAGAGATGCAATGGCAAATATGGCGGCTCCAAGCAGTGGTCTTGCAGAGGTTACAAAAATAAAAAAAGGAATTAATAATATTCTGCTAAATGTAACAATTGTTGCTATATTAACCAAGGGATTCACCCGATACACTTTCCCAGCAACCAGAAGACCTGAGGATTAGCTCTATAATCTCCCTTACAGCCCCTCTACCTCCTTTTTTACTGGATACAAAGACTGCCAATTTTTTTACCCCATTATCAGCATCCTTTGGCACAGCAGGAAGTCCTGCCCTCTTAAGAAGCTCTATATCCACGATATCATCTCCCATAAAGGCAACATTCTCATCAGTGAGGTTGTATTTCCTGAGCAATGACTCATAGACAGAGGATTTTTTATATATCCCCTGATAGACCTCTGTAATGCCGAGCTCTTCAGCCCTCTGCTCAACCACCTTAGAGTTTCTCCCGGATAGAATAGCCACGATTATACCTGCCTTCTGAGCCATTTTTACACCATGACCGTCCCTTACATGGAATGCCTTAATCTCGTTTCCATGACTATCAAGGATGATACTGCCGTCTGTAAGGACCCCATCAACATCAAGGATGAGCAGCTTAATTCTCTTTGCCCTTTCTTTTAAACTCTTTCTCACACTATTCCCTCTTTCAATATATCATGCAGGTGTATTATGCCTTTTGCCCTTCCCCCATTGTCAGGGACGATGAGAGAGGTAATGGAATAATTTTCCATTACTGCCAGCGCCTTTGTAGCAAGCTCCTCTTCCCTGATGCTCTTTGGATTTTTTGTCATCACATCCCCAGCCTTCATATCAAAGAATTCCCTGCCCCATTTCTCTATTCCCCGCCTTAAGTCTCCATCTGTGATAATACCGAGAATCTTTTTCTCTTCATCAGCAACTATGGTGACACCAAGCCGTTTGGAGGATATCTCCATAATAGCCTTTGTCATGAGTGTATCAGGGGTAACCAGTGGGATTTCATCTCCTGTATGCATAAGGTCACTAACCTTTATAAATAGCCTCTTTCCCAAGCTTCCCCCTGGATGGAAAAAGGCAAAGTCCTCCTCCTTAAATCCTCTCCTTAGGAGGAGGCTAACTGCAAGTGCATCACCCATTGCCAGTGAAGCTGTTGTTGAAGCAGTAGGGACAAGCCCAAGGGGACATGCCTCCTCTTTAACAGAGACATCCAGGACAACATCTGAGGCCCTACCAAGTGTGGAGTGAGGACTGCCTGTCAAGGCTATAAGTTTGATGTCAAGCCTTTTTAAACTAGGCAGTATCTTTATTATTTCTTCGGTCTCACCACTATGGGAGATTGCTATAACCACATCTCCTTTTGTAACCATACCAATATCTCCGTGTCCACCCTCTGCAGGATGGAGAAAAAGGGCAGGTGTTCCTGTGGAGGCAAGGGTTGCTGCAATCTTCTTGCCGATAAGCCCTGATTTTCCCATGCCTGTGACCACCACCCTGCCCTTACAGGAATAAATTATATCAAGTGCCCTGAGGAGATTATCATCAACCCTATCTATAAGTGCGCTTATTGCCTCAGCCTCTATCCTAAGGACCTTTTTAGCCTGTTCAATAAATATCCTTAATCCCTCATCTTTCATATCTTCTTATAACCTCTTTTATCTCTATGAGCCTCTGGATTAAAGAAGGAAACTCATCTATACTTAACATGTTCGGTCCATCACATAATGCCCTGCCTGGCTCGGGATGAACCTCCATGAATAATCCATCAACCCCTACTGCTACTGCAGCCCTTGCCAGTGGCTCTGCAAATTCCCTCTGCCCCCCAGAAGAACTTCCCTGTCCACCCGGAAGCTGGAGGCTATGTGTTACATCAAATATCACAGGATGGCCAAAGGAGCGCATGATTGGCAATCCCCTGAAATCTACAATGAGGTTATTATAACCAAACGATGTTCCCCTTTCTGTAATAATGATATTATTGTTGCCTGTTGATAAGACCTTATCAATAATATTTTTTACATCCCAGGGGGCAAGAAATTGTCCCTTCTTGATGTTTATCGGTTTTCCTGTCTTTGCAGTAGCAACAATTAAATCGGTCTGCCTACACAGGAATGCAGGTATCTGAAGGATATCAAGCACCTCTTCGGCATAGGGAAGCTCTTCTACAGAGTGTATATCTGAAAGCACAGGCATCCCTGTCTCATTTTTTACCTTTTGTAGTATTCTAAGTCCCTTTTTAAGCCCGGGTCCTCTGTAAGATTTGATGGATGTCCTGTTTGCCTTATCATAAGAGCTTTTAAAGATAAGAGGGATATTAAGGGTATCGGATGATTTTTTAAGCCTTTCAGCAATCCTTAATGTTAGATTTTCTGTTTCAATGACACATGGTCCAACAATAAAGCATAGCGGATTCTTCCCTCCAATAACGATATTGCCTATCTTTACAACGCACCCCATAATGGTGGTTACCTTTTCCGTGCTCACTGAGTTATTTGTCTATCTTAATTTTATCTCCTTTTCCAGATATCTCTCATAGTCGGAGACATCCATTAAATCGTTAAGTTCTGTAGTATTATCAATTTTTATAACTGCAATCCAGCCCATTCCGTGCGGGTCCTCATTTATTATTTCAGGTGTCTCTATGAGCCCCTCGTTTACCTCTATTATCTTTCCACTTACAGGGCTTATGACAGATAAAGTGGCTTTTGTTGACACTATTTCAGCAAGCTCTGTATTTGCCTCTACCTCTTCCTCCACTTCGGGCAAATCAATATATACGATGTCTCCGAGTGATTCCTGGGCATAATTGGTTATTCCCACAATTGCCTTCTCGCCTTCAATCTCCACCCATGTGTGTTCTTTATGGTATTTAATATCCTCCATTCAAATCTCCACTGTAGCCAATGATATAAAATAACGCAACATAGAGGTTGCGGCTACTGTCTTTAAGTGCCGGCGGTGGGAGTTGAACCCACACGGGCTTGCGCCCACCGGATTTTGAGTCCAGCGCGTCTGCCAGTTCCACCACGCCGGCTTCCCGAGCCTGCGATACAGTGCTAAGTTTACGCAACCGCTGTGGCGGAAAGGTTGCGGTTACTTCCGTGCATCTTTATAAAATTCCCTATAGAACGGTCATATGTCCGCTCATATGCTTTATTAAAAAAACATGCCGGAAGCTCATTTTTTCCTCTGTGATAATGAAGACAATCACAGCATTTATATTTTCTCTGGCATGGTTCATAGGTGCAGTTACAAAAGGCTTTATTTTCTTCTATCTTACATTCCATAAAAATTCCTCCCTTCTATTTCTTACTTAGTTTAAGATAATAAAGGCATGATTAATAATCAAGTGGTTAGAGTTCTAAACCATTAATATGCAAACCAAAAATAAAGATATTATGCCAGCATGCGGACAGCTCGGGGCAAACTATTTTCCAAGAAACTCACTGATTGTCCTGAGGAGCTCCTGTGTCTGTATAGGTTTTGAGATATAGGCGTTGGCTCCTATTGCCATAGCCCTTTTCTTATCCTCCTCAGCACCCTCGGTTGTAATGATGATAATGGGTGTGTCTTTATATTTCGGGTCAGCTCTGAGGAGCCCCACTAACTTAAGCCCGTCCATCACAGGCATGTTAATATCCATAAGAATTAAATCAAAGTCTCCTGAGGAGAGCTTCTTAAGGGCATCTCCGCCATCCGTAGCCCCTACGATATTGGTATCGGGCAATTTTTTTAAGGTGAATGTAATGAGATGTCTTGTTGTCGCTGAGTCATCAACAACCAAAATATTAAACATACTTCATCTCCTCTGCTCTCCGATAAGATTTATTATACCTGATTAAAAGATTTTGGAACATGCTTATGATAACCCTCTTATCCTCCTCAGGATTTCCACTGGAATTTCCTCCAGTGCTAACACCTTATCAACAGCACCTGCCAATATAGCTTCCTTCGGCATTCCAAAGATAACCGCGCTTTCTTCTGATTCAGCTATTGTGAAACCGCCCCTCGCCTTGATTTCCTTCATACCAGTCTTTCCATCACTGCCCATTCCGGTGAGGACTATTCCCATTGCCCTGGCTCCATAAACCTGGGCTACACTCCTCATCATTATATCAATTGAGGGAATATATATGTCAGTGACGGATGACTTCTTGAGATTTACCGTTATGCCATCTTTCCTTCTATTTAACATCACATGATGATCCCCCGGGCATATAAGGACTTTGCCTTTTTCTAAGGCCTCACCATCCTCGGCCTCCTTAACAGTTAAGGCGCTGAGTTTATTTATCCTCTGTGCAAATTCCTTGGTAAAACCGGGAGGCATATGCTGACTTATGAGCATAGCCGCAGGAAAATCTCCTGGAAATTTGGAGACAATAGACTGGATTGCTGTTGGGCCACCTGTTGAGGCTCCTATGGCGACTATCTCTATATCAGGTTTGGGACCGGGCTCTACGGGCTTAAAATTGCTTATCACCCCTTTATGCTCTAATAATGCTATACTTTTTTTAATCCTTTCCATCCTGAGTGAAGCTACACCCATGACCTTTCTTAAAAGGTCGCCCTCTATCTGCTCAAGCTCTCTTGAGGCCACCTGCGTCGGCTTTACAACAAAATCCACAGCACCTAATTCTAATGCCTGAAAGACTGTAGAACTTTCTCCATGAGAGCTGACCACTATAACAGGCATAGGGCTCTCCTCCATTATCCACCGAAGGAGGGTAAAACCATCCATCTCTGGCATCTCAAGGTCAAGTGTAATCACATCAGGTTTGAATTTAAGGATCTTTCTCATCCCATCATAACCATCCGTGGCAACTCCCACAATCTCTATGTTAGGAGCCTTCTCAAGCATCCTCTTAATTGTCTGCCTGGTAAAGGCTGAATCATCAACAATCAAGACCCTGACAGATTTTAACTCTTTCTCCTGCATCATTAGTGCCCAGGTGTTTTAAAAGGTTTTTGATAGACCATATCGTTTCTCAGGTGCTTAAGTAAAAAGGCAGTAGATATGTTTATGAGGGATTCTACATGACCTAAAATGAGATAACCTCCATCTACAAGCACACTGAAAATATTCTCTACTGCTTTTTTTCTTGCAGCCTGGTCAAAATATATTAAGACATTACGACAGAAGACTACATCCATTTCTCCAACCAGTCTTACCTTAAAGGGGTCAAGGAGGTTTAGATGATTAAAGTTTACAAGTGCCTTAACCTTATTTGAGATGATGTAGTTACCAGCTGTGTCTTCCTGAAAATAATTCTTGATAAAATAAGGGTTTGTTGACCTGAAGGAATTCTTCCTATAAATGCCGCCTCTAGCTGTCTGAAGCGCCTTCTGACTTATATCACTTCCAAGTATATTGATCTGCCAGCCTTCAAATCCTCCCATCTCGGAAATAAGCATAGCAAGTGTATATGGCTCTTCTCCTGTAGCACAACCTGCAGACCATATATTTATCCTCCTCCTGTCTTTATTCCTCTCTCTCAGTTCAGGGAGTATCTCTTCACTGAATGCTTTAAGCTGGGTCTCACCCCTGAAAAAATAGGTCTCATTTACAGTCAGGATATCCATAATTGCCTGAAGCTCCTCATCTTTATTTTTATCATAAAGAAGAAAGTGGTAATATTCCTTGTAGTCTTTCATGCGATGCAACTGCAGTCGCCTCGCAAGCCTTCGCTCAAGAATAAATAAAGAGTTATCATCAAAATAGATACCACAGTGGTTTCTGATAAGCTCTCTTATCAGGCGAAAAATATCTAAGGGAAGCTGAACTCCTGTATCATCAAACACCAAGATACCTCGCCGCTGCTGCCCTTACATCAGGGTCCCTGTCGGTCTCTGCTACCTCTTTTAGATAGGTAAGGCATTCTTCCTTAAAAAACCTACCTAACACATCAACTGCCCTTTTTCTCACAGACCATTCATCATCTCTTAAAAGCAGGCTTATATCCTGCGCAACTCCCTGAAACTTAGACAATGACTCAATCGCTGTGCCTCTCACCTCAGGGTCTTTATCGTTAAGAAGTCTTCTCAAGACCTCCTTAACCCTGGCCTCCTTATTAAAGAGGCTTAATGACTCAATAGCAATAGTCTTCACAAAACCGGACTCATCACCAAGAAGCCCTATTAAAGGCTCTATGGCTTTTTTGTTTCCGGTATTTGCTAAACTCCTTGCCGCCTGCGCCCTTACACCTGCATCTGGGTCTTTCAGCATAAGGATAAGAGGCTCCACAACCTCCTCAGTGCCCATCCTGCCAATGGCAATAACCGCAGACCTGCGAACCTCCCAGGACTCATCTGATAGCGCAAGAAGGAGATGTCTTAAGGCATCTGCCCCATTAATGGAGCCAATGGCATCAACCACGGCTACCCTGACCCTCACATCACTATCTTTGAGTGCAACTGCAAGCGGCTCCAATAAAGTATCTGTGCCGATGAGACCTAAGAGTATTGCGGAATTTCTCCTCATAAGAGGATTTTTGTGAGAAAGCCCTCTTATTATCTCATCTAAATTAAGCCAATTTTTTAATCTTGAAAGTGAAGTGATTGCAGACTCCTGAACATCCTCATATTCATCTGTGAGCAGTGCCTTAATGTGGGGAATGCTGGATGGATTAGCAATTCTAGAAAGTGCAAGCGCTGCCTTTGCCCTTACATGACCGTCTTCGTCTTTAAGGAGCCTGATAAGAGGGTCAAAGAAAACAGTAGCCCCTACACCATAAGCTACATCACATATAACCCTTCTCTGATAAGGGTCACTTACATTAAAAAATGGTATTAAGGACTCTGGCTCTGTCTTTCCTATAAACACAAGTGCCTTTATAGCCTCTTCCTGAAATTCCTCTTCTATAGCCTCCTCAAGGAGAGGGGCAATGGCATTTTTATCTTTAAGTAGCACAAGTAGGAGGGTTGTAGCAATACTCAGGTCTTTTTTATGACTCCGGGTGTATGGCATTAATATATTAAATACCTCGTCTCCAAGGGCATTCTTAAGCTCCTCTATTATTTTCTCCCCGGATACACCTTTTATGAAGAAGTGCCTCAGTGCCTTTATGGTCTCTTCCCTGACAGCTCTTGAGTCATCCTTAAGATGCGGCACCACCTTTGATAGAGATCTCTCATCAGCAATCTGCCCTAATGCACTGAGTGCCGGGATTCTTAATGTCTTCTCAGGCAATACAGATATAAGGGCATCTACTGTCTTGGGGTTGCCTATCTTACCCAATGCATTGGCTGCATGATAGGCAAGCCATGTATCTCCTCCAGTGAGGATTGAAATCAAGGCATCTATTGCAGAGAAATCATGGAGGTTGCCGAGCTGCTCAATAGCTCCTGCCCTGACATTTTCATCAGGGTCTTCAACTGCCCTCAGGAGAAGCGGTAATGCATTTAAGTCTCCTGTGCATCCAAGGATGTCAATAATAAATTTCCTTATATCAGGGCCTGCATTATTGAATGCCTGAAGGAGATGCCCTGTAGCATCTGCTCCCAATGCTATCAGTCCTTCTATTGCTGAATTTCTTGCGCCAGGATTGTCTTTGCTCAGTGTAGATATAAGCCCTTTTATTACCTCATCGCCCTTTATCTCAAGGAGTGCCTCTAAGGCGGTCTTCCTCACCCTCCAGTCCCCATCCTCAAGGCTTCCTATAAGAAGGGGGATTGTAGCAGTCCTGTCTTTAAGTGTCCTGAGGAAGTTGACGGCACTTATCCGAACCTCCACATCTTTATCTTTGAGCCTATCCTGAAGGTCATCAGGCAATTTGTTCTTCCTCCTTTTTGGAGGCTCCTTCCAAGGAAGACCCTAACAGCATTACTTCCTCAGGGGTCAAAAGGATATCCAGATTAAGGATGAGTATCAATCTGTCTCCTATCTTTCCAATATCATTCAGGTATTCTGTTTTAAATCCCCTGAAGATAGATGGTGGAGATGCTATCTCGGTCTTTTCAATATTTACTATTTCCTTCACAGAGTCAACTAAAAGCCCTATTTTTTCTCCATGTAATCTGAGGATTATAATTCTTTCCTTCTGGTGAGAGGGTTCGGTATTAAGACGCTTCCTCAAGTCCATCACAGGTATTATTGTGCCTCTAAGGTTGATTACACCATTAATAAATGAAGGGACATTAAAGAGGGGTGTTGTCTTCTGGGGCTTTATAATCTCAAGGATTCTCTCAAGTTCAAGCCCGAACTCTCCATCTGAGACAGTAAAGATAAGGAATTTACCCAAGCCTAAAACCTTCCATGTCTTTCTTTAATGTCTCTACATTCTGGTACAGGATATCAAAGGAGTGAGCCATTTCCTCAATCACTGAAGCGGTTTCATGTGAGAGCGTCTTTATCTTATCCATAGCAAGAAGTAATTCATCATTAAATCTTCCATACTCAGAGGAGGCATCAATAATATATTTAACCCTGTCATTTGAAAGTTCAAGATTTTTTGATATGAGGTGTAATGCGGCATTCTGCTCCTGCATACTCCTTTTTATAAACTCTGCTATGTCCTTGAGTTTTTCTGCAATACCTAATATGTGCCCTGAACCTCGCTCCTGTTCAGTGGTATTCTTTGTAAGATGTTCAACTGTCATCTGTATCATCTCCATTGCACTATTTATCTGTGTAACTGCCCTTACCTGTTCTTCTGTAGCCTTCTGAATTTGGGATGCCATCTTATCAGACTTCTGTGCGGCCTCAATCACCTTGCCAAATGACTGCGCGAGGCTTAAAAGAGATTCCTTACCCTTTTCAACTCCAGCTTTACCCAGTTCTGTAACATGAATTGCCTCTTCCATCTCCCTCTTAAGGCTATTAATAATCTCTCCTATTTCCTTGGCAGAGGAGGCAGTCTTTCTTGCAAGTGCCTTGATTTCACCTGCCACAACAGAAAAGCCTTTTCCATACTCTCCTGCCTGCTCTGCAAGTATGGCAGCATTTGTGCCCAATAAATTAGTCTGTTTCACCACATCTGTTATCACCGAGAGTATCTTCTCTATATCCCTTGACCTTTGAGCAAGCCGGCTTACAAACTCAAGGCTTTTGTTTGCAGATTCTGCTATCTTCTCAATGTCATCCAGAGCATCTGTTAACCTCAGGACTCCCTCCTCAGAACCGATTCTCCTTACATCTGATGCAAGACGGGCGGATTCCCTTGTGCTTTCTTCTACACCTTTAAGGTTTGCGGTTATCTCAGAAACTGATGCGACAGTCTCAGCGGTTGATGTTGAAAGGTCCTCGGTATTTTTAGAAGTCTCCTTAGCCATGGCAGACATCTCTGCCATTGTAGAGCATATATCTCCCAATGACCGGGAGAGCTCTCCTATTCCTTTTGAGACTTCATCGTGGGCAGAGCTTATCTCAATAAGTGAAGAGGCATTCTCTTCTGAAGATTTAGAGATATTATGGCTTCTCTGCGTAGCACTCTTTTGTGACTCCTCTGCATTCCTGAGTGTTGAAATTGCCTTTTCTTCAAGGTGAAACTGAGTGTTAACGCCATCAGTAATTTTATCCATATGTGATTTTATCTGCCTTATTGCTGTTACTGTATCAGTCATGGTGAGATGCAATTTATGAATGGTGTTTCTGAGCTGGCTCAGAAAGGAATCAAGAACATCTGTTAAAGCCCTGATTTCAGTGACTCCGGTGTGCGATATTGGTGCTCTGAGGTCTCCTTCTGCTATCTTATTTATAGAGGTGCGTAGGTCTTTTAGTGGTTTTCTCACATTCCTACGGAGAAAGAGCATTGCCCCTACAATAATGGCAATTAATAAGATGCCCTGATATAGAAACACAGTATATACCCTCTGGTATATACCCCAGAATAAGATAAGACCCAAGAGCTGACCTATAAGAAATATCACAAGGATTGTTGCTGTAAAGCCAGTTGTTAATGACACATGAGTCTTCATTTTCCTTCTCCTCTATCTATAGCAGACCGAGTCTCTGCATTGCTATTCTTATTTCGTTATAGTCTTCATGTCGTGCACTTGTAAAACCTGTATACCTCGGCTCTATTGACTGCAGTATTGTCCTGTCATCCAGTTCTACGAGTGCCTGTTTCAGGAGGAGCCTTTCCTTCTCAGGCATATTCCTGCTCACACAGATATTGGATTCCGGTATATCGACCCAAATCAGCGGCAACGTTTCACGCTGTCCGCTGGATTTGATTGTTATGCGTTTTTTGCCTTTAATGGAAATCTTTCCGGATGTTCAATTATCTCAACGGTAAGGTCTACATCCAACTCTGGCCAATAAAAATGGCCTGGATGTGGTTCCTCAACATTAAGAATTTTCCCAACAGGAGCATCTTTAAACCAAGGGAAGTCTTCATAGGACATAAACAATTCTTTGTCTCCGGTCAAGAGCCACACCCCGTTGACGGAAATGTTCGTAATCTCAACCGCCGAGATGTCTTTTCCAAGCGTCTTTAAACTCATTATAATGCACCTCAATCAAGTTTTCGATTTCCTTTAATTGAATTCGTGATAGGTTATGATTTTTTGCCAATTCAATTTCAGGTTCTAACCAATACTTCGCTTCTCCATCAGGACATATGACGTGAATGTGTATCCGGGATCCCTCACGGGAGAAGAAAAAGAAACGGTAACCTTTCTCTCTTAATATTGTCGGACTCATATATCTATTTTAACGCATATCAAAGGAATATTTCATTACCTTTAAACCCTGAATCCCTCTACCGCAGACTCCATAACACCGCCTGCATCAAATTCTCCATTTAAGACAGCCCTCACAACATTATCATGCCTTCCGAGGTAGTCATAAAAGCTGAGGTCCTTAAGCTCAATACCTGCTTCCTGAAGCATCAGTCTTCCTCCCCCTGCTCTGTTGGAAGCTTAAACCTCCCCAGTTCAGCCATAAGAACTTCTGCATCGGCGTGGAGGACACTGAGGTCTCTACTCATACTGAGTAACCTGTTTTTACTTTCCTCAGGGAGACCCTTTATCCTTTCCATGGAGATAAGGATGTTGTTTGTATCAGACTTCTGCCTCTGGATCGCAGTTGATATCTCCTTTAAGAGCACGGAGACATTCTCTGTTGCCATCTGTGTCTGCCTTTCCGCCTTGGATTGTTCAATAGTGGCACTCTTAACATGTCTTGTAATATCCCTTATCTTCTCTGATGCCGACATTATCAGGGATGCACCCTTTGCCTGTTCAGATGTAGTCATGGCAATCTTGGCGCTCAGGTCCTTTATTCCACTCATTGAATCTGTGACAAGGCTGATTCCTTTTGTCTGCTCCACTGTGGCACGCTCAATTAAGGAAACCATCTCCGTTAACCTCTTTGAGCTTTCAACAATCTTCCTGAGTGTTTCCTTTGCCTCCATGCTAAGCCTCCTGCCTTCCTCTACGGTCTTCATCCCTTCTAACATGGCTACTACTGCGTCTTTAATCTCCGATTGAACAGCCTGCACAAGGGATGCTATCTCAGCGGTTGAAAATGATGCCCTTTCAGCAAGCCCCTTGATTTCATCAGCAACCACTGCAAAGCCCTTTCCATGCTCGCCTGCCTGTGCTGCAAGTATTGCGGCATTAAGTGAAAGCAGGGCGGTCTGGTCTGTTATCTCATCTATTACACTTGTAATCTTTCCTATCTCCTCTGAGCGTTTGCTCAGTTTTTCTATGAATTCGTTTGTCTTCTGCACAGCAGTCCTTATCCTCTCCATCCCCTCTGCTGTCTTTTCTATAGCAGCCATACCAATCACAGTGGCATCAGAGGTAACCTTTTCTGAAAGCCTTGCAGATTCCTTAGTATGTGATTCAATCTCCTTTATGGCTGAATTAATCTCTTCAATGGCAGATAAAGTATTCTCTGCTGATACGGATAGCTCCTCTGCCCTCTTGTCTATCTCTTTTATACTTGCCGACATCTCCTCAATGGAAGATGATGTTGAATCAATGGCATTTGACAGCTCAATAGTATTCTGTGCTATCTCCTCTGTATTGGCAGCCATCTCACTTGAGGATACTGCAGTCTGCTCAGCTGAAGTGGTAATTCCTTCAATACTCCTTGCTATCTCCTCTGTGGACTTATTGAGCTCTTCTATGGATTGAAATGTAGTTCCTATGGCATCTGCCTCCATCAATGAAGCCTCTGTAGCCTTTTTTGACTCCTTCTCAACCTCACTGCTAAAACCTGAAACCCTCTTTGATACAGTGACTGCCCTCTGGATAATATTACCGATGTCAGAGGCTGCCTTCATCAGGTCCTCACCTAAAAGCCCTATCTCATCCCTGAATGGGAGATGCACAGAGGCTGATAAGTCACCACTAGATAATGCACCTACAAACCCCTTAAGTTTCTTAATAGGCTTTATTATTGCTACTGTAAATGCAAGAAGCAAAATGGAGCTTAAAAGGATTATTCCAAAAAATATACCAGTTATGATAACCCTCATCCTGTCATCTGCTATCCTCAGGGCATCCTTCAGAGATATTGAGACCTTTACAGCACCGAGGACACTTCCCTGAGCCTTATCCTTATGGCATCCAGCACATCTTGCAGTGTTTATAAGTGGATTGTAGAAGAGTATTGCCTCTCTGGTATCTTCAGTAACCTGTGCCTTTGTCTCTTTAATCATTTCAATAGCCCTCACATCCATGACCTCCCTACCTTTATGGATGACATCCTCACCTTCTGAGTTTAAGAGAGCTATGGAGTGAGCCATCCCCTTATGCTCATCAATAAATGTGGCAATATCCTTAAGTGTGCCTCTCATCAGTGCGGTATCCTCAAGTCCTCTGGTAATTAGAGATGCTGTATTTTTTGAATAGGCAGTAGTGACATTCCGGAGGTCTGATCTAATAAAAAAGTAACTTATAAAAACTAACCCTATACCTGCTACAATTGGCAGGAAAACTGAAGGACCTAAGACTATCTTGGTTTTAATACTTACATTAAGTAATTTTCTTCTTATATCTTTTAACTCCATAAATCCTCCCTCTTAAGGATTTCCTTAACATTTAACAGAGATATGAATCTGTTTTTTATTCTTACAACTCCCTGTATGAAAGCCCTCTCCTCCTCACTTAATGTTGATGGAGGCTCAAGAAGCTCAGTTTGAGGAAGCCTTATTATATCCAAAACAGAGCCAACAAGGACACCTACTGGTTGTTGTGAGGATGCAATGACAATTATCTTTTGCCCTCCTCCATCTTCCCTTCCAAGTCCTAATCTCTGCTTGAGGTCAATCACAGGCAGAACCTTCCCGCGCAGGGAGGTTATGCCCTTTAAATACCGTGGGGTCCTCGGCACACAGGTAATCCTCTGATATCTCAATATTTCCTGCACCTCTTTAATCCTTAAGGCGTATTCTTCATCACCGAGCTTAAAGGCAAGGATTTCAATTTCCTTTTCTAATGGAGCCTGAGGCACAATATCAGGGGCTTCAGGTTCAGTTAGCTTTTGTGTCTCTATCTCTGCCTTCTCAGTCTTTATATCCGCTGTCTTTTGAGGCTCCTCTCGTTTTAACCTTTCTTCACCCTCTTTTAACTTTTTCCTTATCCTTGATATATCCATTTATCTTATACCGTTGAGCCTGAGCTCATGAACAACATCACAAACTACCTCTTTTGATATTAATTGCAATTCCATACCAAATCCTTCAAGTAAGGAGTTAGAGGCAATATTATTGATATTCCTTGGAATCCCCTGTGAGAACCTGCATATAGCATCCAGAGCCTCTTCTGTGAAGAGTGGTTCTGTCCTGCCTGTAACCCTGAGCCTGTGTGCTATATATTCCCTTACTTCATTATCGCTGAGTGCAGTGAGATGATATATTATGCCAATCCTCTGTCTTAGAGGAAGGTAATCCTTTCTATCAAGTCTCTTTCTAAGGTCGGGCTGTCCTATCAGGATAAGACTTAAAAGATTCTCCTCATCAAGTTGAAAATTTGTAAGGAGTCTTATCTCCTCAAATGTAGCCCTCTGGGGTATAAGCTGTGCCTCATCAATGATTATTACAGGGGTTATACCCTTTGTATAATCCTCATAAACCTTTTCATAGATTTTCTCCAGTATGTCATCTTTTGGATGGATACTCTCTATACCAAACCTCTTACCAATAATACGCAAAAACTGTGAGGGGGTAAGCCTTGGGTTTAAGATTGATATTATCCTGTATTTCTCTCCTAATGAGTCCATGAGTGCGCGGGAAAGGGTGGTCTTGCCTGAGCCAACCTCTCCTGTTAAGAGTATAAGCTCCTTTTCCTCTACACCGTGCTGGAGCCTTGCCAGTGCCTCCTCATGAGCACGGCTGAAGAAAAGAAACTTAGGGTCAGGTGTCTTGCTGAAGGGTCTGCACTTCATGCCAAAATAAGCCTCATACATGATTACACAACTGCCTTCCTCTTTGAGAATATCTCCTCCATCAATGCCTCAATATCAAGCACAAGGACAAGCTCATGTCTGCCTATCTCTGCGGCACCTGCCAGCCCGGGGGTGCCTTTGAGATATTCTCCAAGGGGTTTAATAACAATTCCTGTCTGTCCCAATATGTTATCCACCAATAGTCCAAGCCTTCTTTCCCCTGTGCCTATAACTATCCCGAAGTATTCATCCCTTTGAGCCTCCTCAAGCATAAATACCCTCGCAACCCTGAGAAGGGGAAGCATTTCATCCCTCATTCTGATGACCTCCTTGCCTTCAATTGTCCTCACTTCCTCGGTCCTTGCAATAAATGTCTCTGAGATTGCAGTCAAGGGAATCACAAATTGCTCATCTGCCACCTTTACTATGAGTGCCTTCACTACGGCAAGTGTTATGGGCACAGTAATTGTGAATGTTGTTCCAATACCGCTTTCTGTCTCCACATCCACAAAACCACCAAAGGATGTAATCTTCTCCTTAACTATATTTACACCCATACCCCTTCCTGATACCTCGGTAGCATCCTTTTTGGTGCTTAGTCCTGGCAAAAAGATTAGATTAATAATATCCTTGCGCTCAAGGACCTCACCTTCGGATATCAGCCCATTCTCCTTAGCCTTACGCAGGATATTATTCAGGTCAAGCCCTGCACCGTCATCCTGAACTATGATTACCACATTACTGCCCTTTGGAAGTGCCCTGACTGTTATAGTGCCCCGCTCTTTTTTGCCCATGGCAACCCTATTTTCTTTTGGCTCTATACCATGGTCAATGGCATTTCTTATAATGTGAATTAATGGGTCTATGATTTCTTCTGCAAGGAATTTATCTATCTCTGTATCCTCTCCAAACATCTTAAGGTCTATCTCCTTACCCACTTCTCCTGCATATCTTCTTACAACCTGTGCGAGTCGGGCAAATATCTGACTGAATGGCACCATCCTCAGTTCAAGGATCTGCTCCTGTAGCTCTGTAAGTCTCCTGTCAAGGGTCTGTGCTATCTTGTGCACATCAATGGTTAAAGGGGTATAGCCAACGGTCTCAGCTAATTCATGCCCGATTCTAAAGACAGCACCCTTTGCCAGCTCAAGTTCGCTAACTGTATTTAAAATCCGGTCCAGTTTTTCTATATCAACCCTTACAGTGGTCGCTGCACTCTTCAGCGTCACATCCTTTGCTCCAGTAGAGACAGGTTTTGATTTTACCTTAGGCGGTATTAAGACCTCTAACACTGCAGGCTGTGCCTTTTCCTTCACCGTTTCTATACTGGAGGAACTCCCTAACAGTATTGTGAAACCTATTGAGCCCTGAGGTATGCCCTCTGAGGTGGGAAGGGTAGCAATCACCTCTCCGATATCTTTAAGATTGCGGCTTAGAGATTCAATACCCCTGTCAAATGTAGCGAGGTCAAAAACTGATTTAACAAGATATAGACCCCTGCCGTCTTCAATGTTGCTTTTAAGCCTGTGCGCTTCATATTCGGAAAGGAGCCTTAGAATTGATGGGCTTATGCCAAGGGCCTCTATCCCGACACTTCGGGACTGAGTCTTAGATTTGTATGACTCCCTGAATGATTCAATCTCATTTATTGCCCCACCCACATCATCAACCTCTTTATCTTCTGCTACAGAGGTTATGAGATTTTTAAGAATATCAATATTTCTGAAAATAAAATTTATTGTCTCATCCGTAAGTTCAACCCTGCCTAACCTGAGGTCGTCAAGTAAGGATTCAAGGGTATGAGAGAGCTGGGTGATGCCCTTCAAACCGAAAAGTCCTGAAAGACCCTTCATTGTGTGGATGGCACGAAAGAGGGCATTTAAGGCATCTGGATTAAAGGCACCCTGGAGCTCAAGAAGAGAATTGCCGGCAGTCTCAATAATCTCCTCTGCCTCTGCAATGAAATCCTTTTTTGAGATCTTCATAGACTCAGTGCCTTTTTAACAGCGACCTGAAGCTCCTCTGCCTTAAATGGTTTTGTCAGGTAGGCAAATGCACCTAAGGACATCCCCTTCTTTCTGTCTTCTTCACTTCTCTCTGTAGAGACAAATATGACAGGAATGTCTTTATACCGTTCATTGGTTTTTATAAAATTCATAAGTTCAAGCCCGTGTATATCAGGCATGTTGATGTCAAGAATAATTATGTCAAAAGGCTCATAGGGCAGGATCTTCAATGCCTCAAATCCTGTGGATGCTTCTAATACATCAATATCCCCAACCTCTTCAATTAATGATTTTATCAATGACCGCATCGTCTCTGAATCATCAACAACAAGTGCTGATTTCATGATTTCTCCTCTCGCTAAGTATAATCAAAACAAGTTACAGGCGTCAATAAGTATGGGCTAATCTCTTGCCTGCCTCATATGCCTCTTTGAGGGCAGTTTTGTGTTTGAGGATTTCACCCTTTTCATGAATACCAAGATAACTCAATGTGGTATGCCTAAAAACATTTATGGTCCTGAAGAATGCCTTTGCCTGTGCCTCTGAACACCTGAGACCTTCCCTCTCCCTTCTTGCACCAACAAGCAATAAGAGCCCCCTCCTTTCACCCCCCCACCCAACCCCTCCACCCAAATGGGGAGGTTTTTTAAGGAGATACTTCTCACACCAGAAAGACTGACACCTATCTATCATAGTCTTTATCTGGGCACTCAGACCGGAAAAAAATATAGGAGATGCAAGAATAATCCTGCTTGATATCCTTATTGCATCGTAAACCTCATCCATATCATCATGGATAATGCATTCACCTGTCTCATCACAGCCTCCACAGTTCTGACAAGGACGAATATCCATTGAATTTAACTCAAAGACCTGAACATTTAACTCACCCTCCTTGGTAGGAGCCTCAGATACCCCCTTAATTACCTCCTTTAAGAGAAGCTCTGTATTTCCCTCTTTTCTCGGGCTACCCAAAAATGCGATTATCTTCATGTTCAGTAGGAATAAACCTGCACCTCCGAGGTGCAAGAGTGAGTATTTTTGTATAAGTCGTGCGGCTTCCATGTCTTACCAGAACACTTCCCGAATCAGTCAGCCTTTTGATAAGGTCTTTTCTTTTCATACCGCAATGGTAAGTTCTTTAACTTTATGTTTCTCCGGAACGTCCTCCATTGTCATAAGCATATATGCATCTTTCATGATATTTTTTGACATATCAAAGGAATATTTTATTACCTTTAAACCCTGAATCCCTCTACCGCAGACTCCATAACACCGCCTGCATCAAATTCTCCATTTAAGACAGCCCTTATAACATTATCATGCCTTCCGAGGTAGTCATAGAAGCTGAGGTCCTTAAGCTCAATACCTGCTTCCTGAAGCATCAGTCTTCCTCCCCCTGCTCTGTTGGAAGCTTAAACCTCCCCAGTTCAGCCATAAGAACTTCTGCATCGGCGTGGAGGACACTGAGGTCTCTACTCATAATTTTCCGGGCATAACCTCTACCCTGTTTCTACCCCTCTCAATGGCAATAGAAAGTGCCTTCTCTGTAAAGTGGATTAATTCCTCAGGGGATTGCCCTCTAAACTCTGCCATCCCTATACTTGCCGTAAGTTTGCCATTAGGCTGGGTCTCCTCATAAAGGAATGGATAATCATGGATTATGGAGAGGAGTCTCTTACATAGATTTAGGCCTGATGGAAGGAGTGTATTTGTGTGTATCAGTGCAAAGGCATCACCACCATATCTTGTAATCACATCAGAACCCCTCACATTTTTCCTCAGAAGTTCCGAAATCTTTTTAAGGACTAAGTTACCATAATATTGCCCATGTGTATTCACATAGTGTCCAAAATGGTCAACATCCAGGATAGAGAGGATGAGGGGTATCTTATATCTTGCTGACCTCTGTACCTCCTGCGTAAGTCTTATGTGGAAATATCTATGGGTGAAAACACCTGTAAGGCCGTCAATAAGCCCTGCCCTTCTGGGATAAAGGACTTCAAGGTCTCTCAGGTAATTTATAAGCTCCTTTGAGCTCAGGGCATCCTTTCTTAAAACCCTCTCTATCTGTCCTGCCATCCTCAGGGCATCCTGAGGTAAAAAGCTACTTGATGTAAGGGCAAAAACAGGTATCTCTTTTGTTACAGGATTTTTCTTAAGCTCCTCAATGAGATTAAAGCTGTCTTCAGGAATATCAAGGTCAATAATTGTTACATCCGGTTTAGTTACCATTGCGAAATTAATGCCTTCTTCTGAATTAGAGGCAAGGTGCATGGCAATGCCTTCACCCTCAAGGAGGTGGCGGATATGGTTCTGGGTATTTACATTATTGCTGATGAGAAGCATACTAACAGGATAGCGTCTCTTTTTTACCGAGAGGGACATCTCTCTGAGTTTCCCTAAGAAGGTCTCCTTATCCACCGGTTTTACAAAATAGTCTGCAGCACCAAGGGCAAAGCCTAATTCCCTGTTATCTATTATTGAGTTAATGATTACAGGGATATCCCTTGTCTCAGGGTCTGACTTTAGGGACTGTAAAACCTCCCAGCCATCTTTCTTTGGGAGCATTATATCAAGGGTGATTACAAATGGTTGAAGTTCCTTAGCCTTCTCTATCGCCTCTATCCCATCGTATGCATGTGCAACCCTGTAGCCGGCACCAGTAAGATGAACGGTCAATAACTCTGATGTAGGAAGGTCATCTTCTACCACAAGGACTAAGGGTGCAGATTCCTCTGCCCATAGAAATGAGGGTAGCGGTCTTGGCTCTACAGGGACCTCTCTAACAGGCATTTCAGGTATAACTACTGGCAGGTATACATTAAAAATACTTCCCTTACCATATGTGCTTTCTACATCTATATATCCTCCGTGTAACTCAATAAATTTCTTGGTCATTGCAAGCCCAAGACCCACACCTTCAACTGACCTTGATGGGTCAAGCTGTTCAAACTCCTCAAAGATTCTTTCCCTATCCTCAGGCTTGATACCAATGCCTGTATCCCAGACAGAGACCTTGATAAACTCCTTAGCCTTGGGCACCCAGGGGAATAGGTCACCAGGCACAAACTTCTCTACACGCACACCCACCTTTCCTCCTTCTGGTGTAAACTTTATTGCATTGCTTAAGAGGTTATATAGTATCTGTTTAAATTTAACCTTGTCCGCAGTAAACTCAGTGACTTCATAGTTTACATCAGCTCCGAGCTTTATCATCTTTCTCTCTGATAGATGCCTCAAAACCATCATTACCTCATTAATCACAGTTTCTACATGGAAAGACTCATAGGATAGCTCTATCCTCCCTGCCTCTATCTTTGCAAGGTCCAGGACATTATTCACGAGCTGAAGGAGGTGTCTGCCTGAGTTAAGGATATTGGTTATATATCTTTGCTGTTTCTCATTTATATCTCCAGAGGTCCTCTTAAGAAGAACCTCTGAAAACCCTATTATAGAATGAAGTGGAGTCTTCAGCTCATGACTCATATTGCTTATGAATCGTGCCTTCACCTCATTTGCCCTCCTGAGTTCCCTGTTTATCATCCCAAGTTCTTTTGTCCTCTCAAGAACCTTTTCCTCAAGGCTTGTGGTAAGCTCTTCAAGTTCTCTGTTTTTCTCCTTAAGAGCCTCCCTCATGCGCTTCTCTTCTGTAATGTCTTTGCTTACACCCACTGTGCCTATAACATTGCCATCTTTATCCTTAAGCTGGGAGATTGTAAGGCTTATATCCACAGGAGAGCCATCCTTTCTGAGAAGCCTTGTCTCATAGTTGTATACTGCCCCTTTCTTTTTCAGTGCCTCAAGAATTCTTGCCCTCTCTTCTTTATCAAGATAAAATTCAGATGCCTTCCTGCCTATAACCTCATCCTCTGTATAGCCGAGAATCCTCTCTCCTCCTTTTGAGAATTTTACAATCCTGCCCTCTGTGTCTGTTGTGGCAATCATATCCTGTGAGTCATCAAACACAGCCTGAAGATAACCGAGGGATTCCTCAAGGTCATGGAGGAGTTTGAACTTCTCTATTGCCTGTGCAGCAAGTGTTGAAAAGAGCCTTATAAGGTCTTTATGCCTTTCAGTAAATACCCTCGGTTTAAAATCATTCAGATAAAGAATACCAACCACACCGCTGTCAAGGAAGAGCGGAACAGCAAAAAGTGACTTTATGCCTTCCTTTAAAATCCTTGTGTCTTTAAAAATAGGGTCTTTTTCTGTGTCCTGAAACTCAACAGGCTCCTCATGACTGAGGATGTAAGATGTGAGTCCTTCTTTTCTCGGTCTCCAGCGTGGCTCTTTAAAGAAGTCAGGACTCAGACCCTTATGTGCAGCCATAACCATATCCTCCCCTTCTATAAGTGCAATAGAGCCAGCAGGCACATCTACAAGCCGTGTTGCAGACCGAAGAATCTCATTTAGCACATGATTGAGATTTTTTGCCTTTGTGATGAGGAGACCATTCTGATAGAGGACAGACATGTCCTTCCTTGCCTCCTGCTGTCTCTTCACAAGCTCCCAGAGGAACCTTGCACTTGTGCCTTCTATCACCTCTATGGGATAAGGTCCCTTAGCCTTAATAAATTCACCCACTTCAGGACTTCCTGTGGCATTTATTACAATATCAGGTTTCTGGCTGTAGAGAGCCAATACATCATCTGCAACAAATATCCCCAGCTCCTTTGCAAGTGTAAGACCAGGGGCATTTTTATCACTATCTGTTATACCAACTACCTTTACCTCACCATTAGTATGAAATACATCAAGGAGTGCGCTTCCACCCTTCCCTGCCCCAACTATGGCAACCTTTATCATACTGAAGACCTCCTCTCTTTTTTCATCATCTCAATAAACCTCTCTACGAGCCATGAGTCCCACTGTCCTGAGAATCTCTCCATCTCCATCTTTCTCAGTGCCTCCTCCATAGAGACAGATCTCCTATACGGTCTTTCAGACATTATTGCGTCAAGGCTATCTGCAATCCCCAGTATCCTCGCCATAAGCGGTATCTCATCGCCTCTAAGCCTGTCAGGATACCCCCTTCCATCCCATCTCTCATGATGATGCCTTATAGCCGGCAGGATTTCCCGAATGGAATAGAGAGGCTTGCATATACTCTCACCTATAACTGGATGTTGTCTTATAAGCTGCAATTCCTCCTCTGAGAGTTTCCCCTGTTTGTGGAGGACGCCCTCTCCTATACCTATCTTGCCAATATCATGAATAATCCCTGCCTTCCTGATAAGGGACTGTTCTTTCTCAGGGAGACCTATAAACAGGGCAAGTTCTACTGAAAGATTTCCTACCCTTTCTGAATGACCCTTTGTATAAGGGTCCTTTGCCTCTAAGGCTATTGCCAGGGTTAGTATTATGCTCTCTGAATGGTCAAGTTCTTCCTGAAGTCTTTTTAATCTTAAAAGGGAGCGAATCTTTGTCATAAACTCAATGGCATAGAAGGGTTTGCTGAAGAAGTCATCTGCCCCTGCCTCAAGTCCTCTTATTTTGTCTTCCAGTCCATTCAGGGCAGTTACCATGATGACGGGGAAGAACTTACTTCCTGACATTGCCTTGAGCCTCCTGCACAGCTCGTATCCATCCATCCCCGGCATCATCACATCAAGGATGGCTAAATCAGGTGGAGAATCTTTCATAATCTGGAGGGCATCTTCTCCGTTTAAGGCAGTCAGGACATTGAAACCTTCTTTCCCCAGGATAGTTTCCATCAGTTCAAGATTTGAGAGGATATCATCCACTATAAGGATAGTCGCCTTGTTTTTTTCTTCCAGACCATCCTGGTAGGAGTCGCTTCCGACAAGATTCCCCATGGTACTTCCCACACCCCTATTATTTATCATTTTGCAATGATAAATTTAACCTGAATCCATCGTAAGATTAAAACACTTATCTGAGACTTTTGTCAAGAAAGCAGAAAAAACCCTTCCTCTATTTGACAAAATCTCCTATTTATAAATATCATTTCTTCATGAGGCTGATTGAAGGGATTGAAAACCTCACTGAAAAACTCCCCTACCCGGTGCTTACAATCGGGAATTTTGATGGGGTGCATCTTGGTCATCAGGCAATACTTCAGATGGTTAAAGAGAGGGCGAAGAAGGAAAACGGCACATCCATTGTCCTTACATTTGAGCCACATCCCTTGAAGATAATTGCCATTGAAAAGGCGCCAAGACTCATTACACCGTTTAAAGAGAAGGTGAGGCTCATAGAGGATTTCGGCATTGAGGTGGTTATATGCATAAAATTTACAGAGGAATTCTCAAAAATGGAGGCTTCAGATTTTGTAAAGAATATACTTGTGGATGTCATTAGCGTGAAAGAGGTCTTTGTCGGCTCTAATTACCTTTTTGGCAGGGATAGAAAAGGCTCGCCTGAACTCCTAAAAGGCATGGGTGAGAAATACGGATTTAAGGTTTGGGTAGTGCAGGAGATAAAATTAAACGATATTGCTATAAGCAGCTCCGAGATACGGTGCCTTATTGATAAAGGGAAGGTAGAAGAGGCATCAAGACTTTTAGGCAGGGATTATTCTATTGAGGGTGTAGTAGTTGAAGGCTCTAAAAAAGGGAAAAAACTCTTTAATACACCTACAGCTAACATCGCTACATCCAGTGAGCTTCTTCCAAAAAATGGTGTCTATGCGGTTACAGTTCATCTTCTGGATGAATCTCCGATTGAGGGGAAAACCTATCAGGGTGCTGCAAATATAGGTTATAATCCGACTGTTGGTGGTGAAAGGTTTGGCTGTGAGGTTCACATCTTTGAATTTGATAAAAACATCCTGGGCAGGACACTCAGGATTAATTTTGCTAAGAGGATAAGGGATGAAATAAAATTCCATAAGACTGAGGACTTAGCCCTGCAGATAAAGAAAGATATAGAAGTTATAAAGAAAATCCTAAATTCTAAACAAAGATTATTTAGTGCTTAGGATTTGCCTTTAAAGCAGGTTTATCGGGTCAACATCCACCTGAGTCTTTACACCCTTAATATACTTTACCCCTTCAATGACCTCCACTGCTATGTGTCTGAGTGCCTTTGAGTCTTTGCCCTTCAGTATTAGATGCCATCTCCATAGATTTCTAAGTTTTTCAATAGGTGCTGGTGAAGGACCAAGTATCTCTATGCCATGTGACTTTATTTTTTTTATTTTATCTGAAATATCTTTAATAACGCCTCCTGCGGCATCTTTACCTTTAAAGCTTAAAATAATCCTTATTAGCTTGCTGAGGGGAGGGTATGATAGCTCCTTTCTTAACCCTATTTCTCTTTCATAGAATCCTTTATAATCGTGATTCTGCACATACTGAAAGATATAATGCTCTGGTTCATAGGTCTGTATATATACCTCCCCTGAGACCTGTCCTATGCCGGTCTTGCCTACAAGCTCCATGAAGAGTTGAAATGCCTTCTCTGCTGACCTAAAGTCAGGCAGGTTTAACAATACATCAGCGAAGACAACTGAAGATAGGGTTACCTGATGGAAATCATGAGCCTTTGCTACCATCCTGGTCCCTAAAAGCACATCAAGTCTTTTTTCCTCCAAGGCTTTACGCCCCAAAAAGTTTGTAACTTTTTTTGGACCCATGGTATCACGGTCCATTCTCCTCATGGAAAGCTCGGGAATCAGGCATCTCAGTTCCTCCTCTGCACGCTGTGTCCCGGCACCAATATATTTTACCCTCGTTCCCCTGCACCTGGGACAGCAATCCTTAGGCATCAGGTAGGAACCGCAGTGGTAACAATTCAGCGTCTTTGTGTCCTTATGATATGTGAGGGCGACACTGCAGGCAGGGCATTTATAAGTGTATCCACAATCTGTGCATATAAGAAAGGGTGAATATCCCCTCTTATTAAGCATTATAAGAGACTGATGTCCCCTGAGGAGATTTTCCTTCAGGGCACTTAAAAGCCTATTTGAGAAACACCATGTCCTCTTGCCCTCTTTTGTCATATTCAGAATTTCAACATGAGGCATGGGTCTTTTGTCTATCCTCTTTTTGAGTTCCAGGTATTTAAACCTTCCCATCCGGGCATTGTAGAAGGACTCCAGAGAAGGTGTGGCAGAACCCAGGATTATCTTTATGCCTTCTATCCTGCCCCGTGCCAATACCACATCCCTTGCATTGTATCTGAGTCCTTCAAATTGTTTATAAGATGCATCCTGTTCTTCATCAACCACAATGAGGCCGAGGTTTCTCAGGGGCGCAAAGACAGCACTTCTTACACCGAGGACAACCTTTGCATCGCCATTTCTTATCCTCCACCACTCAGACATTCTTTTGCTAGGAGGAAGTCCGCTATGAAAGAGTGAAACCCTCTCACCAAACTTGCTACGAAACCTCTCAACAATCCGGGTAGTGAGGGTAATCTCAGGAGTGAGGACAATTGCGGATTTATCTTCTAAAAGAGATTCAATAGCCCTCAGGTAAATCTCTGTCTTGCCACTTCCTGTGACTCCATGAAGGAGAAAAACGCCTGAAGAGGTACTGTTTATCTCTTCTAATGCCTTTCTTTGCTCCAGGGTCAGGTCAAAGACCCCTGTCTCAGAATTGAGTCGTACAGACTTTTTAATGTCTCTATCGTATTTGATTCTGGGTTTTCCACCTTTCCTTCTCGGAAAGGAGGCGTTCTGACCTGTAAAAAGTCCAGATGGAAGGGCATTCCTTAAAGCCATACCAGGGGTTGAAAGATAATACTCACCCACCCACCCTATCAGCCTGAGGAGGTTATCATGGATGAGTGGCTCTTTATCCAGAATTCTCTTAATTGTTTTTAAAGGTAGTTTATCATTTACTCCGGCAGGGCTATGAAATCCAATGACAATCCCTACCTTCTCTGTGCGCCTGAATGGGGTAAGAACCCTCATGCCTATCTTGACCTCTGATTCAATTTCCTCAGGGACAAGATAGATAAATGGACCTACATCTATTGGAAATAGGACATCAATCAGCATTCTATGGTATAAACAATATAACACATTAGAAGACTAATAATATGCTCTCGCCTTTAAAAGACGAATACATTAGGGAATATGCCTATGTGCCTGAGCATCTTACAGGATATGTTGTAGCCGTTTCAAAGGCAGAGCCTTTCCTCTTTGAGGATTATCTCTGCTATTGCCTTAGGGGACATCTTATCTTTATTGGTTATCCATTAAGAGAATCCTTTGAAGAAGGAAAGGTAAAGAAGGTGCTTAATTCAGCAATAGGAAGATTTAAGCCCGATAATGTTGCCCTCATATCGCCTGCAATTCTCACATCAAAGGAGAATTGCTATAAAAGTGCCTCTGATTATTATTACAAACTTGACCTTTTTAAACTCAATATCCATCGGAAATTAAGGAACACTATAAACCATGCATCCAGAGAGCTCTATGTTGAGAAAAAACAGGAGATCACGAATGAACATATTCAGTTAGTATCTGAATTTCTCAGCTCTCATGAGGTTGACGATTCCACACGATACATCCTTGAGAAGATACCAAACTATATCTCCTCCACCAGGACAGCATGGGTCTTTAGCGCAAGGGATAAAGATAAAAGTCTAATAGCCTTTGATATTGCTGATCTTGGCGCCAAAGATTATGCATTTTATATGTTTAACTTCATGTCCAGGAAGAATTATGTGCCAGGGGCATCTGACCTTCTTCTCTATGAAGTGATAAAAACTGCAAAGGAACAGGGAAAGCCTTATATTAATCTTGGTTTAGGAATAAACGATGGGGTAAGATTCTTTAAAAGAAAATGGGGAGGAGTTCCCTTTCTCAATTATGAGTTCTGTTTTTATAAGCGGCGCGATAAAACTGACAAATTAAAAATACTTTTGGAGAAACCATAGCTTTGAGATGCCGAAACAAGTTCGGCATGACAGTAATTCATCCCTCTAAGCGCCATAGGGAAACCAGAATTAATCAACGAGTATATCTATTTCTCAAAGGATAATTGGTTAATCTTTGTGGGGTATCCGCTAGAGCTTGATTTTAGAACCGAAGACTTTGAAATATTATCTCAGAGGCGACCTTTAACAGTGGATGGAATTTGTCCTGATAATATATAATGTTTAATAATGACGGCCAATAAAAAATATGCCATATTGTTCTATCCGAGGATTATCGGACATCTTTTGCCATACTTACTGTCCCTGCTGGTAGTTATGGCTATAAGCCCTGTAGCCTCCGAGGTTGATGATGGTCGTGTCTTTTATTCCACCTATCTTGGGGGAAGCAGCGACGACATCGCCTTTGGTATAGCCCTTGATGCCAGGGGCAACATTTACACAACAGGGTATACCCGCTCATACGACCTACCTGTTACAGCAGAGGCCTTTCAGAAATCAAATGCAAGATTTGTTGACAGCTTTATCCTCAGGGTGAACAATTTTGGTATGCTTTCATATGCTACCTACCTCGGCGGAAATGGCTTTGACCACGGTAGGGACATAGCCGTTGACCAGAAAGGAAATATCTACATAACTGGATTTACCAACTCTACTGACTTCCCCATTAAAAATGCACTCCAGAGGGCAAATGCAGGGATGCGTGATGCCTTTATAATAAAATTAAGCCCTGAAGGTTCAGTCCTCTTTTCCACCTATCTCGGCGGCAGCGGCGATGATGTTGGCAATGCTATAACAGTTGATGGGGAAGGTAACATCTATGTGGCAGGAAGAACCACCTCCACTGACTTCCCCTTAAAGGACCCTCTCCAGAGGGCGAATGCCGGAGACTGGGATATCTTTATCACAAAGATAAGTCCTGATGGAGAAAGCATTATCTATTCCACCTATCTGGGTGGCAGTGGCTGGGATGAAGGCCGGGCTATAGCCATTGGCCACTCAGGCAATCTCTATGTGGCTGGCCATACAGGCTCAACAGACTTGCCCACGAAGAATCCCTTGCAGAAGACCTATGGAGGAGAAACAGATGTGGTTCTGGTGAAGATAAGCGCAGAGGGTAGGCTCCGTTACTCCACCTATCTCGGTGGGGAGGGCTTTGATTCAGCCAATAGCATTGCCTTGGATAGCAGGAATTGTGTGTATGTAACAGGCAATACTGCCTCTCATGACTTCCCTTTGAGGGATCCATTACAGAAAAGTCATGGAGGGAAAAGCGATGCCTTTGTCATAAAGATAAATCCAGAAGGCAATACCTTTTTATTTTCTACCTTCATCGGAGGGAGTTCTTCTGATAATGGTCGTTATTTGGTCCTTGACTCAGAAGGCAATATCTACATAACAGGCTATACCGAGTCTGAGGACTTCCCGCTGAAGAATCCGCTACAGGAAAAGCATGGAGGCAAGAGCGATGCCTTTATCATAAAGATAGACCCTCAAGAAAGGGCTATTTTATTTTCAACCTATTTGGGAGGGACATCCTTTGATGAGGCATCGGGCATAGCCTTTGGTCATGGCGGAAATATATACATGACTGGAACTACAGAGTCAAGGGATTTTCCGATAAAGAATCCTTTTCAGAAGATAAGCTCCAGTTACCCGCACGCCTTTGTTACAAAGATAAATCTTGGACATATGTCTCACCTGAGGGAATGAATATCCTCAAGAAGGTTTTTCAAAAGAAGGCAGAAGTGCAGATATCTATGACTACAAAGTGCTTATGTGTCTTCTGGTCAAAAAAGACATTGTTATCTCTGGAAAACTACATAGAGGGTAGAAGACAGGCATAAAATCTAATGAATTGGCTTAACCTCTTCAAACCAATGCCCAAAAATGTCTTCTCTGCATGGCAGATTGAGCTCACCACGAGATGTCCCCTCAGGTGCAGGATGTGCATAAGGGAAGGGATTAAAGAGTGGCATAATGGTGATATGAGTTTTGAGAATTTTAAAACCCTTATACCCTATTTTAAATATGTGGAAACCGTGGTATTAGAGGGGTGGGGAGAGTCATTGCTTTATAAAAACCTCATTGATGTCATAAGGCTGGTGAAGACAGAAGGTCCACAGGTTGGGTTTGTGACAGGTGGGAAAGGGCTTGACAGAAAATATATCTTTGAACTTATCAATGCAGGCGTTGATTTTATTGGCTTCTCCCTTGCTGGTAGCTCAGCAAGAACGCATGAGTCCATAAGGGTGAATTCTGACTTTGGGGGCATTCTGGAGAATACCAAAACCTTTAATGAGATTAAGGCGAGCAAAAAACTCGGAAAACCGAAATTACACATCGTATACCTCATGCTCAGGGACAACATATCTGAAGTCCCTTATCTCATGAATCTTGCAAAAGATATCGGTATTGCAGAGGTCGTCCTGACAAACCTCACTCATGTTGCAAATGAATGGCAGGAGAGTCAGAGGGTGTTTATATGCAATGGTAGGGGAGCTTATGAAAATAAGTCAGGCGGGACGCCTGACCTACCCCATAATAGTGCCATAAAATTGCCCGTAGGACAGGCGTCTCGCCTGTCAGAAAAAGTATTTTACGAAAAAATCCTTAACGAGACAGAGTTAAAGGCCAGAGAATTAAAAATAAAGATTAGAAGGCCTTCTCTATCACCCGTTGAAGTGCCTGTATGTGAAGAAAATCCCCTCAGAAATCTCTATATATCCGTTGACGGTGAGGTATCGCCATGTGTATATCTTAATCCTCCGGTGCCATCACCTTTTAAAAGGATATACTGCGGTAATAAATTTGAGACTGAGAAGGTTAGCTTTGGAAATATCTTCAGAGAGCCCTTTCATGCGATATGGAATAAAAAAGAGTATATAGACTTCAGGGAAAGTTTTATACTCAGAAAAAGAAGATTTGAAGAGATATATTCACCTTTCCTGGACATGGAAAGGCTCAAGAGGTTTGAAGTTATACCCTTACCAGATCCTCCTAAGCAATGCAGGACATGCCATAAGATGCTCGGGGTATAAACCTAAACATTGCATAAAGTAGGGGCAATTCATGAATTGCCCCTATCCCTCTATTTGAACAAGTATTTCTGACAGATATCTTTTCGTATACTCAGGAAATTTTTTTAAGAGCTTTTTAAGTCTTGATATTGATAGAATTTGTGCTAATTCTTGTTCCATTATTTTGTATTGACAAAATAAGCACTTGAAGCATATTCTTGTTTTAAACTGATGTAGCCGCAGGCTTTAGCCTGTGTTAAAAAGAATTAAAAATAATTCAATAACACGCAACCTAAAGGTTGCAGCTACATACTGATAAAAGATGGGAATTAAAATATCATAGGATTATCATAAAATGATTACTATTAAGCAGGTTGCACTTTCTTTTATGGAGGAACAAATATTAAAAAACCTCTCGAATCTTATCGAAAAAGAGATCTCTGAGGCTGTAGAGATAATCATCTTCGGCTCAAGGGCAAGGGGCGACTCAAACGAGAACAGTGATTTAGATGTTGCGATAATTCTAAATGTCCCACGTATTGATAAAGAAATATGGAACAGATTGTGGAATATAAAGTGGAAGGTTCTTGAATCCCTCGATACCGAAGAATTTCCAATCTCGTTATTTCCGACAACACTGAGAGATTTTATATCAAAGGATTTTGATATTGAAAAGGTTATTAAAAAAGAAGGAATTGTCATATGGGAAAGGAAGAGTTAGCCGAGGCAGAGATTACAGTAGCAGAAGAAAAGTTGCTGGCATTTATAGATGATTACAAAGGCAAGAGATGGGGTAATGCCACTGTTAATTTATATTTTGCATTAGAGCATCTGGTAAAGGCCCTCCTTGCGAGTGCAGGCATAGAGGTGGCTTCCCATGAAGGGGTAAAGATACTATTCAGCATGCACTTTATTAAGCCAGGGGCTATACATCCAAAGATAGGAAGGTATCTGGGAAACCTTTATGACAGGAGGCTTACAGCTGAATATAGCCCTTTGAGAAGAAGCGAGTTTACCAGAGAGGAGGTAGATACATATCTTGAGTGGGTAAAAGAATCTTTTAATGAGCTTCTACCTTTATTGGAAAAGAATAAAGTAACCATCAAGAGACTAAGTGCATTGGTTAATAAATTGTGAACAATCTAAAACAGACCCGTCGCGGAGCCTGCCATGAGCGAGACTTCGTCGTGAGCTCAGTCGAACGATTCTTCAGTCGCTCTCGCTCCTTCAGGCGCCGTCCTGAATGAAGTGAAGGAATGACAGAAAGCGAATATCTCAGGGTAAGATAAAAGTAATCGCAACTCTAAGTACTTATCCTCCTTCCCACCCGCATTTTCTTCCTAAAGATCGCCTTGATTACCTCCATCGAGACAAATACCACAACGCCGAATCCCAGGATCATCCCCATATCAGAGGCTGATGGTTTTGTTATTCCAAAGGCATCGCGTACAGAGGGAATCTGAATTAACAAGGTGACCAATATAAGTTCCCATGCAATGGCTATAAGAAGCCATTTGTGCGGGGGAGACTTAAAGATGCTATATTTCATTGAACGGAAGTTGAGGGCGATGATAATCTCTATTACAATAAAAAGAAAGAATATCTCTGTCCTCGCATGTGTTATATCGGAAAGTTCGTGGAAGAAGAGATAATAAAAAAAGGGGATCTCGATAAGAAGTGCCGCTAAGATAAATGCCTTTACATCCCATGAAAAGACACTCTCTTTTGGGTCTCTTGGTGGTCTCTGCATGATGTCAGGGTCAGGAGGTGCAACACCTAAGGCAAGCGCGGGAAGCCCATCAGTCGCAAGATTTATATAAAGTATTGCAGCTGGCAGGAGGGGCAGGTATTCAGGGCCCAAAATCAGAACCATACCCCCGATAACTACCACTTCTGTAATATTACACCTGAGCAGATAGGTAAGATACTTCTTTATATTGTCATAAATCCATCTGCCACGCTCTATAGCCTTCACAATAGTTGCAAAGTTGTCATCGCTAAGTACCATATCAGCAGCCTCTTTTGTGACCTCTGTGCCAGTTATACCCATTGCAATACCAATATCTGCATGTTTCAATGCAGGGGCGTCGTTAACACCATCTCCGGTCATCGCCACAACTTCACCCCTCTTCTTCCATGCCTTAACTATCTTCAATTTATCCATAGGCGATACCCTGGCATAGACAGTAACCTTATCAACAATCTTTTCATATTCCTCATCGCTCATTTTCTCTAACTCTTCACCTGTCAGGACCATATCCCCTTCTTTATGGATACCGATCTCTTTAGCAATCGCAACCGCTGTGAGTTTATGGTCTCCAGTTATCATGATGGGTTTTATCCCCACCTCTTTACATACATTCGTAGCCTCGATTGCCTCTTCCCTTGGTGGATCCATCATACCTGCAAGACCGAGGAAGACCATAGAGTTCTCAATGGTATCCTCTGCATAAGCGATTTTATCAGGGACTTCCCTATAAGCTATTCCGAGGACCCTTAATGCATCTTGTGCCATTTCTTCATTCACTTTTAAAATCTTAGCCCTTTCTTCCTCTGTGAGTGCCCTCATTCTTCCATCCTCTGAGATATGTGTGCATCTCTCAAGAACAACCTCTGGTGCCCCCTTCATAAATGCTACCCTCTTTCCATCCTCCATCTGGTGAATAGTGGTCATCCTTTTTCTCTCAGAACTAAAAGGTATCTCCTCTACTCTCGGATTCTCGAGCCTCATCTCACGGACATGAAGACCTGCCTTTGCCGCCGTAACAACCAGGGCACCCTCTGTAGGGTCTCCTTTAATGATCCATTTCCCTTCCTTTTCATGAAGGTCTGAGTCATTACATAAGAGCCCCCCCTTGAGGAGCATCTGGAGAGAACCACTCTTAGTCACATCAATCGTTTCAGAGCCTTTAAATTCCCCAACCGGTGCATATCCTACACCACTCACCTCTATCATCCTTCCCATTAAGTACATCTTTCTTACAGTCATCTCTCCCTTTGTAAGTGTGCCTGTCTTATCAGAGCATATTACTGTGGTACATCCGAGGGTCTCCACCGCAGGCATCTTTCTTACGAGAGCATTTCTCTTTGCCATCTGATGCATGCCAATTGCAAGCGCGCCTGTAACAATCGCTGCCAGCGCCTCTGGCACTGCTGCAACAGCAAGGGCTATTGCAAACATTACTATTGTTATTATAAAGGGCAAGCTAATCGCACCACCCCAGGCCTCTCTCACTATACTAATGCCTGCAACAAGAAAGCATATAGACAGGGCCACTATACCGAGCCACTTACCTATTTCATCAGTCCTTTTTTCTAAAGGAGTTTTTTCTGTTTTTACTGTGGTTACCTCTTTAGTAATCTTTCCAAACTCCGTATTCATACCTGTTGATGTAACCACAGCCTTACCCCTGCCATATGTAACTGTAGTTCCTGCGAAGACCATGTTTTTCCTATCATTTACACGCACATCATCAGGCAATGGCTTTATATCCTTACCTATAGGAACTGATTCCCCTGTAAGAGGCGCCTCATCGCATCTTAAAGAATGAATCTCAACCAACCTCGCATCTGCAGGGATTTTATCCCCTGCCTCAAGGAGTAATACATCTCCAGGGACGAGTTCCTTTGAGAGGATTTCTTCTTCTTTTCCTCCCCTCAGGACAGTAATCGTAGGGGAGAGCATCTTCTTCAGTGCCTCGAGCGCCCGCTCTGCTCGATATTCCTGGATGAAGCCTAAAACAGCACAAAAGATGACTATTACCCCTATGATGGCGGCATCCACAACCTCTCCAACAAGAGCGGAAAGGGCTATTGCGACGAGGAGAATGATTATAAGGATATTCTTGAACTGATTGATGAATATGGTGAATGGCGAAATCCTCTCTTCCTTCTTGAGCTCATTATAGCCATATTTCTCAATCCTCTTTTTAGCTTCATCTTCTGCCAGTCCCTTATGGATATCGGTATTGAGTTCCTTTAATACCTCTGCGGCCTCCATCGAATGCCAGACTGAGTTTGCCATATAAACACCTCCGAATTGTTGTTGATTAATTTACATTTTCAAAAATGTCACCCTGAGTGAAACGAAGGGTCTCGTTTTAGAGATTCTTCGCTTCGCTCAGAATGACAGTATAGGACAGCCGTCTCGGCTGTCATTTTATTCCTGAACCTATCAGGAACAGGTTTAACCTTTTAGAGGACAGGCGAGACGCCTGTCCTACCATCGCTTTGGTTAACACAAGACAAGACCCCCCAGCGCTGACAGCATAACACTGCCAGCAGACTGTAGGGCCTTGTATCTTAAGGAACTATAGAGTTACTTCTTCTTCCATGTTCCTGCTTCCTTACCTTCTACAGTGTCATAGCCTTTCTTTATCCAGTCAGGGATGCCTTCGCGATACCAGTAAAGGTTCTTGTAGCCTATATCCTGCAGCAGAACCGCTGCGCCTGGCGACCTCCAGCATTTAATACCGTTACAATAGTTCACGATAATATCGTCCTTCTTAAGTCCTATTGCCTCGGCTGCCTTTGGTCCCTTCTCAAGGAGATCATCCGGAGAGAGCCTGAGTGCCCCTGGGATATGCTCCTTTTCATAATCAGCAGGTATACGGTTGTCAAGGAGCACAAACTTTTTCCCTTCATCCAGCATCTTCTTGAGTTCGTCTCCAGTAATCTTTTTGACGCCCTCCATTGTTTCAGGCATGTCCCTCTTATCCCTTGAGAGTATCTTGAACTCATCTATCTTCTTCATGGTAGCATCTGAGTATTTATGCTGGGCGAAGACCTGTAACCCTGTTAGCACAAAGACGATGGCTATCACCACCACGAGGAACCTCTTTATCATCTTATTCATCTTTGTTCACCTCCTTTCTATAACAGAGTGTTTAACGCCTGGACGGTGCGGTGGCGAAACGACATTGACTTGTTATGGAAAAATATTTATGCGTAAATTGAATGGCATCCTTAGCATTTTCTAATGCCTTTTCAGGAGTTTCTCTATGGGCCATACAGCCATGGAGTTCGGGCACTTCTGCTATAAAAGCATTATCTTCATTACTCCAGTAAATAATAATCTCGTATCTCTACATGGTATTGCATTGGTATTTGGGTCAGGTCTTTAAACTTGCTCTTTTAATTTTCACACCGTAAGGATGTAGCAATGAAACAGCAAAAGTAAAGACCTAACCCCTTTTCCTTTCTTTCTTTTCCTTTCTTTTGTTACTGTTGACACGGTCGCTCTCAATGGATGTTAGCTGTTCTTATCTGTTTTGTTAGTGGCTATGGACTGCCTTGTATACGCCGGGCACCTCGAAAAGGTTTGTATAGGTGTTTATTACCTGCGCCGCCTTGTCACCTGTCGGGATGCCTTTCACAACTTCACGTGTTTTCATGTCAATCACATAAAGTGCGCCGTCAGATGCATTTGTAGCATATGCCTTTTTACTGTCTGCGCTAAAGACAATATGCCCGACATGATTGCCATTACCAACAGCAACATCTTTGAGTTTTAGTCCTGTTTTAGCATCAATTATTGAAATGATGTTTGACCCATAAGGTGTAAGGACAACATATTTCCCATCTGGTGTAAGATAAGGATGTCCTGGTCCATTGGCGCCTTTTATCGTTCTAACGATTTTCTGTTGTGCCACATCGATTACTGCAACAGTAGTGCCGCCAAATTTAGGTGCAGGTCCACGATTGCAGAAATAGAAATATTTTCCATCAAGCGTAAAAATACCATGATGTCCCTCTATGGGCTCCCCTTCAGCAGTTGGTATCTCAATTTTCTTCACTTCCTTAAATGTTGCCATATCAACGATGGAGACAGAAGGTTTGATTTTCGCAGCATCACTGCCTTCATAGACTATCCAGACCTGCTTGTTGTCAGGTGTGGGAATGAAGTAATGTGCAGGGCTGTCGCCGTCAATCACTGCGGCAATTTCAAGTGAAGGGATTTTAAGGACATATGTCTTCTTGTCCGCATAGTTCTGGGCAAAGGCATATTTACTGTCCCATGTAAATGCCGAGTGCATCATCAATGGACCTTTGTGTTCCTTATTTACCTGCTCAAAGGTAATCGTCTTAATCTCTTTATCTGTCTTTGCATCAAGAAGGACAACTTTCAGTTCTCTCCTATGGTTAATGAGCACATATTTGCCGTCAGGGGTTACGAGGGGGTGCATCGGTTGATTACCTGTTGTTATCTGTTTTAATGTCTTGTGTGTTATCGCATCAATTACAGCTACAGTCTCGCCGCCTCTGTTCCCAACGTAGATCTTCTTTAAATCCGGTGTCATGCATGCCAGCCAGCCTTCTGGGCCGGTTTCGCAATGGCCTATAAGCATGTCCTTTTGAGGATCAATAACAGATAGGGTCTTTGATGCTGCATTAGGCACGAAAATCCATTTGGCTACAGCAGCGTAAGCAACAGTGCTTAGACAGACTATAACCAGTGCAGTAAGTAACAGTCTTATAGATTTTTTCATTGTTTACCTCCCATGGTTTAGATTTAACAAAACAAATCATCCACAAATACATACTTACTTTCTTACTTTTATGCCTTCATTTTTATGCCTCCTTTCTCTGCTATTTTAACAGCTAACAACCACTAGCAACCTCACAGATAATTTAATCCAAACCCTATTTTATATCCGGCACTGGGAATATGATCCCGCCGAAGAGTAGATAGGCAAGGATCAGTGTCCAGATAACATTGAATGCCTGGGCAACGATGAAGGCCGCAGCAGGTCTTCCTCCCTCCATCTTGGCCATATCAACGAAACGGGCCTCTAATCCTATGGATACAAAGGCAAGGGCAAACCACCATGTTCTGAGGTCAGCCAGTGCACTCTTTGTGGCACTCACCGTATCAATATGGAGCAGGAATGAGAACACGAAAGAACTTACGAGGAACCCGAGGACGAACTTCGGGAAACGCTCCCAGATAACTTTTGCACTCGGCTTTTCTCCTGTAACAGCACCTTTCTTGAATGTCCACCAGACTGCAAGTATGAAAGCAGCCACACCTATCAGGACATTCTGTGAGAACTTGACGATTACCCCTGTCTTCATTGCTGCCTCGCTGATCAGGGCACCAGCGGCCACAACAGAGCCGCTTGTATCGAGTGTCCCTCCGAGCCATGCCCCTCCGACGATATCGGGTATTCCGAAGGACTTGACAGCCCAGGGCATCAGGACCATCATGGGTACCGCAACAATCAGGATAATAGAGGTTACATAGGAGAGCTTCTTCTTGTCACCCTGGATCGCGCCGCAGCTAGCAATAGCTGCTGAGACACCGCAGATGGAGACCCCTGTAGCGAGTATTGCAGCAAAGTCGTCATCCACCCTGAGTTTTCTCGCCAGCCAGTAACAGAAGTACCACACCACAAATACGACCAGGAGTGCCTGGATTATACCGTAGGCGCCACCCTGAAGGATCTCGAAGAAGAGGATACCTGCCCCTAAGATCACCAGACCTGACTTGATGTAATACTCGGTCCTGACAGCAGGCATTAACCACTCAGGGACACCAATGGTATTGCTAATGAGAAGGCCGATAAAGAGGCAGAAGACAACATACTCGAACCCCAAATCGGTGGGCCACATATTACCAGCAATGAGGCGAGAGAGCCATGCCAGGATGAATACTACAGGGAACCCTATAATGAACCGTCCAAGAGGAACACCACCAAGGAATTTAAGACCGATGATGGCTATGATAAAGTAGCCAATTCCGATCTTAATACCCCTCGAAAGATTATCCCAGGCAAAGATCTTTCCGGGAACGGCCTTTGCGTGTCCTGCAATCTCCTTTCCTAATTGACCAGGGAGGCCTCCAATCCGCTCAACCTTACCTGCTGCTGATTCGATTTCCTTCCTGTCTTTTTTAGCGAGGGCCTCTTTCAGGGCCTGGAGGCGGTTCACAGTTCCTGCTTCCCCCTTTGCCTCTGCATCCTTCATGATCGGATCTATCGCCTTACTCCATTTGTCTACACTTGAGGCAATCTGGCCATCTGTCGCCCATCTGTGGCTCGGCGAAAGCTTTTTCAGGTCTATCCATTCACCTTTATAAGCAGCAACGATAAAGGCAATTAGGAAGAACCCTATCCAGACAGCAAGCCAGTCTTCCTCGCGCCACAGGACTGATAACTTACTACGTTTCTCTTCCATCCCCTCCTCCTTTCTTTAAGATTTAAGATTTAATAGGGTAAAAGCCTTAAAAACTTTATAGATTTTTAACCCTCTCACCTCCCTTCAAAGCAATAATAATCTACTGTTTCGTAGAATGTCAAGACATTTTATAAAGATGCTCTTCAATAAAATGGGTGGAGAAATTCCCTGATATAAAGGCAGGGTGTCTTATTATAGTTAGAAGCAGGGGTGTAGTTGTCTTTAATACCCTCAACCCTGAGATTCCTGCTTACGGAGCGGTCCATTACCTTTATGGCATCCTCCCTATCAGCACCGGCTGTCATCAATAACATAAAAAGTGAGTCATAGTAAGGAGGTATGTCAGCGCCCTCATAAACCCCTGATGTCACCCTTACACCAGGAGCATCCGGCACCTGGAGCTGGGTGGGGCTCATGACGGAAATATATGAAAATAGGTCAGCCCTGAATCAAGTTCAGCCTGACATCCGAGGCATCTTGCCTTGGCTATTTTCTGATTTTATATTTACATTAATCCGTCATGAGCCTACTTTTTAAATACACTGAAAAACTTATCAATCACTGTCTTTTCAAGTCTTGCAACAGCCTCAAGCTCACCTGCATCAAGCCATATGCCTTCACACCCAGAGCACTTATCAACCTTTATTCCTTTGTAATCAATTTCTATCAATTCCATCCCACACTTAGGGCATCTCATGTAATGTAGTTCTTTAAGTCTTCTCCTTTCCTCTTCTGCAAGTTTTTTATGCTTCTCCTCCTCAAGTTTTTTCTTTCTCTCATACTCCTCCCTTGCAAAATATTCCTCTTCCCTCTCACTTGGTTTCATCTGTAACTCCTCCTTTTCTAAGATTCTGAATTTTATGTTTTACCCTTTTCAACAGCCTGCGCGCCCATGCAAATTCCAGCGCAAGTATCCCAAGCCCAACAGGAATAATTATAAAAGCAGGTCCCGGCAGCACAATCATGGCAACTCCGATTAACAGCACTGTAAAGCCGACTACCGCTACTATCAGCCTTTTTGTATGATTAAGACTTTTAAGAAGAAAGGAATTCATAGTTCTATACTCACCCTAAAAACCTTCTTACATGAGCCGCTTCAATAAGCATGTTCTGGAGATTTGAATAATCTTTCTCCTTTACTGCCTTAATAATCCTTGATGTAACAGCCTTGTGTTCATGATTTATCTGATAATCGCCCCAGTCAAGCTTCAGATTTTTTCTCACCTCATCAGGCAGTATTGTCAGAACATCCTCATTAAAATATGACATTGCGGTTTTTATATCACTTGTAAAATTAATATGCATGTCCTTCAGGCATAAGATATCATCCTGAGTAAGGATATTCAATCCAAGGATCTCAGGAGGAAGACCGATTGAATAACAGGCAGCGCAAAAGCTGATTACACGGGGAAGCCTGGTTTTTCCGATACTCCTTGCATATCCGAACAGACCAACATGGAGCTTACGCATTCTTCTTCTTGGGACAAAGCCGGCCATATGATTTATAACCGGCGCAAGATATTCTATAAGCCTTCTGTATTCATTAGATACCTTTCCGATAAGCTCTATGCACTTTCCCTCGTCCACATCATATCCTCTGCTCACCCCTGCCGCCTTAAGCTTATTAATTGCAGATAAGACAGAGGAAACAGGGTAATCATATTTGAATGCAGATTGAATGGTGAATGTCTGAACATCAGGATATTCTTCCAATACCATATCCATCGTTTCAGGGGTAAGATGTCCTCTGAAAGGCGCACTGCCTGCGCCGAGTATTGGGTATATCTTTACTCCGGTCTCTTCCGAGAGTTTTCTCAGACGCTGAAGGGCTATCTTGTTGCACAGAATAGCGCTGACCATGCCGTAATTCATGGCAGGATCCGACCTTGCGATAAATACCCTCTGATGAGTGATATTTTTGTTTTTCAGATATTCCTTCATAATGTTATGCGCCTCAAGTTGATGTTCCCTGTCTTCAAAAAGAGGTATGACATTGATTGTGCCGGGCTTAAACTCCCCTATCCATTCTGAGATGATGACGTCTCCGGGGTAAAAGGGCTGATGCTCTTTGCCTACTACAAAATCTTTATAGTAATAATAAACCCTGTTCAGACTTTCATGCGACATTGTCATAGGGAGAATAACCTCAAAGATAGGAGGAATGTCTTTGCCATAAAAAAGCCTCGCTGCATCGCATGAACGGGGAATGCTCTCAAGGCTCTCGATAAGGACTTTAGCCTCGTCTTTTTCAACATCAGGATTCGGAACCCTTAAAGTGAGAAAAACCTCTTCGCCGAGTTTCGTTTGTCTGAAGAAGTGATCATACTTCGTGAGGAGTTTTCGCACAACAAAATTATCCACTTCCTTACCTTCACAGTCCCACATCTGCTCGTCACAGCCTAAATGTGAGAAGGCATAGTATGCCTCCTGAATCTCGTCGTCTCCTGACATGTCATGGCTTTCTGCAAAGAAAGGCAGTAGGACATTGTCAGGGTGCTGTGTTGACATTACCCTCGGGATCTTCATTTATCCCCTTTCATAAAAAAATAAAGGGGACGGTTCTATTTCTTTCTATCCTTTTTGACCATAATTGCCTGCGTCATCATTTAAATACAGCCCATTAAGATTAAGCGTCCCATTAAGACGCATTTTATGCCATTACATCTCCTTAATTGTTAATTCTGTGATTTCTGAAGGTATAGTTGCTACCTTTGTAAAATTAAACTCTAACACATGCCTTCCCTTTCTATATTCATAAGACTTCATTGTCAGGAGAAGCGCTTAGAAGCTTTTTCTTAAAACCTAAAGCTGATAGCTCATTGTGGTAGAAATCTATAGCTCCCATAAATTTCACCTTTCCTTTATAGACAACAGTTCTTTTCTGATCAGTTATTGCATAAGCGATCCTTATCATACCCCGGTATCGAGGAACAGGCTTGATGTCTTCTCCTGCAACATCCTTTTCAGGTATCCTGTCAAATGGCGATATATCTCTAACCTTTTCTGTCAGCTCCGGCGATACTTTCTTTAGCCTTTTCTATAGTTCCATTGAAGGCATCTTCAGCCTTTTTTATAGTCTCTCTTACTATTGTTTCTCCCCATTTTGTCCATTCTGGAAATTGTTTCTGTAAAAAACCTACCCCTGCAATAAGCGCCCAGATTGTGATGATAACTACTACAATTCCACCAATGCTTCCAAGTAAAATTATTTTCTTTTTCATAAGACTCCTTTTTATTACAAGTTATCAGGCATTATAAACTATTTTCTTTATATAATTAAGTTTCTCTGCTACATCCCATGCAGTTTTTCCTAATATATTTACATGCCCCATCTTTCTTTTCTCCCTTACCTCTTTTTTCCCGTATAAATGAAGCTTTACCCCCGGCAGTGAGAGCATATTATCAATATCCATGTCTGAGGACCCCTTGCCGAGTATATTCAGCATTGCCACAGGACAAGGGAGTTCAGGCGCTGTCAGCGGGAGGTCGCATATCGCCCTTAAAAGCATCTCGAACTGTGATATATCACAGGCATCCATTGTATAATGGCCTGAATTATGAGGACGGGGAGCAAACTCATTTATAAGCGCCTCATCATTTTCCAGAAGGAACATCTCTACAACGAGAAGCCCGATAAGCCCGAGGGTGTGAGCGAGTTCTGAAACGATTTCTTTAGCCCTTTTTTCAGCCTTGCCGCTGATTCCCGCAGGCGCAATGGTATAAAGCAGTATCCCTTCCTTATGGACATTCTCAGCAACAGGATAAAAGACAATATTGCCTTTCCTATCACGAGCGCATATAACAGCTATCTCCTTGGCAAAATATATAAACTCTTCTGCTATTATCCCGCCTTTTACTTCTCCCTTTATTTCCTCATAATCATCTGCCTTTTTAATCTCATAAAGCCCCTTTCCGTCATATCCGCCTGTGGATGTCTTTACCATCAAATCAATCGTGCCTGCCAATTGCCTGACCCCGGAGATGTCATCAAATATCCAGAACCGGGGGACAGGGAACCCATTCTCTGACAGGTATCTCTTTTCAGATATCCTGTTCCGTTTTATTTCAAGAACAGAGGACGATGGAAAGACAGGCACATTTTCTTCTATCTGTTTAACTATGTTAATGTCAAAATGCTCGAACTCGTATGTTGCAACATCGCATTCCCTTACAAAATCCATGACTGAATCAGGATAAAATATTTTGTCAGCAACCTGCGCTGCCGGGCCTTTCAGGTCAGTATCAATAACAACCGAAAGATAGTCCATTCTCCTGCATTCAAGAATGAGCATCCTGCCCAGCTGCCCTCCGCCTATAACCCCTATCTTTGAGCCAGGATATAAAGGCATTGTATTAAGTTTCAGTGGACAGGCTCGCACTCAAAACCCTTTCCCTGAGCCTCTCCGTATATTCAGCGACCTTTTTCTGTATATCAGGATACTTTATGCCTAATATCCTCGCTGCGAGAAGTCCTGCATTCTCTGCGTTACCTATGGCGACTGTTGCCACAGGTATGCCGGCAGGCATCTGCACGATAGAGAGCAGAGAGTCAATGCCATTGAGTGCGGTTAAAGGAATTGGAACGCCTATAACAGGCAAGAGAGTCTTTGACGCTGTCATGCCGGGGAGATGCGCTGCCCCTCCTGCCCCTGCTATTATCACCTCTATCCCTCTGCCCTTTGCATCTTCTGCATACCTGAACATCTCATCAGGCGTTCTATGGGCTGATTTTATGGACATTTCATAGGGTATGTCCAACTCTTTAAGAATATCCGCTGCCTTCTGCATCACAGGCAAGTCGCCCTTGCTTCCCATGATAATTCCAACCAATGGATTTGTCATAATTACCATCCTGACTTTCAGCCTGGTATTGTCAAAAGTTCACCACAAAGAACACAGAGACTCTTTTATTTATTAATAACTTAAGCATTTTTTGTTTTCTCTCCTCTGTGCCCTCAGATAAACTCCTCTAAAAGTCTTTTTTTTAAATACTTAGAGGACACAGAGACAAGAAAATTTATAAATAATTATGTTTTTCTTGAAATTATTCATCTTTAAAATAAATATCTATTTTTCTCTGTGAACTCTTTGGTTTATTTTTATCTCTTTTCTCATGAAAGTTTTGACATCACCATTTAGAATTTCCAAAGGACCAAATGAAACCGCATGACTAATTTTACAAAAGCATTTCAAAAAAATAAACCCCGTTAGAAGGCTCGCTATATATTTTTTACCCCACTAAAAGGTGGGGCTTTCTTTCTAACGGGGTAAAGGTTTAAATATAAATTTTACGAAAATATGAACTTCACCCCTGCAATAATAAGAACTAATGCTAGTAACCTTTTAAGGAATGGTGAGGTAAGGCGACGGCTACCAAGTTCTGAACCAATAATACTTCCTACAACCACCGCAAGGGCAAAAAACAGTGTGGGCTCTGGCAGTGTTCTCACAACTGTCCAGTGCCCTAATAAACCTGATATAGAATTTATAAGGATAAATGCTGCCACAATACCGGATATACGACAGAACTCAGCCCATTTTAAAAAAACAAGAAGCGGACTCAGGAAGATACCGCCCCCAACCCCGGTAAGACCTGATAGCAGACCAATTCCAGCGCCAATCAATAAGGAGAGCAGGATACTGGTCCCTCTATAACTATAATCTGACGGTTCTTTCCATGATGAGGTTTTAAATAATTGATAGGCAGTAAAAAGCAGGATAAAACCGACAACATCCCTGTAAATATCACCCGGTAATTTAAGCCCTCCCCCTATAAACGCAAAGGGGACGGAGGTAACAGCAAACGGCCAGAATAATTGCCATAAAAATTGGTCTGCCCTGTAATACTTTATTGTTGCAATTGATGTAACAAGAATATTTAAAGAAAGGGCTATGGGCTTCATCATCTCTGGAGCGAAACTAAAAAGTGCCATCACCGCGAGATAACCCGAGGCTCCCCCATGCCCTACTGATGAATAAAGGACAGCAACAGAAAACATGAGAAATGATAAAATGAGTAGTGTAGTAAAATTAAATTCCATACCTCTCTAATAATTACTTCTGGATTCCCTCTTTTGCAGGGATGACAAAGAAGGAAACAATATTTTGAAAACGGCTTACTTTAACATATAGAGCAATATTATATTAACCACATATACCAGCACTATCCCTATGGAATCCCAGGATATAAGCAATTTCTTCTTCTCTGCCCTATAGGTTAAACCGATAATTGCAATAGTTGTCATTACCATGGCAGATAAAGCAGAAATCATATGATTTGGATTTACAAAAGAAAGAATTGGACCTTTAATGAAGAAAATGTCATCAATGGCAAGGATAACAATATTAAAAATATTACTTCCAAATAAATTGCCTATTGCAAGGTTTATTGCACCTATTTTTACAGCCGCCGCGGAGACTACCACCTCAGGAAGGGATGTAGAAATAGCAATAAAGATATTGCCCACAAAGGTCTGACCCAGACCTGTGGTCTCTGCAATACCTTCACCGATCTTTGGCAAAAACATGGCAGCAACGACAACAAAAATAGCATTGATACTATAATTAAAAATAGCGGTCTTCGTTGGGATGCCTTCATATTTCAGTTCTACTGCTACTTTCCTCATAAATGCAGATATCTGTTTTTTTTCATAAAAATAGACCAATCTTATAGCAATAAAATAGATAACTACAAACAGCAGACTATAAGCTCCGATCCAGCCAAATGAAGAGATGCGATCCCCGAGAAATAAACTTATGGAAACTATGCATAGAAGGAGTATTCCAAAACCAGCAGAAAGCACATGCCCGTGATGTGCTTTTGAGGATATAGGTATTGGACGATGAATGGCATCAAGAAAAGAAATAATAAGCATATTGAAAACACAGCTCCCCAACACATCTCCTACAGCGATATTCGGAACATCAGCATAGGTAACAGCGCTTATCCCTGTACTCAACTCCGGGAGGGATGTAATTGGTGCCACAAGAACAACACCTATCCATGTCCTTCCAAGCCCTGTCTTTTCAGCAATAATATCGCCATACTTTGAGAGTCTTGAACCTGCATAAACAATTACTGATGTGCATACTATAAATCCAAGCCAGAGAATCATCCGTTTTTCCTATAAATGTTCAATATCATCCCTTTCTTCTCCTTTTAACTTCTTTTCAAGATACTCTTTTGCAATATCCCTTTCGCCGAGTCCAAAGCTATGGCAAAGGCAACCACTACACCACCAAATATTATTGCAAAGGCAATAATTATTGTCCCTCTACCTATTAAATTAAAAGGGGACGGTTCTATTTAAATAATAACACACCTCCTGTTAAATTAAAAGGGGACGGTTCTATTTAAATAATAACACACCTCCTGCAAAATGCTTTGTCATTGACCCGAAAATAGGTCAGGCATCCTGCCTGACTTAATCCGAGACAAGATGCCTCGGCTATTTTCGTTCTCATTTGTGAGTCATTGGCTCATGACGATTCCTTTGCTTTTGTCATCCCTTCGCTTTTGTCATTCTGAGTGAAACGAAGAATCTCCTCTTTTGGAGGAAAAGCTTGATTTTATTACATTATAAAGGCTAAAATGGTCAAGAAAAATGGGACAGCTTTTATTATAATTTGCTATATGAAAGATGCAGATAAAAGAATCGCCTCTGAGATTTTTTATTCAGCGTTAAAAGCAGTTGCCCCTTATAGTTCTGTAAAACTTTATGCAGATAGAATTCTTTCGGTATATCACAGCAATAATTTTAAAAGAGTTTTTGTCATAGGTTTCGGTAAAGCAGCATGTCCTATGGCAAAGGCGATGGAAGATAATTTAATGGATATAATCGATACCGGTGTTGTGATTACAAAATATGGGCATGCTACACTTTATGACTCAAATCCCCCCATTCCCCTTTTACCCCGGCCTTGCTTCGCAAAGCGGGGCAGGCTAAAGGGAGGCGGGGGGATTATTAAAAATATTTGAAGCAGGGCATCCAGTGCCTGATGAAAATGGATTAAGGGGCACAGAGGGGATAGTAAAACTGCTAAAAGATGCAGATGAAAATACCCTTGTAGTATGTCTCATCGCAGGAGGAGGCTCTGCACTTTTCGTATCCCCATACGAAGGTATTACGCTTAACGAAAAACAGAAAATCACAGAAATGCTGCTCAAATCAGGTGCAGACATTAATGAGCTTAATGCAGTCAGAAAACATATTTCAAAAGTAAAGGGTGGAAGACTTGCAGAGATTGCCTGTCCTGCAAAGGTAATATCTCTAATACTTTCAGATGTCATCGGTGATAGACTTGATGTTATTGCGTCAGGACCAACCTCACCTGATAAGACAACATTTGATGACGCTTTAAAGGTTTTACAAAAATATAATTTGAGTGATAAGACCCCAAAAAGCATTCTGAAAGTCCTGCAAAACGATGCAAAAGGGTTAATTCCAGAAACACCAAAAGAAGGGAATATAGTATTTAGGAGAATTGAAAATATAATCATCGGCAGTAACAGAATAGCCCTCAACGCTGCAAGAAAAAAGCAAAAGAAATGAATTTTCATGCAGAGATATTATCGCCTGTGTTGAGTGGGGAGGCGAGGGATGTTGGAAAGTGGCTGGCAAAGAAAGCGATTGAGATAAAGGGTTCAAGGGTTCAAGGGTTTGCGGTGTCTGATCAGCGGAGGTGAGACAATTAAGAAAGCAAAAATGAAAAAACTTATTGTCTTTACAGACCTTGATGGTACACTTCTGGATTACAGCACCTATTCTTTTGAGCCAGCCCTCCCAGCCCTTCAGTTAATTAAAGAAAGAGCAATCCCCCTCATCATTTGTTCGAGCAAGACAAGAAAAGAAATAGAATATTATAGGAAGAAGCTCGATAATCACCATCCATTTATTTCGGAAAACGGAGGTGGGATATATATTCCAAAGGGCTATTTTGAGTTCGGAGTTAAAAGTTCGGAGTTCAGAGTTAATAATGAAGAAAATGAATATCTCGTTATGAGGCTCGGAGCAAGATATTCTGATTTGAGAAGGGCAATACAGCAACTGCAATCAGAAGGTTTTAATGTCAAAGGCTTTGGAGATATGACTGCAGAAGAACTTGCCATGCTTGCAAATATGAACATTCATGAGGCAGAGATGGCAAAAGATAGAGACTTTGATGAACCTTTTATCTTTGAAGGGAATGAAGATCAGATTCAAAAACTCTTTAAAGCTATTAAATCAAAAGGATTCAATTTCACACAGGGAAGATTTTTCCATATCCTCGGCGATAGTGATAAAGGAAAGGCAGTATTAATCCTGATTGACTTATACAGAAAAAAACTTGGCGACATTACAACTATTGCCCTTGGCGACAGCCCCAATGACATACCCATGCTTGAAAGAGTTGATTATCCAATTATAGTTCAAAAATATGATGGAAACTATAACCAACAAATAGATGTCCCAAACCTGATAAAGGCAGACGGCATCGGACCAGAGGGATGGAATAAGGCTATTTTAAGGCTTTTATACAGATAAGTGTTAGACCCTTGCAGTGACATTCTTGTAAAACCCAATGCCTCTATATCTTCATTTCTTATATAGACATCTTCCTTGATTATCAAGGAGGTGAGAGCCCTTGTCGTTGTCCCTTTGAAGCTCTATAAAAATGGTGAATTGATGCCCTACAGCAATTGATACCTCTGAAGAAATTTGAAAACATAAGGATAATATCATAAGAAGCAACCTAAAGAGATTCTTAACTGATTTTTCCAATTTCTTGAGTTTGACCATATATGTTGGTTATCATCTTGTTATGAATATTCTGGCATTAGTCCTTACAGTAATTATCTCATCAATAATAAAGCTCCCGGCAGCTTCTGCCACGGTTTATTCATACGGAGACGGAAATACTGTAATTGGTTATATTCAGACTTATAAAATTAATGATAGTGAGTCTTTAATTGAGATTGCAAGAAAATTCGGGCTTGGTTATAACGAAATTGTTGATGCCAATCCTGACCTCGACCCCTTTGTCCCAGGAGCTGGTGTGTCTGTTAAGATACCCACATTATGGATATTACCTGACCCATCCTTAAATGAAAAAATTGTTATAAATCTTTCAGAGCTGAGACTCTATTACTTTTTCAAACAAAAGGGTGAAAGGATGGTAAGGACATTCCCCATCGGAATAGGTGATGAGGGTTATGATACGCCTGAAGGAAATTTCAGGATAATAGAAAAAATAGTAAAGCCGAGCTGGCATGTCCCTGAATCCATTAGAAGGAAAAGACCACATTTACCCATGGTGTTACCACCCGGACCCAATAACCCCCTTGGCTCACATGCATTAAGGCTTTCATCAGGAAACTACCTCATCCATGGAACAAACAGGCCCTGGGCAGTCGGAAGAAAGCTCACCCATGGATGCATAAGGCTGTATCCAGAGGACATATCAAGGCTGTTCAGGTTTGTTCAAATTGGTGTTAAGGTAAACATCGTTCGGCACCCTATAAAGGTAGGTATTAAAGACAATAAAGTGTATATAGAAGTGCATAAGGATGACTATAAAAAAGATATAAACTATTTTAACGACGCGGTAAGACTTCTGATAAGGAAAAATCTCCTTAAGTCTATCAGCACAGAAAAACTATATAAGGCATTGATAGAGAAAAGCGGAATCCCTGTTGATATTTCTAATTAAAAAATATAAGTCTACTTCTTCAGTTGTAATTCAAAAGCCTTTTTAGCCTTCTCTGCAGCAGTCTCTGCTTTTTTAGCAGCATCCTCTGCCCTCTTCATAGCATCCTCTGCCCTCTTCATAGCATCCTCTGCCCTCTTTACAGAAGCATCCGCTTTATCTGAGGCATCTTTTGCAGCTTTCATTGCCTCTTGAGCCAATGCCTTCGCATCCTTTGCCTCTTTTTTTGCACGGTCAATATCAGATGAGAGTGCTCCAGCCTTCTTCTCCAAGTCGTCAACTCTGGACTCAATAGCTGAAACCCTTGTCTCAATCTTGCTGATTCTGTCAACCAATGGGTCTATCTGCTGCCTTACATAGGCCTTTGTGGCACATCCAGCAGAGAAGAGGAATAATACTACGAATGCTGACAATAACACTTTTTTCATTTTATCCTCCTTAAGGTTTTATAAAAATATACCACATGGCAAAGGCAATTTTCAATTTTAGTCAAGGTTCAAATTCATTTGACACCGAAGTTTGCTCTATGGTAAAGTTTAAAACCTTTTTACTTAATTTTTACATTCTACGAAGTTCTATATCCTGAGTTTCTCAAGAGGAGGTTTAATGTCTGAAACACCTGTAGGGCTTGAAAAAAAATTAAATAAAATTCTCAATAGATACATCTCTGATGAGGGAAATACAATATCCCTTCTTCAGGATATACAGGAATCCTTTGGGTATATTCCTGAAGATGCTATAAACTGGCTCTCAAAAAAACTTGATATCCCTGAAAGCCGTTTTTTTGGCATTGCTACATTTTATGCCCAGTTCCATCTTCAGCCGAGGGGAGAAAATATTATTACTGCCTGCTGTGGAACTGCCTGTCATGTGAAGGGGTCGGAGCGTATAGTGAGCTCCATCAGAAATGCCCTGAAACTCGATAGGGATGAGGATACAACTAATGATCGAAAATTTACATTAGAAAGGGTGGCATGTGTTGGGGCCTGTAGCATTGCCCCTGTCGTGATAATAAATAAAAAGGTTTACGGCAACATGACTCAAGACAAGATTACGAAAGTTCTTAAGAAATGTTGCCCTGAAAAATCCTATGACAAAGGGGTGTAAAACTAAGAAGGTACCAAAAAAAGATATCATAGTAAAGGTCTGCGTTGGCACTGGCGGTTTGGCTGCTGGTGGGGACATAGTCTTGATGGCCTTTAAGGACGATCTCGAGAAAAGGGGCATATCTGCTTCTGTAGAGCCTCACTGTGCCATTCACCAAGTGGGTTGCAGGGGACTCTGTGCAAGGGATGTGCTCGTTGATGTGATAGTTAATAATGAAAAGGTAACTTACCAATATATAAAACCTCAGATGGTTCAAAGGATTGTCAATGAGCACATAATTGAGGGAAATATTGTTCAGGACTGGATTGTAGGTGAAGAGTATCACGATTTCTACAAAAAACAGCTCAAGCTTGTGCTCTCACGCTGTGGCTTTATTGACCCAGAAGACATAGAGGCATATATTGCCACAGGTGGTTATAGGGCACTAAAAAAGGCTTTATACTCAATGACCCGTGATGAAGTCCTTGAAGAGGTGAAAAGAGCAAACCTCAGGGGGCGTGGAGGTGCAGGATTTCCTGCTGGCAGAAAGTGGGAACATACCAGGAAGTCTCCCGGAGAGATAAAGTATATTGTTGCAAATGGTGATGAAGGAGACCCAGGTGCATTCATGGACAGGGCTATCATGGAAGGTGACCCTCATAGCCTCATTGAGGGAATGCTCATTTGTGCTTATGCAATAGGCGCACAGAAAGGGTTTATCTATGTGAGACAGGAATATCCCTTAGCTCTTGAGCGACTGAAAAAGGCGTTAAAGCAGGCAAGAGAAAAAGGCTTCCTCGGAAAAGGGATTCTCGGTAAGGATTTTGATTTTGATATAAGGCTTAAACTAGGTGCAGGTGCCTTTGTCTGTGGCGAGGCTACAGCTTTGGTTGCATCCATAGAAGGTAAAAGAGGCTTCCCAAGAGCAAGGCCGCCGAGGCTATCGGAGCCGGGAGGCGGGCTGTGGGGACATCCAACCAACCTTAACAATGTGGAGACATTAGCATGTGTTCCTCTCATAATTGACAGGGGGGCTGATTATTTCCTCTCTATCGGAACTGAAAACTCTCCTGGAACAAAGGTCTTCTCATTAACAGGAAGGATTAAAAACACAGGGTTAATAGAGGTTCCAATGGGTATTACCCTCAGGGAAATAATATATGATATTGGCGGAGGGATATTGGGTGATAGAAAATTTAAGGCTGTTCAGACAGGTGGTCCTTCAGGTGGTTGTATCCCTTCCATGTATATTGACCTCCCTGTGGATTTTGACTCCCTCACTGCTGTAGGTTCTATGATGGGCTCAGGCGGAATGGTCGTCCTTGATGAAACAGACTGTATGGTCAATATTGCAAGGTTTTTCCTTGAATTCACACAGTCTGAATCATGTGGGAAATGTGTGCCATGCAGAATCGGCACAAAGAGGCTCCTTGAGATACTTCAGAGGATAACAGCGGGAAAGGGCAAGTCAGGAGATATTGAACTCCTTGAGAGCCTGAGCCATGATGTAAAAGCCTCCTCTCTATGCGGCCTTGGTCAGACAGCGCCAAACCCTGTGCTGAGCACTATTAAGTATTTCAGAGATGAGTATGAGGCACACATCCATGATTTAAAATGCCCTGCCGGGGTATGCAAAGACCTCCTCACATATTTTATTATAGAGGACTCTTGCACCGGTTGTTTAGCCTGTCTTAGGGCATGTCCAGCAGGAGCTATTACAGGTGAGAGAAAGCAATTACATAAGATAAATCAGGACTTATGTATTAAATGCGGGGCATGCCTTGATGTATGTAAGTTTAAGGCTGTAGAGAAAGAATGAAAAGAATTTCAAATTTTTCATTTTTTGTAATTTGCAATGCAAAGCAACTAATCTGGAGATAACACAATTATGGTAACCCTAACAATTGATGGTAAAAAAGTAACCGTTGTGGAAGGAACTACCGTTCTTGATGCCGCAAAAAGACTTGATATCCCTATCCCTACCCTGTGCCACCACCCAAAGCTCACTCCCTTTGGGGGATGCAGGCTCTGCCTTGTGGAGATAAGGGGTATGGAATACCCTGCCACCGCATGCACTACCCCTGTCAGTGAAGGCATAGAGGTCATAACCACAAGCCCTTATCTTGAGAGATTAAGGAAGACCGTATTAGAGCTTATCCTTTCAGACCATCCAAATGACTGCATGGTCTGTGAAAAGGCAGGTGATTGCACACTTCAGGAGCTCGCATATTTCTACGGTATCAATCCCCCTACCCCCCCTTTAGGAAAGGGGGGATTCAGGTTTGAGGGAGAAAGAAGGATATACGCCCAAAAGGATGGTAATCCCTTTATTGAGAGGGAGCTTGAAAAATGCATACTCTGCGGTAGATGTGTAAGGGTATGTGATGAGGTTCAAGGTATTGGAGCTATTGATTTTGGATATAGAGGTTTCAATTTAAAGATATGCACACCCTTTGAAAAAGACCTCACCTGTGAGTTCTGCGGTCAGTGCGTGGCAGTATGCCCTACCGGAGCGCTAACAGGCAAGATGTGGGCACGGAAGGGGAGGCAGAAGGACATAAAAGAGGTTGATACGGTATGCCCTTACTGTGGCGTTGGTTGTAACATCACACTTCATGTCAGGAGGAATGAGATAATAAGGGTTACCTCTAAGGAGGATACCCTTAATGAGGGATGGCTCTGTGCAAAAGGCAGATTTGGCTATGGTTTCGTTAATCATCCTCAGAGACTTAAAAAGCCTCTTATAAGAATAGGAACGAAGGAATTAAGCAATTCATCCTTCCTCCATCATCCTTCGTCCATCTTCAAAGAAGTCTCCTGGGATGAGGCACTTGATTATGTTGCAGAAAGACTGAGGAAGATCAAAGAAAAAGACGGTCCTGATGCCATAGGTGCCCTGGCATCTGCAAGATGCACAAATGAGGAGAATTATCTGTTTCAAAAGTTTATGAGGGCGGTTATTGGCACAAATAATATAGACCACTGTGCCAGGTATTGACACAGCGCTACGGTGGCCGGTCTGGCTACAGTGTTCGGTTCAGGAGCAATGACAAATTCCATAGCTGAGATTGAAAACAATGATGTCCTCTTTGTGATAGGCTCAAATACAACGGAGGCACATCCTGTTATAGGACTTAGGATGAAAAAGGCTGTGAGAAATGGGGCAAAACTTATCGTGGCTGACCCGAGAAGGATTGACCTTGTCCGATTTGCCCATCTGTGGTTACAGCAAAGACCTGGAACTGATGTAGTCTTACTTAATTCAATGATGCATGTGATTCTCAAGGAGGGTTTGATTGACAGGGTATTTATACTTATAAGGACAGAGGGTTTTGAGGAATTCAGAAAGAGCCTTGAAGAATATACACCTCAGTATGGCGAGAAGATTACAGGTGTTCCCAAGGAAAAGATAATTCAGGCTGCACTCCTTTATGGTAAGGCAGAGCGTCCTGGAATATATTACACCATGGGGATGACACAACATACACATGGAACTCAGAATGTTTATGCGATAGCCAATCTTGCCCTCATGACAGGAAACTTAGGAATAGAAGGCACAGGGGTAAATCCTCTCCGGGGGCAGAATAATGTTCAGGGGGCATGTGACATGGGGTGTCTCCCTGATGTATTTCCTGGTTATCAAAAGGTAAATATCCCTGCAATAAATGAAAAGTTCAGGGATGCCTGGGGTGTAAGCCTTTCAGATAAGTTAGGTCTTACAGCACAGGAGATGATATGGGCTGCAGAGGGCAGTGCACTTAAGGCATTGTATATAATGGGTGAAAATCCTGTATTGACTGACCCAGATGTAAACCATACAATAAAGGCATTAAAGAGTCTTGAATTCCTTGTTGTGCAGGATATATTTATGACAGAAACAGCAGAGCTTGCAGATGTAGTCTTACCAGCAGTATCTTTTGCAGAAAAAGACGGGACATTTACAAACACGGAAAGGCGTGTTCAGCGTATAAGAAAGGCAGTAGAGCCACCTGGGGAGGCAAAGGAAGATTCATGGATAATCATGGAGTTAAGTAATAGACTTAATTATCCCATGAAATATAATTCTATGGAGGAAGTCTTCCTGGAAGCTAAAAGTCTATGGCCTGCCTTATCAGGGATTACTTACCAGAGGATTGAAAAACAAGGGATTCAATGGCCGTGTCCTACCCTTGACCACCCAGGTACACCATATCTATTCAAAGGCGGTTTTCCAAGAGGAAAAGCACAATTCACTGTGGTAAAATACAAAGAACCCCAGGAACTCCCTGATGAAAATTATCCATTTATACTCTCTACAGGAAGACAGTTATTTCAATATCACACATGCTCAATGACCGGAAGGGTTGATGCTATAAATGCAGTTGCACCTGAGGGATATGTAGAATTAAATCCTGAGGACGCAGAGAAACTGGGCATTACCCATGGTGAAAAAGTAAGGGTCTCATCAAGAAGGGGTGCAATAGAGGTAAGTGTGCGGATCTCAGAAAGACCACCAAGGGGTATGGTCTTTATACCGTTTCATTTTAAAGATGCAGCAGCCAATGTGCTTACCAATACCGCACTTGACCCTATAGCCAAGATACCTGAGTTAAAGGTATGTAGTGTAAGGATAGAAAAGTTGAAAGTTGAAAGTTATGGAAGAAAAATTAGTGAATGAGATACATTGTTTTAATCAACAAATTTAATACTTGAGAACACAGAGAAATACTTGAATTTATGGTTTTAAAATTGCTCAATTTGGCATTATGATTAAACCAGCTTTATTAAAGGAGCAAGTCTTATTTGAGGATATTGATGAGGCAGGTCTTGAGAGTATTGCAAACATCATAAAAAAATTATCCTTTAAAAAAGGTGAATGCCTCTTCCGAGAAAAAGAGGACACAAAAGGACTCTATCTCATACACTCTGGAAAGGTGGAAATCTCTAAGGTCACCGCTGATGGGTGGAAACAGACACTCGCCATTTTTACAAAAGGTCATTTTTTAGGAGAGCTGTCTATACTTGAAAAAAGGCTTCACGAGGCAAACGCAATAGCACTTGAGGATACAGAAACATTTCTGATTCCTAAGGAAGATTTTGAAAGGATGGAAAAAGAGAATCTCTCCCTTGCCTCAAAAATAATAAAAAAACTCCTTATAATCATGTGCAAAAACCTGAGGCGTATGAATGAGAAGTTTATTAATGCATTGATAAGCTACTAAGGAGACTAACACTAATTTATAAAAAAGGGGGTTTAAAGATGCCACTTGATCCAACAAAACATGAGGATTGGGAAATTGCAGAGGCAGCTGAAAAACACATGAAGACAGTTTATCAGTTAGGGGAGGAGCTGGGCTTAGAAAAACATGAGCTTCTTCCCCACGGACACTATGTAGCAAAGGTGGATTTTAAAAGTGTGCTCACTCGCCTTAAAGATAAACCCGATGGTAAATATATTGATGTTACAGCCATTACCCCTACCCCGCTTGGAGAAGGTAAATCCACAACTACCATGGGATTAACCCAGGCTCTTGGGAAAAGGGGCAAGAATGTTATAGCTACTATACGACAGCCATCTGGCGGTCCAACAATGAATATTAAAGGCTCTGCGGGAGGAGGAGGGCTTTCACAGTGTATCCCTCTTACACCTTTTTCCCTGGGACTTACAGGTGATATAAATGCAATTATGAATGCCCATAATCTTGCAATGGTTGCCTTAACATCAAGGATGCAGCATGAGTTTAATTACACCGATGAACAGCTTGCAAGGCGTAATTTAAAGAGGCTTAACATAGACCCAAGAAATGTTGAGATGAGATGGGTAATAGATTTCTGTGCACAGGCCCTGAGGGATATAATTATTGGTATTGGGGGAAAAGATGATGGCTTTATGATGCGCTCAGGATTTGCAATTGCTGTATCATCAGAGGTTATGGCAATCCTTTCTGTTGCCACTGACCTAAAAGACATGCGTGAAAGGATTGGAAGGATTGTTGTTGCATATGGGAAGGATGGAAATCCTATTACAACTGAAGAACTTAATGTTGCAGGTGCAATGACTGCCTGGATGGTTGAGGCATTAAATCCAAATCTTATACAGACCATAGAGGGACAGCCTGTCTTTGTTCACGCAGGTCCTTTTGCCAATATAGCAATTGGTCAATCATCTATTGTAGCAGACAGGGTTGCCCTGAAATTGGGTGATTATGTTATAACTGAATCAGGATTTGGTGCCGATATTGGATTTGAGAAATTCTGGAACCTCAAATGTAGATTCTCTGGGTTAAAACCATGTGCCGCAGTGGTTGTTGCCACAATAAGGGCCTTAAAATGCCATGGCGGAGCCCCCATACCTGTCCCCGGAAGACCTCTGCCTGAGGAATATAAGAAAGAAAATGTTGAATGGGTTGAGAAGGGGTGCGAAAACCTCCTCCATCATATCAAAACGGTTAAAAAGGCAGGCATCAATCCTGTAGTCTGCATCAATGCCTTCTACACAGATACAGAGGCTGAGATAAAGACAGTAAAAAGACTTACTGAGGCAGCAGGTGCAAGGGTGGCTGTATCAAGGCACTGGCAGTTTGGAGGCGAAGGTGCGCTGGAACTTGCAGATGCGGTTATAGATGCCTGTAATGAACCAAATAATTTCAGGTTCTTATACGAACCTACCACACCATTAAGAGAGCGTATTGTAGTGATAGCAAAAGAGGTTTATGGTGCAGATGATGTTGAATTTTCACCTGATGCCCTATCAAAGGCAAAGAGGATAGAGGAAGACCCTGAGACTGCAAAACTCGGGATATGCATGGTTAAGACTCACCTCAGCCTTTCTGATAACCCAAATCTCAAGGGTGTGCCAAAAGGATGGAAACTCTTTGTCAGGGACATCCTGACTTACAAAGGAGCTGGTTTTGTTGTGCCTGTTGCAGGTGCTATTAAATTAATGCCGGGGACTTCCTCTGACCCCGCATATCGGCGTGTTGATGTAGATGTTAATACAGGCAAGGTGAAGGGGCTGTTTTAAAAAGCAGAAGTTGGCAGGAGGCTCCTTTGATAACCGGAAATCTCCCCAATATCTTAACAATCACCCGGATATTACTCCTGCCCTTTTTTGCATCTACCCTTATCTATGGTCATTATGGATATGCACTTATCCTTTTTCTGACAGCAGCAATCACGGATACCCTTGACGGACTTTTGGCAAGGATCAAAAAGCAGACAACAGATTTTGGAAGAATACTTGACCCACTGGCGGATAAATTTCTCCTCATAACAGCATTTATCCTCATGAGTGTGTATGAGTGGATACCAAAATGGTTGACCATTACTGTCATAAGCAGGGATTTAATTGTGATAACAGGGTGTGTGATTATTTATTTTGTTACTCATACAGTAAAGGCTGTACCTCCACCGAGCCTTCTTGGAAAGGCTGCTAACACCTGTCAGTTTCTTTTGATAGGTATCGTCCTCTTGCTTATCAATACAAAAGGCAGTGCGGCTGTCCCGGTGGCTCTTGTAGTTACAGTTGCATTTTTTACTATAACCTCAGGACTCCATTATATTTACAAAGGACTGAAGATTGCCTATGAGCCTCACAATTAACCACATCACTCATGGCAGTATTGCCCATAAAATGGGTATTAAAAAGGGGGATGTCATTATAGGTGTCAACGGCAAGCCTATAAGAGACATCATTGATTATATGTATTATTCAAGAGAAGGTCCAATTGTTCTGAAAATAAAGAGAGGTAACAAACCATATTCATTTAAGATAAAGAGGAGAGGAAGGGATATTGGTCTGGGATTAAAACCGTTTAAGATAAGGTCATGTAGAAACCGTTGTATCTTCTGCTTTGTTGACCAGCTCCCCGGAGGTATGAGGAAGACACTCTACCTGAAAGATGACGATTACCGAATGTCCTTTCTCTACGGCAATTACATAACACTGGCAAATCTTTCAGGGGCTGATAAAAAAAGAATCTTTATGCAGAGGCTTAGCCCCCTTTATATCTCGGTTCATACAACAAATAATGAATTGAGAAAAAGGATGCTTGGCAATCCAGAGGTGCCTGACATAATTAAGGAGATACAGGAGTTTGCACACAATAAAATAAAACTCCATACACAGATTGTCCTGATACCCGGTATGAACGATGGAACTGAACTCTCAAAAACTATTAAGGACCTATCCAGGTTTTATCCCCATGTTGCGTCAATTGCTGTTGTTCCTGTAGGAATTACAAGGCACAGAAAAACAGATATAAAGCCTGTGGGGAAGACAGAGGCTGTGAAGACAATTGAGATTATAAGTGAATTCAGGAGGAGATTTAAAAGGCGGCATGGCGACCCCATAGTATATGCCTCGGATGAACTTTACATAAAGGCAGGAATACCCTTCCCTCCCTTAGCAGAGTATGGAGACCTTCCGCAGATAGAAAACGGGGTTGGAATGGTTGCCTTCTTTTTGGACTCCATGAAAAGGCTAAAACACCCAAAGAAGATAAAACCAACAAAGATAGTCACAATTACAGGTTTGGCATTTGCACCTTATCTTGAAGAGGTATCAGAAAGGCTAAAGGCCATAGATGGACTTTCTTTTGAGCTATTCAGGATTGAAAATAAGTTCTTTGGTCCATCGGTTACAGTTACCGGCCTTCTTACAGGCAGGGACATCATTAAGGCATTAATAGGAAAAATAAAAGGCGACTGCCTCCTCATTCCAAATGTTGCGCTCAAAGACAGCACATTTCTGGACAATATGACACTGAAAGATATAGAGGAGAGCCTGGGCATAGAGGTAAAAGTTATAGAGCCGACACCCAGAGGACTCCTAAGTGGAATAATAGATGGATGTCACAGGAAGAACTAAGGTCTTAGGTATATTTGGCTTCCCTGTAGAGCATACGCTTTCTCCATTAATGCACAATGCTGCATTTAGAGCGCTCGGGCTTGATATGTGCTACCTGCCTTTCAGGGTTACACCCGAGGATTTGCCGCAGGCTCTAAATGCAATAAGGGCCTTGAACTTCCCTGGAGTAAATATAACCGTTCCCCATAAAGAAAAGGTAATCCCCCTCCTTGATGAGGTTGATAACGAGGCATTATTTATAGGGGCAGTAAATACTATAGTTAATTCAAACCGAAGACTTAAAGGATACAACACAGACGGAAGGGGATTTGTGATGTCCCTTTCAGAGGAGAAGATTGTTATAAAGGACAGAGAGGTCCTGATAATTGGGGCAGGTGGAGCATCAAGGGCAATAAGCTATTATCTAAGTGAGACCGCTCAAAGGTTATTTTTATATGATATTGACATGGCAAAGGCAGTAAGCCTTGTAAATGACTTTAAGAAAATCCGGGACAATATATTCCTAATTGATGACATAAAGAATGTCAAAAACTTTGATATAGTCATTAATGCAACCCCTTTAGGGCTTAGGCCTCAGGACCCTCTGCCTCTGAATCCAGAACTCATTACATCTCGTATGATAGTGTGCGACCTTATCTATAAAAAGACTGAATTTTTGAAAGAGGCGGAGAATAAAGGTGCAAAAATTCTTGATGGTTTGGGCATGCTCCTCTGGCAGGGTGTATTGGCATTTGAACTATGGACAGGTATGAAGGCCCCTGTTGATGTCATGCGTAAGGCATTGCAGTCAGGGTTTAAAGTTTATTAAGCGCCCTGAGCTTCTGTCTCTGCCTTTTTGATGGCATTTTGGGGTTACCTTTCTGCCTGGGAGGGATTATATCAATATCATCCTCAAGATACTTTGTATCTATTAATTCTACTGAGTCCTCTGCCTTTTCCTGTTTAAGGGCGCGCCTGAGCCTATTTTCAAACTCCATGGTAGTGAGGCAGATAAATCCATTCTTCCATGCAAAGTCTTTTATCTCCCTGTCAGAACTCACAGCAATCCAGTGTCTTGAGCTCTGGGATAGAATCCTTTTTATTACAAGGTCTGCCTTTTCTCCCAATCTTGAAAAGATGACATTAACATTACCGAGCCTTCTTTCTGTCTCATCCATCTGCCCGCTTTTGTATCCATCAAAGACCACAGTGATATGATGACCTTTTAAATCTGCATACCTGCAGAGTTGTTGAATAAGATTATTGCGCGCCATCTCAAGGTTATGATGGGCAATACCTAAAAGATTATAGCCATCAATTAAGATATACGCCATTTATCTCTCCCAAAAACTTAACTAAAAGCAGGTATTATTATATCAGAAAATGCTGTATTGGATATATTATTGTGAAGTTATCTATTGACCATATAATACAAACACATTAAGTAAAGTGTCAGGCTGAACCCTGAAAGTGTCATTCTGCAGAATAAACCTGCACCTCCGAGGTGCAAGAGTGAGTAACAATAAATGCGTTTGTATTAACTGAAAAACCTATCAGAGTTAATTCCATACCTGCCTAAAACTCTTTTATTGACCATATAGCATTTATGGATATAAAATTATGCCATTCGGTTATATAAACCTTAGGGGGAATTTTATGAAGACATGGACTCATCCAGGGGGAAAGTTAAGAGAACTTGGTGCTGAATCTTTAACAGATGGTGAACTATTAGCCATTCTTATTTCCACAGGAACAAAAGGAAAGTCAGCAGAGAAAATAGCAGGAGAGATTCTTGATAAATTTGGCTCCTTCAAGGGAATGGCAAACCAACCACTTGAAAAATTTCTCGAATTTAAAGGACTTGGCGATGTAAAGATTATCAGAATCGCCGCAGCTTTTGAGATTGCGAGGAGGATTGTTAATCAGGTGTTAAAGGAATATAATAAAGAATAAAAAGAGGAGGTCAATATGGCAGAGGTTGCTATAAAGTTGTCCAAAGAAAATTTAGTAGAAGGGCTGTCAAATCTCCCCGTTAAAGAAATCAAGGATATAATTGATTCTCTGATTCAGAGAAAACTCTACAAGCCACCCTCAGCAAAAAAAATATATAGAGAAGCTTCTGTAATCGCCAAAAAAAGACGGCTTTCTCCCCAGGTTGCAGAAGATGCGGTTAAGTGGGCAAGGGCGAAAAAGTCGTAATTGATGCAAATGTCTTTATCTCTGCCTTTGGTTGGGGAGGCAGGCCTTTAGAGGTTATTGAGTTATTAGAAAAAGAAGAAATAAGAAACTGCATCTCAGAAGAAATCTTTAAAGAGTTGTTCACCACACTTTCATATCCAAAACTTGGTTTCACAATAAAACTTCAGACGGAGATTTTGGAATTTGTTTTAGCCTACTCGGATTTTTATTCGCCAAAGGAGAATTTGAAGCTCACACCTGATCCAACAGACAATAAGTTTATAGAGTGTGCACTCGAAGCTAATTCAAGGTTTATAATAACGGGTGATAAAAGTCTTTTATCTGTAAAGCAGTTTAAGGGCATTAAAATAGTCACGCCAGAGGATTTTCTGAAAATGAGGAAATAGCAGATGAAGGAAACCAAACTCTCTAAAAAACCTATCAGAGTCACAAGCCCCTTTGATACAACCAGCCACAAGACCGAACGCACTGCCAACCAGAAGCTTGTTGAGTGGATTAACCAAATAATCAAAGAAAAGAATTTACCTATTGGAATTGCTGAACAGGAGACCGTTGGTGCTGACAGAAGGCAAATCCACAGAAGAAATTGTTTTAAAGGAAATGGACATGTCCAAGATTAGTATAGATTTAAAAGTCATTGAGAGATTGCGGTAATAAGGAGTATCATTCTTTATGGATAATGCTACTCACCTAAGCAATCTTGCCAAATACTACAGAGACCTTTTGTCTGAGCTTTCCACTCTGGCTGGAAAACACTTTATAGACATCAAGGCAGTCTTACGTTATGGATTAACTGCTGACCTTAGTCTATTTATCCCTGAAATTGAAGAACTTATTAATACGGGGACTATTAGTTTTCCTATAGAAAAGGCATCGCCCTCAATTGTCAATGAAATTATTGAAAAAGTCGATGAAATTGAAGATAAAGAAGAGAGGGGGGAATTTTTTGAAGACACTGAAATAACTCCTGAAGAGCAAGCAAAAAAAGAGGCATCTGCAATACTTGTAGCAATCTATAGAAAACAGGAATTTGACCCTTACAACCGCGAAGTTATTATTGGATTCCCCTTGGTCACGGGTAAGATAGAAAGAAAAAAGTTTTGTGTGTAGATCGTAAAATAGAATTGACCCCCCATCGTCATTTAAAATTGACCCCCTAATAAGGATATAATCTCCTTCTAAAAACAGGAAGGAGGTAAAGGGGGATGATAACTATGTATAAGTGG
>Ga0101945_1000371_pt1 | contig 81726 bp, 75 predicted proteins | sample DewCreD2012metaG_2_FD_75246 | JGI IMG/M metagenome (GOLD analysis project Ga0101945, IMG submission 75246) | Hot spring sediment bacterial and archeal communities from British Columbia, Canada, to study Microbial Dark Matter (Phase II) - Dewar... ... | reverse complement strand
CTCGCGCAAGCCTGCAATCGCGCGCAGCGGCACGCTCAGCGACTGCCAGCCCGACTCGTCGGTGCGCAGGTTTTGCAAGGGTAGGACGGTCTCCGTGCGTTTGCCGTCGCTGGTTTCGATAATCAGGCGCAGTTCGCGCAGGGTGGGCGTGGTGGTTTGCCCGCCGCCGCCTGCAGGCGCGCCGGGTCCGCCGAATCCGCCCGGCGCTTGCGGACCGCCGCCCTCTGCGCCGAAACCGCCTTCACCGCCGAAGCCCGGACCGCCGCGCGGCGCGCCGCCAGGACCGCCCAAGCCGCCTGGCGCTTGCGGACCGCCTGCGCCGCCGCCCGTCGCGCCGCCGCTCGTGCCAACAAAGCGCAGGGTGAACCGCAACGCCTTGTCGGGCGCGTTCACATCGGCGCGCAGGTCTGCAGGCGTATTGAACTGCACCCAGCCGCCTGAAAGCATCCCGCGCGTCAGCACCTTGAGCGAGCGGCTGCCCACAAAGGTCGTCTCCGTGCTGTCTTCAATCGTGCCTGCGCCCCAACTGCGCAGGGTGATGCCTGCGTTCTCTGTGGGCTGCCCCGCGTACAAGGTCGCATCCGCAAACCCCGCGCCTGCCAACCCCACCGCCAATCCCGTTAGCCAACCGATGTGTCGTATACGCATCGTCATCCCTCGCCCTAATTCTACCTAAGCAGGTACACTCCTGCTATGCGATTAGACGCGCCAGCGGAGGGCGAGAGCGCGCTGATTGAACGAATTGCGCGGCGGGTCGGGCAGGCGTCGCTGCCTGACGCTTTTCGGCTCGTGCTGGGCATCGGCGACGACACAGCGGCGCTGCACACGGGCGAGATGAAGCTGCTGTGGACGGCGGACATGTTGCTGGAGGGCGTCCACTTCCGCTTAGACTGGATCGACCCCGCCTCGCTGGGCTGGAAGTCGCTGGCGGTGAACCTGAGCGACATCGCGGCGATGGGCGGGACGCCTGTGGGCGCGCTGCTGAGCCTCGCGCTGCCCGCCGAACGCACGGGCGCGTGGCTGGACGCCTTTGTGGACGGGCTGGCAGCGTGCGCCCGCGCCTATGGCGTCGCGCTGCTGGGCGGCGACACGAACCGCGCCGAGCAGGTAGTCATCGATGTGTCGGTGCTGGGCGTCGTGGCGGGGCGACCTGTGCCGCGCAGCAGCGCACGAGCGGGCGACTGGCTGCTTGTGACGGGCGCGCTGGGCGGCTCGCGCGCAGGACTCCATGCGCTGATGGCGGGCGAAGCGTCCGCGATAGACCTCACGCCGCACTTCCGACCGATTCCGCGCCTGCAGGTCGGCGCGCTGGCGCGGGAACTGGGCGCAACCGCGATGATGGATCTCAGCGACGGACTGGCTGCCGACCTGCCGAAACTGTTGCGGGCGTCGGGCGTTGGGGCAGTCGTCTACGCCGCGCAGGTCCCCGTGCATCCCGCCGCCGCGCACTGGGCGCAGGCGCGCGGGCTTGACCCCGTCGCCTTCGCGATTGCAGGCGGCGAAGACTACGAGTTGCTCATCGCTGCGCCGCCGCCTGTTGCCCAGCGGCTACTGGAGCGCGTCCCCGCCGAAACGAGCGTCCCACTCGCGCACATCGGCGAAGCGACTGCCGCACAGGAGGTGTGGCTACAGCGCGCGGACGGGGGACGCGAGTCGTTCGCGATTGGGGGCTGGAATCACTTCCGCGCCTGAGCGTCGGACGGCGCATCGGCAGGCAGTTCCACCGTAACCTGCCGCGCGGCGTGGCGCGCCGCATCGGTCAGGCTCGCGGGCAGCACGCCCAGCCCAATCAGCCCCAACGCGCACGCCAGCAGCGCGGCGAACACGGGCGCAGGAACACACCATGCAACCGTCGGCATGCGCGGCTCGGCGTACAGGCTAAACACCAGCCGTAGGTAGTACGCTGCGCCCACCACACTGGTCAGCGCAAGCACGCTCGCCAGCAGCCACTGGTTCGCCTCCACCGCCGCGAAAAACAGGTACCACTTGCCCCAAAAGCCTGCCGTCGGCGGAATGCCCGCCAGCGAGAGCAACAGAATCGCCATCGCGTGCGCGGCGAACGGACTGCGCCGATACAGCCCCTGCAGCGCGTCTACCGTTGTGGCGTCGCCCGCGCGCGCCATCAGACCCAACACCGCAAACGCCCCCACCGTCATCAGGCTGTAGGCGACCAGGTAGTAAATCATGCCTGCCACGCCCGTCGCGTTCGCGCTTGCCAAGCCGACAGTCAGATACCCCGCATGCGCAACGCTGGAGTACGCCAGCATCCGCTTCGCGTCGCGTTGCACCAGCGCTGCTGCGTTGCCCACAATCATCGTAAGCATGCTCAGCCACCACAGCAGCGCGCCCCACAGTTCCAACGCGGGCGCAACGCTGAGCGTGATGCGAATCAGCACGCCGAACGCGGCGACCTTCGCCACAGCAGACATATACACCGTGGCGACCGTCGGCGCGCCCTGATACACATCGGGCGTCCACAAGTGGAACGGAACCAGCGACGCCTTGAACGCCAAGCCAATCAGAATCAAAATCGCGCTCGCCATCAGCAGCGCGCCTGTCGATGCCTCCTCTGTGGAGAGCGCGATTACCCGAATGTCCACTGTGCCCTGCGCGCCGTACATCAGCGCAATCCCGTACAGCAGGAACGCCGACGCGAACGCGCCCAGCAGAAAATACTTCAGCGCGGACTCTTCCGAGCGCGTCTCCATCCGCGACAGCCCCGCCAACACATACAGCGCAAGCGAGAGCATCTCCAGCCCGATGAACATCACCATCAGGTTCGTGGTGGTCAGCATCGCCAGCGCGCCCGCGCTCGCAAACAGCACCAGCGGATAGAACTCGCCGTAGCGCAGCCCGCGCGCCTGCAGGTAGTCCTCCGAGACCAGCAGCGTCAGCGCGGTCGCCCCCAGCACTGCCAACCCCAACACCGCGCCCAGCGAGTCGGCGACCACCATCGCGCCGAAGGTCACCACAAAGCCCTGCCAGATGGCGACCTGGAAATAGGCGGCGAGCGCCAGCCCCAGCAGCCCCACAGCAATCAAGGGGGTACGGCGCGTCGGGGGCAAAAAGAGTTCCAGCACAAGCGTCAGCAGCGCAGTCGCGACCACGACGCCAATCGGCGCGAGCGCGCTCCATTCAATCTCGGGCGTGACGAACGCTTCCATGCGCCCGATAGTATACCTGTGTCGACGCCCGCGCCCAAAGCCGCGAATTAGGATGAATTTCCCCCAAAAACGGCAGGACTGCGCGTCAAGATGGTGTATAATAAGCGCAAGCACTTCGCCCTCTGGCTTGCGGTAAAGAAAGGTTGGGCGTTTCTCGCCTCGACGCTCTCTGTGGGGTTGTTTCATCACTTGTGGCAGGGTACGGCTATGCGTGCTTTCTGGTTATGTGGGCTTCTGGCAGGGACATACTGGATGGGAGCCGCCCAGTCGCTACGCACGCCTGATGGCATGCTATGGGCAGGCTCCACTTTTTCGCTAAGAGCAGTTGCAACGACACGGGACGGACGCCCGCTAAGCGTCTCGAACGCGTCGACGGTGACGGTCGGCGAAGTGGTTCACTGGCGCGTGGTGGTTGAGGGCGAACCCGCGTTGACCGTTGCAGGCTCGGAAGGCTGGTTCACGCTGCTGATCCAAAACCGCAGCAACACGGTCGACGCGCTCACCCTGCGCCTCAAGACCGACGAGAGCGTAGACGCCAGCCCGTGGAGCATCGCGTTGTTCGAGCAGCAGCAGGACGGCTCGGGCTTTAGCAACGGGTCGCTGCTGGCGGATGCCACTTCGCCGCTGATGCCTGGCGAGTCGCGTCGGCTCTTTCTGCGCGCCCGTCCGCCCAGCGACCGCAACACCGACGGCGCGTGGATTAACTGGACAGCCTTTTCGCAACGCGCCTCGGAGATCAGTTTTTCGCGCGACTTCGCCTGTGGCGTCGAGGCGTCGCGCGGGACGCACACAAGCGCTTCCACCCCCACCAGCCATCGTATTGTCGGCGCGCCCGTGCTGATTCAGGGGCGGCTCCACTGGCTGACTTGGGACGGATACCTGCTACGCCTCTACCGCACGCCGAACCCGCTCAGCGTCACCACCACCTTCTCGAACAACACTAGCCTGGAGGCGCGTGTCCACATGCCTGAACCAACCCATCAGACCGTGCTGATTGGCGACTGCTGGTACCTGCTCACGCGAACGGGTCAAATCGTGTTCTTCCTACTCTCACAAGCGCAGGGCGCAGCCACGCTCTCGGCGCAGTTCATCAACCTGCCAATTGGAGTCACGCCCGACTCGAACCTTCCACTGGTCAACTGTGCAGGCAACCTCTGCTTTGTGGACAGGCAAAACCGTATCTGGTCATTCAGCCATACGACGGGACTCTTTACAACACTGCCCGCCTTCTCCAGCCAGCCGATTACCCACCTCACGGTTCTGAACGGCAATCTGCTGGCAGTAGGGCGCGCCGATGGGCAGGTGGACATCTACCACGGTGCAACGCCCTTGGTGTTCGGGTTCCGTGTGCCCGGAGCGGGCAGTCAGCCGGTGCAGTTTGTCGGACTGCATCACAACCTGCTCATTTTGGCAGTGGGCAGCACGCTCGCGGTCTACGATACGCAGACCGTCAAATGGTTGTGGGTACGCACGCTGGACAGCGCCATCGTCGCGCCCCCTGTGCTGGATACGCGCAGCAAGGGCGCGTGCTACGCGCTCACCGAAGGCGGTTGGCTCTACGGGTTCGCCCTCGCCCGCGGGGAGACGCTACCTCTGTACCCCAGACGCATGTTCGAAACATGGGTTGCCCGCGCCGCGCTCAGTTGCCTCACCCGCGCCGACCGAGAAGTGCCCTACCTCTACCTACAGGCGGAACTGGCGGACGGCACCGTGCGCACGCTGTTCATCACGGCGCCCAACCCGCTGAACCGCTTCGTGAACCCCACAACGCTTGTGAACACACCCATCGGTAGCCACTGGCTGTTCACAGGCAACACCGACCAAGACCTCGCGATTCAGTGGGTCTCGTGGGGCGCGGGCAGCGACGCCAACCGCGGCGCGTTCTACGCCTTCCGCCTGCGATAGGTACAATATGCCCGATGTGGGCTATCGAAACGCGCAACCTGCGCAAAGTGTACCGACCGCTGTTTGGGGGCAACCCCATCACAGCGGTCGATAACCTTAACCTGCAAGTGCCTGCAGGCACAGTGTTCGGCTTTCTGGGCCCCAACGGTGCGGGCAAGACGACCACCATCCAAATCCTGATTGGGAATGTGTACCCGACGGCGGGGGAGGCGTTCGTGCTGGGGCATCGCGCGGGCGCGCTCGCTGCAAAGCGCAAACTCGGATTCCTGCCCGAAAAGTTCCAGTTCCACGACTTTCTGACCGCCGAGGAGTTTTTGCGCATGCACGGGCGCCTCGCCAAGATGGATCGAACAACCCTGCAGCGGCGCATCGACGAGGTGCTGGAGCTGGTCGGGCTTGCCGAGCGACGCAAAAGCAAAATCCGCGAGTTCTCCAAAGGCATGCAGCAGCGCGTCGGACTGGCGCAGGCGATCCTGCACGACCCTGACCTCGTGATTCTGGACGAGCCGACCTCCGCGTTAGACCCGCTGGGGCGCAGGCGCGTGCGCGAGGTCGTGCAGTACCTCAAGGAGCGCGGCAAGACGGTGTTTTTGAACTCGCACCTGCTCTCGGAAGTCGAGCGCAGTTGCGACCAGGTCGCGATTATCAACAAGGGGCGCGTGATCGTGCAGGGCACGCTGGACGAGTTGCTGGTGAACCGCTCGGTGGTGCGCGTGGAGCTGCGGCGCGTCGAGCCGTGCGTGCTGGAAGCCGCCGCGAAAGTCGCCCAGAAGGTACACCCCGTCGACGAGCGGCGCTTCACCGCCGAGGTCGCCAGCGAGGACGACATCCCCGAACTCGCGCGCGCGATTCTGGACGCGGGCGGCGCGCTGATTGGCTTGCAGGCGCACCGTGAAACGCTGGAAGACCTCTTCATCCAGACAGTGGAGGCGGAGGGCAAATAACATGGGAGTCATCATCGCGCTCACGCTCAAAGAGGCGATGCGCCGACGCGCGTTTCTGGGCACGCTCATCATCTTAGTGACGCTGTACGGGCTGAGTTTTCTGCCGCGCGCGTTCAAGGAAGCGTTCGGCGGCGACGAACGGCAGTTCGAGCTGGGCGTGAACATCGCCGTGCTGTTCGGCATCGACGCCATCAAGTTCTTCTCGGCAGTGCTGGCAATCCTGCTCAGCGCGGGCGCAATCACTGCCGAGATCGAGCGCGGGTATCTGGCGGCAATTCTGCCCCGCCCGCTTTATCGCTGGGAACTCTACCTGGGCAAGTGGCTGGGCGTGATGCTGTTCAGCGCGGCGAACGCAACGCTCTGGACAGCGATGCTGTGGGCGTCGGTTGCGCTGCAGGGCGAGCCGCGCGTGGAGATGTGGCGCGCGCTGCCCTATGTGCTGCTGTACCCGATTCTGTATGGCACGCTCGCGCTTGCGCTCTCCAGTTTTCTGGGCGCGTCGATTGCCTCGATGTTCACTGTTGCGCTGGGCGCGTTCGCCTACTTCTCCGACCATTTCCTGCGCCCGATTGCGGCGTTTTTCGATGTGCGCCTGCTGCAGCAGATGATTTGGCTTTCGGAGTGGGCGCTGCCGATGGCGACGCTGAAGCGACTGGTGCAGATTCAGGTGGATGCCATCCTGCCGCCAGGGTTTGGCGAGCGCCCGCGCTTCGGACGCCCCGATGTGCTGGAGTTCCTGAACCCGCCCGTGCAGCCGCTGGACTTGGCGTATGTCGCGCTGTATATCCTCGCGGCGGCAGCCGTGGGGCTGGTCATCTTCTGGCGGCGCGATGTGCAGTAGACTTACAGAGGTATACTGAGCGTATGGCAAAAGTGCTGTCGCGCCCGAAATCTATAGTGCGTGGGGGAAACACGCGCAAGTTCACCCGCGCCGAGTTGGAACGGATGTACGACGCAGGCATCCTGCACCCCGACGAGACAATCGAACTCATCGGCGGCGAACTGGTCGCAAAGGAGTTGCCTATGAAAAGCGCACACGCGACTGCAATCCGTCTTTGCGTCCGCGCCCTGCAGAAAGCATTTCCCGAAGAGGCGGGCTACTTGGTAGACACGCAGTTGCCGCTGGCACTGAGCGAGCGCGACCAGCCGCTACCCGATGTCGCCGTCGTAGAAGGCAGCATCCGCGACTTCGCTTATGCCCACCCCACCCGCGCCGTGCTGGTGGTGGAAGTCAGCGAAGCCACCCTGCGTTTAGACCGCCACACCAAAGCCAGCCTCTATGCGTGGGCAGGCATTCCTGAATACTGGATTGTGAACCTTATGGAGGGCGTGCTGGAGGTGTTTCGGGAGCCTGCGCCGATAGCAGGACGCCCGTATGGGTACGGGTATCGCCAGCAGGCGGTGTATCAAGCGGGCGAGTCGATTACGCCTGTAGCACAACCAGAGGCAGTGATTGCCGTCGACGACCTGTTGCCGCCGCGCGAAACAGGTTAGCGAGCCTACGCAATGCCGTGGACAGAGATAACGCGCATTATCGAACCGTCTCGTCGTTTCGCGATCGATATTAAACGGTTCGATAACGCCTGCTGGGGTGCGAAATGCATCAATCCGACTCGCGCTTCGCCTGCTGCCACAAATCTTCCCACTCGTCGGCGGAGAGGCTCTCCAGCGGGCGGTTCTGGCGCGTGGCTTCCGCCTCCATCCACTGAAAGCGCACTGTGAACCGATCCACCATCTGGCGCAGGCACTGTTCGGCGTCTACACTGGCGTGGCGGGCGATGTTGACCACCGTGAACAGCAGGTCGCCCAACTCGCTGGCAATACGCGCTTGGTCGCCTGACCCGATTGCCTGACGCAGTTCGGTCTCCTCCTCGCGCAGTTTGTCCAGCACGCCATCGATAGAGTCCCATTCGAAGCCGACGCGGGCGGCGCGTTTGGAGATTTCTTGGGCGCGCGCTAACGCGGGCATCGCGCGCGGCACGCCGTCCAGCACCGAGTCGCGCCCTTTCTGTTGGCGTTTCGTGGCGTCCCAGTTTTTCAGCACCTGCGCGGCGGTCTCGGCGTGCGCGTCGCCGAACACATGCGGGTGGCGCGCGATGAGCTTCTCGGTGAGATGCTGCACCACTTGCTCAATATCGAACGCGCCCGTTTCGCTGGCGATTTGGCTGTGCATCAGCACTTGCAGCAGCAGGTCGCCGAGTTCCTCGCGCAGTTCGGCGGGGTTGGCGCGGTCGATGGCTTCCAGCGTCTCGTAGGTCTCCTCCAGCAGGTGGGGCTTGAGGCTCTCGTGGGTCTGCTCGCGATCCCATGGGCAGCCGTCGGGGGCGCGCAGCGCGGCGACCACGCGCACCAGCCCTTCAAAGCCTGCGTAGGTCTGCTCGCGACGCGGGCAGGCAGGAACCAGCAGATAGGTCAGCGCGTCGCAGGGCATCGCGGTCAGTTGTGCCAGCGGTACGCGCCGCGTCTCCACGCTCACATCGCCAGGCGCATGCACCAGAACCACCTCGTGGTCGGGCGGGTAGCGCAGGCTCAAGTGGGCGTGCAGGGCGCGCAGGCGTTCGGGCGTCTCGATACCAAACCAGAGGGCGGGCAGGCTCGGGTCGGGGGTGGCATGGGGCAGCCGCGCTGCGCTGATGACCTGAACGCCGTCGGGCGCAGCGTGCAGGGTCGCCTCCAGCGCAGGTTCCAGCGCACTGCGGCTGGGCACGAGTCGCACGGGGCGTCCCGCTTCAGTGGCAGCGGACAGCACCTGTGGCACGAGAGCGTTGCCCAGCAGTGGGTGCCCAGGCACAGCGAGGGCGACCGTGCGTTCGGGCGCGTGCAGCAGCGTCGCAACGGCTTTGTCTGGCTCGGCGGGGCACGGCTCGAAGGCGATTCCTGCCAGGTGCAGCAGGCGCGTGCTGGGATGAGTCGGCTGGCTCACCAACACGCGCGGGGCGCGGCGCAGGGCGTGCAACGCCTGCTCGCTCAGCTCCTGCGCCCCGCCCGCGCCCAGCCCCACAAGGTATAGCATCAGCGTTTCTCGGCGGGCTTATTCGCCGCAGGCGCGGCTTGGGCGCCCTGCTCGGCGGGCTTGCCGCCCTGCTGCGGCTCCAGCTGCGCGAGGGTCTTCTTCAGCTCCTCGATATCCTTCTGGTACTGATTCTTCCACCCCTCGGAGGTAATCTCTACGGGTGTGTTCGCCATCCGCTTCGCCATCTCCATGTTCAGGTCGCGGTTGGTCTGCAACCCTTTCTGCAGCATCAGTTGCTCGCGGATATTGTCTTTGACCTCCTCGAAGGACAGCTGCTGCCCCTGACTTTTCGCCAGCACTTCAAAGCGCGCGACCACGCCGTTGCCCACGGGAATCCAGTCCGTTACCTGCTGCGGCTTGGCGTTCTTGAGGATGTTGCGAACGCGCAGCAGGACTTGCCCGTCGGGCGTCTGGGGTACTTGCCCCTCAAGCACGAACTCCGACTCGCCCGACTGCACGCCTGCGACAGGGTTCTGCGCGTACTTGTTCACGATGCTCTGGAAGTTGAACCCGCGCTTGAGGTCGTCGTCAATCTGTTTGCGCACTTCGGGGTTCTGCACGAGGATGGTGCGCACGCGCGCGCTGGCGGGGCGATAAAACGCCCGCTTGTTCTCGTCGTAGATTTTCTTGACCTCCTGCTCCGTGACCGTGACGCCTTTGGTGCGCAGGTTGAACTCCGCCAGCGCCACGCGCACCCGCTCGCGATAGTCGTCGAGGGTCAGACGCCCCTCGGTGATGGCTTGCTTGATTTGCGGGTTGTTTTTCATCTCGCGCTGCACGCGCTCTTCGACCTGTTGGTCGGTCGGCAGCACGCCTTCCTCTTTCGCCATGTCGAGCAGCACCTGCTCGCGGATCATCTGCACAAGGGTCGTGTAGCCTGCAGGGGCGGTGGTCGCTTGGTTGCCGCCGATTTGCACGGGGGTCGGCATCAGCTCCAAGCGGCGGATATACATCTCTCGATCGATGGGGGTGTCGCCCACTTTGGCGACCACAGCTTTCTGGTTGCCGCCGCCGCACCCGCTCACAAGGGACGCCGTTAGCAGCGTTGCGAACCCAATCCCAACGAAACTCGATAATTTCATTCGTTCTCCTCCGTCCGATGTCGTGTTAGGTTCAGGATCAGCTCGACCTCGCCCGCGGCGTAGCCCGTTTGTCGGGCGATTTCGGCGACGGTAAGCCCTTGCGCCGCCAGCATACGCACCGCGCCATACGGCGAAGTCGCTGAACCTGTAGAGTTATACCCTGAATCGGGCGTTAAAGTTTCGGCGGTTGTGTTGGGCGTGGCGTCAACCGCATCGGCGAATGGCGCGGGTTGTGTCGGCTGTGTCTCTGTGAGGCAGGCGTCGGCGTTTCCCGTGGCAGGCTCGCAGGCAAGCGGCGCGGGTTCCATCGGCGGCGCGTACTGGGTGTAGCGTTCCAGCTCGCGCAGGCGCGCCTCGAGTCGCGCTTCGGCGCGCGCGGCGTCTTCGGCGAGCTTCTGCAGCAGGGCGTCAATCGTCTGGCGCAACTCTTCCAGCTCGCCCGTCAACGATTGGCGCGCGGCTTGGGCGCGCAACTCGGTCTGGGCGCGTAAAAACAGCAGCCAGCCCGCAATAAGTAGCAGGGCTTGCAGCAGCACCATCAGTTCGGACATCGCTTAGACCTCCACATCCAGCGCGTGCGGCGTCTCGTCGGACGGCGGTTCGAGCGATTGGGACACCTTTTCGGGGCTGCCCTGCAACGCCTTTCGCTTCTGACGCGCGTGTTGCTCGCGCTCCTCGCGCGGCGTGCGCGCGCCCACAGGCGGAACCGACGCCACACGCTCGGACGAACGCACCGATTCGGGCATCGCCGTCGCCTCGCACAGGGAATTATCGGAAATTTGCAGAGGATTTTTGAGGTTCAGCTCACCGTCGCAATCGCGAAGCGGTGGCGGAAGCGCTCCACCGCCTCGCGCAGCGCAGCATGTTCGGGGCGGCTAAGGTCGGGGTCGCTCTCCAGCAGGTGGAACGCCTCTTGGCGGGCGACCTCCAGCAGGCGCATGTCTTTGACCAAGTCCGCCACGCGGAACGAGGGCATCCCGCTCTGGCGCGTGCCGTAGATTTCGCCCGGTCCGCGAATGCGCAGGTCTTCCTCGGCAATCAGGAAGCCGTTGTTGGTGCGCGTCATGATTTCCATGCGGCGCTGCCCGTCGTCCGACTTGGGGTTGGCAATCAGCACGCAGTAGGATTGGTGTTCGCTGCGTCCGACGCGCCCGCGCAACTGGTGCAGCTGCGCCAGCCCGAATCGGTCGGCGTCTTCGATCACAATCGCCGCTGCGTTGGGCACATCGACGCCGACCTCAATCACGGTGGTGGAGACCAGTATCTGCAGCTCGCCTGCGCGGAAGGCGTCCATCACGGCTTCCTTCTCGGCGGGCTTCATGCGCCCGTGCAGCAGCCCCACGCGCAGGTCGGGGAACACATCGTTCTGCAGGTGTTCCGCCATCTGCTCGGCGGCGCGCACCTGCAACTTGTCCGATTCGTCGATCAGCGGGCAAATCACATACGCCTGTCGCCCCTGCTCCACCAGCTTGCGCACGCCTGCGTACACCTTGAGTCGCTCTTCGGGCGTTTTCCAGTGGGTGCGCACGGGCTTGCGTCCTGGGGGCAGCTCGTCGATGATGGACACATCCAGCTCGCCGTACAGGGTGAGGGTCAGCGTGCGCGGGATGGGCGTGGCGGTCATCACCAGCACATGCGGCATGACGCCCTTGTCGCGCAGGGCAGCGCGCTGCAGCACGCCGAAGCGGTGCTGCTCGTCGACGATGGCAAGCCCCAGCCGCGCGAACTCGACGCCCTCCTGAATCAGCGCGTGCGTGCCGACGGCGACCATGCCGCGCCCTGTGGCGATGCGCTCGCGCGCCTGCTGCCGCTGCTTGTTGCTTAGCCTGCCCACCAGCAGTTCGACGCTTATCCCCAGCGGCTGGAACAGGCGGTGCAGGTTGATGTAGTGCTGCTCCGCCAAAATCTCGGTGGGCGCCATAATCGCCGCTTGGTACTGGTTGTCGACGGCTGCTAAGATCGCCGCCGCCGCGACGATGGTCTTGCCCGACCCGACATCGCCTTGCAGCAGGCGGTTCATCGGGTGCGGCTGCGCCATGTCGCTCCAGATCTCGCCGATCACGCGCCTTTGGGCGTTGGTGAGTTCGAAGGGCACAATACGGTGCAGCATCTCGTTGAGGCGGTCGGCGTCGATGCGCATGGCGATTCCGCGCTCTTGGCGCGTGCGCTGGCGTTGCATCCCGACGCCGAGTTGCATCAGGAAAAACTCCTCGAACACCAATCGCTGCCGCGCGGGGTCAATCGCCTGCTCGCTGTCGGGGAAGTGGATCTGCTGTAGGGCGTGCTGGATGGGCATCAGCCCCAGTCGCTCGCGCACGCTGCGGGGCAAGATTTCGGGCGCGAGGTGCGCATACTGCACGGCGTTCCAGAGAATCTGGCGCATGCGCTTTTGGCGGATGCCCTCGGTTAGCGGGTAGATGGGCACGATTCGGTTCACGCTCAGCAGGCTGTCGGGGTCTGCGCCGTCGGGCAGGTCTTCCCATTCGGGCGTCTCCATCTGCAGTCCGTAGGGCGACTCCTTGACCACGCCATACGCCACAATCTGGCTGTTGCGCAGCTTGTTGAGGGTGTCCTTCATGTAGGGCTGGTTGTACCAGACCAGTTCCAGCACGCCCGACCCGTCGTCGAGGTAGGCTTTGGTGAGGGTCAGGTTGCGCACCTTCATATTGTCCACCGTGACCAGTTTGCCCGACACCGTGACGGCGTCGCCTGCGCGGGCGTGGGCGATTTTGCGGAACTGGCGGCGGTCTTCGTAGCGGCGCGGCAGGTGAAACAGCAGGTCGCCCAGCGTGTAGAGGTTGAGTTTGCTCAGCACTTGGGCGAGTTTCGTCCCGACCCCCTTGACATACTGCACTTCGGTTTCAAGCGTGTAGCGCGCCGCCATATAACGAATAATACCTTATGTTGCGGCTTCTGGGTTGCGGGGCGCGCCGTTGACAACGACCAGCACCCCCAGTTGCTGGGCGCGTTTGCGGGCGTCGGCGGTGATGCGCCTGCCCAGCACAGTACCGATAGCGGGCGCGCCGTTCTGGGTGAGGATAGCCGCGCGTCGGGCGGCGCGTTCCACATCCTTTATGCCTAATCCCCACGACGCCTCCACCACGAACCAGCGGGGCGTGTCGTTGCTGCGTAGCTGCCCGTGCGCAAACGCATCTGCCGACGCCACCTCCGCTATGTCATCAGCAGACAGCAGATCCGCCTCTTCCATCACGCGGTAGAACTCGTCAGGCTCGTAGACGCGAAGTTTGCGCACCAGCTTCCCCAGCACGCCAGGCAGGAGTTTTCGCGCCATGAGTTCCATACTCATGCCCTTCAGGTCGGCAACATCTGCCTCGACGCGAGTCAGTCGCTTTTGCATATCGTTGACGATGTCGCGCGTTTCGAGGGCGACCTGCAAGGCGTGTTCGGCGGTCTGCTGGGCGTGTTCCGAGGTTTGTTGAGTGCGTTCCGAGGTTTGCTGCGCGCGTTCGGCGATTTCGTTCGCGCGTTCGGCGGTCTGCAACGCGCGTTCGGCGATTTCGTTCGCGCGTTCGGCGGTCTGCAACGCGCGTTCGGCGACCTCAAGCGCGCGGTTCGCGGTCTGCTCGATGCGGTTGAGCTGCTCCTGTTGCTGCTTGTATTGCGCGGCGAGTTCAAGCACGACCTGTTTCAGCGATTCCAGCTGTTCGGGAATCGCAAACAGCTCCTCCATCTGCAACGCGCGGATAAACGCGCGTCGCAGGTGCGGGTACTGACGCACCGCCTCGCTCATGCGTTCTATTGCCGCGAGTTCCTCTGGGGTGAACGACTCCATACTTGAATTATACCGCTTTCAGGCGCAGGTTAGCACCCCTCGCCGAAGCTGAACAGCACGGTCAGCAAATCGGCGTCGTCCACGACGCTGTCGCCGTTCAGGTCAGGCGCGGAGTTGCTGCCGCCAAAGTTAAGCAGCACGGCGAGCAAGTCCGCCTCATCGACGCAGCCGTTGCCGTCCACATCGGGCGAGGTAAGCCGATGGTGCACCACGAAACCGTCATAATCGCCCATGTCTGTCCAGAGTCGCCCCGCGAGAGTCAGGAAACGTCCACGCGGGTCTAAAGATGCGGAGTCAATCCACATCAGGTAGGCATCGGCGCGGTTAGGGAAGAGCAGCTGCCCCAGCGGGCGACCCTCCGCGGTGTAGCCAACCACAAGCGCTTGACGCGGCATCGACAGCTGAGGCGTCGTCGACGCGCTCAGGAACACTCGACCGAGCGCGTCCACATGCAGTCGGGCTCGTGGGAATTCGCCCGCATGGGCTTCGGGCACTTCGCGCTCCCACATCAGCCGTCCCGCATCTGTCCATTTGATACACGATGTAGAGGTCGCCTGCGCTGTCGAAGCCCATATACGCCGCGTAAGAGGCAGGCAACTCTATGTCCCACTGCAGCGCGCCGCTCGCGTTCAGCCGTATCAAGCGCGTCTGGCGCGTGCTGTAGTTGTGCAGCACTAAAACAATCGCTTCGGGATGCACGGCGCGTCCCACCGGCAAGTAGCCCGATGGGTAGTCGTAGGACCACTGCACCTCGCCGTCCGCGCCAAGTTTTGTGAGCCGTGCGCTTTCAACCAGGTAAACAGCCTCGCTCACGGGTTCCTCAAGGATCCAATACGAACCTGTGTTTAGAAGCTGGGAGTGAGTGCGTTGCCAGAGCAGGCGCCCATCGGCGCGATAGCGCTGCACCAGAACATTTCCCCTATACAGGCTGACGACCACCGCGTCTTGCCCCATGCGGGCAACTTCCCCAGAATAGGGCAGAGGCTGTTCCCAGAGGATTTGCCCGTTCGGCGCATAGCGCACCAAGCGACGGGTACTCGATTGCGCGACGAGAGCATAGACCCCGCCCTGCCCGTCAGAGGTCGCGCGCGCCGACTCCCATGTCGGGATGCTAATCGGATTATCACGGCGGTGCAGGGGGTTCCCTGCGCCATCGTAGCGCAAGACACTCACGCCCTGCGGGCTTCCCCCCAGCAATACGCTCTCGTCATTCGGGTAAACCACAAGGCTCGACCTATCGGTTTGGAACGACGGCGCGACACGGTGCCACTGAATAGCGCCTGTGCGACTGTCGAGTCGGTACAGCACAGTTTCAGGCGTTCCATTCGGCGCATCGAAGGCAGCGTACCACAAAGAGTGCGCACTATTCGTGGCAAGCGTGTCTGAAGCCGGGCTGAGATAGCCTCTAATCTCCGTCAGTTGTAGCCGATACCACACCAAAGTCCCTGCAGGCGAAAAGAACTCCACCCCTAAAAAGTAGCGCGAAAAGTCTCCCCACAGCGACGAGGTACACAAACTGCCATCTGGAAGCAGCAGCGCGCTTCTGGCGCCTGTGCGAGTCAGCCCTGGCGGGAAGTGCGGCGGCGTATGGCTCCACTGCGTCCCGTCAGGGCTAATGTAGTACCCTCGAGCATCGGCTTCCACGCAGAGTCGCCCATCGGGCATGCGCCCCAGAATACGGGTGTACGAAAGGTGTCTGTACGGACAAAACCCACACAAGCGCCCCTTGAGGCGTCAAGCATCGTATCTGAGGATAGTAGAAGCGCCCCGAAGAGTCGGGCATTCCCAGCGCCACAAGGAGGTTCCCTGACCCATCGACGAACACATCGTGGGGATGGAGATTGGGGTACTCCTGCTGCCACACAAGTTGCCCATCGGGCGACAGGCAGATCAAGGTCGCCGATAGCCAGCCGAACAGCACATAGCGGTTGCCTACCGCGTCGATGGCAGCCGCATTGAAACCAGGATAACCCCCTTCATGGAGCGCGGCTCTCTCCGAATCAACTCCCCCGAGGAGCGGAAGGTGTAGATGCCGTCAGGGGCGAACGCTTGTAGGTTGCCCTGTGGGTCGAGCAAAATCTCGAAAACCCGTTCGGGGAAGCGGCGCATCCATCGGATGTCCCCCGCCGCGTCCACACACAGCACGCCGTGAACCAGCGGAACACTCCCCTGATCTCGCATCTCTGCGATGAGGTAGATGTTCTACGACGAATCGGGAAGTGATTGCCGGACGCTGGTCTCGGCGGGTGAAATGAAGCCGCCCGTGTAGACCTGTCGCCACGCTTCGGAGATTGCTTGGCTGTGAGCAAGCGCCCCCAGCGCCATTAGCCCAGCACAAAGCCACTCTCTCATCCTAACCACCCATACGAAAGGATACCCCATCGTGATTATGTGGAGGTTAAGAATCGCGTCGCGCTGACCCGCGCTAGTCGGGTATAATTTAGCCACGCTAAATACAGAGGCTGACGATGTGGCTGAAGGCGATCCCAACGGAGCTTTCGGAGAACGAGTTTCGCACGGTTGAGTTGAACGGGCAGCACGTGCTGGTTGGGCGCGCGTCCAAGGGGTATTTTGCGGTGGTGGATGTGTGTTCGCACCAGAAGCTGCCCCTCTCGGATGCGGACGGTTTGCCCGCGCGCATTCAGCGCGACCTGCTGGAGTGCCCCCATCACGGGGCGAAGTTTGACCCCTACACGGGTCAGGCGAAGGGGCTGCCCGCCGTGCGCCCCATCCGCGCCTTGCAGGTCAAAGAGGAGGACGGCTTCGTGTGGGTCTATCTGGAGTAGGAGGCGAGTACCATGACAACGACATTTACGCTCGATGCACGCGAGATACGCAGGCAGTTCCCGTTTTTCCAGCCGCACCCTGAGATGCGGAGCGTGGTCTACTTGGACAACGCGGCGACCACGCAGAAACCCTACGCCGTGATCGAGGCGGTGAGCAACTTCTGGGCGCATCACAACGCGAATGTGCATCGCGGGGGGCACGGCGCGGGCGCAAAGGCGTCCGAGCTGTACGAAGCGGCGCGGGCGCGCGTGGCGCAGTTCCTCAACGCCCGCGAACCCGCCGAAATCGTCTTCACGCGCGGCACGACCGAAGCCATCAACCTCGTCGCCAGCAGCTGGGGCGAGGCGTTCGTCAAGGCGGGCGACGAGATCATTGTCACCGAGATGGAGCATCACGCGAACCTACTGCCGTGGATGCGCCTCGCCGAGAAGCAGGGCGCGCATCTCAAAGTGTGGCGCATCACCGAGGACGGCAGGCTGAACTTGGACGACTTGGAGCAACTGCTGACCGAGCGCACGCGCCTCGTGGCGGTGTCGCACATCTCGAATGTGCTGGGCACGGTGAACCCTGTGGCGGCGATATGCCAGCGGGCGCACGCGGCGGGCGCACTGTGCCTGGTGGACGCCGCGCAGAGCGTCGCCCATATGCCCGTCGATGTGCAAGCGATGGACTGCGACTTCCTCGCCTTTTCGGGGCACAAGGCATACGGACCGACGGGAATCGGCGTGCTGTACGCTAAGCGCGCGCTGCTGGAAGAGACGCCGCCCTACCATGTCGGCGGCGGGATGGTGCAAATCGTGCGCTGGGATCGCCTGGTGTGGGCGGAGCCGCCCGCCAAGTTCGAAGCGGGCACGCCGCCCATCGGCGAAGCGATTGGACTGCACGCCGCGCTGGACTTCATCGACGCCGTCGGGCGCGACGCCATCGAACAGTACGAGCGCGAGTTGACCGAGTACGCCCTCGCGCGCCTGCTGGAAGTGCCCGACCTGCGCCTGTACGGACCCGCGCCCGACCGCGCGGGCATCTTCGCCTTCACGCTGGGTGAGATTCACCCGCACGACATCGCGACCGTGCTGGACACGCGCGATGTGGCGATTCGGTCAGGACTGCACTGTGCGCACCCGCTGGGCGAGCGGCTGGGCGGAGCGACCGCGCGCGCCAGCCTCGCCCTCTACAATGACCCGCAGCACATCGACGCGCTCATCGACGCGCTGCACGAGGCGCGGCGCATCTTCGGACGCGCCTAACAGGAGCAACCGATGACGACGCTCAACGAACTGTATCAGGAGATTATTCTGGATCACTACCGCCAGCCGCGCGGCAGGGGCGAACTGGAACCGCCCAAAATCACGCAGGAGGGCTTCAATCCCTCCTGCGGCGACGAGATTATCCTCGACCTGCGCATACGGGACGGGCGCATCGAGGACATCCGTTTTCGCGGGCGCGGCTGCTCGATTAGCCAAGCGTCCGCCTCGATGCTCACCGAAGCGGTGCAGGGCAAGACGCTGGACGAGGCGCGCGGGCTGATCCAGCAGGTGCTTGCGCTCGTCAAGGGCGAAGCGGACGGCGACCTCGACACGCTGGGTGACATCGCTGCGCTCGCGGGCGTGCGCCACTTCCCCGTGCGCGTCAAGTGCGCCACACTCGCCTGGCACGCCCTCGACGAAGCGCTCCAACAGGTAGGCTGACCCTACTCCAGCGTGGTCTGAATCGCCCGCATCACCCGCGCCAAGTCGGGCAGCACCGCGTACTCCAACTCGGGGCAGAACGGGATATGCACATCGTAGCGGGCGACCAACTGCGGCGGCGACAGTAGCAGGTTGAACCGCTCAGGTATGCTGGTCATCTCCGCGATAATCGCCTGCCCAAACCCGCAGGTGCGGTTGTCCTCGTGAATCACCACCAGCCTGCCCGTCTTCGCCAGCGACCCCTCGACGGTCTCCCAGTCGAACGGAACCAGCGTGCGCGGGTCGATAATCTCCAGCGAGACGCCCTGCTGGGCGAACTGCTCGGCGGCTTGGAACGCCAACTCCAGCGTGTTGCCCCACGCAACGACCGTGACATCCGTCCCTTCGCGGCGGACGGCTGCCTTGCCGAACGGGATGGCGCGATACGCCTGCACGGGCATGCGCACGCGGAAGATGTGCTTGGGAATCAGAAGCAGCGTCGGGTCGTCGTCCTGAATCGCCGCCCAGAACAGCCCCGCGATGTCTTCGGGCGTGCTGGGGATGGCGACGCGGATGCCTGGCGTATGCGCCCACCAGCCGTCGTTGCTCTGGCTGTGCCACATCCCACCTGCAGGCAGGTACGCCCCATACGGCGAGTAAATCACCAGCGGGCACTTCCACTCGCCCTTACTGCGCCAGCGCAGGGTGGCGATTTGCGAGACCAGTTGGTGGAAGCCTGGCGTGATGAAGTCGATGAACTGGATCTCGAACACGGGGCGGTAGCCCATCGCCGCCAGCCCGACCGCCGTGCCCACAATCGTCGCTTCCGCCAGCGGCGAGTTGCGCACGCGCTCAGGATACTTACTGCTCAGCCCCTTGGTGAAGCCGAACACGCCGCCTTTGGGGTCTTCGATGTCCTCGCCGAACACAACGATGTTGTCGAAGGTCTCCATCGCGGCGTGGAAGGTGCGGTTGAACGCGGCGACCATCGTGGTCGGCTCGCTCTCCACCTCCAGCGGCAACGGTTGGTAGTGCGCGGGCGGCTCGCCGTACAGGTGATCCAGCACATGCGCAGGGTCAGGCAGCGGGATGCGCTCCACCTCTTGGTAAATCGCGTCCACCTCGCGCGTGATGTCCGCCTGCATCTGCTCGTACTGCTCCTGCGTCAGTGCGCCCTCAGCGATGAGTTGCTCGGCAAGCAGGCGAATCGGGTCCCGCTCGAACATCGCCTCGATTTCGTCGGCGGGGCGGTAAACGCGGTGGTCGTCCGCGCTGGTGTGCGAACTCAGGCGGTCAATCTCGCACCACAGGATGGTCGGTCCGCCGCCCGTGCGCGCCTTGCGTATCGCCTCGCCCGCTTTTTCGTACACCTCGTCGGCGCGTCGCCCGTTCACGAACACCACCCACCGCTCGTCAAACACCTGCAGGCGCATCGGCAGCATATTCCGTGTGGGCGTGCTGATGCCGTACTGGTTATCCTCCACGACGAACACGATCGGCAGGCTCTCTTGGATGGCATGGCAGACCGCCTCGTAGAATTCGCCCTGTCGGGTCGCGGCGTCGCCGATGCTGCAGACCACCACGCGGTCGTCGCCCGCGAGTTTGATGCCCCAAGCTGCGCCCACCGCGGGCAGGCACTGCGCGCCTGTGGGGGTCGCTACCGAGAACACATTCAGCGCACGCGACGAGTAGTGCGCAGGCATATTGCGCCCGTCGGAACTGGAGCCTGCCCGCGCCATAAAGTCAAGCGCAATCTCGCGCGTGGTCATCCCCCGCGCCAACATCAGCGCACGATCGCGATAGGTCGGGAAGATATAGTCATCAGGGCGCAAATGGTACGCAATCGCCGCCAGCGCTTCGTGCCCCATGCCAGGCACTTGGAACCAGCCCTTGCCTTGGCGCATGAGGATGCCTTCGCGGCGGTCGCCCTCGCGTGAAAGCATCATCGTGCGCAGTAGGTCTAACTTCGGGAAACTCGCTCGCTCCATAGTCGTCGGCGTCATCGCCATAGAACCTCCTCTGTCAAGTGCGCGCCTGCCCTGCGCAGGCTGAAGGGATTATACCCGCTGGCTGCCGTATGCCTGACTGGTCGCGCTGCCAACGCGCGAATTAGGACTTAAGTCCCTACCACTGGGCGGCGGGCGCGGGGTATGCTCGAAGCGGAGGTGACTGGAATGTGCCTCAAACGCATGAGTAGCGCCTTAGGCATGCTGGTTGCTGCAGTGCTGTTTTCGGGCTGCGGCGACCAAGGGTGGGTGCGTACCTCACCCGACGGACAGTATGTGACGATTGTGCGTAAACCGCCCGACGCCCCTGCCGACTCCTACGACGCCGAACTCGCGCTGTATCACATCGACCGTCGCCAAACAACCCCGATTGTTCGCTTCTCCCTCGATGAGGGGTCTCCCCATGCGGGATGGGTCAATAATTGCCAGTGGACGCCCGACTCGCGCGCCGTGTGCTTCTCTTGGCTTCGTGCCGAAGCGCCTACGAACGCCGAAGCAACGCCGTCCGAGAACGGCGACGCCACCCCTGCGGACACTGCCCAGACCTCGGACGCCAAGTATAGCCTCATGCTGTACGAGGTCGCTTCGGGACGCCTAACGGAATTGCCGATTAGCGTGCACGCGCCCCGCTGGAGCGCGGACGGCAAGCACCTGATGGGACTGAGCGACGATGAGGAACACCCTTCGATCCTCATCTACCGCACGGATACTTGGGTTTGCACGCAGCAGATACACATTTCCAAAGAGTATTATGACAAAGTGGTCGCGTGGGACTGGGCGCACTGGTTGCGGTCTGACCCGCCGATGGCTGTCGTTCACTTGGGCACAGTGGACAGTCGGATTTTTGGTGATTTGTTCAGGGCAGAACGGGTCGTCTCTCCACCAGCGCGTCTGGGCAACCTCTATCTCCTGCGTGGGGCGCAACTCATCCCGCTAACGACCAGTGGCGATGTGCAAGCGTTCTGGGTGGACAAGTCGGGCGTCGTGATGCGCTGGGCGCGGGTGGAACACGAGAAGTTCCTCGCGGTGTTCGAGCGACCGTTGCAGGGCGGCGCGCCCCGACGCCTCGCGCTCATCCCCAACGACACGCTGCCAGCGAACGCCAGAGTCGACGAAACCTTCTACCGCTTCTCACCCGACGGGCAACGGCTGGCGTGGTACACCGACAAGGGCTTCTATGTGCTGGACATCGCCACAGGCGTCGTCCACACACTGAACGCCTACGCGCCGAAGGTTGTCAAGCAGGGCGCGTTCCACGAGATTGGCTTGGCGTCGCCTTGCGGCTTCGACTGGCGCGACGCGGAGACGCTAATCATCCAGCGCAACGCAGGGCAACTGGAACTCCATTCGGTGCGGGTGGTGGAGCCGTAGAGACTACCCCACCTCCAGCAGTCTGCGCCCGTCCTCGCTGCCCAGCAGCAGCTCGCAGGCGCGCTCGGGGTGGGGCATCATCCCCAGCACATTGAACTGCGCATTCGCCACGCCCGCGATATGGTCTACCGAGCCGTTCGGGTTGTGCGCCGCGTCCAACGCGCCCGTCGGACTGCAGTAGCGGAAGATAATCTGCCCGTTCGCCCGCAGCTGCTGCAGGGTCGCCTCGTCGCACACATAGCGCCCGTCGCCGTGCGCAATCGGGATGCGCAGCACCTCGCCCTGCCGATACCGCCGCGTGAACGGCGTCGCAGCGTTCTCCACGCGGATATACACGGGCATGCAGCGGAACTTCAGCCCGATGTTGCGCGTGAGCGCGCCAGGCAGCAGCCCCGCCTCGCACAGAATCTGGAAGCCGTTGCACACGCCCAGCACCAGCCCGCCCCGCTCGGCATACGCCCGCAGCGAGTCCATCACCCGCGCGAAGCGGGCAATCGCCCCCGGTCGCAGGTAGTCGCCATACGAAAACCCACCGGGCACAACCACCAGCCCGTAGTCGCCTAAATCGCGCGCCTCATCGTGCCACAAGTAGTCCACTGCGTAGCCCAGCACATCGCGCAGCGCATAATAGGCGTCGCGGTCGCAGTTGGAACCGGGGAACACAATCACGCCCGCCCTCATGAGTCGCTGACCTCGTAGCGGTACTGCTCAATCACGGGGTTCGCCAGCAGTTTCTGGCACATCGCTTCAACTTGCGCATAGGGGTCGCCGTCGGGCTGCAGGTCAACCTCCAGATACTTGCCGACGCGCACGCCCTGCACGCTCTCGAACCCCAGCTGGCGCAGCGCGTTCTCCAGCACGCGCCCTTGCGCGTCCAACAGGCTGGGCTTAAGGGTGATGTATATCCTCGCTTTGGGCATACAAGAATTGTACCCGCTGGGCACACACAGGGCGGTTGCGGGGCAGACACACAGGTCTGCCCCTACGGGAACTGGGCGGGGCAGACACACAGGTCTGCCCCTACGGGAACTGGGCGGGGCAGACACACAGGTCTGCCCCTACGGGAACTGGGCGGGGCAGACACACAGGTCTGCCCCTACGGGAACTGGGCGGGGCAGACACACAGGTCTGCCCCTACGGGAACTGGGCGGGGCAGACACACAGGTCTGCCCCTACGGGAACTTTTCGGCGCGCGACAGGGTATAATACCCTTGACACGGGGGCGTCAGGGTTCGACGGGACACGCTTGACGCTCAGTGGCGAGCCGAGGCGCCGCTGGCCTCGTAAAAAAGCGGCACACAAGAAGTGCGAACACCAACTATGCTCTCGCTGCCTAATTGAGCAGCGCGCCGCTCGCCTCGCGGTCGGTCCGAGGCGAGATGCGCGTGGGCAGACCGACTGGCTCCTGAAGCCGCGCTCAGGGCGGACGGAGGACACTCAGCTGAGCTGGCGTCGGGGCGCCCTGCCTGTCGGGAAACCCGACGCGAGAGCCAAAGACAGGATACGCTCGTAGAAGCTGAGTGCGCAACGGTCTCGGAAGGGGGTTCAATTCCCCCCGCCTCCACCAGAATTCCCGCGCACCTGCCGATAATCCCCCTACCTGCGTGTTGGTTGGGGCGCATCTGCTGGTTGGGCTACTCGTGCTGGCGTTGGGCTGGCGATGGACGCGGGCGTCGGTTCCGCTGGGGCGCGCGATGCGTCGCCTACGCCGTCTGCTGTGGCTCTCCATCGGGGCGAAGGGCGTCGTGTGGGCGGCGGTCTATGCGGATGCGACGCCGCCCGCGCCGCTTGCCGCGCTGGGGCTGATGCTCAGCGGCACGCAGACGCTGCTGGAGTTCGCGGCGGTGTTCTGGCGGCTCTACCCGCGCGAGCGCGCCGAGCGGGGACTGACCGCCTCACGACGCGCCTACCTCGCTGTGCGCCTGCGCTCTGTGGGCGACGCGCTCGCCCCACTGCTTGTGGGCGGGCTGGCAGCGCTAACCGCGCACTACACGCTCAGCGGCGCGTACCGACAGGAGGGCGGCTGGGGCGCACTCGCCGCCAGCGCGATGGGGCTGACCACGCTGCTGCTGGGACTAAGCCTCACCCGACGCCCCACGCCGTTGCCCGTCCGCGCCGTGTCGGTCGCGCCCAGCCTGCTCGCCGAAGCGCAACGGCTCGGCAGCGAACTCGGCGTCCCCGTGCGCGAGGTGCTCATCCTCGATGGCGCACGCACGCGCACCGCCAACGCCTACGCGCTCAGCGGGGGCAGAATCGCGCTCACCGACGCCCTGCTCGCCGCGCTGACCGAACCCGAACTGCACGCAGTGCTGGCGCACGAAGTGGCGCACCTGGCGCAGCGACGACGGCTCGTGCGCCTGTGGGCGACACTGACCCTCGCAGGCGTCGCACTCACGCTTGCAGGCGCACCCCTTGGGGAACGGCTCCCGCGCTGGGGACTGCTTGCGCTGCTGATCGCCCTCTCGCTCGGCATGCTCGCCCCCATGCTCTGGCTGCGCCGACGCCATGAGCGTGAAGCCGACGCCTTCGCCGTCAGCCAGTATGGGGCGGAGCCGCTGATCAACGCGCTGCACAAACTCGCCGCGCTCCACCCACGCGACGCCCAACGCGCCAGCGACGCGCTCCACCCCAGCCTGCACGAACGGCTCCAACGCCTGCAACGCTTCCAACCGCGCCTGCCTGCCTGAAAATCCTTAGCCACGCTAAACTTCTGGCGAACCCCCCACCCAAAACCCCCACCCGCACCCAAACCTCAACCACAACTCCAACTTCACACCCCAAAACAACGAACTCAAACCACCTCAATCCCTTAGCCACGCTAAATATTGCGCGAACCTCCCAACCCCTTGAACTCAAATCAAATGTCTACCGACCTTCGCGCAATAGTTAGCCACGCTAAATAGTTGAACCTGACGCCGCCACACACCCCACACCACCCCCAAAACACCGCCCAATTTTGAACTCAAAAACGCCCCCAAGAATGCCCTACACCGCCCCCGCCGCCGACACGCACTTTTTGCGCGAACCTCCCCCAAATTCGCCCGTGAGTTCAAATCGCGCCGAGGTTCGCGCAAAGCGTTGAGTTCAAAATCGTGGGGAATTGTTAAGAAGCGCGTTGACCCCTTGACAAGGGGGGGTGATGAGGTAGACTATACCGTAGCATTCCCCCCCAAGGGTGGGTGCTTGTTGAAACCGGCGTTTTCCGCCTCTACGAGGTCAGTAACGGGCGGTAGCATTCACCCCCAAGGGTGGGTGCTTGTTGAAACGGGTGTTGGTCTTCGGGTGTATCGAAAGGTATCTCAGGAAGTAGCATTCCCCCCCAAGGGTGGGTGTGTGGCGGACGAATGGTCGTGGCGACGCACAGCAAGCAGGGCACGGCGTGCCGTGCCCCTACAACGCCACGCCATTCCCCCCAAGGGTGGGTGCTTGTTGAACCCCCTCTTGTAGGGCGAACCGCCGTTCGCCCCTACAAAGGTGCATTCACCACAAGCAGGGGCGTGTTGGAGCCGATTGTCCCTCCGCTTCGCGAGGGGAACCAAGCCGCGCGCCCGTAAGGTTTCACCCCCAGCCCCCTCCCATGCTGTGGGCGAGGGGTGTAGAATATGTAGGGGCACGGCATGCCGTGCCCCTACATATTCGTGCGAGAGGGGGGGTGAGGGCAAACCTCACACCCCCACCAGCTCCTCCTGCTGGAGGTAGCGCTCGCGTTGGTCTTGGGGCAGGGTGCGCCAAATCAGGAACTGCTTGCGCAGGATGTTCAGGAACCGCCGATTGACGCGCTTCCAGTTGGCGATGTCGCCGCTCAGGCGCGTCAGGGTCAGCCGAATGTCGTACACGCCCACATAGGCGGTCGGCACAATCTCGATGCACACATGCTGGCTCACGCCCAAGTCAAACGGCGCAATCCACGCATCGCACTCGATGCGGTAGCCTGTGCCATGCTCGGCGGCGAAGGTCTCGGTGCGCACATCCTGCGTGATGAACTCGCCGACGGAATGCTCTTCGTAGGCGTGGAACCACTCGGCGATAAAGCCCGACAGCCCGCGCGCCTGCACGCTGGTCACCGAGAACGGCAGCGGGATGCGCCAAGTGTCGCCTTCAGGTTCGGGCAGCCGCCAAGTGCGCTCTTCGGCGGGTGTGGCGACCTCCGACGCCTTGCGTGCTGGGTAAATCGTGGACAGCAGCACCACCGCCACGACCACCACCGTCGAGAAGACCGCCGACATCGACGAGAAGTTCAGATACAGCTGCGGGAACCAGCCCGTCAGCACGATGATTTTGGCGACCAGCTGCGCCACAAAATAGCCCGCGACCGACCCCAGCACGGCATAGACCAGCGACTCGGCGAAAAACAGCATCGCCACATGGTTGGGCGCCAGCCCAATCGCGCTGAAGATGCCGATCTCACGCACGCGCTCGTAGACCGACCCCAGCATGGTGTTCAGCACAATCAGCGCGGCGATGATAATGGGCAAAATCACATACTCCAGCCCCTGCCCGCTGGCGGCTTGGATGGTGCTGTAGCGCACGGTGCGGTCGCCCAGCCCTGCGTAGAGGTTCAGCCCCAAGCGCGGCATCAGTTCACTGCGTAGGATGCGCAGCGCCTCTTCCTGCGTGGCGAACTCCAGCGCCAGCGAGTAGATGTTGCCCCCCAAGTTGATGACCGTCTCGTAGGGCATAATCACGACGCTGTCGGGTTCGAGGTGGACATACTCGCGGAAGCCGCCTTGCCCGCCTTGTCGCCCCTGCGACTGCAGGCGTTGCATCAGGATGAAGTCCACAGGGGTCAGCGGCTCGGCGTCGAGGTCGGTTAGTTGCTTGAGGGCGGCGTTGTCCCAGACGCCGACGACGGTGTAGTCGACGCCTGCGAATTGGATGCGGGCGCGTCCGATCTCTTCGGGGCGGATGCCCAGCGCGTCGGCGGCGTTCTGGGGCAGGAGGATGGCGTTGCGCTCGCCTGGCAGCAGCCACCTGCCTGCGACCAGCGTCTCCTGCGGGCGGGTGACCTTCGCTTCGGCTGGGGTCATGCCGACAATCGCGCGTGCGCTGAAGCGTCGGTCGGCGCGTTGCAGCGTGATGAACGCCTGCTCGCCGATCTGCGTGCCGAAAAACCACGCGCGGGGGGCGACGGCGCGCTCCCTGCCGAACTCATCGTTCATCAGCCGATACGCCGACTCGCGCAGCGGCTGCCAGTCCACCGTGCGCATCATGATGCCGTTGTAGCGGGGCGCGCCGGGCGCGGGCGCCTCGTTGAAGCGCAGCACATTCACGATGGAGGTGAACGACAGCACGATGAAGGTCACCAGCACCAGCGACAGGCTGGTCAGGAAGGTGCGCAGGGGGCGTCGGCGCATGTTGGACACGCCGAGATTGAACGCCGCCGCCGCGACGCTCATCCGCCCGACATCCGCCGTGTGCGAGCCAATCACCTGCTTCTGGATGCGCTTGAGTTGCTCTTCGAACTTGCCCGCGATGAACACGCCGACAATCACCGACAGCGCGCCCATCGTGAAGGCGATGAACACAATCACGGGGTTGCCCGTGATGTCGAAGGCGGGGTGAATGTAGCGGAACAGCAGGAACACGGCGACGAAGATCAGCGAGGCGTAGGTCAGCTGGCTCTTGAGGTTGGGCGCGCCGAACAGCAGCCGCTCCATAAAGTAGGCGAACGGCATCAGCAGCGCGAGGTAGAAGATGACGCCGTTGACCACATCGTTGGCGGTGGCTTTCACATCGGGGTAGGCGCGGGCGGAGTAGCCCCACGACATGCGGGCGTACACATCGAGCGCGGCGTAGTCCTTCTCTTGCAGGGCTTTCTGCGCCTTCTCCAGCGACTCTTTCGCCAGCGCGTGCAGGTCGTTCACGCCGGGGTTCACGATGCGGTGCTTGGCGAGGGTGCGGATGCGGTAGTCGTTGAGGGTGAACATGTCTTCGGCGACGCGCAGGGCGGTGTAGGCGATTGCGCCGCCGCGTGCGATGAGGTCGCGCTCGGTCAGCGCCTTGGGGTCGAAGGTGGGCACGGTGAAGCCCTGCGCCTCGCGCGGGTCGCCCCCCACAAGGTAGCCCTTGCCTTCGGGGTTATCGGGTGTGCTGTTCAGTAGCAGCATGCGGTCGGCGCCAGGTCCTACGCCCATCTTGATTTTCAGCCGCGCCCCTGGCTGCGAGAAGATGACCGCCACATCTTCTACATAACTCGTCAGGGGCACATCCTTGGGCGTGGTGATCATCCCGTACATGCGGGGCGTGGCGTTCGTGTCGCCGTCGAACAGTTCGAGCGTGGTCAGCGGCGCAAGCGTCTGCGGGTCAATCAGGTCGTACAGCGCGGTCGCCACGCAGCGGAACACGATGATCGGCGTCTCCTTCTCGCCGACGGTCATCAGGATGTTGATGGGGTAGTTCTCCGCGCCTTGGATGCCCAAGTCGGGGGCGTACTCAATCGCGCCTGTGTCGGGGTTGAGTTTGTAGGCGTTGATTTCGAACTCGCGGCGGTAGTTGTAGGCGGTAATGGGCGGGATGCCGACGAAGTTGAAGCGCGCCTGCTCGCGCGGGTCAGGACGGCTGTCGTCCACAATTTGGAACATGTTGCCGCGCACGCCCATCAGGTTCTTCATCCAGTGGCGCACGACCACAATCGAGCCGTTCACGGGGGTGTTGGGGTAGAAGCTGCGGTTGGGGTCGAACAGGTAGACATTGCCGTACAGTCGCCCGAAGCCGCCTTGCAGACGGATGCGCAGCCACTCGGAGGGCTTTTCGATGGGGAAGCGCAGCGCGAAGTCGCCCCGCTGGTTCGGGTCGTTGAACACATGATCGAGCTGGCAGGCGATCACGCGCGTCTGGATGGCAAGGTTGGCGATGTTGCAGTTTTCGAAGGTATCGAACGGGGTGTCCACCAGCGGGCGCGAGTCTTCGATGGTCGCGAAGGTGATGCCCCACGCGCCTGCGAGGGTCGCTGCTTCGGCGTCGAAGGCGGGCTTGCCGGGGATATAGGTGCGCCAGTAGCGTCCCTGCACAGCGTTGATACCGTCGGCGAAGAGTTTGTCGGGCGTTGTGCCCAGCACGGGCGCGATGCGCTCAGCGTGTTCGCGCATCACGCGCCCGATGTCGGTGAAGTAGCGCTGGATGTCCTCGCGCATGTCATAGAACCAACTTTTGTAGAACACGCCGACGCCCGTCGAGCGGGTCGCCAAGTCCAGCCCCACGAACAGATAGATGTCCTGCTTGGCGGGAGGGCGTCCGCCAAGCGATTCGAACACATTCGGGCGGCTCCAGTCGGGCAGGCGCGCCTCGATGAACTGGCGCACGCCCTCCAGCGCTTGGAAGTGCCCGCTCAGCGCGACAAACATCACGCTGCGCTTGGGCGGGTACTGCCGAAACACCCGCGCCAACTCCAGCAGGCTGGCGATGCCTGCCGCGCTGTCCGCGCCTGGCGCCAGCGACGGCACGATGGAGATGGAGTCGTAGTACGCTGTGACGACAATCCACTGGTCTTTGAGGGCGGGGTCGCTGCCTGGGATGACGCCGACGATGTTGTAGCCTGTGCGCACCTGCCACGGCATGCGGCAGGTGAGTTTCGCTTGCAGGTCGGGCTGGGTCTCGGCAAGCGCGATGAGTTTAGCGGCGTGCTGGCGCGGCAGCCAGAAGCGCGGCACATCGAGCGGGATGCCGATGAACTTCGCCTCCGCCTCGCCGCGATTGGTCGTCTCAGGCTCGATAAACACAATCGCGCGTGCGCCCAGCCGCGCGGCGTTCAGCCAGTTGTTGCCCGTGTTGAAGTCCATCAGCACGATGCTGCCTTCTACGGGCTTGCCGCGAAACTGTTGGAGTTGCCCGTCGCGCACATAGATTAGGTTGCCCCGTATGCCATCGGAGGGCAGCTGCGAAGTGCGCACTTGGTTGGGCCAGAGGGGGTAGACGCGCAGTTTCTGCCCGTTCAGGTGCAGGTGTGCCTCTTCGTCGACGGGGACGGTGATGGGGAACGCTTCGCGGCGCACATTTTGCAGCCCAGCGGCGCGGAACTGCCGCTCGATGTAATCGGCGGCGCGGTCGGCGCCAGGGTAGCCCGCCACGCGCGAGCCTTGCGTCGCCATCCAGCGCACGGTCTCCGCCAGCCGCGCCTCCGAGACCGCGCCCGTCAACTGGCGGTAGCGCGCCTGCACTTTCTCGACATCCACCTTCTGCTGCCCGAACGCGAGGGCGCACACGCTCAGCAGCACACCGAACCAAACCCAGCCGCGCATCATCGTAGGGACAGATTCGACGCGGTGTGGGAGGTTCCTGCAGCAGGGGCAGCAGCGCTGTGCTGTTTCTGGGGATTGTGCGCGAACCTTAGCGGCAGTGGGTAGGGGTGGGCGCGCGAGTTGTCCGTGCGCCCACCCGTGTTTTCAGGGGCTGACGCGCTCTGCGGGCGTGGGTGTGGGAGTTTCGGGATGGATGGCGCGCTCGTTGGGCTGCCCGTAGAGTTCGGGGTGGAGGTACTTGCCGATGTGTTCGCGCGGTTTCTCGCGTTCGGCTTGGAAGCCGCGCCGCTGCACATAGGGGTCGTTGCGCACGGCTTCGATGCGCCACGAGACGCGCTTGCTTGGCGCGCCGCCCGCGATTTTGAAGCGATTGCCCTGAATCTCGACGGCGACATGCAGGTTGGGCATCGGCGCGCCGATGGGGGTCAGTGTGTAGCGCGGGTCGCGGTTGATGGCGTCGAAGTAGTCGGGGAGCGTCACCCATGCTTCGCCGCGGGTGTCTAAGGTGGCGACGCCGCTGTAGGCGTTCAGCGGCTCGGGCGCTTCGGTGCAGTAGTGCAGCAGGTAGTGTGTTTCGGGGCGCAGGGGGTGGTCGATGCGGAACGACTTCAGCCCGCTCGCGCCCATATCGCCCTGTGCATAGACGCCGAACCCGTCGGGGCTACTGGAGGCGCCGTAGACGCCGTAGTTGACGCCTGCAGTGGCGGCTGCCCAGCCACTGACTCCTATACCCGAAACGCTCTCTGTTCGCCCTTGCACACCGTAGTTAAGCCCCGACACTGCCAAGGCGTGTCCGTAGACTCCGCGCCCGTTGACGCTTGAAGATTGACCATAGACGCCCTGATTGATGCCCGTCTGTGCAGTGACGACGCCGAACACGCCTGACCCCTGTACGCTCCGTGCCTCGCCGTAGACGCCGTAGGCGAAGCCTGTGGAGCTAACGCTCAGCCCACCGACGCCCCGCCCAGAGCTGCTGTTGTTCTGACCGAACACGCCGTAGGTTAAGCCCGCCCCTGAGGGCGCGAAACCCAGCACCCCGAACCCAGAGGTACTCCAAACCTCGCCCCAGACGCCAACGGCGAACCCGCTCATCCTACTGTGGAGCGCGTAGATTGAGCGATCGCCTGTTGCATTTTGAACCACGAATCGATAGGCTGGACTTGCTGTTCCGATTCCAACATTCCCGCTATTGTAAAAGATGTTGCTGCCGCTCACGCTCCACTGGGCATGCCCCAGATGCGCGGCGCAGACTACCAGCGCGGCACTCATGCCGAGTTGTATCTGTCGTCTCATAGTTTCCTCCATACGCCTGTGGGAATTGTCGGCAGGCGGCGCATTTCTCGACAGAGGGGCGCGGTAGGAAGCGGCTTGGCGATGGCGAACCCATCGGTCGGTGATGGCGCACGATGCGGATGTGATTGTCGTCGGTGCGGGCGTGGCGGGGTTGGTCGCGGCGCGGCGGCTGCAAGCGCACGGGCTGACGACGCTGGTGCTGGAGGCGCGCGAGCGGGTCGGCGGACGCCTGCTTCGACACACGCTGCGCGACTCAGTCGTGATTGACTTAGGCGGGCAATGGCTGGGACCGACGCAGGAGCGCGCCTACGCGCTGGCGCGGGAACTTGGGCTTACACTGTTCCCCACCTACACCGAGGGCGAGAACCTCGCGCTACTCGGCGGGCGCGTGCAACGGTATTCGGGGGACGCACCCAAACTGGGCATGCTCGCGCTGTTCGATTTCGGCAGCGCGGTCGCCAAACTCGATCGGATGGCGAAGCAAGTGCCGTTAGACGCGCCGTGGGATGCGCCGTATGCCGAGTCATGGGACTCTGAGACGCTCGGCAGTTGGGCGCAACACCATATGCGCACGCATCTGGGGCGGTGGGGCATTCGGCTGTTTTCGGAGGCGGTGTTCGCCGCCGAGCCGAGCGAGTTCTCGCTGCTGCACGCGCTGTTTTACATCCATTCGGGTGGCGGATTCGAATCGCTGACTAACACGCGCGGCGGGGCGCAGCAGGATCGGTTTGCGGAGGGCGCACAGAGCCTGGCGTTGGGGTTAGCGGCGCAGTTGGGCGAGTGCGTGCAATTGAACCAGCCTGTGGCGCGCATCCAGCACGCGGCGCAGGGGGTGTGCGTGGCGACACGCTCAGGGGCGACCTACGCGGCGCGCGCAGTGATTGTCGCCATCCCGCCGACGCTGGCGGGGCGCATCGAGTACGACCCGCCCTTGCCTGCCGTGCGCGACCAACTCACCCAGCGGCTGCCCAACGGCGCGGTCATCAAGTGCTTCGCGGTGTACGACCGCCCCTTCTGGCGCGAGCAGGGGCTGAGCGGCTTCGCCGTTGCCGAGTGCGACCCTGTGCATCTGGTGTTCGACAACTCGCCGCCCGACGCCTCGTGCGGGATCCTGCTGGGGTTTATCGAGGGTGCGTCTGCGCGTCGGATGAGCGCGGCAGACCCCGAAACGCGCCGCGCCGCCGTGCTGGAGTGCTTCGCGCGGCTGTTCGGCGAGCAGGCGCGTCAGCCCGAAGCGTACCTTGACCACGACTGGAGCGCGGAGGTCTGGTCGCGCGGGTGCTACGGAGCGCACTTCCCACCTGGGGTGTGGACGCAGTTCGGAGGCGCGCTGCGGGAGCCTATCGGGCGCATCTTCTGGGCGGGTACGGAAACCGCCACGCGCTGGATGGGGTATATTGACGGCGCGATTGAATCGGGTGAACGCGCCGCACAGGAGGTGCTGGCAACGCTATGAGGCTGCTCTATCTGGACTGTATCGGTGGAATCGCGGGCGATATGACGCTTGCTGCGTTGATTGAGGCGGGCGCGCCCGAAGTGGAACTGCTGGACGCGCTGCGCACGCTGCCCATTAGCGGCTGGCAGTGGCGTAGCGAGCGCGTGGAGATTGAAGCCATCTTCGCGCGGCGCGTTTATATTACGCACGACGAAGACCAGCCCCACCGCCACCTGAGCGATGTGCTGGAGATTATCGAGCGCGGCGACTTCTCGACGCGGGTGAAACAGCAAGCAAGCGCAGTGTTCACGCGCCTTGCGGAGGCGGAGGCGGCGGTGCATGGCACGACGCCTGACCGCGTGCATTTCCACGAGGTGGGCGCGGTGGATGCGATACTGGATGTGGTCGGCGCGTGCTGGGGGCTGGAGCGGCTGGGCGTGGAGCGGGTGGTCTGTTCGCCGTTGCCGATGGGGCGCGGGTTCGTGCAGGCGGCGCACGGGTCGCTGCCGTTGCCTGCGCCTGCGGTGGTGGAACTGCTGCGCGGCGTACCCACCTACGGCGTCCCCATTCAGGGCGAGACCGTCACGCCCACAGGCGCGGCGTTGGCAGTCGCCTTGAGCCAGCGGTTCGGCGTGCAGCCGCCGATGCGCTGGGAGAGCGTCGGCTACGGCGCGGGGCATGCTGACCGACCGCTGCCGAACCTGCTGCGCGCCTTTGTGGGCGAGTCGGCGGACGCGATGCAAACGCCCGCAGGCGACTGGGAGAGCATCGTGCAAATCGAGACCCACTTGGACGACGCCACCCCGCAGCAGTTGGGCTTCGTGATGGAGCGCGCGCTGGGAATGGGCGCGCTCGATGTGTTTTTCACGCCCGTGCAGATGAAGAAGAACCGCCCCGGCGTGCTGATTACGCTGCTGGCGTCGCCAGAGCAGGCGGACGCGCTGATGCGCCTGCTGCTGGAAGAGACGCCGACGCTGGGCGTGCGCTACAGTCTGATGAACCGCCGCTGCCTACAGCGCGAGGTACTGACCGTGCAGACCGAGTACGGCGCGGTGCGGGTCAAATACGCGCGGGATGGCGCGCGCGTGCTGCACCTTGCGCCCGAATATGAGGATTGCGCCCAGTTAGCGCAACAAGCGAACGCGCCGCTGCACGCGATTATGCAAGCGGCGCTTCAGAAGGCTCGCGAATCGGGCGATTAGAGCCGCTGGAGCAGTTGCAGCACCGTCTGCGGCATCGAGTTCGCCTGCGCCAGCACCGACATGCCCGACTGCATCAGAATCTGTTGTTTGGTGAAGTTGGAGATTTCCAGCGCGAAGTCGGCGTCGCGAATGGTCGACTCGCTTGCCGTCACATTCTCTTTGGCGACATTGAGCGAGCGGATGTTGCTTTCCAGCACATAGCGTTGGAACGCGCCCATATCGCCGCGCATTTTGGAGATTTCGGCGATGGCGGCGTCGATGATGCGCAGCGCGTCGTCGGTGGAGTTGGGCTGGGTGATGTCGATGGTCGCGAGGCTCTCGCCTGGCACGGCGGTCGTACCCAGTTTAGCGGCGTTCACATCCATCAGCGAGAAGCGCACGAACTGCCCCGCGTTCGCGCCCACTTGGAACTGGAGCAGTCCTGCCGTGACGACCGCCACCTGCGCGGCTGGGAGTGTCGTGTTGTTGCCTGCTTCAGTCAGCATAATCACATTGCCGTAGCTATCGCGCAGGCGCAGCCCCGAATCGCCCGTCGCTTGCCCCCCAGTAAAGGTGACGGTCTGGATGCCGTTGACCGTGTTGGCAACAACGGTCGCGATTGCGTCGACTCCGACTGCGTTCTGCGAACCAGGCGCGTTCAGAATGACGCCTGCGGTGTCCTGGAGGTCGACTTCGAACTGGGCGCCGTACTCTTTGTGGCGCAGTTCAATCCGAAGCGTGCTGAGGTTAAAGTTCGCCATGACCCCTGTGATGTGGCTCACAGCGTTGATTTTGTTGATGAAACTTCCGACGGTCTCGTTCTGGTCGGCGGTAATTGTGTAGCCGTTGATGACCACATTGCCTGCGGGCGTGCCCATGAGGCTGGCGAGGGTTGTGCCAGCGGCGAAGGTGCGCGTGCCGATGATGGTGGCGCGTGTGGCGGCGGTCGTCACTTGCAGGGTGACCGCGCCGCTGTCGGTGGCGAAGTTGTTGAAGGTGCCGCCGATGAAGATGCCCGCGATGCGCGTGGGGTTGGTGACGGCTGCGCTGATGCCCGAAGTGCCGTCGAGCAGCCGTTTGGTGCCAAAGGAGGTCTGCTCGGCGATGCGGTTGATGCTGTCGATGAGGGCGCGGATTTGAGTCTGGTCTGCCTGCAGCGCGTTGTAGTCGTTGACGCCCGTGTTGGCGGCGTGCAGCGTGAGTTGGCGCATCGTGCGCAGGGCGTTATGCACCTCGTCCAGCGCGGCTTCGGCGGTCTTAATCATATTGACCGCGTCTTGGGCGTTGTTGACCGCTTGCTGCAGCCCTGTGATTTGCGAGCGCAGGTTCTCGGAGATGATTAGTCCTGCAGGGTCGTCGGCGGCGCGGTTGACGCGCAGACCCGACGCCAGACGCTCAATCGTGCGCCCCATCATATCCGAAGTCAGGCTCACATTCCGCAGCGCATTCTGCGACTGTATGTTCGTGTTAATCCGCAGACTCATTCCGTTGACCCCCTTGCGGGTTGCTCATCCGCAAAATTGCTGTGGGCTATTATCGGCAGGGCGTCGTGGGTTCTTTAGGGGGTATACTAAGGTAGGAGGTCTATGCGATGGCAGCCGATATTGAGGTGCGCCGTATGGTACTGCGCGAGATTAGCAAGCGTCATCTGGATACCTCGCGGTTGGATGTGCAGGTGTTTCACGGCGTGGTGTACCTACGGGGCACGGTGAGTGGCATGCGCGGGCATGACATCGATATCAAAGCCGAGATGGAGATTATCCGCCGCATTTTGCGCCAGCGTCCGGGCGTGCGTGATGTGGTGGTGGATCTGATCTTCCGCTGAGAATGTGGCGTCAGGTTCGCGCGTGGCTCTATCCGCCGCGCTGTGTGGCGTGCGGGCGGTTCGATGCGCAGGTGGTGTGCGCTCGAGGCACCGCGCGGTTTGAGCCGATACGCCCGCCCGCGTGTGTGCGTTGCGGCGCGCCGCGTCGAACACTGGGCGACTGTCGGCGGTGCTTGGGGCGTGTGTTCGCGTTCGATGTCGCCGTGTGCGGGGCGGTGTACGATTCCGCCGTGCGCCGTGCGATTGTGCATCTGAAGTTTCGGCGGTGGCAGCGCGCAGCGCAGCCGTTGGCGGAACTGCTTTGGGAGGCGTTATGCCTGCCTGAACGCGCGGCGTGGCGTGGGGTGGACGCGATTGTGCCTGTGCCGATTCACCCTGCGCGGCGGGCAGTGCGCGGGTTCAATCAGGCGGAGCGAATCGCAGCGCGCCTTAGCCAGCTCTCAGGCGTCCCCGTGCAGGCGGGCTGGCTCCGTCGGCGGTTCTATCGCCGTCCGCAGGTGGGGTTGGGTCAAGCCGAGCGACTGAAGAATGTGCGTGATGCGTTCGAGGTCGCATGCCCCGATTCTGTGCGCGGGCGCGCCGTGTGGCTGCTGGACGATGTGTTCACGACGGGCAGCACGCTTGACGCCTGCGCCCGTGCGCTCAAGGATGCAGGCGCGTCGCTGGTGGTCGCGCTCGCCGTCGCCCGCGACCTGCGCGAGGACGACGCCGGACTGTAGGTAAATCTCGTCGGACGCCTCAACAGTGCGCTCCCCGAGCCGAAGCTGCACCGCGACAGTGTGGAACCCCTCGTGGTGGGGCAACTCACAGGTGAGCCATTCCGTGGGCGCTTGCCACGCGCTCCAGTCGCCGTCGTTGATGCGGTAGCGCATTGCGTGCGCCTCGCGCGCCCCATGCACATAGACCGACACATCAGGCGAGTCGGCAGCGAAGGCGTCCAAGTTGATGATGACGGGGTACGTCGTGCGTCGTGCGCCCAGCAGCTGCGCCCACACGGTTCGGTAGCGGGTCGCGCCTGCGGCGAAGCCGACGCCCAGTTCGCGGTAGTCGGGGGTGAGCATGTTCGCGCGGTGGTCGGGGCTGTTCAGCCAGGCGTGCAGGGCGCGCTCCCAAGTGGGTTGCCCTGCCGCGAGGTTCTCGCCGAGGCGGTGGTAGAAGTAGCCTGCTGCGCTGGCGCGGTAGTCGGCGCGGCGTCCGTGCGCGTCGGCGTGCGCGATTATGCCCGTTTGCGCCAGCGTCTCGGCATATGCCTGCGCCGCATCGCACAGCTGCGCGTTCAGCTTGAGCGGGGGAAGGTTGTGTTGCAGCCGTAGCTGGTTGACCTGCACGGTATAGTCGTGCGCTGTGGCAAGCCATTCGCGCGTCTCGGCGTGCGCCGCGCCCCACACTGCAAGCAAGCCTATCGTCCCTAACAGGCGTTTTGCCTCCATGTCGTCCACCGACGGGGATTATCGGCGGGCAGCGGCGCGTCTTTAGCCCGCAAAGATGAGGGTCGGCAGTCGGCGTCCTCACAGGCGTTCCAGCCCGCACCACTCATGCAGCACGGCGTCTGCGCCGCGTGTTTGTATCATTTGGCGCAGTTGCACCGATTCGGGGTCGTTGGGGTCGTAGTACGCCAGCGCCGCCAGAATCGCCTTGCGGAAGGGGGTAGGGTCTTCGCCTTGCTCCACCAATAGCCGATACGCGCCCACGAGTCGGTCGTCGGGGCGCAGTTTGCGCAACGGCTCGCGGGCGACGCGGGCTATGGGGTCGTCCAAGTGCGGGTCTTGAATCCGCGCGAGGATGTCCTGAACGGTCTCGTAATGCTCTTCCTGGTCAAACGGGTGCATCTTGAGAAACGCCTGCGTGAGCGATTTCGCGCCCTGCACAAATAAAGCGTAGATTTCAGGGTCTTGGAGGGCTTGCTGAATCGTGCGGTAGCCGTGCTGCGCGCCGAGATAGGCAATTAGCGCGTGCAAGCCGTTGTGCAGGTAGAGCTTGCGCTGCATGTAGATTTCGAAAGGGCGCACGGGTTGGAGCCCCACCATTGGCGGCGGCTCGCCGATGAGCGCGTCGGCGTCTACGGGGAGTTTGCTGTAGCGGTCGACGCGCACGCCAGGCGGCTCGCCAGGCAGTTCCGCGACGGCTTGACGCCCGATGATGCATCGCGCCAAGCCAAGCGACTCCAACAGGGGGTGTTCGTCGGGTGTGAGGGTCTGTAGCAGTGCGTCGCGCAGGCGTGTGTGCGCGTCGAGCGCGTTTTCGCCCAGCAGCAAGTTGAGCGGCTTGGGGTTTTCGGCGGCGCGGCGGCGCAGTCCTGCGGCAATCAGCGGGGCTAACTGCGGCAGTGCGTTGACGCCGACGGCGGTCGAGGCGATCTCGGCGCGTGCGAACGCTGCGGCGACCGCTTCGGCGTCTTGGGCGTCTATGGCGGCGACGGGGGCAATTGGCTCGCGTTCACCGTCTGTCCACTCAATCCAGCAGGCGCGATGGCGGTTGAGGCTTGCCACGAGGTCTGGGCGCGCCTCCACGAAGACCGTCTCGAAGCCAGAGCGGGCATAGAGTTGGGCGAGGAACCCGCGCCCAATCTTGCCCGCTCCGAACTGCAGCGCCTGCAACGCAACACCCCGTGGGTTGTTAATTGTCGCCGACCGCGCCGAAGTTGAACAGCACGATCAGCAGGTCGGCGTCGTCCACAACACCGTCGCCGTTCAAGTCGGTCGCGGCGTCGTTCGAGCCGAAGTTGAACAGCACGATCAGCAAGTCGGCGTCGTCAATGACATTATCCGCGTTCAGGTCGCCGTTGACCAGATTGAATACCAGTCCTGACACATCGCTGTTGAGCGAGACGCCGCGGAGGATGCGCGTGAGGCTGGTCGGCGCACGCACGGCGATGTCCACCGTGCCGCTCATAATCGAGGTGTAGGTCGTGAAGTTGCCCGTGGCGTTGGTGAGGAAGCTACGAGCATACTGAAGGTTCTGCGTGCCTGCTTGGTAGATTTTCATGTCGAAGGGCACGAGGCTTAGGTTGGCTCGGTCGAAGTTAACACGCCCCGAGATGAAGCGGCGCACGGGCGCGTAGTCGGTAATCAGCACATCGTACCAGCCGCCTGCACGTCCCCCTGAATAGCCGAACCCTTCCACGCGGATGTAGTAAATGCCCGCAGGCAGGTTGCCCAGCGTCACGCGCGAGGTGTAGGGATTGAATGGGTCGTGCGGGTCGTCGTCGTTTTCCACCAGCGGGTTGAACGCCGAGTCGTAAATCGTGACAATTGTGTCCGTCGCGCCGATAGTGCGCACGGTCAAGCCGCCCGCGCCGATTTCGATGCGGTAGAAGTCGAAGTCGGTATGGCGGTAGCGCAGGAAGCCGTTGGGAATGAGCGTGAAGTCGTCCGCCAAGTTGCCGATGTTGGTCGCTGTGCCGAAGGTCTCGTTCGTGCCGCCGACTTCGTAAGGGTCAAAATCGTGCGCGGTGCTGCCGTCAAAGACGCGCAGCGTGTAGCGGAACCGCGCCAGTGTGCCAGCGTTGGTGATGGAGCGCACGCGCACGAAGTAGACGCCCGCGTTCAGCGAGATGGTGATGCCCGAATCGGCGTTCGTGAAGGAGGTGTCGCGATTGCCGCGATTGTTGTTGCCGATTTCGTCGTCGTCGTTCTCGGCGACGAGCGTCCCGCTGGCGTTGTAGAGCGTCAGCACCGAGTCGAGCGTGCAGTCCACGCGGAACGAGTAGGTTCCCTTCTGCGCCAGCTCGACGCGGAAGTAGTCGTTGTCGCCGTCGGGGTTAATCAGCCCGCGCACGACCTTCATGCGCCGTGTATTTGTTGAATCTACCCCGACCACCCCCAGATTGTTCGCAAGGGTTATCGTGTCGTTGCCTTCCGTCTCGTTGGAGTAATCGATGACCAGCGGCTGCGCGAGGCTCAGCGCAAGCGTCGCGGTCAAACACCCGAACAGGCTTGCTATCTTCCTCATCATCATAAGGCTCCTTTCCCGCGCCTCTATTATAGCACACTTTCGCCTTAAAGGTGTCCCCGCTCGCGCAAACTGGTATAGTTGCCGTCGCCGAGGATGAGGTGATCGAGCAGCGGCACGCCGAGCAATTCGCCCGCGTCTTTGAGCCGTTGGGTGATGGCGATGTCTTCGGGGCTGGGGGTCGGGTCGCCGCTGGGATGGTTGTGGACGGCGATCCAGCTGGCGGCGCCCTCGCGCACCACAATTCGATACACCTCGCGCGGATGCACCAGGCTGCTGTCCAGCGTGCCGATGGAGATGGTCTCGGTGCGCAGCACACGGTTTTTGGTGTCCAGCAGCACGGCGAGGAAATGCTCGCGCTTCTCGGCGATAAACTGCATGTGCATCAGTTGGTAGACATCTTCGGGAGAGCGGATTTGGGGGCGTTCGTGGAATTGGCTGAGGGCAACGCGCCTGCCGAGTTCCATCGCGGCGGCGATTTGGGTGGCTTTCGCCAGTCCCATGCCCTTGATGTGCGCCATCTCTTGCACGCTGGCGTGCATCACGCCGCGCACGCCGCCGAACCGTTCCAGCAGGTGCTCTGCCAGTTGCAGTGCGGACATTTGGGTCGTGCCTGTGCGCAGCAGGATTGCCAGCAGTTCGTACTCGCGTAGGCTGGCGGCGCCCCAGTGCGCGAGTTTCTCGCGCGGTCGCTCTTCGGGGGGCAGCTCGCGAATCGTGGTGTAGCGTTCCATCACAGCCACCGTTTGAGGCGCGTGTGCGCGAAATCGAGCAGCGAGTGCGCCGCGCCGCCCGCCACCAGCCCAATCACGAGGGCGATCACCTCGCGCTGATAAGTGGACGCCCAGTCGGTGGCGTGCAGCAGCCAGCTCTGGGGGTCAACTTGCATCGCCAGCCCGATGCGCGCGGCGAGCCAGTTGAACGCCAGCGCCGCCAGCGTCAGCACGCCCAACAGGTACGCCACGCGCAGGATTGGTCCCACGCCCAGCCCGTGCGAGACCCAGCTGCGGTGGGGTACGAGCTTTTGGTAGGGATACCAAATCACGCGCAGGGGTCCCCAGCGACGGTACGCGCTGGAGTTGACATCCAGGTCGCTGGAGAGCCAAATACCCGAGAAGGCGTAGCTGGCGATGGCGAGCCATGCCAGCGGGCGCGTTTCGGGCGGCAGGTACAGCCCCGTGAGCGGCAGCGCGCCCAGCGCAGTGCCCAGCGTGACCCAGTCATGCACTTTGCCCGACGGCATTTTAGGCGCGTGCTGCCTCCTGCATCTTCTGGATGGCGCGCGATTCGAGTTGTCGCACGCGCTCCTTGCTCAGTCCCAGCCGCTTGCCGACCTCTTCGAGGGTCATTGGCGGCTCGTCGCTCAGTCCGTAGCGCAGGCGGATGACCGCCTTCTCGCGCTCGTTGAGGTTGGTCATCAGGCTCTCCCAGTCGATGGCGCGCTCCCATTCGGCTTGGGTCTCGTCGGCGATGATGTCGCCCAGCACGGAGCCGTCGCTGTCGCTGATGGGCATCTCGAGCGAGATGGGCTTGGCGACGGCGTGCATCAGCTCGCGCACCTGTTCGGGGTGCAGTTTCGTGCGTTGGGCGACCTCGTGGACGGTCGGCTCGCGTCCCAGCTCCTGTTGCAGCAGCGCGGACGCTTGGCGCACCTGTTGCAGGATTTTCGTCATGTGTTGGGGGACGCGAATCAGCGACGCCTGTTCCTGCAGCGCGCGGGAGATGGCTTGGCGGATCCACCAAGTGGCGTAGGTGCTGAATCGGCTGCCGCGATTGGGGTCGAACTGCGCCGCGGCGCGCAGCAGTCCGAGATTGCCCTCTTGAATGAGGTCAATCATCGCCAGTCCGCGTCCTGTGTAGTGTTTAGCGACGGAGATGACCAGCCGCAGGTTCGCCTGCACGAGTTGTTCGCGGGCATACTCGTCGCCTTGCGCCGCGCGGATTGCCAAATCGCGTTCTTGTTCAGCGGAGAGTAGCGGCGCGCGCGCTGCCTGATGCATCCACCACTGCACCGCGTCGTCGATTTCGTCGCGTTCGACCGCCTCGATGAACCGATCGGCGCGTTCGGTCGCTTGGCGCAGCTCGCGCTCGGTTGCGTCCGCCTCGTCCAGTACCCGCACCCCATGCGACTCAAGATGCGCCAACGCCATCTCGATGGCGTCGGGATCCAGCTCGATGTCGGGTATCGCCTCGAGCAGTTGATCGATGCTCACATAGCCCCGTTGTCGCCCACTCTCAATCAGGATTCGCAACTCGTCCGATTCCAACCAGTGCTCCATCGCGCAACCTCCGTTCACTCGATAGATTCGACGCGCATGCGCCAGTATTCCTGCAGCTTTTGGTCGTTTTGGGGGGCGATTGCTGGGGCGGTGGGTTGGACGAGTTCGGCGACGAGGGGCGCCCGCTTGCGGCGTAGGGCGTACTCTTTGAGGCGTTGGATACATCCTGCCGCCCACGCTTCGGTCATCGGGGGCGATTCTTGCATCATGAGCGCGGCGAGCAGGTCGCGTAGCGGCTCATCGGGAATCTGCGCCAGCAGTTCGGCGGGGTTGGTGTAGTGGTAGGGCGGCATCGGTAAGCGCAGTAAGGCGTTCGCTAATTGGGCATGCAGCGGCACTTGCCACTCGATTTCGGGCAGGTGTTGCAAGGCGACGGCGGCGGCTTCGGGGTAGAGCGTGGCGCGCAGGGTTTCGCTTTCCGCTTGGAAGATGGCTTTCGGGAGAGCGGGGCGGGCGACTTGAGGCGCAGGTTCGGGCGCGGGCGACGGCTGTGCGGTCTGGGCGCGTCGGCGCGTGCGCAGGCGTCGCTGGAGTTCGCGCTGCAGCGTCTGGAGCGCAGCGTGCGGGCTGGTGAGGTACGCGGGGGTCAACGGCGCAAGCCGTTCCAGACACGCCAGCCGATCCAGTTCACTCGGCAGGGTTTGCGCCCACTCCAGCCCGCGCTCGACGATTTGTGCTTTGAGCGCAGGCTCCACCTCCAGCGGGTTGCGCGTACCTGCCACCTCGCGCATCACCTGCTCGATGCCGAAGAGTGCCAGCGGGGTCGCTGCGTCCAAGGCGCGTTGGAGCGCAGCCTCGCCCTGTGTGCGCAGCAGGCTGTCGGGGTCGTCGCCTTCGGGCAGGCGCACAACCAGAGTCGGAACGCCCGCCTGCGCCAGCGCTTCGCCCGCCCGAAGCGCGGCGCGCACGCCCGCCGCGTCCGAGTCGAACATCAGGTACACGCGCTCCGCCAGACGCTTCAGGCGCGCGGCATGCTCGTCGGTGAACGCCGTGCCGAGCGTCGCCACGCTGTGCGTAAACCCGTACTGGTGCAGCATGATGAGGTCTAAGTAGCCTTCCACAATCAGCGCGGCTTTCTGGCGCAGGATTGCGCCCCGCGCCAGGTGCCAGCCGTAGAGCGTATTGCGTTTCTCAAAGAGCGGTGTTTCGGGGCTATTCAGGTACTTGGGTTCCTCGTCGCCCATCGTGCGTGCGCCAAACGCGACCACGCGCCCCGAAGCGTCGTGGATGGGGAAGGTGATGCGGTTGCGGAAGCGGTCGTAGTAGCCGCTGCCGTCGTCGCGCGCCTTGAGCAGCCCTGCCTGTTCCGCGTCTTCGAGGCTGAAGTTATGTCGCTGCAGGAAGCGCAGCAGGTGATCCCAGCCGTCAGGCGCATAGCCCAGCTCGAACGCCCCGATGGTTTCGGGGGTCAGTCCGCGCTGCGCGAGGTACTGTTGGGCATGCGGCGCGCGGCGCAGGCACTGGCGGTAAAAAAAGTTCGCCGCGTAGACGAGCCTGCGCAGGCGGTCGCGCTCGTCGGGCGACTCTTGGGACATCGACTCCTCGCGCAGTTCAATCCCCGCGCGTTCCGCCAAGCGGCGCATCGCCTCGCGGAACGACAGCCCTTCGATGCGCATCAGGAAGGTGAACACATCGCCCGACGCGCCGCACCCGAAGCAGTGGAATCGGTTCAGCGCAGGGCTAACATGGAACGAGGGCGTTTTTTCGGTGTGGAACGGGCAGAGCCCCTTGAAGTTCCTGCCCGCCCGTTCCAACCGAACATAGTCGGAGACCAGTTCAACGAGATCGATGCGGTCTCGGATCGCCTCGCGCAGGTCGCGCAAGTAGGTTCGCCTCCTTAGAACGAGGGCACATTCGCGCCGCCGACCGCGCCGCCACCGCCGCCACCGCGTCCGGGCGGTCCGCCCAGTCCAGGTCCGCCAGAGGCTTGTGGTCCGCCGGGCTGCGGTCCGCTGCCGCCGCCCAACTGGCTAAAGCCTGCGCCCAGCGTCGGTATACCTGCCGCGACGAAGATGCCCGTGACGCGGTTCGTCTTGGCGTCGAACTGGAACGCGACGCCCAGCTTGTTGTAGCGAATCACATAGATGTCGCCGCCGAAGGCATGTTCGTCGGGATGTCCGTAGCTGGAGACCACCTTGCTGTAGGGGTCGTTGAACCCGACGCCGCGGCTGGTGCGCACGCGCGGGTCAGGGCGTCGCCCATACGCGCTGATTTGCACGACGCGCCCATCCTTGTTGAACTGGAACAGGTAGGTCGAGCCGCCCTTCGCGCGGTACAGGTAGATGATTTCGTTCTCGATGCGGGTCTGTCCTGTGTTGCCGCCGAAGTCGCCGCTGCGCGGGGGCTGCCCAAAGCCGGGCGGTCCACCCTGAGGTCCGCCCATGCCGCCCTGTTCGCCGCCTGTGCCGAAGCCGGGTTGGCCGCCGCCTTGCTGCTGCCCGCCGCCTTGAATCTCCGTGAAGGAGACCTGCGTGTTGGTGATCATCGTCGGGTTGCCGAAGGCGCGCAGCACCTGCTGCACAGTCGCGAACACGCGCACGCCGAGCAGCGCCACCTCTGGACGCGGGCGCGCCTGCGCCGTCAGCACAGTCGCCAACGCCGCTACGCCCACCGTCGCCAAACCGATACGCCAGATTGTCTTCATCGTCGCCTCCTCAATTCGGTATACTTCTCTTCGACGCGCGCCGCGCGACTCCTGCACCGCGGCGGCGTCTCTCCCCTATATTATAGACGATGGCGGACAAAAAAAGTGCTTGGGCGAAGGGACTGCGGGTGCTGGCGCTGCTTATTGCGCTGGCGCTGGTCGTCTACTGGTTTTGGTATGCGCCGTTGCAAGAGCCGTTGCCCAGCCTGCAGATCGAGTTCACACCATGAAAATCGCACTGATGGGTTTCCCGCTGAGTGGGCGCACCACACTGTTTGACGCGCTGTCGGGCGGGCATGCGCGCGACGGGGTCGCCAGCATCCCGATTCCCGACCCGCGCTTCGAGCAGTTGGCGCGTCAGGCGGGCGCGAAGAAGATGACCCCCGCCGCGTTCGAATGGCGCGACGACCTGCCCGATTTTAACCCCGACAAGCCCGAAACGGCGCGCCAGCCGCTGAGCCTTGCCCGCCAGAGCGACGCGCTGGTGTGCGTGCTGCGCGCCTTCGACAGCCCCTACGCGCCCTACCACGCGCCGATTGACCCCGCGCGCGATCTGCGCTTCTGGCTCGATGAGTTTGTGCTGTCCGACCTGCAGGTCATCGAGAACCGCTTGGAGCGGCTGACCAAGCTTTTCCAGTCGCACAAGGAGTCCGCCGCCGATCGCGCCGAACACGCGCTGCTCAGCCAGATGCACGCCGCGCTGAGCGCGGGCGAGTCGCTTGCCGCGTTCGAGATTCCCAGCGACTTGGAGTCGCGCCTACGCGGGTTCGGCTTCCTGACGCGCAAGCCGATGGTGGTCGTCGCCAACATCGGCGAGAGCCTGCTGGGGAGCGAGTCGCGTTCCGAGATGCTGGCGTCGCTGCAGGCGGTCTGCGACGCGCACGGTCTGCCGATGATGTCCCTCTGCGCGACTTTTGAGCGCGACCTGCGCCAGCTGCCCGAATCGGAGCAGGCGGAGTTTTTGCAGATGATGGGCGTCGCCGAGCCTGCGCTACCCCGACTGGTACGGCTGGTCTACGAGCAGTTGCACCTGCAGGCGTTCTACACGATTGGCGACGATTCGCGGGCGTGGCTGCTGCGCAAGGGCGGCACGGCGTTGGACGCCGCCGCGACAATCCACTCCGACTTGGCGCGCGGGTTCATCCGCGCGGAGGTGTGCCACGCCGACGAGGTGTTGGCGGCGGGCGGCTGGAAAGCGGCGCACAAAGCGGGCAAGGTGCAGCTGGTGGGCAAGGAGTATGTGATGCGCGACGGAGAAGTGATTTATGTGCGCTTCAATGTATAGCTACTCGCGTCGGGCAGACGAATCGCCGTCCGTGCAGTTGTCGAGCCTGCCGTTGTCCAGCCCTGCCAGATGGCGCGCGCGCTGCAACTCGGCGCGGTCGTAGCCGTCCAGGTCGCCCGCTTGCAGGTAGGCGTGCTGCGCCTCGCGCGAACGCGCCAGCAGCGTGTAGACATCGCCCAGCAGCGTCAGGTACAGCGCGCGCTGGGGCTTGATTGCCAGCGCCCGCTGGAAGCACTCGATGGCGCGGGGCAAATTCTCGTTCTCGATACACAGCAGCCCGAAGCGGAAGTGGTAGTAGTCGTCTTCGGGGTTGAGCAGCGTGGCGATTTCCATCTCCTGGAGCGCTTCGTCGATCTCGCCGATGTGTTCCAGCAGGTCGGCGAGCCAGAATCGGTAGAAGCCGTTGCTGGGTTCGTGGTTCACGGCGGCGCGCCCCGCCTCGACGGCTTTGGTGTATTGCTGGCTGAGCGCGAGCACCTCGGCATATTTGAACTGCACGAAGGCGTTGTCCGCGCCGTACTCGATGGCGCGTCGGAAGTGGGCAATCGCGGCGTCGTAGCGTCCGTAGCGGCGGTAAATCTCGCCCAGCGCGAAGTAGGGTTCGGGGTCGCGTGGGTTCATCTTGCGGGCGCGTTGGTAGTACGCCAGTGCGCGGGCAGGCTGGTCGGCAAAGGCGTAGGCGTCGCCCAGCTGCATGTAGCGTTCGCTGCTGTCGCCGTCCATCTGGATGGCGAGCTTGTAGTAGCGGAACGCCTCGTCGTACTCGCCTTGACGCAGCGCGGCGTCCCCGCGCCGACGCGCCTCCTCCGCCGTCTTCGGCTGATACTCTGCCTCCGCGCGCGACTCCTGCGGCGGCGTGTCCCGAATGAACGAGAACGAATCGCCCATCGCCATTACGGGTATTATACCACAGGGGGTTGACCCACGCCCTACTCCAAAGTCAAAGGGTCAGGAGGCGAGTATGGCGCGAACCATCGAGCGAATCGTGTGGCACACCGCCGCGCACGGGCGCGACGGGCAAGCCTTCGACACCACCGCCGCGCAGATTGACCAGTGGCACCGCGAGCGCGGCTGGAACGAAATCGGCTACAATGTCGTGATACGCTTCAGTGGCGCGATTGAGAAGGGGCGCGACCCGCGCAAAATCCCCGCAGGCGTCGCTGGGCTGAACCAGACCACCTACCACATCTGCTTCTCAGGGCACGGCGACATCGCCCCGCTGACCCCCCAGCAACTGGAAAGCGGCGTCCAGCACACCATCGAGAAGCTGCGCAAGTACGGCTTGGTGGAGCGGTTTTTGAGCGAACCCGACGGGCTAATCGTGATGGGGCATCGCGAGGTGAACGAACTTGTGCGGCGCGGGCTTGCGCCCACACCCACCACCAAGACCTGCCCCGGTCGGCTGGTGGATATGGACGCCATGCGGTTGCTGATTCGTCAGCGACTGACCCAGCCGCCCGCGCCCGAATACGCCTACGACGCCCAAGCTGCAGGCGAGCTGTATCGCGGGCTGCAGCAGGTCTACGCCGCCGCCCAAAAACTCCACCTGCCCGACGAGGCGATGCGGTTCCTGAACCAGTTCCGCAAGCAGCCCGAAGTGGACGAGGCAATACAGCGGTGGAAAACTGAGCTGCGCTGAACGATACGGAACCCCACAGTCAGGGAGGCAGCCTGCCTCCCACCTCCTGATTGCCAATCAGAATTCCTCCTTTTGCTGACGCCAGTGCCTGATTTGGTCATAGCCTATTGACACTGCTGTCTGATTCATGATATAATTGGAGTATGTGCACAGTAGCACTGACGCTGTATGTCGGGACGCTGCAGGTGGAGGCGACGCCAAAGGATGTGCTGAACCAATCGGAGCCGCTGGCGCCGACCTTTGTGAACGCGGCGTCGGTTCGCGCCTTCTACTGGACGGGCGTGAAGGGGAGCGACGCGCCGATTGCTTATACCAATCGCCGAGCCAGAGTTCACAAAAGCAGCAGTTGATGACCCCCTCCTTAAGGTTCCCCCTGCACGCAGGGGGAACCGAGTAGGCGCGCCTCTCGCGGTTCCCCTCGCGAAGCGGGGGGAACCTAAAGGAGGGGGGCAATTAATGAACTTTGGACGCGCGATTGGTATTATACCATACGCGCAGGCGACGCGAACGGCTGGCAGTGGAGCCAGTCGGGGCAAATTGTCGGCAACGCGCGCGGCTGGTTCCGCGTGGTCGTCAAGCCGCCTGCCCCCTACGACTGGTATCGCGTTGAAGTTGCGGGCGCGCCCCAAGCCCTACGCAGCAAGATCACTGGCGTCGAGGAGGTCGCAGAATGAGCGCAGAACGCATCACACGACGCGAGATGCTGAAACGGCTAATCGTTGCCCCTGTTGGCGCGGCGGCGTTGGCGACGCTGCCAGTGCGCGAAGCGTCAGCAGCCGCGCTGCAACCCTACTACCACCCGTACTTCGTCGCCGTGCTGTGGGAAGGACGCACGCGCTGCAACAGCCTGTGGCGGAGCCTGAAAGGCGATGTCGTCGCTATCCTGCCGACCGTGCAAGGCGCAACGCCCTACGATCGCCTCTACTGGACAGGCTATGCGCTGGGCAGCGCGCCTGTGGATGTGAACATGCGCGTGCTGGCGCGCGCGGTAGACCACAACGGCGTGCCGTTGGGCAGCGGCTGGCGACCCATCGGACAAGCTGCCATCCAGACCCCGCCTCAGTGATGGTTCCGCGTGGAAATCCCCGAAGGGCACTGGGACGAGTACCGTATTGAAGTGCGCAGCGCGACCCCGCGCTTGGTTTACTCGCGCGTGATTGCAAGTCAAGGCTATTGGAAGGAGTGAACGCTATGCCTGTACGCTTTCTCAGAAACGCTTCGGAGCTTGCCGATGTGAGTTGGGAGTCGCCCCTGCCCGTGCAGGTGACGAACGCAAAGCCCGTGCCCGCCGACGCCCTGCTCGTCGCCACAACCACCGTCACCATAGACGCTAACCGAGACTTACTCAGCAACACCAGCACCGAGCTGCCGACGCTCGACGGCTGCGTGCAGTACCGCAAACTCGTGTGGTTCTACTTCCGTACCAGCGACGCCGCCACGAACTACCGCATCCTCGCGCGCGCAACCGACCACAACGGCGCGCCGCTCGGCAGCGGCTGGCAGGAACTTGTACCGCCGACCACACTGCCCGGCGCAGCCAACACTTGGGGGCGCATCGAGATTCCAGCATCGGGCGACGGCTATTACGACCAGTACCGCATCGAGGTGCAGCGCACGGGCGGCAGCGACTACGCTTTGACCAGTAAGATTATCGGGGTGCGCTGATGGAGCCGAAAGTGTGCTTGGTGCTGCGCGAGTTTAGCACATACAACCGCGCATGGACGCAAATCCTGCGCAATCTCGGAATTGACTACACGCTCTGCACGGCGACCAGTGGCGGCGCTGCTGCCAACATCCAGACCCCGCAAGGCGTGTTCAATGCGAGCAGTAGCGATCTGCGCAACTACTTCCGCCAGTTCGACGCCGTAATCTTGTGCGATAACACGAACAATCTTAGCGCAACATCACTGATTAACTACTCCGTCTTCTGGATGAGCTGGAACACGCCTGAAGACCCCGCGTTCCTGTTTTTCAATCCGCACTTCAGTGCCGCCATCACGGACGACACATACAACAGCAACTTCCCCAGCGACTTCCCGATTATCCGCCCGAACGCCAGCGACCTCGCGGGTACGCTCTATGCTGCGGACGGCGGCAGCACAACAGGGGGCGATCCGCTGGGACAAACTGCAGTGCGCGCGCGCGGCGCGTGCGTGCTGTTCGTCGCGGAGAACATCCGCGCCCATGTGCAGACCATCTGCGCTACGCATACCGATAACATCCCGTACTACTGGCGGCTGAACCCTCCGCTGCACAGCGCGCTCGTCAACGCCAACTACGCGCACCGCGTGGCTTGGAACGGTAGGGCAGGCGAAATCCTTGCCGTACCCGCGCCGCCGATTAGCAGCGAAGATACCGAGACTTACCCCGCTGATTGCGTGATTGCCTACCGCTACCGGAACATCTTCTGGCTGCCGCACGCGATGGGGCGTTCCCAACGCGCGGTGAACCTCTGGGACATGCCGCAGTTGGCGCAGCCGTTCCTGTTCTGGCTGTTGTACGGCTTGCAACGCGCAGGTGTGCGCCCGCGCTACAAACTGCCCGTGCAGGTAGAGACCGACCACCCGCTCGAAGCGCTGGACAACTCCGCAAGTCCGCCCTACACGTTCAAACAGCAGTGCGATTTCCTGCTTGCCAGTTGGGATTGGATGCGCGAGTTTGCACGGCGCAAAAACACGGCGATTGTCAACGGCGTGCGCGTGGGCGGGCGCGAACGCAACACGAACGCGCGTCAGCACTGGGCAATCATGTATAACACCGCCTACCCCGCTGAGGCGCGCGCTGTCGCGCAGCAGGTGCACCAAATCTTGGTTGCGGGACACCGCGAGGGCACAACGCCTTGCGGTCCGCACGACCACACCATCGGCGGCGGCGACGGCTTGTGGGGCAGCGCGGTCACGACAAACTACAAGCGTCATTCGGGCGGGCAGCGCGGCGCGCCAAACAACGCGCCGATTGCACGCGGGCGGTGCTGCGTCGCGTCCCATGTGTTGCCCGCAGGCGTTGCGCCCGAAACCGCCGTCACGGTGCAGATTGGCGATACCGAGATGGTCGAGTGGGATCACACAACAAGCGGCGCGGGCGACACATTCGACCTGCCGATGGACAACATCCACGCGGCGCGCATGATTGTGGAAGGGCACATCGACGAGATGCTTGCGTTGGGTTTCCCCGACGGCTACTGCGCGGGGCATAAATACACCAACACGGCGGGCAACAACTCTGGCGGCGAGTGCTACTGGCAAGCCCTCAAAGAGTTCGGTTTTCGCGGGATACGCTCGTCGGACAACTGTACGGGGATCAACATCAAGCGCGTCGCGCCGAACCGTATCTGGCGCGGGTTCCACCTTGTGGGGCGGTATCCGATAGACAACTGCAGTTCGGGCGCGCTGTTCTCGCGCGGGCTATACTTGCCAAGCGCGCCCAGCGGCGGCGACGCTGTGCGGCATTTCCTGCTGGATCACGGCAGCGACATCAGCAGCAACTGGACATCGCAGCAAGCGGCGGCATGGCGTGCGTATCGGCGGCTGCTCTGTCAAGTGGCGGGCATCTGGTTGCACTGCACGGCAGTAGAACTCAGCGGCGCGTACTTTCACCCGAACCAGTCGCTGATGTGCGTTTCGCTGACGGATACCGTCGCGCCATTCGAGGGCTGGGCGCGCTTAGGGGTATACGACACGCCGCACTACAATCACGCGGTAGAGATTTTCACGAACATGGACGCCATCGTACAGCTGCTGCCAGAGTATCTCTACTGGGGCACGATTACGGATGTGATGGACTTACGCGAGAAGGTGATGGTGGGCTAACGGCGCGCCTGCGCTATCTGCTGCAGAATCGCCTCAATCTTGGCGACCTGCGGCTGCACGGTGAACGACTCTTGCACGCGCTGGTGGGCGTTGCGGGCGCGGCGGGCGCGCTCGTCGGGGCTGTTGATGATCTCCACCAGCGCCCGCGCCAGCGCGTCGGGGTCTTTCGGTGGGACGAGCCAGCCATGGATGCCGTCGGTAATCGCTTCGGGGATGCCGCCTGCAGTGGTCGCCAAAATCGGCAGCTCCGCCCACATCGCTTCCAGCATCGCCATCGGCAGCATGTCGCTGAGCGTCGGCAAGGCGTACACATCGAGGGCTTGCAGCAGGCGGGGTACATCCTTGCGCTCGCCGAGCCACAGCACATGCTCCGCCACGCCCAACCGCTCTGCCTCGCGGCGCACCTGCTCGCCGTAGCGCGGCGGATGCACCACGCCGACCAACAGCACGCGCACTTGGGGGTGGCGGGCGACCACCTTCGGTAGGGCGCGCACCAGGTAAATCTGCCCCTTGCGCGGGATGATGTTGCCAATCACGCCCACGATGAAGTCGCTGGGCGATAGCCCCAATTCCGCCCGCACGGCATGCCGCGCGCCTTTGTCGGGCACGACCAGCCGCGCAGAATCGACGAACCCATGCACCGTGCTGATGCGCGACGGGGGCACAAGGTTGCGCCGAATGTGGTACAGGCGCGTCTGTTCCGAGACGGCGATGATGTGGTCTGCCATACGCCAGTGGAAGTGGAGCGTATGCGCGTGCGCACGCAGCACGGCGGGCACTTTCGCCAAACGGCTGAGCCACACGGCAAAGTTGTTCGCGCTCGACATGTGCGCCAGCAGCACTTCAATCTGGTTCTCGCGCACGAACTGCGCGGCAGCTTTGAGGTCGCGCAGGGGCAGCCGCTTCATGCGCGATTCGAGCGTCGGCACGCCCGCTTGCTGCGTCTGCTGCAGCACCCACGCGCCGGGCTTGCCCATGAGCGTGATCGCGTTGCCCCGACGGTGCAGCTCTTTGGCGATTTGCAGCGTATGCACCGTCGCCCCGCACGCGGTCGTGCCCGACACAATCTCCAGAATGCGCATCCGCCTACAGGATACCCGCTGCACGGGAGATGGGGTATACTTGTAAGTTAGGTACATCAGGAGGTGCCTTCTCTTGGAGCGGGTTTCCATTTTTGTTGACGGCGCGAATATGTATTATGCCCAGAAGCGGCTGGGATGGTTTATCGACTATCGCAAGCTGCTGTGCTATTTTCGGACGACACTTGGCATGAAGGTGGCGGACGCCTATTACTACACGGCGGTTGACCCGAACGCGAAGGGGCGCGACGCGACCTTCCACGACTACTTGCTGCACTCAGGTTATGTGCTGCGCACGCGCCCGATCAAGGGCTGCTGCGGCGAAGGGCGCGACGAGTTGCCCTGGGAGCGCATCGAGCTGGCGGTGGACATCGTAATCGATGCACTGCTGACCTTAGACCATTACGATGTGTGCGCGATTCTGAGCGGCGACGGCAACTACGAACGGCTGGTGGAGACGCTACGCGCGAAGGGCAAAAAGGTGATGGTGTTCGCGCACCCCGAAATGACCGCGCGCGAGCTGCGCATCGCCACGGGTCCTAACTTCCACGACCTGCGCGATGTGGAGCGGTTTATCGCCCGCACCGACCGCGCGCCCGAACCGTGCCCCGACAAGACCGTCTACGGCAACAGCGAATCGCATGGCTGAGCAGGCAATCCAGTTCCGCGCAGGCTTCGTGGCGGTGGTGGGCAAGCCGAATGTCGGCAAAAGCACGCTGGTCAACCACTTCGTCGGGCGCAAGGTGAGCATCGTCTCGCCGCGCCCGCAGACCACGCGCCGACGCATCTTGGGCATCTTGAACCGCCCCGACGCGCAAATCGTGTTCGTGGATACGCCAGGCATCCACAAGCCGAAATACAAACTCGGCGAGCGGATGGTGGAGGCGGCAGTGGGCGCGCTGCCCGACGCCGACCTAATCCTGTTCGTGGTGGACGCTTCCAAGCCGCCCACCGCTGAAGACCGCCACATCGCCGAGCTGCTGACCAAAGAGGCGCGCGCGCCGATCATTCTCGTCCTCAACAAGATGGACAAACTGCCCCCCGAAAAAGTCAAGCCCAACACCGAGGCGTACTGGCAACTCGTGCCGAACCACGCCGACTGGATGATGACCAACGCGGTCAAGGGGCACAACTGCGACAAGCTGCTGGCGATGATTCTGGCGCGCCTGCCCGAATCGCCCCCCTACTTCCCGCAGGAGCAAATCACCGACCAGCCCGAACGCCTCTTCGCCGCCGAGATTATCCGCGAGAAGGCGCTGCTGCACACCTATCAGGAAGTCCCGCACGGCATCGGCGTCGCCATCGACCGCTGGGAAGAGCGACCCAACGGCGTGCTATATATCGCCGCGACGATTTATGTCGAGCGCGACACCCACAAGGGCATCATGATCGGCGAGGGGGGCAAGATGCTGAAAAAAATCGGGCAACGGGCGCGCGAAGAACTCGAACTCTGGCTGGGGCGCAAACTCTTTCTGGAGCTGTGGGTCAAGGTGCGCGAAGACTGGCGCAACAATCCCAGCTTCTTCCTGCAGCTTGAGAGCTAACGCCCCGCGTGCGTCGCTCCGCAGGGGGGTATAATCCCTTGCGATGCCTGCCGTGCAAACGCAGTCGTTGGACGCCCTAACGCAGGGGGTGCTGACAGGCGAGGTGCGCTCGATTGCCCGCGCGATTACGCTGGTCGAATCGCGCGACCCTGCGCGGCTGGAACTGCTGGAACGGCTGTTCCCCCATACGGGACGCGCCTTCAAGGTGGGCATTACAGGCGCGCCCGGCGCAGGCAAAAGCACGCTGACCTACCAACTGATTCCGCGCCTGAAAACCAGAGGCTACCGCGTGGGCGTGCTGGCGGTAGACCCGACCAGCCCGTTCAGCGGGGGCGCGATTTTGGGCGACCGCATCCGCTTCGACGACGCGCTGGAGGGCGTCTACATCCGCAGCCTCGCCAGTCGGGGCAGCATCGGCGGGCTGTCGCGCGGCGTACCGCCCGCCGTGCGCATACTGGAGGCGGCGGGCTACGACCTCGTGCTGATTGAGACCGTCGGCGCGGGGCAACTGCAGGTCGATGTGCGATTCGTCGCCGACACCGTCGTGCTGGCGCTCGTGCCCGAAGCGGGCGACATCGTACAGGCGATGAAGGCGGGCATCATCGAAATCGCCGACATCTATGTCATCAACAAAGCAGACCGCGAGGGAGCGACCCGCATGCGCTTAGACCTGCGCAACGCGCTCGAACTCGGCGGCAAGCCCAAAGGCTGGAACCCGCCGATCACCCTCACCGAAGCAATCCACAGCAAGGGCATCGACGAACTGGTGGAGTTTATTGAGCAACACAAGCAGCACCAGCAGCAATCGGGCGGCTGGGAAGCGCGGCGGCTGCAGCAGTTAGAGTGGGAGTTGCAGTCGCTGATTCACGACGCGCTGGAGCAGCACGCCCGTGCGACCGCGCAGCACTTGTTCAGCGCGGAGACGCTGCAGGCGGTGCTGTGCGGCGCGGAGAACCCCTTCCCGACGATTCGCGCGTGGAGCCTGTATGGTTCCCCTCACGCAGTGGGGGGAACCTAAAGGAGGGGGTCAGAGCGTCGCCCGCCACACGCCCTCGAACACCAGCACCGCGTCGCCCGTGAGCCAGAGCGTGTCGTCCGCGCGCCACTCCACATCCAGTACGCCGCCGGGCATCTGCACCTGCACGGTGCGCTCCAGCGTGCCTGTTTGCGCGCCTGCGACGACAATCGCGCATGCGCCCGTGCCGCACGCCAGCGTCGCGCCCGCACCGCGCTCCCACACTCGCGCCCGCACCCGATTCGGCGCATCCACCTGCGCCACCGACACATTCACGCGGTCGTGGAACTCAGGCGCGTGTTCCAGCTGCGGTCCGAGCGTCTCCATCGGGAAGGCGTCCACCGAGTCGACGAACAGCACCAGATGCGGCGCGCCTGTGTGAACGGCAGTAATTAACAGACCCCCCTCCTGCAGGTTCCCCCCGCTTCGCGAGGGGAACCGATTAGGCGCGGTTCCCCCTGCGTGCAGGGGGAACCTTAAGGAGGGGGTTGCCATCGGGCGTGGCGTCCCCATCTCCACCTGGAACCGCTCTGCGCTGAGGCGATGCACATGGCGCACGCCTGCGCCCGTCTCAATCGCGAGGCTGGCGGCGTCGGGGCAGCGGTACTCCCAGAGGTAGCGTGCGAGGCAGCGGATGCCGTTGCCGCACATCGTGGCTTCGGAGCCGTCCGCGTTGACGATGCGCATGCGGTAGTCCGCGCCCTGCGACGGCTCCACCACAAGCAGCCCGTCCGCGCCCACCCCGAACCGACGGTCGCATAGCCGACGCGCCAGCAACGCGAAATCGCGCTCAGACAGCGGCTGCGCGAGCGTGTCCAGCAACACGAAGTCGTTGCCTGCGCCCTGCAGTTTATAGAAACGCAGCGGGGTCACTCGTCAAAGTCCGACTCGGCTTGCTGCGACGGCTGCCGCCCCGCAGGACCGTAGCCCGGCACTGGGCGCGCCGGCACGATGGAGGTAATCGCGTGCTTGTAGACCAGTTGCACGGGCTTGCCAGGGCTTTCCAGTAGCACCGTGAAGGCGTCGAATCCGCGCACCGTCCCGCGCAGTTGCAGCCCGCCGCTTAGGTAGATCGTCACGCCGATCCCTTCCTTGCGCACCTGATTCAAAAACATATCCTGCAAGTTAATCGATTTCGGCATCGGTTATTCCTCCCTGCTCCATCAACAGTAGCTCAACAAGGCGCGCCGCTTGTTCCATCCCCTGGCCTGCGTCGACCCAGTGGACGCCTGGCTCTGTGCGGAACCAGGTCATTTGACGCTTTGCGAACCGCCGTGTATCGCGTTTCCAGAGGCGCACCGCCTCGTCCCACGAGACGCGCCCCTGAATATACCCAATCAGATGGCGGTAGCCCAAGCCTTTTAGGGCGGGCTGCTCAGGATTATACCCGTTTTGCAACAGCGTTTGCACCTCGCGCAACATCCCTTGTGCGATCATTGTGTCCACGCGCTGGTCGATTCGGGCGTAGAGTTGCTCGCGGGGCATGGTCAGCCCGATTTTGAGGGCGGGCAGTTCCGCCTCAGCGCGTTGCTGCCACTGGCTGATGGGCGCGCCTGTCATCTCGTACACTTCGAAGGCGCGGGTGATGCGCACGGCGTCGTTGGGGTGGATGCGCGCGGCGGCGACGGGGTCAATCTGCTGGAGCCGCGCGTGCAGGGCGGGCGCGCCGACGCGCTCCGCTTCGGCGCGCCAGCGGGCGCGCACTTCGGGGTCGGCAGGCGGCGGCGCGAGGCTGAACCCGTGCAGCAGTACCCGCAAATACAGCCCCGTGCCCCCCACGATCAGCACGCGCTTGCCCCGCGCCTGAATGTCAGCCATCGCCTGCAACGCCAACTCGCGAAAACGCGCGGCGGTGAACACCTCGCTGGGGTCGGCGACATCGATCAGGTGGAAGCGCACGCGCCGCTGCTCGTCGGGCGTCGGCTTCGCCGAACCGATGTCCAGCCCGCGATAGACCGCGCTCGAGTCGGCGGAGATAATCTCGCCGCCCCACCGCTCCGCCAGCCGAATCGCCACATCGGTCTTGCCGACCGCCGTCGGACCCAGAATCACCCACGCGCGTTGCAGCGACGGCGCGTCGCCTGTCGCCTGATGACTTCGTCGCACACGGAAATTATACTAAGCGCTACGCTATGAAACTGCAGAGTCGGGTATACTTTTCGCATGCCCAAAACCGCCGTGCCCAGCGCGCCTGAACAACCGCAGGTCGCCCCACCCGACGACCTGCTACAAGCCGAACACGCCCTGCTCCACAAATACCAACTCCACGAACTGCCAGAGGAGGATGAAGTCCCCTCGGAAAACTACTACCACCGACTGCAAATCAATCTCCTGCACGAACTCACCTACCAACTCTTCAAAAACCGCACCGACTTCTACTGCGGCGGCAATATGTTCCTCTACTACGACCTGAAACAAGCCGAAAAGGTCATCCAGTTCGTTCAAGGGCAACGCCGCCGCGCGCCCTACAAGGGTTCCGACTTTTTCGTGGTGCTGGGCGGGGTGGACGGCACGAAAGACCGCAAGCGTTGGGTAGTGTGGCGCGAGGGCGGTAGGTATCCTGATGTGATTATTGAGATTACCTCGCCGAGTACGAAGTCTAAGGACACGAAAGACAACCTGCTGTTGTATTCCAAGGTGTTTCGGACGCGGGAGTATTTTTGGTATGATGAGGCGGTAGGGGAGTTGGCGGGGTATCGGTTGCAGGGGGACGAGTATGTGCCGATTGTGCCGAGTGCGCGTGGTTGGTTGTGGAGTGAGGTGTTGGGGGTGTGGTTGGGTGTGTCGGACGCGCCGTTTTTGGGTTGGCGGTATCGGTGGTTGCGGTTCTATCGCGAGGATGGCAGTTTAGTGCCGACCAACGCGGAATTAGCGGAAGCTGAACGCCAACGCGCCGAGCAAGCCGAGCAACGCGCCGAGCAGGAGCGCCTGCTGCGCGAGCAAGCCGAGCGACGCCTCGCCGAACTGGAAGCCGAACTCAAGCGGCTGCGCGGCGAACCGTAGGCGCGCCGCAGATGGCGTCTGCCCATCCCCGCAATTGAGGCGGGCAGGCGCGCCACACCGTATGGAACAACCTGCTGGAGGCGTTTCATGCGAGTGTGGCTGGGAGTGTTGGGGACGATTCTGTGCGCGTGCGCGCTGGCGCAGCCAATGCGCCTAACGCCGATTGCTTACGACGCGGAGCGCGACGCCTACTATGTCGCCGATGAGTTGGTGGTGGGGCTGGAGCCGAACGCGCCCAGCGCGCTGGCGTCCGAAGTGATGCGCTGGGTCAGCCACTCGCGCGAATGGGTCGAGCCGTTGGGCGCGAGCGTGCTGTGCCTTGACCGCGCGACGGACGCCGAGAGCCTGCGCGACCTGCTACTCGCGCTGCCTGGCGTGCGCTATGTGGAGCGCAACTACCTCGTGTTCGCCTGCAACGACCCGATGTTCAGCCAGCAGTGGGGTCTGACGCGCATTCAGGCGACGCAGGCGTGGGGGATCGCCGCCCCGCAGCACACTGTCTACCTCGCGATTATCGACACGGGCGTGGACGCCAATCACCCCGACCTGTCCCAGCGGATACGCCGCCACAGCAACGGCGCGGTGTACGGCTACAACGCGCAACTGAACAACGCGCACACCAACGACTTTCACGGGCACGGCACGCACTGCGCAGGAATTGCCGCCGCGCACACGGGCAACGGCGTCGGCGTTGCGGGCGTCGCTAGCATCGCGCCCGTGCAGATTATGCCCGTCAAGGTGCTGAACGACCAAGGCTTCGGCACGATGAGCGATGTGGCGCGGGGCATCACTTGGGCGGCGGACAACGGCGCGCATGTGCTGAGCCTCAGTCTGGGCGGCAACGCGGGCACGCAGCAACTCGCGGACGCGGTGAACTATGCGTGGAATCGCGGCTGTCTGGTCGTGGCGGCGGCGGGCAACAACGGCAGCAACGCGCCCTTCTACCCCGCCGTCTACGAGAACGCGCTGGCAGTCGCCGCGAGCGACCCCAACGACCGCTTGACCAACTTCTCACAGTACGGCGCATGGGTGGACATCGCTGCGCCCGGCAGCGACATCCTCTCCACCGTGCCCGGCAACCGTTATGAGGCGTGGAGCGGCACCTCGATGGCGTGTCCGCATGTGGCAGGCGCAGCCGCGCTGATTTGGGCGTGCGCGCCGAGCCTGACCAACCAGCAACTGCGCCTCGCGCTGGAGAACAACGCTGACCCGGTGCAGCCCTATTGGTTCGGTGGGATCGGCGACGGCAAGGGGCGGCTGAACCTGCCGCGAGCGTTGCACGCCGCGCTGCAGATGGAGAACACCCCCACGGTTAGCCAACTGACCCTAAGCCCGACATCTGTGACGGCGGGCGGCGCGGCGCGCGGCACTGTCGTGCTGTCGCGCCCTGCAGGCGCGGGCGGCGCAGTCGTGCAACTCAGCAGCAGCCACCCGAATCTGGCATGGTGTCCCACGCAAATCACCATCCCGCAGGGGCAAACGACGGGCACATTCACCATCAACACGGCTGCCAACGGCGCGGGCAGCGCGACGATTACCGCCTCGTCGGGGGGCGTCGCGCGCACGGCGACGCTGCAGGTCGTCTCGCCGTTCCGCGTGCAGGCGGTCGCAGTTGCGCCGATGGTGGTCGCTGGCGGTCAGACGGCGACGCTGACCGTGCGCTTGACCGCGCCTGCGCCCGCAGGCGGCGTGCAGGTGGCGCTGAGCAGCGATGCGCCGCAGGTGTCGCTGCCCGCCACAGTGTTTGTGCCCGCGGGTCAAACCAGCGCGAGCGTCAGGGTCAGCACCAGCCCCGTCGCCCAGCGCGTGCGTGCGACGCTGACCGCCGCGCTCAACGGCTCCCAAACCAGCGCGACGCTGACGGTCAACCCGCCTGCGCCCGTGTCGCTGACGCTGTCGCCTTCGGCGGTGCCCGGCGGACGGAGCGCGACGGCGACTGTGTTCCTGAACGCCAGCGCGCCGCCAGAGGGCTTGTGGCTGCGCGTGAGCAACGGCAATCCGAACCGCGTGTGGACGCCAGGGTCGGTCTATGTGCCTGCGGGCGCGCGCACGGTGCGGTTCACGGTCTATACCTATGCAGGGCGCGGCGTCGCCAGCGTGCCGATCACGGTCGCCACGGACGGCGGGTCGCGTTCGGCGACGCTGACCGTGCGCTGAGCGGAGCAAGCCTACCCGCTGCTTTGGGCGTTGCTCTCGCCCTGCGCGGCTTGCAGTTTGCGCTCCAACTCTTCCAGTTCGCGCAGCGCGTCGGAGTCGTCCACCGTCGTTGCGGCGGCGGGCGCGGCGACGGAGTCGGTCGCAGGGCGCATGCCGAGCCGCTGCTCGATTTTGGCGAGTTCCGCTTCCGCCTCGTAGTCGATTTGGGCGTCTTGCAGGGCGGCGATTCGTCCCTGCAGGCTCTGTGCCGCCATCTCCTGACGCGCCGACGCTTCCGCTTCCGCGCGCTGGATGCGCTGCTCGGCGGACGCCCAGCTCGATTCGATGTTCTCGACCGAGATGCCCTCCAGCGCCTTGTTGATGGCGGTCTGGATTTGCGCCTGCTTCCAGCGCGCCTTCATCGCCAGCGCTTGGGCGGTCTTGACGCGCACCTCCTCCTCTTGGCGGCGGATGGCGAGCTTGATCGACTCGACGGTCTCGTTCGCTTGCTGCAGCGAGGCGCGCATGGTCTCTAACGCGCCCTCTTGCGCTTTCTTCTCGCGCACGATTTGCAGCGCGAGGTCGCGCTTGCCCTGCTGCAGCGCGAGTTCCGCCTTGCGCTCCAAGTCGCGCACCGTGCGCTCCAGCTTCTCCACTTCCGCTTGGAGCATATTCTTCTGGGTGATGGCTTGAATCGCGCGTTCGCGGTTGCGCGCGAGGGTCTGCTGCATCTCGCGACGCGCCTGATCGAGCAGCACCTCAGGGTCTTCCAGCTGCTCCACCTTGCCCGTCACCCATGCGACCAGGTATCTCCAGAATCGTGCCAGTGCTTTGAACATATCTCGTGCGCCCCCTATCGTTGGCGTTTCAAGTGTACCCGATTCCACAAGGAGCAATACCGCTCAAGCGGCGCAAGGTAGGGTAGAATCAGACAGGATGACAAAAGTCGCTTCGGTTCAGTCGCTTCACGAGTGGGTATGGGTCAGTCCCGACCGATTGAGTGGGGAGCCGTGCTTTCGCGGGACGCGCGTGCCCGTTGCGCTTCTGTTTGAGTACCTGGAGGCAGGGGAATCGCTCGACGAGTTCCTGAACGGCTTTCCCAGTGTGCGTCGCGATCAAGCGGTGGGCGTGCTGGAGTGGGCAGCTCAGCGTCTAAGGGAAGCACTCGATGAAGCGTCTGTTGTTGGATGAGTGCGTCGACTGGCGGCTCAAGCGTTTCTTCAGCCCTAAATATTCTGTACGCGCTGTCCACGAGATGGGTTGGCAGGGCGTGCGGAACGGGGAACTATTACAACTTGCAGCACACTCGTTTGATGTGCTGATAACGGTCGACAAGCGGTTGCCTGAGCAGCATGATGTTTCCCAACACTCGCTGTCGGTTGTAGTGATTCGGGCGCACAACAATCGTCTTGCTACTTTGGCGTTGGCTGTTCCGCACATAGAAGCGAAACTGGAAGATTTGCAGCAGGGTGAGGTGCTGTATGTAAAACTGGACGAGAATAATTAAAACCCCCACCCACCCCCGCCGCCGAGCGGTTGGTGCAGCGCGTCGACGATACGGGCGAACGCGCGTGTCCACAGGAACGCCCAGAACGCCGCGCTGCTGCCGAGCGCCGCCAGCAGCGTCCAGCCGCCGCGCGCGCCCGCCTTGTAGGTCAGCCACGCGCCCAGCCCCCACGCCCACACCGCGCCCATAATGAGCGCCAGCGCACTGAACGGGTCGATGTAGCGCATCAGCAGCGTCGCCAGCCCGATTGGCGCCAGCCCCAGCCCCGTGAGCGACGCCGACAACGCCAGCGTCAGCAGCCCAAACACCACGCGCGACGCCGCCCGCGAGCGACCCAGCCCGCCCAACGCGCCCACCCACTGCGGCAAGTCCCACGCCACACCCGCAAACGGGCGATGCGCCACCTGCGGCTTGACCCCCCGACGACGCAACTCGCGCAACACACACAAATAGTGCGCCCGATAGCGAATCGGGTGGATGTGAAAATAGATGTCCAGCAGCTCCTCGTCCGAGTAGCGCTGCAACCGTTCAGCGTACTGCTTGAGGTCGAACCACCACTGCGGCGCAATCACAACGGCAAGAGTCTACCCTTTCAGCCCCGTGAGCGTAATCCCGCGCACATAGGCGCGCTGCGTCAGCACAAACAGCAGCACCAACGGCGCGGTCACCACCGTCGCCGCCGCCATCAGCAGGTTCCACTGCTCCCCATGCCGACCCAGAAAGTATTGCAGCCCGACCGCCAGCGTGAACTTGCTGGAGTCGTTGAGGTATATCAGCGGGTTCATAAAGTCCGTCCACGCCCACACAAACGAGAAGAGCGCGACCGTCGCCACCGCAGGCTTCGACATCGGCGTGACCAGCCGCCACAGAATCGTCCACTCGTTGCAGCCGTCCAGCCGCGCAGCGTCGATCAACTCCTGCGGCAGCGTCAGGAAAAACTGGCGCAGCATAAAAATCAGGAACGCATTCCCCAAAAACGCGGGCACAATCAGCGGCAGGAAGGTGTCCACCCAGCCGAGTTTGCGAAACAGCAGAAACACGGGCAGCAGCGTGACCTGCGGGGGCAGCATCAGCGTGCTGAGCATCACCCAGAACCAGAATCCGCGCCCGCGCCAGCGCAGCCGCGCGAACGCATAGGCGGGCGGCAGGCAACTGAGCAGCGCGCCCACCACCGTCAGCCCCGCAATCAGCACCGTGTTGCGCAAATACAACCCAAACGGGAAGGTCGCTAACGCCTGCTGGTAGTTCTCCCACGCGATGCGGTTCGGAACCCAGCGGATTTGCTCCGTGAACAGCTCCTCGTCGGGCTTGAGCGCGGTGGAGAGCATCCACGCAATCGGCAGCATGTAGAGCGCGAGCAACGCGAGTATCGCCAAGTGCGCCAGCGTGCGTTTGCCCATCAGTCGCCTCCTGCGTGCCCTTCGGCGCGCGGGTCGGAGCCAGCGCAGTAACATTCGCCCACGCGCTGGATGACCTGCACCGCGCTGGGGTGCGTGCCGAGCGGGGTCGTGCGCACGCTGTGCCCGCGCTGGCGCAACGCCTCCAGCAGCGCGTCATCCGCCGCTTCGAGGCTGAGCGCGCCTGCGGACGGTTCGGTGCTTTGGGCGGGTTGCCACGCCCAGCGCGGCTGCTCAATCGCCTGCTGCGGCTCCATGCCGTCGTCAATCAGGCGCGCAATCACCTGCAGGTTCGTCTGCACTTGGATGTCGCCTCCAGGCGTGCCGCCGACATACGCCAGCGCGTCGCCCCGCGTGATCAGGTAGGCGTTCAGCGTGTGCATCGGACGCTTGCCTGGCGCGAGGCGGTTCGGGCTGTCGGGGCGCAGCGAGAAGCCGCGCATGCGGTTGTTCAGCAGAATACCGTCCACCACCACGCCGCTGCCGAACGGGTGATAGACGCTCTGGATGAACGAAATCGCGTTGCCGTCGCGGTCGGCGACACAGAAGTAGGTCGTGTTCGTGTCGCGCAGTTTGCCCGGCGCGTAGACCGCTTGCGCCCGTTCCATCGACAGCGCGGCGCGCCGCTCGCGGATGTAGTCGGGCGCGAGCAGTTGCTCGGCGCGGTCGCCCACCACGCGCGGGTCGCCAAGATACGCCCAGCGGTCAGCGAACGCGCACTTGACCGCTTCCACCATCAGGTGCAGACGCTGCACAGCGTCCATCCCGCGCAGGTCGAACCCGTCCAGCAGCGCGAGCGCTTCCATCAGGATGACGCCCTGCGACACGGGCGGCTGCCCATGCACGGTGTAGGCGCGGTAGCGCACGCGCAGCGGCTCGGTGAGTTCGCTCTCGTGGCGGGCGAGGTCGTCCGCGTCGAACCAGCCGCCGTGCTGCTGGCTGTAGGCGACGAGCCGTCGCGCGAGTTCGCCCTTGTAGAAGGCGTCGCGCCCGCCTGAGGCGATGGCTTTCAGGGCGCGCGCCGTGTCGGGGCAGCGCACGATCTCGCCCGTGCGCGGGGGGCGATCCTGCCCCAGCAGCCCCTGCAGTACAGGGCGCAGTTCGCTGGAGCGGCTCGCGTTGCGCCAAATATTCGCCTTCCGCGCGCTAACCGGGTAGCCCTGCTCGGCGTACTCAATCGCAGGCTCCAGCAGGCGTGGGATAGACAGCCTGCCATGCAGCGCGTGCAGGCGGAACCAAGCATCCACCAAGCCCGGCACGGTCGCCGCCGTGACGCCGCGCAGCGGGATACCGTTCGGGAAGCGTTCGGGCGTTGCGGTTTGGGGCGCGGCGCCTGAGCCGTTGAGCGCGCGGGTGCGCCGACGCGCCGCGTCGTACCACACCACGAACGCATCCCCGCCGAGATGACTCGCCCACGGCTCCACCACACACAACACGGCGGAGGTCGCTATCGCCGCGTCCACGAAGCTGCCGCCCGCCCGCAGGATGTGTAGCCCTGCGCTGACCGCCAGCGGCTGCGAACTGGCGACGACCCCGTTCCGTGCATAGACCGCACTGCGCGAAAGCATAGCGGGCGTATTCGAGGCGCGGGGCAACCCTCCTGCTCACACGACCCCGTTGCGCAGCACGCCAATCCCCTCCGCCTCCAGCTCGACCACATCGCCCGCGTGCAGCCACGGGTAGGTTCCGTCGGGGTACTCCAGCAGGCAGCCGCCGCCGACCGTGCCTGAGCCAATCACATCGCCCACCTGCAGGCGCGTGTTTCGCGACGCATAGGCAATCAGCTCGGCGAAGGTCCAGTGCATCTCGCTTGCCAGCCCCTGCGTTATCGTCTGCCCGTTGACGCGGGCGCTCAGGCGGATTGCCCAGCGGCTGCCCCGCGCGGGGTCGGGCGTGCGGTACGCCTCCAACTCGTCGGGCGTGACGACCCACGGTCCCAGCGAAGTGGCGAAGTCCTTCGCTTTGGCGGGACCCAGCCCGACGCGCATCTCGCGCCGTTGGATGTCGCGCGCGCTCCAGTCGTTCAGCAGCACAAAGCCCGCAATCGCCGACTCCGCTTCCTGCAGGCTCCAATCGCCCCCCGCGCGCCCGATAATCACCGCCAGCTCCAGCTCGAAATCCAGCGCGTCGGTGTCGGGCGGCTTGCGGACGGGCTGCTCGTGCCCCACCAAGCACGCGGGGTTGGAGAAGTAGAACGCGGGCGCGGCGTACCATTCGGGCGGCGGGGCGTCGTAGCCGCGCGCGCGCCGCGCGTTGCGCACATGCGCCTCGAACGCATAGAAATCGCGCACGCTGGGCGGAACCCGTATCGGCGGGGCGTAGGCGATAGGCGCAATCGGCGCGCCCAGCTGCAGTAGCCGCGCCTCACGCTCCGAGTCGGGCAGGCGCAGCCAGTCCAGAAAGTCGCGGCAGCCCTCGATGCGCCGCCACGCGCCCGCATGCCAGAGTGCAAGGCATGGGGGGCTATCGGGCGCGTCGTGCAGGGTCGCAAAGCGCATCGCTACTTGCGGATGTCCACGATGCGCACGCGCAGCGCGCCTTTGGGCAGGTGCGCCTCCACCTCGTCGCCCACCTTGTAGCCAATCAGCGCGCGCGCCAACGGCGCCTGATACGACAACTTGTGATGCTCGGGATCCGCCTCCATCGCGCCCACAATCCGAAACTCGCGCCGCTCGCCCGACGGCAACTCCTCAATCGTCACCAGCGAGCCAATCCCCACATAGTCGGTCGGGATGTCTGGCTCGCGCACAATCGTCGCGCTCTGCAAAATCGCGCGGATCTCCTGAATGCGCGTTTCGACATACGCCTGGTCGCTCTTGAGAATCTCCAGCTCGGCGTCTTCCGCGCTGAACTCGCCATGCTCTTTGTGGGCGCGGAACGCTTCGGCGATACGCATGCGCTCCACGGTCTGCAAGCGGCGCAGCTCCGATTCCAGCTGTCGGAAGCCCGCTTCGGTCAGATAGATACGGTCAGGTTCAAAATGCGTCATTGCACGCCTCCTCTACATGCAAACCCCAGCTCGAAGGCTAATACGCAGATGCTCGCGCGGGGGTTCCCGTAAAAATACGCGACTTGCGCCCGTTTTCCTGCCCGCGCCCCAAAAACCCGAATTTCGCACAGCCCCACCGCGCGCGAATCCGATGTAGAATAGGCGCGACAGGGGGAAATTCACTGACTCGTCCGTCGAACCCTGTCCGCTTTTGGCGCGATTCGGAGTCTCTTTAAGCGGTAGGCGACAGTGGTACTCTCGCCGCCGATGCAACGAAGCAGAACCATCGCGGGAAGTTGTCTTCCTGCATGCACAAAAACACTGATACGCTCGGAGGTCTAATTATGAAAGGCATTCTGCGTTTCGCACTGGGCGCGCTGTGCGCCATGACGATTGCGGGCGTGTACGCCCAACCGCCTGGACTGGCAGGACTGGTCTGGCAGGACGATAAAATCGAGTTCGATCTAAATGCGGGCAACTTGGTCGCGACAGGCGCGCTGAATACAACCATCCCACTTGGAAACCCCGCGCCCATCTGTATCACGAAGGCGACCAACACCCTGAACATCAACCTTAACCTTAGCGCACTTACAGGATTTCCTGGACTACCCACGATTACCCTGACAGGTACTGCCCTGTCCGGGGGTAGCCAGATTCAGTGGACGACGGGACCTGTAGACCTCAACCTCTGTTTACGCTCTCAGGATACAGGGTTACCTGCAGATGTTCTCATTAAACGCATCACAGGCGCGAGTCTGTTGGTGAACCTGACGCTGCTTAACCCGCCCCACAACTCCAGCGTCTGCAACGACACCTTTTATGTGCAGATGACTCCCACAGGCGGCAACCAGTCCAACTTCCTTGGCATTGAAGCATATGCGCTCTGCATTGAAAGCGCCTTCACGCGCATCAACGGCACGGTGCGCGACTTGGACTATATCGCTTACAGCGGTCCCATTCCGGAGCCTGCGAGCGTGTTGGCGCTCGGCACGGGTCTGGTCGGCTTGGTGGGGCTGCGCCGGCGCAAGAAGTAAGACCCACGCGGCGGGGGGCGGCACGCCCCCTACTTCCCACAACCTACAGGAGGAGAGGTGAATACGATGAGACACACCAGTCGCATTTTCGGGCTTATCGCTGCGTCGCTGATTGGCAGCGCGGTATTGTATGGGCAGTCGGCACAGGTGATTTACGAGCAAGAGGATAACTTCCCTTTCGCTACGACCGACTTCCGCTCTCCGTGGAACGGCGGGAATTTGGGAAGCGGCAACTTCATGCCAGACCCGACAGGGCGTATTATCTCCACTAACGACGTTTTCGGCACAACAGCGGTCATTCGCGTGCGCCTGCAGAACTTCACGGGCGGCGACCCGTTCGGGCGGCTTGCGCTGGCTGCAGGCAACGGTTCGCGACGCACGGGCAACTCGCAGTATCAGCTTCCTGGCGATCGCTCTAATGGCTTAGGACCTGCCAACCAGTCGGGCACAGTGCTGTTTGGCACTTGGGTCGGTTCGGGGCATCAGTTTGGCTTGCGCGCGGCAGCGAACGACAACTCGTTTACCGCTTCGGCAGAGGCGCGCGCCGATGTGGAACTGCGCAACGCGCCGATGGTGAGCCTGACGGGCGGTCCCAGCCCCACCACGCCGAACCTTACGCCCTACTTGTGGGGCACAGGCAACATCGACCCGACGGCGTTCCCGAATGTCACCTTCGGCTGGAATTCGGGCGCGGTGTCGGGCACACGCGGGCTAATTAACTTCAGCTTGTTCGGCAACTTCGCCTCGCCGCACTCGGATCGCCTGCGCGTGCGCACGATTCTGTCGATTCTCAAAAACGGCAGCCCGTTCTACACGGACATCGACGACTCGTTCGTCGACTGGGGTGCGGGTGACGGGACTTTCAGCAAGACCGCTGCAGGCGCGGGCGACACCTACACGCTGAACATCGCTGACGACCCTGACGGCACGCAGTACTGCATCTCTCTGCAGGTGCAGGTGTTCCACGACGGTTATCGCGACAACTTCGCCAGCTACGCGGGCACGGTCACCTTGTATGACCAGCAGGTCTACAACCAGTGCTTCACGGTGTTGGTGCCTGAGCCTGCGAGTATGGTTGCGCTGGGCGCGGGCTTGGCGGGCTTGTTGGGGCTGCGTCGGCGCAAGAAGTAAGACCCACGCGGCGGGGGGCGGCGCGCCCCCTACTTCCCATAACCTACAGGAGGAGAGGTGAATACAATGAGACACACCAGTCGCATTTTCGGGCTTATCGCTGCGTCGCTGATTGGCAGCGCGGTATTGTATGGGCAGTCGGCACAGGTGATTTACGAGCAAGAGGATAACTTCTCTCTCGCTACGACCGACTTCCGCTCGCCGTGGAACGGCGGGAATTTGGGAAGCGGCAACTTCATGCCAGACCCGACAGGGCGTATTATCTCCACTAACAACCTTTTCGGCACAACAGCGGTCATTCGCGTGCGCCTGCAGAACTTCACGGGCGGCGACCTGTTCGGGCGGCTTGCGCTGGTTGCAGGCAACGGTTCGCGACACATGGGCAACTCGCAGTATAATCTTCCTAGCGACCGCTCCAACGGCTTAGGACCTGCCAACCAGCCGGGCACGGTGCTGTTTGGCACTTGGGTCGGTTCGGGGCATACTTTCGGCTTGCGCGCGGCGGCGAACAACGTCTCGTTCTCGGCGTCGGCGGAGGCGCGCGCCGATGTGGAGCTGCGCAACGCGCCGATGCTGAGCCTGTCGGGCGGTCCCAGCCCCACCACGCCGAATCTTGCGCCCTACCTGTGGAGCGGCAGCAATATTGACCCGACGGCGTTCCCGAATGTCACCTTCGGCTGGAATTCGGGCGCGGTGTCGGGCACACGCGGGCTAATTAACTTCAGCTTGTTCGGCAACTTCGCCTCGCCGCACCCCGACCGCCTGCGCGTGCGCACGACCCTGACGATCCTCCAAAACAGCAACCCGTTCTACACGGACATTGACGAATCGTTCGTCGACTGGGGTGCAGGCGACGGGACTTTCAGCAAGAGCCTCGCGGGCGTCGGCGACAGTTACACGCTGAACATCGCTGGCGACCCTAACGGCACGCAGTACTGCATCTCGCTGCGCGTGCAGGTGTTCCACGACGGCTTCCGCGACAACTTCGGCAGCTACTCGTGCACGGTCACGCTGTTTGACCAGCAGGTCTACAACCAGTGCTTCACGGTGCTGGTGCCTGAGCCTGCGAGTATGGTTGCGTTGGGCGCGGGCTTGGCGGGCTTGCTGGGTCTGCGTCGGCGCAGGAAGTAATACCAATCGCGCGTCCAAAGTTCATGAATTGCCCCCCTCCTGCAGGTTCCCCCCGCTTCGCGAGGGGAACCGCGAGAAGCGCGCCCACTCGGTTCCCCCTGCGGGCAGGGGGAACCTTAAGGAGGGGGTTTCCGTTCATTCGTGCATTTATGAACTCTGGCTCGGCTGTTGGTAAGTGCCTCTGCGTAGAGATTTAAACATCGCCCCCGCCCCAACCCTCCCCGCGGGCGGGGAGGGAGCCGCCGCTCCTCCCCCGTCCACGGGGGAGGTTGGGAGGGGGGGCATGTTGAAAAACCACCGCAAAGATACTTATTCGCCTACTTTCGCCAGCTCCGCCTTTAGGATGTTGATGTAGTCAATATTCTCAGGATCGACGGCGTTCAGCAGCGCGAGATACAGGCTCACGAAGTCGCCGAAGTAGGTCAGGTGCATCAGCCGTTCCAGTTGCGACGCGCCTTGGGCAGTGAGTTCGTGCCACTCGGCGCGCTCGCCCACCAGGCGGCGCGTGACCTCGATGCGCGTGCGGATTTTCGCGCTCTCGTCGGGGTCGCGCAGCACGACCACGCTCCAGTTGCCCGCCTGCTCCGACGCTTTGACCCAGCCGAGAATCTCGTTGTGGTTCAGTTCGGGGAAGGTGTAGGCGAAGGCGTGCTGCTTGGCGTTCTCGTTGATTTGCCCTTTCCAGCGCATGGCGACGGTCGCCCGCGCGCCGCCCGAACCGTAAATCAGCGGGATACGCCGATGCAACGCCTGCGCGAGTTGCTTGGCGGGGTTCTGCTCGTAGGGGACGCTCATCTGCAGCGCGTCGCGCGTCTGCACCAGGCGTTGCAGCATCTGGCTGTAGGGCTGGCTCAGGTCGGGCAGCAGCCCCAGCCGTTCGGCGAGGCGCATCAGCGGGATGAACAGGTAGCCCAGCGCGGTGCGCGGGGGCTGACCGCCAGGCACTTGCAGGTGGTAGACGCCGTCGGCGTGGGCGCGCCGTTGCAGTTCGCCCCCGCTGGAGACGGCGAGAATCATTGCCTCACGCGCCCGCGCCTGCCCGTAGCACGCCAGCGTCTCCTCCGTGTTGCCCGAATAGCTCACGGCGAACACCAGCGTATGCGCATCGACGCTGTGCGGTAGGTGGTAGTCGCGAATCACCTGCACGGGCAGGTCGCCGTACTCTTCGAACAGGGCGCGCAGGTAGTCGCCGCCGATTGCCGAGCCGCCCATGCCGCACACCACCACTTGGCGCGGGGCGCGCGGCAGTGCGGGGGCAGGCGCGTCGCTGGCACGCTGCATCGCACGCTCACACTGGGCAGGAAAGTCCAGCGTGAGCGCCATCATCCCGTGCGGGTCTAAGCGCGTCAGCAGCCCGCTCTCGTCTAAGGGATGCATAGCGCGTCCTCACGAGGCGACATAGGGCAGCAGCGCCAGCTCGCGCGCGCGCTTGATCGCCATCGCGAGCCGTCGCTGGCACTTGGCGCACAGGTGCGTCTGACGGCGCGGCAGGATTTTGCCCCGCTCAGGCGTCGTGTAGCGGCGCAGAGTTGCCACATCCTTATAATCGAAGTAGGAATCTTCGGGGCAGATGTTTTTGCGTCGGCGGCGTACCACCCGACGCTTGCCCTCAAACTCATCGTCGGTCTTCTTCGCAAGATCCAAGCGTTCTGTTGGCATCGTTTACCTCCTTAGCGGAATGGGTCGTCTAAGTCGCCTTCATCGAAGTCGATGTCGTCGAAGTCGCCTACTGGCTCGTCCATCGGGGCAGGTTCAGGCGCGGGTGAGGGCGCCGCTGCTGCAGGTCGCTGTACCGTGCGGGATGGCGGGGGCGGCGCGGGGGCGGTACCAGCCGCTGCGGGCATATCCGCGCCCGCTTCAGGCTCGCCCTCGCGGATGCGCTCCAGAAACCGCACATTGTCGGCAATCACCTCATACGCTTTGCGACGGTTGCCCTCGCGGTCGGTGTAGCTGCGCGTCTGGAGTTTGCCCTCCACCAGCACCAGCCTGCCCTTGGTTACATAGTTCGCCACCGTGTCCGCCAACTGGCGGAAGGCGACGATGTCGAAAAAGTCCGTCTGACGCTCCTCGCCCGCGCGCACCGCACGATCGACCGCAAGCGTGAAGCGCACCACCGAAGTGCCATCTGGGGTTGCTCGCAGTTCGGGGTCGCGCGTCAGACGCCCTACCAGTATGATGCGGTTGTAGTTCATATGCCCCTCCCCTTACGAGGATTTGGCGAACTCCTCCGGCTCCAAGCGGAAGGTGCGGTATCGAATCACATCCTCGTTGATTTTGAGGATGCGGTTCAGCTCTTCGGCTGCCTTCGGTTGCCCTTCGTAGCGGAACAAGAGGTAGACGCCCTCCTTGTGTTTCTTGATCTCGTATGCCAGTTTGCGCTTATCCCACACGCGCGCGCTATGCACCTTTGCGCCAAGGCTCTCCAGCACATTCCGTGCGCGTTCGATAATCGCCTCGACCTGCGCTTCGTCCAGCGCGGTCGGCACAATCGCCATTGTTTCGTAGTAGCGTGGATGCTCCATCATTTACCCTCCTCTGGACCTACAAGTTTCGGGGCTTCGCTCGGCGAAGCCAGAAGGGTCCACAGCGCGCCTATTATACCCAACGCAACAATCTCAGTGCGTTCCCCACGACGGAGACGGAGCTGAGGCTCATCGCGAGCGCGGCGACCATCGGGTTCAGGTAGCCCATCGCCGCCAGCGGGATGCCGAGCGTATTGTAGACGAACGCGAAGAAGAGGTTTTGGCGGATGACGCGATACATCGCTTGCGAGAGGCGCAGCGCGGTCAGTAAGGTGCGCAGGTCGCGGTTGAGCAGCATCAGGTCGGCGTTCTCGGCGGCGAGTTGGGTTCCCGTGGCGACGACGACGCCCAGGTCGGCTTCGGCGAGGGCGGGCGCGTCGTTGATGCCGTCGCCGACGAACGCCACGCGCCTGCCTTCCGCTTGCAAGCGGCGCACCACCTCCGCCTTCTGGTGGGGCAGTTGCGCTGCATGCCACTCGTCGATGCCGACGCGCTCGGCGAACGCCGCCACCGCTTCCGCGCGGTCGCCCGAACACAGCACGAGACGCAGTCCCGCCTGACGCAGAGCGCGGAGCGTCTCCGCGACTTCGAGCAGCGGCTCATCGGCGAACTCGAAGCCCGCGACGATGCGTCCGTCAACGGCGAGGAGGACGGGGAAATTTTCTGCCCCCCTCCTTAAGGTTCCCCCCGCTTCGCGAGGGGAACCGAGCGTGGGCGAGGTTGCTCCCGCTTCGCGAGGGGAACCGAGCTTACTTGGTTCCCCCTGCTTGCAGGGGGAACCTAAAGGAGGGGGTTCAGAAAAAGTGTCGCCTTCCGCCCGTCCTTGCTTGCAGGGGAAACCTAAAGGAGGGGGTTCGGAAAAGCCGTCCAGTTCGACGCCCTGCTCCTGCAGGAAGCGTGGGCTGCCGAGAAGGAGGGTTTCATGTGCCCTCACCCCCTGCCCCTCTCCCACTGCGTGGGAGAGGGGTGTAGGGGCGCACGGCGGTGCGCCCTGCCGCTCCCTATCTTGACTCACGCCCACCGCCCTCACCCCGCCCCCTGCCACAACCTGCACCTGCTCTACGGGCGCGGGCGCAATCCCGCGTTCCTGCGCTGCCTGCAGAATTGCCTCCGCCAGCGGGTGGCGCACGCTCTGCTCCAAGCCCGCCGCCAGACTCAGCGCGTCGGTCTCCGAAATCCCGTCCGTGTGAATCGCCACGAGGCGCGGCGCGCCCAGCGTCAGCGTGCCCGTCTTGTCCAGCACGAGCGTGTCGATGCGCTGCACGCGCTCCAACGCTTCAAACCCGCGGATCAGCACGCCTGCACGCGCCGCGCGGGTCGCGCCTGTGAGCATCGCAATCGGCACGGCAAGCCCCACAGCGCACGGGCAGGCAATCACCAGCACGCTCACCGCGGGAACCAGCGCGTCGGCGAGGCTGCGCGTGGCAAGCCACCAGCCCAGTAGCGTCAGCAGCGCAATCGCGACCACAATCGGCACGAACACCGCCGCGATTTGGTCGGCGACGCGCTGGATGCTTGCCTTGCGCGCCTGCGCCTGCGCGACCGCCTGCGCGATGTGCGCCAGCAGCGTCCCCTCGCCGACCGCCTGCGCCTCAAGGTGCAGCGCGCCGTCCACAAGCAGCGCGCCGCCCAACGCCCGATCGCCCGCTGTGCGTTCTTGGGGCAGCGACTCGCCCGTAATCGCCGACTCGTCCACCCAGCCGCGCCCCTCCAGCACGACGCCGTCCACAGGAACCCTGTCGCCCGTGCGCACAAGCAGGCGGTCGCCGACCTGCACTTGGCTGAGCGGAACCGCGCGGTACGCCGCGCCGTCCCAGCGCAGCACTTCGCGGGGCAGCAGGTTCCAGAGCGATTCCAACGCGCGTTTCGCCTGCCCGCGCGCCCGCGCCTCCAGCGTGCGCCCCAGCAGTACCAGCGTGATAATCACCGCCGAGGTCTCGTAATACAGGTGGTGCGCTTGCCCCTGCAGCGTGAGCGCGAGGCTGTAGAAAAACGCCGCGAGCGTGCCCAGCAGCACCAGCACTTCCATGTTTGCCGTGCCGTGTCGGAGCGCGCCCCACGCCGCGCGATACAACGGCAGCGCGACCCCGAATTGCACGGGCAGCGTCAACGCAAGCAGTATCCAGCCGTGCCCAGGCAGCGGATGCGGCAGGAACATACTGAGCGCGACGATGGGAATCGTCAGCGCGAGGCTAACCCACAGTCGCCGCTGGAGCGGACGCGCGGGGTCGCCTTCGGCGGTGGGAGCGACTGGCTCGATCGGTTCCGCGTCGTAGCCTGCCGCGCGGATGGCGTCAATCAGCGCGGCGATGTCCACAGGCTGCGCCGTTTGCACCTCGGCGGTCTCCGTCGCGAGGTTCACCGTCGCCGATTGCACGCCAGAGGCGCGCGTCAGCACCTTCTCCACGCGCCGCACGCACGCCGCGCAGGTCATACCCTTCACCCGTAGCCGTTGCGTAGGCATCGAGTGTAGGATACCCGTCGGGGTATACTACGCCTGCCATGCACGAGGGCTGGGCAGTGGTTCCGAGCGAGCGCGTGAGTTTCGAGCGCGAGCGCGGCGTGAGCGCAATCCAAGTCTCGCGGGAGGCGACCTACCTGTTTGTGCGCGCGCCCGACACGAGCCTGCTCCCCGCGCAGCGTCAGCGCATCCTTAACCTGCTGCGCGAGGCGGAGGTCCCCATCTTCCTGATTAAACTGCAGCGCAACGGTTTGAGTTTCGGGGTTGATTCGGAACTCACGGCGCGCGCGTGCGAGACGCTGGAGGCGCACGGGTTTCGTGTGTCGGTCAAGCCGCGTCGCGTGATGGTCTCCATCTTCGCCCAGAACATGCGCGAGTTGCACGGCGTGATTGCCCGCATCGCGGAGGTGCTGTATGAGGCGGGGGTCGCGATTGAGCAACTCAGCGACGCGCACAACCGTATCACCTGCCTGATTGAAGCCGAGCGCGCCCCGCTGGTCGTCGAGCGGCTGTGCGCGGCGTTCGGACTGTCGCCGCAGAACCTGCACAAACAGCCCGTCGCGCTGGCTACGGAGGAACCCTAAGATGCCGATACGCCTTGCCGTGGCTGGACTGACGCACGGGCATGTGTGGGGCTTGCTGGAGCAGTGGGCAGCCCAGCCCGAAGTGGAGCTCGTCGCCGTCGCCGACCCGACCCCGCTGCTGGACAACGCCCGTGCCCGATTCCAACGCGCCTATGTGGACTGGCAGCGCATGCTGGACGCCGAATCGCCCGATGTGGTGCTGGCGTGCGCCGACAACCGCACCAGCGCAGCGATTGCGATTACCGCGATGCAACGCGGCGCGCATGTGATGGTCGAAAAGCCGATGGCGGCGGACTTGGCGGACGCCGAGCAGATGCTCGAAACCGCCCGCGCGACCGACCGCTTGCTGATGATCAACTGGCCCACGCGCTGGAACCCCGCGATTCATGCGCTGCTGGAGCGCGCCCGCAGCGGCGAGTTCGGCGCGGTGTTCGAGTTCCGCTTCCGCGCGGGGCACGCGGGACCGCGCGAAATCGGCTGCAACCCGTACTTTGTGGAGTGGCTGTACGATGAGCGTCGCAACGGCGCGGGCGCACTGGCAGACTTCGCCTGCTACGGCGCGGTGATGAGCGCGTACCTGCTGGGCGAGCCACAGCAGGTGCTGGGCACACGCGGCAACCTGACCAAAGACTACCCCATCAGCGACGACAACGCCGTGCTGATTGCCCGCTACCCCAAGGCGATTGCCGTGATTGAAGCCACATGGTCGCAAATCGGCACGGACGGCGCGCCGAACCCGATTGTGTACGGCACGGAGGCGACGGCTGGCGTCGTAGACGGCAAGTTGCGGATTCATCGTCGTGGCGCGGAGCCTGCGTTGGAGACGCCGCCGACCCTGCCCGAAGGCGAGCGCAACGCGCCCGAATACTTTCTCAAGTGCCTGCGCACGGGCGCGCGCCCCGAAGGCGTGCTTAGCCCCGAAATCGCGCTGATTGCCCAGCGGATGGTGGAGGCGGTTAAACTCTGAGCCTCAAACACGCAAAAATCCCACCCCGCCTTAACAGAGCCTTAACAATCGCTTAGGGTATACTTTGTGTAGGAGGTTTATGCGACTATGCGACGACACGGCTTTACGCTCATCGAGCTTTTGGTCGTGATTGCGATTATCGCGATCCTGGCAGCCATTCTGTTTCCTGTATTCGCCCAGGCGCGCGAGAAAGCGCGACAGACCTCGTGTTTGAGCAACTGCAAGCAGATTGGACTTGGGATTACGATGTATTTGAATGACTGGGACGAAACCTTCCCGCGCAACGACGACTGTATTGCTCCCGCACGCATTCCCTATCAACCGAACGCCGTCGGCTGCAGCGGTCCTTACGGACAGCGCGTCAATCACTACAAGTGGCAATACTGGATCTATCCGTATGTGAAAAATATTCAGATCTTTTTCTGCCCCAGCCGCTCTTTCGACCGCACCGCTTGGGAGCAGCATGCCGAAATCTTTGACGGCGGCTACTCGCTGGCGCTGCACATCACGGGCGCGTTGAACACTTGGAACCGCACGGGAAGCGCGCAGCAGATCCGCAACTCGTTCCTTGGCGGCACGATGGCAGGCGTGCAGCGACCTGCAGAGACCATGATCCTCATGGAAGACCGCTTCCCTGCCGTGCGCCACTATGTGTTCGGTCCCCAGCCGATTCAGACCATCTACCCGATGGCGCATCGCCATCTGTGGGAAACTTGGTTCTACCCGAACGGTACCAGCCGCCCTGTCAACAAGAACAACGCGCCGCACATGGACGGCTTGATTATCGTCTATGTGGACGGGCACGCCAAGTGGATGAATGTGCGCGAGTTCCTCGCCAAAAGCCCCACCGCTCAGCAGTATCAACCCAGCCCGCTGAGCGCGTTCCCAGGCGGTATGGCATGGACGATCAACCAGCAGCCCACTTGGACGGGCGACTGGCCGCTGTGGGGGCTGTACGGCAACTAAGTCGAAACTCTGTCTCTAATCCCGAAGCCCTCTCCTGACAGCAGGAGGGGGCTTTTGTGTATCGAACCTACAGGCGGTATGCGAGTGCTTGCGGTTGCCCTGTGGGTTGGGGTGTATTGGATGGGGCTGGGCGCGTCGGACGCCCCTACCCGTCGGGATAGCGACTGGCTGATACGGGTCGGGCTGGAGCAAGGCGCGTTCGCGCCAGTGTTGTATGTCGGCGTCAGCGCAGACAGCCTGCGCTGGGTAGACCCGCGCACGGGGCAAACGCTCGGCGTTGGCGCAGCAGGTCAGGTATGGGAACTGCGCCGCAAGAACGGACGCTTCGTTGCCCGCTACGGGCAAATGACTGTCGCTGCCCAACGGCTTGTCGCCGAGCCTGCAGGCGCGGGCTTCGTACAGGTCGGCGCGTCGCCAAACGCCTTGCGCCCCTACCGCGGGCATCTGGAGTGGGTCGAGCGCGAGGGCAAACTGCTTACGATCAACTGGGTGCGGCTGGACGACTACCTGAAAGCGACGCTGCCGCGCGAGATGCCGCCGAACTTCCATATCGACGCGCTCAAAGCGCAGGCGGTCGCCGCCCGCTCGTTCACCATGCGTCGGCTGAACCGCTACCGCCAGTGGGGCTACGACCTGTGCGACCATACGCCGTGCCAAGTGTACGGCGGGGTGAACGCCGAACACCCGAACACGAACCTTGCGGTAGAGGCGACGGAGGGGGAGGTGCTACTCCACGGCGGGCGAATTTTGGAGGCGGTCTACACGGGCAACTGCGGGGGGCACACTGCGCCGATTGAGGTCGCCATGACGGGCACGCAGCCGCTTGCGCCCATGCGCGGCGTGCCCGACACCGACGCCGACGGCAAGCCGTTCTGCAGTCTCGCGCCGAACTTCGCGTGGGAACTGACCCTCACGCGCGAGGATCTCGAACAACGCTTCCCGCAAGCAGGGCGCATTCGGGAGGTCGCCGTCGCGCAGCGTACAGCGGGCGGGCATGTGCAGCAGGTGCGCTTGCGCGGCGACCGCGCGACGCTGACGCTCACTGGCGCGGAGTTCCGCACGGCAATCGGCGTTGGGCGCATCCGCAGCCTGATGTTCGAGGTGCAGCCCCAGCAGGACGGCTGGCGCATCGCAGGGCGTGGGTCAGGACACGGCGCGGGCATGTGTCAGTGGGGCGCGCAGGGACGCGCCCTCGCAGGGCAGACCTATCGGCAGATTCTGGGGGCGTACTACCCCGACGCGACGCTGGTCGGCGCGTTCGGGCAATAACGGCTACTCGGTCGTCTCCCCGCGCTGGCTGCGCTCCCACTCGTGCAGGCTCTGCAGCAGGTTGCCCGAACGCAGCATACGGCGCATCGCGCGCACCTCTTCGGCGGTGATGGGACCCATCTGCTGCGTGGTCAGCCACTCGTTGGCGGTGCGCTCGTCGTTCTCGAGGTAGCCCAGCATCAGTTCGTCCCACGCCTGCTGGCTCAGCATCCGCTCGCCGCGATACCCGCAGCGGGGGCACTCGAAATGCACCTCCACGCGGTTCGCGCCCATCGTGTGCGCGTGGTAGGCGATGTAGGTCAAGTCGTCCAGCCCAATCGTCGCTTGGCAGCGTCGGCAACGCAACTTCACAGTCCGCTCCCTCCCCAAGTGCGCGGCAAAAAGATGCGCTCGTACTTATACAGCGCGTAGCGGTCAGTCATCCCTGCCAGGTAGTCGCACACCGCCTGCGCCCGCGCCTCCACCGAGTCGTCCGCAGGGCGGAACTTCTCCGACAACTCCGACGGGTTCTCTAAGTAGTAGACGAACATCTGGTGCAGGATGTGCGTCATCTTCTCGCGCTCTTTCTGTACCTTCGGATGGTGGTACATGTTTTCGAACATGAACTCTTTGAGATGGTTCATCGCCTGCAGCATTGGCTCGCTCATCTGCACCGTGGGCTTGCCGTCGCTCTGCTCGACGACATCCATCACCATGCGGGCGATGCGTCCGCTGTGCGTCTCGCCGAGGAACTCCACAAGGTCGCGCGGCAGGTCGTCGAGGGTCAGCAGCCCTGCGCGGATGCCGTCGTCGAGGTCGTGGTTCAGGTAGGCGATGCGGTCGGCGATGCGCACCACTGCCGCTTCGAGGTGGACGGTCTTCTGGGTCTCGTGGGCGGTAAGGTCGGCGCGCCCTTTGGAGTGCCCGACGATGCCCTCGCGCACCTCGTGCGTGAGGTTCAGCCCGCGCCCATCCTTTTCGATGTGGTCTACGACGCGCAGGCTCTGCTCATAGTGGCGAAAGCGGGCGTTGGGAACATACTTGCGCAGGATTGCGTCCAGCGCCTCTTCGCCCGTGTGTCCGAAGGGCGGGTGTCCGAGGTCGTGCGCGAGGGCGACCGCTTCCGTGAGGTCTTCGTTGAGGCGCAGAGCGCGGCTGATTGTGCGGGCGATTTGCGCCACCTCCAGCGTGTGGGTCAGGCGCGTGCGGTAGTGGTCTTCGTTGGGGTCTAAAAACACCTGCGTCTTGTGCTTGAGTCGGCGGAACGCCTTGCTGTGGATGATGCGGTCGCGGTCGCGCTGGAACGCCGTGCGCACGGGGTCGGGCGGCTCAGGCGTCGGTCGCCCGCGCGACTCCGCGCTCTTCGTCGCATAGGGCGCGAGGATTTGGTACTCCAGTTGTTCCAGCCGTTCGCGTACCGTCATTGCCGTTCAGTATTCGATCAGCGAGTAGACATCGTAGCCGCGCAGGTGCTTGCGCCCATCCAGGAAGGTGAGTTCAATCAGGAAGGTGAAGCCCGCGACCGTGCCGCCCAGTCGTTCAATCAATCGTGCGGCTGCGCTGGCGGTGCCGCCCGTCGCCAGCAGGTCGTCCACCACCACCACGCGCTGTCCAGGCTCAACCGCGTCGGTGTGCATCTCGACGGTGTTCGTGCCGTACTCCAGCGCGTACTCCTCGCTGATTTTCTCGCCCGGCAGTTTGCCCAACTTGCGCACAGGCACAAAGCCCAGCCCGAGATTAATCGCAATCGGCAAACCGAACACGAACCCGCGCGATTCGATGCCTGCAATCACATCGGGCTTGAGGGCGCGCGCATGCTCGGTCATCAGGTCTACGACCTCCTTTAGCGCCTGCGGATGCTTCAGCACGGGGGTGATGTCCTTGAAGATGATCCCCGGCTCCGGGAAGTTCGGTATATCGCGCACCAGTTGCGCCGCCAGTATCTCTGCCATCGGTTGCCTCCGTTTTGCCCGTGAAGTATACCCGAATAGAAGACGCTTCGGTATAATTCAACCATGCCAATCACTGCGCCGTACGAACAGGGCACGAAACGCCTCAATTGGGAAGCGTACCTCCGCTGGGAGGACGACCTCACGCACTACGAAATCATCGACGGGGAGGTTCATCCGTTGCCGACGCCTACCTTGAGGCGCCAGTTGGTGCAGGCGCAACTGATGGATTGTATACGCGGCTACCTCACTCAGAATCGCTTAGGCGTATTGCTCGCTGCGCCGTTTGATTTTGTGGTGCGTCGGGAACCGTTGCGCACGCGCCAGCCCGACCTGTTTTTCCTGTCCAGCGCACGCGAAGCCGAGTGGCGCGACCGATTGAACGAACCGCGCCTGGAGATTGCGCCCGACTTGGTCATCGAACTGCTCTCGCCGTCAGACACCTACCAGCGCTGGAAGGAGAAACTGCAAGACTATCATCATCTCGGCGTGCGCGAAGTGTGGGCGGTGGATGTGGCGGCGGGCGAGATTGAGGTGTTGGTGCGTGAGGAGGGCGGCTACCGTTCGCTGGGCTGGTTTTCGGGTGGGCAGCCCGTGCCGACGCAGGTGCTGGAAGGGCTGACCCTTACGCCTGCGGAGGTGTTCGAGAACCTGTAAGGGGTACGATGACCCTTGAAATTGCCCTCACTTTGGGTTTGCTTGTTGCAGCGATTGCGCTGTTTATCAGCAACCGCTTTCCCCCCGAAGTGGTCGCGCTGATTCTGCTGGCGGCGCTGCTGCTGAGTGGGCTGGTTCCTGTGGAGAAGGGGCTGCGCGGGTTTAGCAACGACGCCGTGATTACGATTGCGGCGATGTTTGTGCTAAGCGAGGGTCTGCAGCGCACGGGGGTGATTGGCTGGCTGGCGCGGGGGCTGGGCTGGCTGGCGCGGCGGGCGGCGTGGCTCGCGGTGGTCGCGCTCCTGCTCGTGACGGCGTTCCTGTCGGCGTTCGTGAACAACACGGCGGTGGTCGCGCTGTTTATCCCGCTCACGCTCGCGTTGTCTGAGACGGCGCGTCAAAGCCCCTCGCGGTTGCTGCTGCCCCTCTCGTATGCCTCGATGCTGGGCGGGGTCTGCACGCTGATTGGCACCTCCACGAACCTGATTGTGAACGGCGTCGCCGTGCAGCGCGGGATTGAACCGCTGGGCATGTTCGAGTTCGCGCCGCTGGGACTGATTTTCACGGGCATCGGGCTGGTCTACCTGCTGGCGATAGGCATGCGCATGATTCCCGACCGTCGCCCTGCCGCCGACCTTGCGGACGCTTATCGCCTGAGCGCGTACATCACGGAGGTCGCGCTGACCCCGCAGTCCAAAGCGGCGGGCAAGCGGCTGATGGACGCCGACTTCGTGCGGGAGCTGGGGCTGGAGGTGCTGGACATCTGGCGCGACGGGCTGCGCCTGCTGCCGTTGCCCGACCGCATCTTGCAGGCGGGCGATTTGCTGCGCGTGCGGTGCAATCTGCAGCGGCTGCAGCAGTTGGAGGGCGCGTATGGACTGAAACTGGTCGCAGGCGCGCCTGCGCACGCAGCGGACGAGCCGCCCCTGCTGGTGGAGTTGGTGCTGACGCCCAGCTCGTCGCTGGTGGGGCAGACGCTGCGCGAGAGCCGCTTCCGCAACCGATTCGGCGCGACGGTACTCGCGCTGCGCCACCGCCAAGAGATGGCGCTGGAGCAGTTCGCCGACATCCCGCTGCAGGCAGGCGACGCGATGGT
>Ga0101945_1000369_pt1 | contig 81977 bp, 81 predicted proteins | sample DewCreD2012metaG_2_FD_75246 | JGI IMG/M metagenome (GOLD analysis project Ga0101945, IMG submission 75246) | Hot spring sediment bacterial and archeal communities from British Columbia, Canada, to study Microbial Dark Matter (Phase II) - Dewar... ... | reverse complement strand
AAAAGAATCGACCAACTCAAAGTTCCGCAAAAATCACGAACTTGCAAGTAAACGGCTTTTCATAATCCAGTGTTCATGCAGGTTTCAGAAGAAAAAATATCATTTTCACGCATTATTGAGGTTCATAGTAGATAGGCACAGTCGCCTTGTCCTCCACCGCTCGCTGAATGTCATAGATGCTTATGTAATCGCCAAAGACCGCACGGGTGTTTTTGTCGGTTAATTCGATGGGGGTGCCGGTAAACCCGATGAAGGAGGCATTCGGCAGGGCATCTCGCATATGTCTGGCAAACCCATCTATAAAGTCATATTGACTTCTGTGGGCTTCGTCTGCAATGACTACGATGTTTCGTCTCTCAGAAAGAACAGGATGTCTATCCCCTTTCTCTTCGGGGAAAAACTTCTGGATGGTTGTGAACACTACACCAGTCTTTACCTGAAGTTTTTCACGCAGTTCTGCCCGGCTTCCTACCTGAATCGGTGGTTGACGTAAGAGGTCTTTGCAACGGGCGAAAGTGCCAAAGAGCTGGTCATCGAGGTCGTTTCGGTCAGTAATAACAACGATGGTTGGGTTTTCCATGGCAGGTTCTCGAATAATACGTCCTGCATAAAAAGCCATAGTGAGACTTTTGCCTGAGCCCTGGGTGTGCCAGATCACACCGATCCGGCGGTCTCCTAGTTTTCCACCTGGCTTTCGACCTGCCTCATAGCGACCTTTCTCTTCGGCCAATTCATAAGTTTTCAGTTTTGCTGCTCGAAGCGTCTCCATCACAGCGACATTTACTGCATGAAATTGATGGTAGCCTGCGGTCTTTTTTTCCAGCGAACCACCTCCCGAATCCTCGAAAACAATGAAGTAGCGAATCATATCAAGCAGCCGACCCTTCTCAAAAAGACCTTTAATCAGCACTTCGAGTTCAGGTGTATGGGTATCATCGATCGATTCGCCAGAAATTGTCCGCCATGGTTTGAACCATTCTCGCCCTGAAGTCAATGTTCCCATTCGAGCCTGCACGCCATCCGAGATAACCAGCAATTCATTGAATCCAAACAGAGTGGGGAGTTCAGACTTGTAGGTTTGCAGTTGGTGAAAAGCAGTCCAGATATCGGCGGTTTCATCGGCAGGATTTTTAAGTTCCAGAATCACCAGGGGTATGCCATTGATAAAGAGGACGATATCAGGCCTACGAATATGCTTATTCTCGGAAACTGTAAATTGGTTAACCACAAGCCAGTCGTTATTCTCTAAATTATCGAAATCGAGGACTTGTGCCTGTGCTCCCCGGATTTCCCCATCTTTAGTTCGGTACTCGACCGTTACCCCTTCAACAAGAAGATGATGAAAATGACGGTTTCGCGCCTCGAGAGTTCCACCCTCAAGTCGATGGATCTTTCTGTAAGCATCTTCGATGGCTTCTGGAGGCAGGGTCGTATTAAGACGAAAAAGGGCATCACGCAGTCGCTGCTCAAGAATCACCTGACTGTACTCGCTTCGTTCGGCGAACAAGGTATCTGGAGCAATGTCTGGTCCGTATTTGATATTCCAGTTGAGAGATTCGAGCCAGGCAAGAGCTGCATCTTCTATTACAGATTCAACTAAACGCGCCATGGTTCCTCTTTTTGTAAAAGAAAAAGGTTATTTGCCAATACAGCATTTGGATTTTCACGATCAAATTCCCATTGCAACGGGTTGTTGACGATGTATTCGCGGATGAGGTTCAATGATTCTTCGTTCCGAATGATATGTTCATAATAATTACGTTGCCAAACCGGGACGCCAGGCATGTTGCGTATATTGTTTATTTGTTTGGTTGAAACCGTTTTAAACGCCCCGATTAGGCGGCCAATAGGTTTTCGTTGTTGCGTAGGGGCGGTTCGCGAACCGCCCCTACAGTATTCGTCGGCGATAACAATGATTCCATGCAAATGGTTTGGCATTACCACCCATGCGTCCAATTCTATATGTTTATATTGTATTGCCAACCATTGCCACGTATCGGCCACAATCTGTCCCATTTCGTTCGCCTGCATTTCCCCATCCACTACCTTGCCGAACAGGTATTCCCGACCCCGCGTGCAAACAGTAATAAAATATGCACCTGCCTGCCCGTAATCATATCCCTTCAGGCGAATGCTTCGACGCTGACGTCTTTTATAGTCCCATTTCAAAGCCCTCTCTCCTTGAGAAACCTCTCTGCATCCTTCACCCGAATCTCGCCGCGGATGAGCTTAGGCAAGAGCGCATTGCGCAAGGTGGTAAGTGTGTAAGATTCGTTATTAGCCCTATCAATCTTTTTGAAACAATCTGTCACATGTCTGTGAAACTCATAAAGAACATCATCGGGAGTAATCAACAGATTTTGATTTTTTAAGTCGGTTTGAGTTATCAACGGTTGAGTGGATCCGCGATTGAGTGCTTCAAAATCAAAACTTTTCATACAGAAATAAAGATATTCCAAGGCTCTTTCTGTATAAGGAATGACAATCAAAGTATTGTCTGAAGGCCAACATGGATTGGATATTCGGAACACTAAGCCTAACGTTCCTACTCGTCCAGTTAGGATAATGGGCTTAGTAAATAGTGGTTCAGCCACGTATCCCATAGGACCGTTCCCTCCCCACAGAGGTATAGCAGCTGTGGAAGATGCCTCAGAGAAAATCTCACTTGGCCGCTTCCCACTGGTTACTTCAGCAAGATTACCAAGGGTTCCCACCTCCCACCCCTCAGGAATCTTTCCCAATTCTGAATCCACCAATCTGTCAGGGAATAAATCCCAAAGGTGGGCGGGGAGGCCGGGGAGGCTTTGGCCTTTTTTCCAGCGGCCCTCCATCTTGGCACGGACAGGTTCGAAGTCCACGAACCACGCCTTGAAAATCGCCCGAGCCATTTGCTCCAGCGTCTCATTCATCCGCCTGTTCAGCTCAATCTTATCATCCAGCGTCCCGAGTATGTGGACAATGGCACGTTGTTCAGCGATAGGCGGTACACAGATCTTACACGCATGAGCTGCGTCACGGTTCAGCCCTGGCACCGCGTTATCTGCATTCATGTGCTCGAGGTCAAGGGACTTAAGAAGATAGTATTTGAACCGTAGTATCTCTGGGTCTTGATCTATCACGAAGAAAGTCGTATCAATGGGCCAGCATCCTTTCTGGACGAAGTGAACAGCGCCAATGGTGCCTTTGCGCCCAATAATGACTGTGGGACCAGAGGTAAGGGCCTTATTGTGGTAACCAACAATGCCGTTTGACCCGAAGACAGGGACATCACCAAACGGATCGCGCTCTCGCTCAGGCAATCCTTTGCCATAGGAAAAGGCGCGAACTCACCAAGGGTAGTCTCTCGCCATTCACCCGTCATACTCTATCTCCTTTAGGTTAGCTTTGATGGCGGCGTCGAGCTTTACGGCTTCGGCTTGCTGTTCACGCCACTGAGCCACGAGCCTTCTCATTTTTTCATTAAATGGTTCTTTGTCTTCTTCTTTGATTTCCGCGCCCACATAGCGACCCGGTGTGAGCACGTAACCGTGTTTGCGGATTTCTTCGATCGTAGCGGATTTGCAGAAACCTGGGATATCACGGTATTCCGGTAAGGGCGATCGGCCGATCGCCCCTACATTCATGCGCCAGGCGTGGTAGGTATCGGCAATCTTGCGGATGTCTTCATCGGTGAGTTCGCGATGAGTGCGATCAACCATACGACCCATTTTGCGAGCGTCTATAAAAAGTACTTCGCCCCTTCGGTCGCGAAATTTCCCATTCTTCCTATCACGGGCAATGAACCATAGACAGGCAGGAATTTGTGTAGAATAAAAGAGCTGACCCGGCAGAGCCACCATGCAGTCCACAAGGTCTGCCTCAATGATATTTTTGCGAATCTCACCCTCACCAGATTGATTGGAAGACATAGAGCCGTTGGCGAGCACGAACCCAGCAATTCCTGTCGGAGCAAGATGATAGATTATATGCTGAACCCAGGCAAAATTGGCATTTCTTACTGGCGGAATACCAAATTTCCAGCGCTTGTCTTCGCGCAGTCGTTCACCACCCCAATCACTCACATTGAAGGGCGGATTAGCAAGGATGAAATCAGCTTTGAGATCAGGGTGGCGGTCGTTGTGGAAGGTATCACCGTGGGCAATCTGACCTTCAATCCCTCGAATAGCCAGGTTCATCTTTGCTAACCGCCAGGTGGTGTAGTTAGACTCCTGACCATAGATAGAAATATCAGCCTGGGCGTGTCGCGACAAGCCCCTTCGATTACAATTATTGTTGCGGTAAGCATGGGCGCGGATAAACTCTACCGATTGAACAAACATTCCTGAAGAGCCGCAACAGGGGTCATATACCCTTCCCCGATAAGGCTCAATCATCTCGACCAGAAGTTTAACTACACATCGAGGAGTATAGAACTCGCCACCTTTCTTTCCTTCTGCGCTGGCAAATTGAGCAAGAAAATACTCATAGATTCGGCCTAAAACATCCTTAGATTGTGCCTCTTCATCTCCTACTTTAATATTGCTGATTAAGTCAATGAGTTGGCCGAGTCTCTGCTTATCGAGTGCCGGGCGTGCATAATCCTTTGGTAAGACACCTTTGAGAGAAGGGTTATCCCTCTCAATGGCGGTCATGGCGTCATCAACGAGCTGACCGATTGTGGGTTGTTTTGCATTAGCTCTGAGAATTGACCAACGTGCCTCAGGCGGTACCCAGAATACATTTACAGCCCGATATTCATCGGGATCTTCTGGATCTGCTCCCTCCCCTATTTCAGCTTCAAGTTTTCTATGGTGTTCTTCAAAGGCGTCAGAGATGTATTTGAGAAAGATGAGACCAAGGACAACGTGCTTATACTCCGCAGCGTCCATACTACCTCGGAGCGCATCGGCCATTTTCCAGAGTTCGGCTTCATAACCCACATTAGCGCCATTTTTACTACCGGTTCTTTCCAATTTTTTGGTTTTTGCCATCTATCCCTCCCGGGCTAAGTGAACGTGGAGTCAAGGTGACACCCTTATTCCCAACCTCTTTCTCTATCTTTTTGAACACTTGCAAAAAATTTTGATCCAGAGATTGGTCAAACTCTTTTAACCAACTTGAAATATAATCTGAATCATATTTTGGGTTCTTCACGAGGATGGATTTAATATCTTCCAGGTCCCTGGGTCTGCCAGAGATAACCTTATGAATCACGACATCCTCAAGGGATGCAAATCTCACATGGGTTCTCCCTACCTTGATATCCCTGGCCCTTTCTATGGCCTGCCTCTCATAGGGGGAGAAGGAAAAAATAAAATCGACTCGAATTTCACTCTCCATATCCTTGGTAGGAAGAACCATAGTCCGCTCCACAAATTGCCTGTAATTCTTAACAAGTACTTTAAGACCCATTTCGTGAAGGAGCTTTTTTATCCTCTGGAGTTCCCCCACTCCAATCCCAAGGGTAATGTCAATGTCCCGGGTAAGTCTCGGTTCACCATAAATGAGAACAGCCTGCCCACCAATCACCATGTAAGGGATTGAGGATTTCTTAAGTTGGGAGGCGACCCTTCTAAGTATCTTTTGAAACACTGTTGATCACCTTTGCAATACGAATATCCACCTCTAACCCCTCAAGAGAATCCTTAAGGGGAAAGATACCCAAATCGAGGGCCTCTTTATAAAGGGCCTCAACAATTTTGAATTTTTTCTTTATATCCAATTTTTCACTTCTTAAAATTTCTTTCTCAAATCTTTGAAACTCATCGGTCGTTTTCATCAAAAACTCCGTTTCTGTGATCAACTATAAGGCAAAGTATTTTAATGTTTTTGCCTAAAAACTGGGGAAATTCTTGGCCTCACAAAACTATACCAAAAACTGAATCCTGTGGCAATTCCAAAGATTTTCTGGTGGGTTTAATGTTCTATTGTGAGAGATCCATGAATACTCTATAATAGAGTCTAAAACTTAATGAAGGAGGGGTAGATGAACGGTTCATCCTTGAGAGGGGCTTGGAAAATTGGAACAGTAATGGGTATTCCTGTACGCATTCACTTTTCCTGGCTGATTGTTTTTGGACTGATCACCTGGCTCTTATCTTCTCGATATTTTCCACAGGTCACTCCGGATCTGCCTTTCGTTTCGTACTGGGTCAGTGGGGTGATGGCTGCACTGCTTCTTTTTGCCTCGGTAGCTTTTCATGAGTTTGCCCATTCTTGGGTTGCCCAGAAATATAAACTTAAGATCGAGAGTATCACCCTTTTTATCTTTGGAGGGGTGGCTCAACTTAAAGGCGAACCGCCTCATCCCAGGGCAGAGTTCTGGATTGCTGTGGCTGGTCCCTTCTCCAGTTTTTTTCTTTCTGCCCTCTTTTTCTTTCTAATGATGAATACGGGGGGAGGCACAAAGGCCCTCTTTTCTTATTTAACGAGACTCAATTTAATCCTGGGAATCTTCAATCTCATTCCTGGATTTCCAATGGATGGAGGAAGGGTGCTTCGTTCGATCATCTGGGGAAAGAAGAAAGACTATTTTTATGCCACCCAGAAGGCTTCTTCGGTAGGAAGAGGGATTGCACTGCTCATGATCTTTTTCGGTGTATTTTCTATTTTTACGGGAAGATCCGATGGGATATGGTTGATATTTATTGGTTGGTTTCTTTACAGCGCAGCCCAGGCGAGTTATCAACAGGCAACTCTACAGGAGATTCTTTCAGGAATAAAAGTCAAAGATATTATGGTGAGCGAGATGCAGACAATCGATCCAACTATGTCTCTGGATGAGGCTGTGGATCACTATTTTCTTAAATATGGATACGGGGGGTTTCCGGTGATGGATCGGGGGAGGTTTCTGGGTATTCTAACTTTGAAGGAAGTGAAGAATGTTCCAAGGCAGGATTGGGGAAGAGTAAAGGTTTTGGATGTCTATGTTCCCCATGAGAGACGGTGGGAAGTTTCTCCGGAGGCTGATGTGATGAAGGCTCTTGAGTTGATGATCAGAGAGGATAAAGGTCGAATTATCGTAGTCGATCGAGATCAAATTGTTGGGCTCATTACAAGGAATGGGATCGCCCGATACGTCCAGATTAAAGGAAAATAAATCAGAAGTTCTCTGAATATAATCCCTTACTGAAGGCCTGAGGACATTTTAGACCTGAGAGCGAATAGGAAATTCTTTCATTTTTAACAATAATTGTGATATGATATTTTGTATAGAATCTTCCGGGAAAAAGATTATTTACTCGTCCTGTACGAGGAAAATGTTTCCATAGAGTACTCTCGAGGAGGAAAAAATGAAACGAATACTGCTTGCGACGGATGGTTCTGAGCATGCCCTGAAAGCCTCGTCTTACCTTGCCCATCTTTATCAGGGCGCATCGGATGTGGAGATCACTGTTATCCATATCTCTCCCCCTGTTCCCCCCATTTATCGGGAGGAAAGAGATGACCCACAAATCCGAAAAATCTATTCTGCTTGGAAGAAGAGAAAGGAAGAAGAGGCCAAAAAGTACCTCTATGAAGCGATGGGAGTTCTTCAGAACGAAGGATTCCAGAGATCTCACATCAAGGTGAAATATGCTCATCAGGTCATTGGAGTAGCCCGGGATATCCTTCGAGAAGCCGATGCCGGGGATTATGATGCCTGCGTGGTCGGGAAAAAGGGTATGGGCTGGTTCGACGATATGTTCCTTGGAAGTATTACCAGTAAGGTTCTTGAAATATCCGAAGATCGGCCTGTCTGGCTTGTGAGCGGAAAAAGATGGGATAGCCGAAAGGTCCTGATTGCCATGGACCATACCTCCCAAATCCTCCAATTGGCTGGATATGTGGGAAAGATGCTTCGCGGGTTAGATGGTATCAAAATTAAATTTTACCACTACTTTGCTCCTTTCGGGGAGAATTCCATTCCGATAGAAAAAGAGAAGATAAAGGAATTTGAAAAACGGGTTCTTGAGAAAGAGAGGGATCGAATGTTCCAATTCTTTGAGGATGCCCAGAAACTTCTTGAAGGATTGGGGTTTGGAAGAAAAGAGATTTCTTTCGAGATTTTCAAAGGCGATTCTCTCTCCCCTAAAAAGGTTTCTCAAAGAATTCTTAAGGAGATGCAGACAGGGAGACACGGAACTTTGGTGATTGGGAGAAGAGGGGCTACAAGGGCAAGAGAATTTCGGTTGGGCTCGGTGGCCTGGCGGATTGCTACAGAAGCCCAAAATTGTGCCCTCTGGGTCGTTTAAATTATTAATACAAACCCGGAAGAGTGGTCATCTTTTGGAGCCACTGAAAGTTTGCAATTTTATTTTCAAATTTGATATAATTATAAATAATTAAATTTCCCCTCTGGTTATTCCACTCGGTTCCATATAGGGCGGGTTTTTAAACCCTCTAATAATAAGTTTCGGAATTCGAAATTTTTTTCTTGCATTTTTATTTTTGGTATGTAAAATAGATTCACCTTTTTATTTTTGGTATGTAAAATAGATTCACCTTTAAATTCTTGTGAAAAAATCCTCAAATCTTTCAAGAAAGGAGGTGATAGGGCCAGAGGGAAGTCCGAAAGAGGGGGAATTCGCCTCTGATGTAAAGGGAAAGGAGGAAGTTATCTAAATTAAGTGGTTAGGTGGACTTTTTAAGAAATAAGGAAAAATTTAAGAATCTAAGATCATAAGGAGGGGAACAGTATGAAAAAATGGATATTTTTTACAAGTATTTTAAGTTTTCTTTGTTTTGTCTTTGGACTCAGTGTTGAGGCACAGCCTATAAAAATTGGTGCGGTGATTAATCTAACAGGCCCGGCTTCTACCTGGGGTCAATACCATGCTAAGGGACATCGAGATTATATCAATTATGTGAATGAGGTTAAAGGAGGGATTGCAGGAAGAAAGATTGATCTTGAAATCGTTGATCATGCCTATAAGGTTCCTGAAGGTGTTAAATTTGTAAAAAAGTTCTGTGAGGAAAAGAAGGATATGATTGCTACTTGGGATGCGGGAACGGGAATCCAGATAAAACCTATTATTCAAGAATATAAGATACCTACCATCAACTATTCTACTTTTCAAGGAATTCTCAGTCCTCCAATTGATTATATGTATCTCCCGTTTGGAAGTTATGTGTTAGATTCTCATGCTGTACTTGAATATATTCGGAGCATCCATAAGGGAAAAGAGGCACCCAAAGTGGGGCTTCTCACATATAATAATGTCTATGGTAGATCGATCCATGAGCCGAGTAAGGAATATGCCGCTAAAAATAATATCAATATTATAACGATCGAAGAGTTTCCTCCAGCAACGGTCGATTTAACCACAGAGATGCTTCGACTGAAAAGTAAAGGTGCAGAATATGTCTTCATGCAGATTCTCCCTGCTGCTATCATCTCAGCTCTTAAAGCGGCCGATAAGGTGGATTATAAAGTTCCCTTCTTTGGGACTTGGACCTCAACGGATCCCGACTTTTTCACGTTAGGTAAGGGATTGATCCGAGACCGACTTTTTATGCAGTTTTGTGGCGTCCTTCCCGGAGATAAAACACCCAAAGGAGAAAAGATGCCCGGAATTAAATTATTAGAAACGTTATGGGCAAGGTATAAAATCGTTGATAAGTTCGATACCTCGTACTGGGAAGGAGTTGTGGTCGCCATGATTCAGGAAAGAGCCATCCACAGGGCATCGGGATTATTCAAGACGATCAATGCAGAGACAATAAATAAAGCGATGGAGACATTCGGCAATGAGGACTTCGGTGGTCTTGTTCCATATGTAACTTATACCAAGGATAATCATGAAGGTTCATTCAGGGGAAGAATCGTTCAGATCCATGAAGATGCTACTTATACGCCCGTAACAGAATTCTTTACCCCTGGGAAAGAGAAGGTGAAGGTATTAAAGGCTCCTAAGATGTAGCCTTAAATCTTAAAGGGAGAACCGATGAAGGCTTTTCGTGGACAACCCAGTATTTTTGCCTCCACTCAGCCCGAGGAGCGTCGGGCTGAGCTGGAGGTCAAACAGGTCTATCTCAACTTTGGTGGGGTGATGGCCCTCCACAACGTGGATCTTACCGTTTATACTGGAGAACTGCTCAGTATTATTGGCCCCAATGGGGCGGGAAAGACAAGTCTCCTGAATTGTATCACGGGTTACTATCATCCCCAAAGGGGCCATATCTTTTTTAATGGCGAAGAGATCACCGGGCTTCATCCCCACGAGATCACAAAGAAAGGGATAGGGAGGACCTACCAGAATATCGAACTCTTCCCAGGGATCACGGTCCTTGGCAATATGCTCCTTGCCCGACATCTTTACTGTAACTATGGGCTCGGAAAGGCCTCTATCTTCTCTCCCTCTGTCGTTAAGGAGGAAGTCCGCCATCGAAGGGTTCTTGAGGAATTAATCGATTTCTTGGAGATGCAGTCCATTCGAAAAAAGTTGGTTGGCTCTCTTCCTTATGGGTTAAGAAAGAGGGTGGAATTGGGTCGAGCCTTGGCCTTAGAGCCAAAACTTTTGGTCTTAGATGAGCCCTTTGCAGGGATGACCTTGGAGGAGAAAGAGGATATGGTTCGGTTTCTCCTTGAATTGAATACCGCATGGGGCCAGACGATTATTCTTGTCGAACATGATATGTCGGTGGTCATGAGCATCTCCCAGAGGATCGTCGTATTGAATTTTGGAGAGAAGATCGCGGAAGGTCCGCCCGAGGAGATCCAGAACCACCCAGAAGTCATCAAGGCTTACTTAGGGGATACCACAAAGATTTAAGAATTTAAATCCTTCGAAAGGAAAATGATTACACTGGAGCAAAATAAATGATGGAGGTTAGAAAGACAGACCGAATAGATCAACAAACCATTCTCTCGTTAATGAATTATACCCTCCCCCAGATTCTGTTTCAGCAGGCAAAGAATTTTGGATCTAAAAAGATTGCGATTCGAGAGAAGATGTATGGGATATGGCTCTCCTATACCTGGGAAGATTACCTTCGATACACGAAGCAGGTCGCACTCGGATTAAAACATCTGGGTCTACAGAGGGGAGAGAATATCGGGATCATCACGGATAATCATCCCGAGTGGCTTTTCACCGAGATGGGAGCGCAGGCCATTGGGGCTATCACCGTCAATCTCTTTACCTCCTCCATTGCAAAAGAACTCGCCATTATGCTCAATCGCATTCAGGCCGTTTTTGTCATTGCCCAGGATCAAGAGCAGGTAGATAAACTTCTGGAGGTCAAAGGGGAACTTCCTCATGTCCGAAAGGTGATCTATATTGATCAGACAGGGATGAGAACCTATGTAGGAAATCCCTGGTTGATGAGTTATAAGGAACTCTTGGAACTCGGTGCAAAGGTGGAGAAGGAGCAGCCCCAGCTTTTTGAGGAGGAGCTATGGAAGGGAAAACCAGATGAAGTGGCCCTAATGATTATGACCTCCGGAACGACTGGCATTCCGAAACTGGCCATGATTTCCCACCGAAGTTTTACCGAAATCGCGAGAAAGTGGGTTGAGACAGCTCCCATCGGACCTGAGGATAACTGGATTTCCATTACTCCCACCGCCTGGATTGTTGATCAGATGTGGGGTATGGGAGTTTCCCCACTTGCCGGGATGACCATGAACTTTCCCGAAACCTTGGAGACTCAGGCCGAGGATTTTCGAGAGATCGGTCCTGTCGTGATTATCACTTCTTCAAGATTTTGGGAAGATCTGGCTTCAAAAATCAGGGTCAAGATCGCTGATTCAGGCTGGATAAAGAGAAAGCTCTTCTATCTGGGAGAGAAGATCGGAGGAGCGGTCGTTGACCGAGAGTCCAAAAAAGAACCAATACCTGTTACATTAAGGATTCTCCATAAGATATTTTCAAAAATTGTTTATCAGCCTCTGCTCGATCGGGTGGGTTGTGCTCAGATTCGAGCCGCTATCACGGGGGGACATCCCATTAGCCCTGACGTGATTCGTTTCTTCCGCGCAAAAGGCTTAAATCTCAAACACGCTTATGGTCTTACCGAGGGAGGTGGAGTCTTCCAGGTTCAGCCGGATAAGGAGGTAAAGCCCGAAACCGTTGGGAAACCACTACCCAGAACAGAGATCAAGATTGCGGAGGATCAAGAAGTTCTTGTCAAAACCCCTTCCTGCTTTGTTGGATATTACCAAGATCCTGAGGCAACCCAAAAGGCCTTAAGAAATGGTTGGCTCCATACGGGGGATGCTGGGTATATCGATGATGATGGGCATCTTCTGATTATCGGTCGAAAAGAAGAGATCATGCGAACCAAAGCTGGGGAGGCCATCTCCGCAGACTTTATTGAAACTCGACTCAAATTCAGTCCCTATATCAAAGAGGCCGTGGTCTGGGGGGAGGGTCGGGATTATATCACTGGATTTATCAATATCGATTTTGGAAATGTGGGGAGCTGGGCTGAGGATCGGATGATTCCCTATACGACTTATACGGATCTTTCCCAGCGGCCCGAGGTCGAAGAGTTAATCCTTAATGAGGTTCGGCAGGTCAACAATCAACTTCCTAAACCCATGAGGCTTAAGAAGATCATTTTACTCTATAAACTCCTTGATGCAGATGATGAAGAGCTCACCCGGACAGGAAAGGTCAGACGGAAATTTGTTTACGAACAATACCTTAATTTGATTGAGGCCATGTACAGCGGGAAGGAGGAGTTAGAGGTCACGGGTAAGGTTCGCTATCGAGATGGTCACGTCGGTACAATTACCACAAAAGTGAAGATCCTGACCGTAGAGTGATGATTAAATCGTCTGGAATTAAGTCGTCAAGAAAGGTTTAGGGTTTCGTGTTTCCAGTTTATTAAGTGAGGGGGTCCTCTTTATGGAATTCTTTTTTCAACTATTGGTCCAAGGTCTTTCCGTAGGTTTTCTCTATGCCCTTGCGGCCCTCGGTTTCGTGATGATCTTTAAATCTTCAAGCGTGCTCAATTTCGCTCATGGGGAACTCCTGGCCATAGGGGCATTCATCTTTCTGGTCTTCTCGGTCAGAATGAATCTTCCCATTCCGATTTCCTTCCTCTTCACTCTCGCTGGAACCTTTGCCTTGGGATTTGTCATCGAGCGACTCTTTCTTCGTCCACTGATCGGGGAGGCGTTGATCGAGGTGATTATGCTCACCGTGGGTTTGGCAGCCATGTTCAAAGGCCTCCTTTTGGTCATCTTTGGAGGAAACCTTTTTAATTATCCCGATTTTCTTCCAAAGGCACTCACCATCCAATGGGGAGCGGTGGTGATTCAGCCTGTTTATGTGGCCTCTTTCATCATTGGGATCATCTTCCTTTCAATCTTCGGATTCTTTTTTAAATACTCCTCTCAGGGAATCTATATGAGGTCTGTCGCAGACAATCAGACTGCTGCTCTATCCCTCGGGGTCCATGTTCGAAGGGTCTTCGCCCTTTCCTGGGCGATTGCGGCGCTGGTCTGTGCCCTCAGTGGAATCCTCCTTGGGATCATGAATGGAATCAATGTTCATGATATCAGTGTGATGGGATTAAAGGTCTTCCCTGTGGTTATCTTGGGAGGATTGGAGAGTATTGGAGGGGCTATCATCGGAGGACTCATTATAGGATTACTTGAAACCTTTACAGGAGGCTATGTTTCGACGGCACTCAAAGAGGTTGTTCCTTTTATTGTTCTGGTCTTTATTCTTTTGGTGAAGCCCTATGGTCTCTTTGGATTGGTAGAGATTGAACGGGTGTAGTAAAAAACCGATGAACATTAAACCATGAACATAAAGCCAAAATGTTTATAGTTCATCGTTCAACGCTCATGGTTAAATAGTGGGGGAAGAATGAGAAGATTAAGATTTCATCCATGTGGAAACTACAAAGAGAGTTACGAGGAAGAACTCACCATTTTTACAACAGACTTTGGAAGGCTATGGATGGGAGTCGGTCTTTTTCTTCTCTTCGTCGTCATCCCATTGATCAGTAGCCACTATATATTATATATCGTGAATCATATTGGAATAGCTGCCATAGCCGCCATTGGCCTCAATATATTGATTGGATATACGGGTCAGATTTCTCTTGGACACGGAGCCTTTTTTGGAGTAGGGGCTTATGGTGCCGCTATTCTGGCTACCGCCTTAGGTTTTCCGTTCTGGCTTTCGGTCATTGGGGGAGGGGTCATTACTGCTTGTGTGGGTCTTATCTTTGGGATTCCCTCTGCGAGGCTTAAACACCTTTACCTTACCATTGCTACCCTCGCAGGTCAGTTTATTTTACAGTATCTTTTCGTCTCATGGAAGAGCCTTACGAGGGGGGCGTCGGGAATCATGCTTCCACGAGCGACCCTCTTTGGGATCGATGTGAAAGGGGACCGATCCTTTTATTACATCATCTTTGTCTGTTTCGTCCTCCTGACCTGGATCGCAGTCAATCTCATGCGGACCCGATATGGACGGGCTTTTATTGCGATTCGGGACAATGACAGAGCCGCCGAGGGAATGGGAATTCCAATTTTTCGATATAAACTTCTCTCCTTTGCTATTAGTTCCTTCTATGCGGGTTTTGCAGGTGGCCTGGCCGCCTTCTACATTGGAAGCATTACTCCCGAACCCTATACCCTGATGCTCTCTGTAGAATATATCGCTATGATTATTATCGGTGGTTTAGGAAGTATCCCGGGTTCCGTATTTGGAGCGATTTTCATTACCTCTTTAAATGAAATTTTAAGCCATGCTACAGGGTTTTTTATGAATATCGGTTCATTGACTAAAGTGGCCCTGACCATTGCCCCTCTTCGGGAATTCATTTTTGGATTGGCCATCGTCCTTTTTATCATTTTTGAACCACGAGGATTGGCAGAGGTTTGGCGAATCGTGAAGTCAAGCTTTAAACTCTGGCCATTCTCATATTAAGAAAAGAAAAGGTGGTGAATGAGGGAATGGAAGACAACCTTCTTCTTCAGATCAACAATATCAGTGTGGTCTACTCCGATGTGATTCAGGTGCTTAAAGGAGTCTCCCTTGAGATCAAAAAGGGTCAGATCGTTTCCCTCCTGGGAAGTAATGGAGCTGGGAAATCAACTACTCTTAAAGCCATCTCGGGACTCCTCAAGCCTGAAAATGGGAAGGTCACAGAGGGAAGCATCATCTATCAAGGCCGTCCAATTCACAACTCCTCTCCAGAGGAGATTACCCGCTTAGGGATCATTCAGGTTCTCGAAGGTCGCCAACCGTTTAAATACCTGACCGTTGAGGAAAACTTGAGAGTTGGAACGGCGACTCGATGGGGAAAGCCATATAAAAAGGATCTTGAATTGGTCTATCATTATTTTCAACCCCTTGTGGCTCGGAAGAATCGATTGGCCGGCTACTGCAGTGGTGGAGAGCTTCAGATGTTGGTCATGGGTCGAGCCTTGATGGCTCAGCCAAAACTTCTTCTCCTGGATGAGCCCTCTCTGGGGCTGGCCCCTTTTCTGGTGAGAGAGATCTTTGAAATCGTAAAGAGGATCAATGAAGAACAAGGGACGACGATCATGCTGGTGGAGCAGAATGCCAATATGGCCCTTCAGATTGCCCACTACGGTTATGTGATGGAGAATGGAAAGATTGTGATGGAAGATGAGGCGGCGAAGTTGAGGGAGAATCCTGATGTGAAGGAGTTTTATCTTGGTACAGCAACCTCTGGCACCCTGAAATCGTATAAAGATGTAAAGGCTTATAAGAGACGAAAGCGGTGGCTATAGCTGTTAAAAGTGAAGAGTGAGGAGTGAGAAGTAAGGGGTAAGGGGTGAGGAGTGAGGAGAAGAAGAGAGGCGACATTGGTCGCCTATTAAAAATTCATTGTTTGTGAAAAATTACACTGAAAGAAGGGGATGAGAACTCCTATGGATATTCATATTGGAGAGATCTTGGCCAGAAATGCAAGACTCTATCCCAATGAGGTAGCCCTTATAGAGAGGGCCCCAGCCGAAGGGAAGAGAAAAGAGATGACTTGGAGGCAATTCGATGAAAGGGCCAATCGTTTTGCTAATGCCTTGATGGAGAGAGGGATTGAGAAGGGTGATAAAGTGATCCATCTCATGATGAATTCCATCGACTGGCTCATTGCCTATTTTGGTATCATTCGAACAGGGGCCTGGGCTGTGCCGCTCAATTTTCGTTTTACCGGGAATGATATCAAATATTGCTGTGAAGTGGCCGAACCCAAGGCTATGATCTTTGGAGAGGAATTTATTGATCGAGTGACTGAAATTAAAGACGATCTCCTTACGATCAAGCATTATTTCTTTGTGGGAAAGGAGGTCCCAGGTTTCGCAGAGCCTTTTGAGAGGGCTCTTGATAGAGCTTCATCTACTTCTTGTAGTGTTCCGATCACTTATCATGATCCCTGTGGTCTTTATTTTACTTCAGGGACGACCGGACAGCCCAAGCCTATCCTTCTGACCCATAAGAATATGGTCTGCGCCTGCATCACGGAGAATCATCACCATTTTCAGACCCGAAGGGACAACTTTATTCTTATTCCTCCCCTCTATCACACCGGGGCAAAGATGCACTGGTTTGGAAGTTTTATAGTGGGTGGCAAGGCCGTCATTCTGAAAGGAGTGACCCCTGAATATATTCTTGAAGCCATTCATGAAGAGAAAGGAACGATCATTTTTCTTTTGGTCCCATGGGCTCAGGATATTCTATTAAAAATCGATAGTGGTGAAATTAAACTGAAGGATTACGATCTCAAACAGTGGAGGCTTATGCATATTGGTGCCCAGCCGGTTCCCCCTTCTTTGGTCAAACACTGGAAAGAGTATTTTCCCAATATGGCTTATGATACCAATTATGGACTGAGTGAATCGACTGGACCTGGGTGTGTCCATCTCGGGATAGAAAACGAGCATAAGGTGGGCGCCATCGGACTGCCGGGTTTTAATTGGGAAGCCAGGATTGTGGATGAAGAAGGGAGGGATGTCCGTCAGGGAGAGGTCGGAGAGTTAGTGGTCCGTGGTGATGGGGTCATGAAAGAATACTACAAAAATCCCGAGGCTACGGCAAAAACCATCCGGAATGGCTGGCTTTATACAGGAGATATGGCGAAAAAGGATGAAGAAGGATTTATTTATCTCGTCGATCGGAAAAAGGACCTCATCATCTGTGGGGGAGAAAATGTTTTCCCTGTTGAAGTAGAGGATTTCCTTCACACCTTGCCTGGGGTGAAGGATGTGGCGGCTATTGGATTTCCGGATGAGCGATTAGGGGAGATCGTGGGGGTTATCATCGAGGTCGTCCCTGGGAAAACTCTTACCGAAGAGGAAGTATTGAGATTCTGCGAACAACTCCCAAAATATAAACGCCCACGAAAGGTTATTTTTGGGGAGGTCCCACGCAATCCGACGGGAAAGATCGAAAAACCTAAACTTCGAAAGAAGTATATTGGGATGGAAGAGGCCTTTAAGATTAAATGAAGGAGGAGAGGAGGATATTTTTAGGGATTGATATTGGTTCATACAGTTCCAAGGGGGTTTGCCTGAATCATCATCACTGCTTAGCTTCCTTTGATTGCCTCTCTCGTGGGGACTTCAAAGCCACAGCGGAAAAGATTAAAGAGGAGTTGCTTCTTCGATCCGAAAGAAGAGAAAGTGAGATCTCCTGGACTGTAGCCACTGGATTTGGTGCTCAACTCGTGGCCTATGCGAAGGAGATTAAAACCGATATTTTATGTTTGGCCAAAGGTGTGGCTTCCATTTTTCCCTTCGTGAGGACCGTGGTGGATATTGGGGATCTCTATACCAAGATCGTTCGAATCGATGGGAGAGGAGGAATCCACAACTTTCTTTTGAGTGGAAAATGTGCAGGAGGGAGTGGGCGAATTCTTCTGGTCATGGCGAAGGTGTTACAAATCCAGGTCGAAGAGATAGGGGAATTGTCGCTCAGGTCTAAAAAGAGGGTGGATTTTCACACCGGCTGTGCTGTCTTCTCGGAATCAGAGGCCATTTCAAGAATCGCTGAAGGAGAAAAGAAGGAAGATCTACTGGCCGGGCTTCATCGAGCCCTTGCCGCTCAGATCCATAGCCTAATGGAAAGAGTGGGTATAGAGAAAGAGATTGCTCTGGTAGGAGGCGGAGCAAGGGATGTGGGGTTGGTTCAGGCCTTTCAGGAAGTTTCAGGATACGATGTCGTTGTTCCTCCTCAACCCCATATGGTCGCTGCATTAGGTGCCGCCCTTCTGGCAAGAGAGAATGATTCGAGGGGTCAAGAATCCAATTGAAATGGTTTCCAATTAAAAAGACTTTAGAAGAAGGGGAGAATCGATGAAAATAGACGAAGTTTTTTCTATGATCGAGAACCAATTTAATCAATACGGGTCAAGGGCAAGACAGCTCAGAGAAGAAGGTCGAAAGGTGATTGGTTATATATGCTCCTTTGTTCCCTTGGAGATGATTACGGCTTCTGGAGCGATTCCCTTTCGAGTCAGGGGGAATATTCATGAACCCATCACTCTCGGAGATACACTCCTTGAAACCATTGTCTGCCCCTATTATCGAAGTTGTTTCGATCTTTCGATTAAGGGGAGATACGAGTTCCTCTCGGGATTGGTCATTCCTCACGCCTGTGACAGCATGGTGAGAAGTTATAGTGTCTGGAGCTATTCCCTTCCTTATTCCTATTTTCATTTTGTCAATGTTCCCACCATCTGCGAAGAATCCTCGTTTGAATTCTTCGAAGAGGAATTGAAACATTTCAAAAGAAGCCTTGAGAGACTTATGGATAAGTCCATCGAAGAAGAGGATCTTTTGAAGGCCATCCAGCTCCACAATCAAAATAGAGAAAAAATCAGAGCCCTCTATGAACTGAGAAAGAGCGATCCCCCTCTCCTCTCAGGCACGGAATTGATGATGACCTTGACCGTCGGCTCAGGCCTTCCTGTGGATGAGTCGAACGAATGGTTCGATCGAGTGATCAAAGCGGTAAAAGGAAGGGATGCTTCTCCTCTCTCCAAAGGTCCAAGGATTTTGATCGATGGGGCCTGTATCGATCATATCGAATTGGTCAAGCTGGTCGAGGAATTGGGAGGAAATGTGGTAGCCGATACCATCTGCAATGGAGCCAGAGATTCTTTTCCAAAGACAGAAGAATCAGGAGATCCTATCCGTGCCCTCTCTCATCGCTATCTGGAGAAGCTGAACTGTCCAAAGACCTATCGAGCCAACAAGGCCGGAACGTTTGAAGGCGATATAGCAAGCCGATTTGGTGATATCGGGGCATACGCCAAGGAGTTTCGAGTCGATGGGGCCATCCTCTATGTCTACAAATACTGTGATCCTTTTGGATTTGAGGTCCCTGCCCGAAAGGCCTATTATCAGTTAATCCGTGTTCCAATGCTTCATCTGGAGGATACCTATTCCGCAGGAAACCTGGGCCAGCTGAGGACAAGGATTCAAGCCTTTCTGGAGATGATCGGTGGGTAAGAAGAAAAAGGAGGTTTAACCATGACCGAGGAGCAAAAAGAGGCAAAACCCAAAAAGAGAATGACCGCTACGAAAGCGGCTGCATCGATTGGCCCCCTGGTGAAGGAGTTTATTACCGAGACACTTAAAGCACGAGCCGAAGGAAAGCAGAAATTGGCCTATACGTTTATCGTCTGCCATCACGAGGAGATCCTTCGGGCCATGGATGTCATCCCGATCTGGACAGAGAATTTTGCCGGCGTCTGCGGTGCGAAGCGAGACGCAGAGAGGTTCCTTCAGAGGGCAGAATCCTTAGGTCTCTCCCGTTCGTTATGTACCTATGCCCTTTGTGGAATTGGGTTTGATCAGTGGAGAGAGGAATTGGGCGAGATGCCTCCAGATTCCCCCTGGGGAGGGATGGCAAGACCTGATTTTATGATTTCCAGTGGGCAGATACTCTGCGATCCGCGGTCAAAATGGTATCAAGCCTCTCAACAATTTATGCCGGATGTCCCCATCTATAATATCGATCTCCCCTATCCACTTTTTCAAAGAGATCAGGATCATCGAGAGGTCTGGGGATACTACCATAAATATATCGTGAAGCAATTGAGAGGATTGGTGGCTTTTGTGGAAGAGCAGACTAAAAAGAAGATGGATTATGATCGACTTCGGGAGTTGGTCGATTTGAGTGACCGAACCTGGAATCTTATCGATGAAACCTATCGACTTCGTAAAGCAGTTCCCTGCCCTATGGGAACAGGAGATGCGATGAATACGATGGTTCCGATCTGTTTTATGATGGCGACTCAGAGGGCCTATGATTTCTTTGTCGAACTCAAAAAGGAGCTGGAAGAGAAGATTGCGAGAGGGGAGGGAGAGGTTGAAAATGAGAAGTATCGGCTCATGTGGGGAGGAGGATTACCCGCATGGTATGCCTTGAATGACTTTAATTATTTTAACAGCAAGGGGGCTTCCTTCCCTGTGGAGACAACCTATCGAATGGTTGCTCCTCTTCATGAGATGGATATTCCTGAGACAAAGGATCCTATTGAACATCTCGCCTGGAGATGGCTCGGGTATTGGACTTTCTGGTACGACAAGGCCAGAAAGAGGCCTGACTCTGAACCGGATGTAGAACGGTTGATCAACTGGATTGAAGAATACAAGATCGACGGAATCGTCATGCACGAGGCCTTCTCCTGTCGAACGTGGCACGTCGGTCTCATCTGGCAACTCCATCAACTGGGAAAGATCTATAAGCCGATACCCCTCTATGTCGTGGGAAAAGATGGGAAAAAAGAGGTGGTAATGAAGGAGCTTCCCTCCTTGATTTTAGAAAGTGATATTATCGATATTACTTCTTATTCTGAAGTGGATACCCGAAACAAGATCGACGCCTTTATTGAAACCCTGGAATCCTATCGGCTAAACAGGGCCTATTAGATTTCGGAATTTCATCGAGAGAGACCATTGACCTCCTACTTTGCAGGGATTGATATTGGTTCCACCATGACAAAGGTGGTCATCCTGAAGGATGGGATCCTCACCTTCGTTATTGGACCCACCGGCCCCGAACAACGTCGTCTGGCCAATAAGGTCATGGAGGAGGCTTTGAAGAAAGCCCAGCTTCCTTTTTCCCAAATCCAATATATCGTCTCTACCGGCTACGGGAGAATCAATGTCCCGTTTTCTGATCGGCAGATGACCGAGATCACCTGCCATGCAAAAGGGGTGAGCTATCTCATCCCTGAAGCTAGGACCATTATTGATATCGGAGGCCAGGATTCTAAAGGGATCAAGATTGACCGAAGTGGCAAAGTCCTTGATTTTGTGATGAATGATAAGTGTGCGGCCGGCAGTGGTCGTTTTATTGAAGTCATTGCTGATACCCTGGGAATCTCTCTGAAAGAGGTTGGGGAGCTCTCCCTTCAAAGCCGTCATCCTGCAAAGATCAGTAATATCTGTACGATATGGGCTCAGCAAGAAGTCGCTGCGAGTTTAGCTCAGGGCGTTCCTCTTTCTGATTTACTTGCAGGGGTCCACTCCTCCTTAGCAGAAAGAATCGGAAGGATGGTTAGTCGATTGAAGATTGAGAAGGAAATTGTGGTCACGGGAGGGGGAGGGAAAAATAGGGGCCTTCTACGGGCCCTTTCAGAGGTTTTAGGAGAAAAACTCATCGTGCCGGAGGAACCCTTGATCACGGGAGCCCTCGGTGCTGCTTTGATTGCCCGGGAAATTGTCGAAGGGGCAAAGAGAGATAAAATTGTTCTCAAGACCAAAGACCGCCAACTGGAAGAGATAGAGATATTATAATTATAAAAACCACCTTAAAAATATCTACTCCATCTCTTATCCTACGAATTTTAGACCTTAAAAAGAGAATACTGAGTGACGAAGTACAGAAAATCCTAATCCCTTACTCAGAAGTGGAGGATAAGTCCGAGAGGGGTATTGGAGAAACCCATAGTGCGGCTACCTTAAATGGTCCATAGAAATCTTAACTTTCGTTTGTTTTAATCAGAAACCCATCTCTACGATGGATCGATTCGTATTCCTTAAACATATAAATTGATCCGCATTCTATGGGTTTCGGAAATACTCCTGTCGGGCTTAAATTTATTTCCCCCTTCAGGTGAGGGATTACTGAAAATCTATTCTCTAACTTGACGGAGGGGGGAAAATGGGTTAGGTTAAATAGTCCAAAATAATAGGATAACTCCTCAATCTTACATTCCTTTTTTGCATTTAAGGAGTATGGAGAGCTGATGGATGAAATGAGCGACCTTTTCGAGCAGAGGGTCCGGAAGCTTCAATTCTTAAAGAAAGAAGGGATCAACCCTTTCCCCAATGATTTTAAGGTTTCCCATACATCGAAAGAAGTCTTTGAGCGTTGCGGTTCTCTCTCCAATGAGGAGCTCCAGAGATTCGAAGAGAGTTTTTCCATCGCTGGACGGATCATGGCCATTCGAGATTTTGGGAAGGCCGCTTTTATCCACATCCAAGACCGTGAGGGGAAGATTCAGGCCTACCTCCAGAAAAATATTTTGGGGGAAGAGAATTTCCAGTTCTTTAAGCGGTTTGATATCGGAGACTACATTGGATTAGAAGGAAGACCCTTTAGGACCAGAACAGGGGAACTCACTCTCCAGGTCCATCGATTTCGACTTCTCGTCAAATCCCTTCGTCCCCTTCCCGAAAAATGGCATGGTCTAACCGACGTAGAGACACGCTACCGGCAGCGATATTTAGATCTGATTGCTAATCCACGAACCAAAGAGGTCTTTTTAAAGAGAATCCAGATCATCCAGAGAATACGAGAGTTTTTTACGGCCCGAGGGTTCTACGAAGTGGAAACCCCCATGCTTCATCCCATTCCCGGAGGGGCGACAGCAAAGCCTTTTAAAACCTATCATAATGCCCTCGATATGGAGCTCTATCTGAGGATCGCCCCTGAACTTTATCTGAAACGGTTAGTCATTGGAGGATTGGAGAGAATCTTTGAGATCAATCGAAGTTTCCGAAATGAGGGGATTTCAACACTCCATAATCCCGAATTTACCATGCTCGAATTCTATCAGAGTTATGCGACCTATCTTGAGATGATGGAGATGACAGAGGAGCTGATCTGTTCTCTCGTCAAAGAGATCTACGGTCAATTCTCTATCCCTTACCAGGGAAAACAGGTGGATTTTACTCCACCCTGGAAGAGGATTCGATTTGAGGATTCTCTTATAGAGATCGGAGGACTTCCCCCTGAGGTATTACGAGAGCCCTCAAAGGCTATTGAAGTGGCTAAGGGTCTTCATTTGGAACTAAAGAAAGGAACATCCCATGGTAGGGTTTTAGCTGATCTCTTTAAGGAGTTGGTAGAGCCTCATCTTCATCAGCCCACCTTTGTCACCCATTATCCTACAGCCGTCTCTCCTCTTTCGAAAAGAAATGAAGAGAATCCAGACCTCGTGGATCGATTTGAACTCTTTATTGCAGGAAGGGAGATAGCCAATGGTTTTTCGGAGCTGAATGATCCCATTGACCAGAGAGAACGGTTTATTAGACAGATCAGCGAAAGGGGAGAAGAGGTGGATGCGTCCCTTCTGCTGGATGAGGATTTCCTCCTTGCCCTTGAATTTGGAATGCCTCCAACAGCAGGAGAAGGGATTGGGATTGACCGTTTGGTTATGATCCTTACGGACTCTCCTTCCATTCGAGATGTCATCTTCTTTCCTTTGCTACGACCCGAGAGGTAGCCTTCATGAGATATGAGTGGTTCATCGGCCTGAGATACCTAAAGGCCAAAAGAAAGCAGACCTTCATCTCAATTATCACGGTCATCTCTATTGTTGGGGTGATGGTGGGGGTGATGGCCCTGATCATCGTTCTTGCCGTGATGAGTGGTTTTGAGAAGACCTTGAAAGAGAAGATCTTGGGGACACAAGCCCATCTGGTAGTTCTCAAGGCGAGCGATCAAGGAATGGACCATCCTGAGGAGGTCATTAAGAAAGTGGAGGAAGTTAAAGGGGTTCTTTCTGCTGCTCCCTTCATTTTTAGTCAGGTGATGCTCTCTTCAGAATCAGGGGTTTCAGGGGTTGTCCTCAAAGGGGTCGATCCTGAAAGGGTAGGTAGAGTCACAGACCTCGCACGTAATTTAAAATCGGGTCGCCTTGAGGACCTGAAAGGGGAGAAGGAAGGAGAACCTCCAGGAATCATTCTTGGAGTGGAGTTAGCCAAACACCTTGGTCTTTCTCTTGACGATGTCATTCAGGTCATCACCCCCTTGGGAACCATGACCCCAATGGGGATGATGCCGAAGATGAAGAGATTTCAGGTGAAGGGGATCTTCTACTCAGGGATGTATGAGTATGATAACACCATGGCCTACATCTCTCTTGAAAGTGCACAGAAATTTTTTAGTATGGGGTCCCGGGTCACAGGGATTGAAGTCAAGACGAAGGATATCTATGAGGTGAAGGAGATCGCCAGAGAGATTCGAAAGAGATTAGGGTTTCCCTTCTGGACCAAGGATTGGATGGAGATGAATCGGAACCTCTTTTCCGCTCTAAAATTAGAAAAGATTGCCATGTTTATCATCCTTGTCCTCATTGTTCTGGTCGCCGCCTTTAACATCATCTCTACCCTCATTATGGTCGTAATGGAGAAGAACAAGGATATTGCGATTCTCAAATCGATGGGAGCCTCTTCGAGAGGGATCTTAAAGATCTTTATGATTGAGGGAGGGGTGATCGGGGTGGTGGGGACCTTTTTGGGAGCCCTCTTAGGGCTCGGCGGAGCATTCAATTTGGAAAAGATCACCGACTTTGTAGAGCACCTATTTGGATTTAAGATTTTAGCAAGCGATGTCTACTATATTGATAAACTTCCTTCTCAGGTCAACCCTCTCGATGTCTTCTTGATCGTCACTACGGCCATTCTAATCAGTTTGCTGGCCACTCTCTACCCTTCTTGGAGGGCATCTCGACTCGACCCTGCTGAGGCATTGCGTTATGAATAGGGAAAAAGTATCCCTCAGGGAGGAAGCCTTTCAGGCCCTCTGTCGAGGGCAATGGGAAAAGGCCTTAACCCTCTTTCAAAGGATATGCGATCAGAATCCAGGAGATCTTCGTTCGCGAGTGAAGGTGGCTGAACTTTTGGAACGGTTAGGAAAGAGGGAAGAGGCCATTTCGGTCTACCGGGAAGTCGGAGAGGCTTATGCTAAAGATGGATTTCTTCTCGAAGCAATCTCTGTCAACAAAATCCTCTTGAGACTTGATCCAGAGGCGAAGGAGGTCAATCAACGCCTGGTCCAACTCTACCGTGAGAGACTCCGGAGGGAGAAGAAAAGTTTTTCCTCTCTCCCCTTCATCCCTCTTCTCTCTGAGTTAAAGGGAGATGAGCTTCAGAGTCTTCTGGATCGTCTCCAAATCCGAACCTTTCGAAAGGGAGAGATCATCTGCGAGGAAGGGGAGGAGGGAGATTCCCTGATGATTCTTTCCAGGGGGGAAGTCACGGTTTCAAAAAGGGATTCGAAAGGAAGAGACGTTTGGATTCAGGATCTCAAAGAGGGGGAGTGGTTTGGTGAATTTGGTTTCTTTCTGGATCGCAAGAGACATGCAAAGGTTAAAGCAAAGACCGATTGTGAAATTCTTGAGGTCCCTCGGACCGAATTGGAGGAGCTCCTCAGACTCCATCCCCGAGTCAGAGAGATCCTCCACGAATTCTACAGAAGGAAGGTCTTAGACCTTATTCTGGCCCTTTCTCCTTTGTTCTCTTCCTTAGATCCGAAGGAACGAGAGGTCGTAGGAAGGAGGTTTAAACTTAAGACTCTTCCTCCTGAAACACTCATCTTCAAAGGAGGAGAGGTTTCCTCTTCTCTTTATGTGATTAAAAGAGGAGAGGTAGAAATCTTCACCCAAGATTCCTATGGGAGAAGAACCTCTCTGGGGAGATTGGGAAGCGGCAATCTCTTTGGAGAGATCGGTGTGTTATTAAATACCCCCCGAACGGCCTTTGCAAAGATCCTCAAAGAGACCGAACTGCTTGAATTGTCCAAAGAAGATTTTGATGACCTTGTTAGTCGGTTTCCTAAACTTCAACTCACGGCTAAGGAACTCTCTACCAGACGTTTGATTCGGATGAAAGAGACCCTTTCCCGAAAGGTGGGCGAGAGGGTTAAGGGGACCGGAGTATGAAGGAGCTGATTCGAGTGGAACAGCTCTACAAATCCTTTGGCAACGGGCCTAAACGGGTGGAAGTCCTAAAGGGAATCGATCTTACCTTTTATCAAGGAGAGAGTGCGGCCATTGTGGGTGCCTCCGGAGCTGGAAAGACAACCCTACTCCATATCTTAGGAACTATCGATCGCCCCACCTCAGGGAAGGTCTTTTATGAAGGAAAGGATATCTTTACCTTGGGGGAGAAGGAGCTCGCCCATTTCCGGAATCGAGAGATTGGATTTGTCTTTCAGTTTCATCACCTTCTTCCTGAATTCAACGCCCTTGAGAATACAATGATGCCCTGCCTCATCCAGGGGATGGCTAAGAAAGAGGCTTCGCTTCGAGCCGAAGCGATCCTGACGACGGTAGGATTGAAAGACCGTCTCACTCATAAACCCGGGGAGCTTTCCGGAGGAGAACAACAGCGAGTGGCTGTTGCGAGGGCCCTCGTGTTAGAGCCTAAGGTCCTTCTGGCGGATGAGCCTACCGGGAATTTAGATACAAAAACAGGGGAATCGATTTTTAATCTCCTTCGAGAACTCAATCGGGACAAAGGGGTAACCCTGATTATCGTTACCCATAATACAAAACTGGCGGAAGCGCTTCCGAGACAGATCCATTTAGTGGATGGGAGAGTCACTGCTTAGGAACAACGTAATCCCTCACTGAAGGGAGTGGATATCTATAGGTCCGAAGGGGATGCCTCCGAAAATCTTGGAACGCGGACCCTTTCCCCAAATAAGTGAGGGGTTACAGAACAACCTATTTACAAAATGAATGGGATCTGCTATGGAAGAGAAGATTTTTACTCATGGATAGAAGGAAGGGACCATCCCAGGGGAAGGAAGTTTCTCTAAGTTAAGTCAAATGATGAAGAGAATCCTACTGGTTTTCATCCTTTTTTTCCTCCTTTTTTCCATCGGAAGGGCTCAAGAGGAGAAGATCTTTAGAGTCATTATCCTCGGGAACGTGAAGGTGGAGGAAGGGGTCATCCGAGGAGCAGTAAAAAGTAAGGAAGGAGGACCCTTCTCAGCGGATCGGGTACGGGAGGATCTGAAGGCGATCTATGGATTGGGTTATTTCTCCGACGTTCAAGTGGATATCAAATCGACTCCCCAAGGGAAAGAAGTGATCTTTGTGGTAGTCGAAAAACCTTCGATCCGAGAGATTAGGATTGTCGGGAATCAAGAGATTAAATTAGAGGATATCAAGGAGAAACTTACCCTTGCTCCTCGCTCCATCCTCAATCTTGAAAAGGTAAAAGAGAATGAGGAGCAGATTCGAAAACTCTATTTTTCAAAAGGGTATTATGGCGTCCGGCTGGGGCACCGGGTGGAGTATCTGGAGACGAATGAGGCCGTGGTGATCTTTGAGATTACCGAAGGACCTAAGGGGTATATCAAAAAGATTCTTTTTAAAGGCAATCGAAAGATTAAAACCTCTGATCTCAAAAAGCTCATGTCAACCAAACAGAGAAATATCTTTTCTCTGATCACCAAGAGAGGGATCCTGGATGAGGATGTCCTTAAGAATGACATTCAGCTTCTTAATGCCTACTATATCGACCACGGATTTCTCGAGGTCAAAATCTCGGAGCCCAAGCTCGATCTTGGAGATCCCCGAAGGATACGGATTGAGATCGAGATTGATGAAGGTCCCCAATACCGTTTTGGAGACATTGATTTCCGGGGAGACGTCCTGACTACCCGAGAGGATCTTTTCCGGACCATTCAAATCAAACGGGATGATATCTACAGTACGACTGCGATTCGGAAGGACATCCAGGCCCTTATCGAGAAGTTTGCCAATCAAGGATATGCCCATGTCGATATCACCCCTCATACCACGACTGACCCAAAGAGACACCTTGTTCATCTCACTTTTGAAATTGATAAGAAGAAGCTTGTCTCTTATGAAAAAATCGAGATTTCGGGTAACACGAAGACCCGAGACAAGGTGATCCGGCGGGAGCTTCTCGTCGCGGAAGGAGAGCTTTACAATGCCTCCCAGATGAATAAGAGCCGGGATCGATTGAAGAGGACCGGCTATTTTAAAGAGGTGGAATTTACGACCAGCCGAGGGAGTACGGAGGAGAAAGTCAACCTGGATGTCAAGGTAGAGGAAGCCCCCACGGGGGCTTTGAGCTTTGGGCTGGGATATAGCTCGATTGAGAAGGTCGTTGGGACTGCCTCCATCTCGGATCGAAACCTTTTTGGCCTTGGTTACCATGGAGTCCTAAAATTTACTCTCGGCTCGATCTCTGATGAGTTTAGACTCAGCTTCACTGACCCCTATTTTCTCGGAACCCGATATTCTGCAGGCATCGACCTTTATCATGAAAACCGAGATCTCGACAACTACTCTTATCGAATTACAGGAGGGGCGATTCGGGGAGGGAAGGAGCTCTCTGAGACCCTTCGGGCCGATGGGGTGTATAAATTAGAAAGAATTAAGGTTCACGATGTGACGGAAGACGCCTCCCGCTATATTAAAGAGCAGGAAGGAGATAGGGTCACCAGTTCCATCTCTATCGGCCTTACGATGGATACACGAAACGATTATTTTAACCCCACCAGAGGAGGACGCCACAACCTTACTCTCGAGAATGCAGGGGGAATCTTAGGTGGAGATAACACCTTTTTTAAGGTCACAGGATCGACCAGTTGGTATTTTCCCCTTCCCTGGAACCTGGTTCTCAATCTTCGAGGGAAAGCAGGCCTCATTGAGTCCTATGGCGGGAAGAAGACCCCTATCTATGAAAAATTCTTTGTGGGAGGACTCCATACGATTAGAGGCTTTGAATACGGGATGGCAGGGCCTTATGATGAAAATAAGGAGCCTTTGGGTTCGGAGAAGATGGTCGTTGCAACCTCTGAACTCATTTTTCCCATCTCCCGTGAGATCGGGCTGCGAGGAGCTGTCTTTTTCGATATCGGAAAGGGATTTGATAAATGGAGCGACCTTACTCCTCTTAAGATGGGTGTTGGAGTAGGGATCCGTTGGTTCTCTCCATTGGGTCCCATTCATATTGACCTCGGTGTGAATCCCAATCCCAAACGAGGAGAGAAACGCAGGGTCTTTGACTTTACTGTAGGAACCATTTATTAATTAAGAAATTCATTGCAGAAGGAGAAAAAAATGAGACCTCAAAAAATCTTACTCCCCCTCTTGGGCCTTTTCCTTATCGGAGGCTCATTGGAATGGACTCTGGCCAGCAACATAAAGATTGGTTTTGTGGATATTCAGAGGGCCGTCAATGAATGTCAGGCAGGAAAGGAGGCTAAAAAGGCGATCGCCAAAGAGTTAGAAAAATATAATCGCCAATTTTTAGAAAAACAAAAGGAACTTCAGGCCATGAGAGAATCTCTGGAAAAACAGGCCCCCATGCTTAATCCAGATGTCCGTGCAAACAAAGAAAAGGAGCTTCAGAACAAGATCAGAGAGTTTCAGAGATGGCAGGAAGATGTGCAGAATGAGGTGAATCAAAAAACAAAGGAGATGGAGCGGACGATCTCTCTGGGCCTTCAGAAAGTGATTCAAAAATTAGGTGAGGATGAGGGGTATTCCCTTATTCTCGATAAAAATGAGATGATCGTTCTTTTTGCCTCAAAGGCCATTGACTTGACCGATCGGGTGATCAAACTTCACGATATGCAAAAGAAGTAGGGAGAACGATGAAGAAACGGCTTAAAGAACTGGCCGAGATGGTAGGGGGAGAGGTTCTTGGGGATGGAGAGATAGAGATTGTTGGAGCGGGCTCGATCGAAGCGGCTAAGGCCGGGGAGATTACATTTATTGCTAATCCGAAGTACCTTAGTAAATTAAAAGAGACTCAGGCCTCTGCAGTCATCGTCTCAAAGGAGATCCGAGAAGCTCAAAAGCCTCTCCTTTCTGTAGAGAATCCTCTTCTAGCCTTTACCAAGATTCTTACCCTTTTTGTCACCCTACCCTACCAATCTCGTGGGATCGACCCAGGGGCATGGATTAGTCCGTCCGCCCATTTAGGGAAAGACCTCTCCGTCTATCCTTATGTATATATCGGGGATCGATGCAGAATTGGAGACCGTGTCACCCTCTTTCCTGGGGTCTATATTGGGGAAGATTCGGTCATTGGCGAGGACTCCGTTCTCTATCCAAACGTCACTCTCTATCCACGCTCTATCATCGGCAAGAGGGTGATCCTTCATAGCGGAGTGGTGATAGGGGCAGATGGTTTCGGATATGTGAAGGATGAGATGAAGAATCTAAAGATTCCCCAGATGGGCAGGGTCATCATCGAAGACGATGTGGAGCTGGGTGCCAATACCACGGTAGATCGGGCGACCTTTGGAGAAACCATCATTCGGAGAGGGGTAAAGATCGACAATCTGGTTCAGATCGCCCATAACGTCGAAATCGGCGAGGACTCTCTCATTGTAGCCCAGGTGGGTATTGCCGGTTCGACCAAAATTGGGAAGAATGTGATTCTTGCAGGGCAGGTAGGGGTGGTCGATCATGTCGAAATTGGAGACAACGTCAGGGTAGGAGCCCAATCAGGGGTCCCTTATAATTTAACTTCTAATCGAGCCTATACAGGTTCACCAGCTCTCCCTCATCAGGAGTTTCTTCGAGCCATTACCACCTTTCCCAAATTGCCGGAGATGAGGAGAAGTCTCCTTGATCTCGAAAAACGATTAAAAAAACTTGAGGAGCTGATCCATTCCAAAGAGAAGGAGAAAGAGGATGATTGAGATAAGAGAGATCATGAATATTCTTCCCCATGCCTATCCCTTCCTCCTGGTGGATCGGATTTTGGAGATCGAGCCTGGAAAGAGGATTGTTGGGATTAAAAATGTGACTTACAATGAGCCCTTCTTCCCTGGCCATTTTCCTGGACAGCCGATCATGCCAGGGGTCCTCATCGTTGAGGCTATGGCTCAAACCGCAGGGGTGCTTGCTTTTAAATCGATGCCTGAAGAGACCCAGAAAAGGCCAGTCTATTTCTTAGGGATAGATAACGTCCGTTTTCGGAAGCCGGTCGTTCCCGGGGATCAGCTCCGGCTGGAACTTGAAGTCACTCGCCATCGTCAATCGATCTGGGGCTTCAAAGGGAAGGCGTGGGTTGAAGGGAAATTGGTGGCAGAGGCTGAGCTATTGGCTATGATGGGGGAAGAGAAATGATTCATCCTACAGCCATGGTCCACCCAAGAGCAGAGATCGCCGAGGACGTGGAGATCGGTCCATATACCATCATCGAAGAAGATGTATTCATCGGAGAAGGAACCAAGATCGGGCCCCATGTTGTCATTCGAGAAGGGACAACCATCGGAAAACAATGCCAGATCTATCAGTTCGCCTCTATTGGTGAGGCTCCTCAGGCATTGGCCTATCGGGGTGAAAAGACAACCCTCAGGGTAGGAGATCGAAATATCATTCGAGAATTTGTCACCCTCCATCGGGGCACCCTTAAGGGAGGAGGGGAGACGGTCATCGGGAATAATAATTTTTTTATGGCCTACGCCCATGTGGCCCACGACTGTCATATTGGAAATCAGGTAATTCTGGCCAATGGGGCTACCCTGGCAGGCCACATTCTGATTGAGGATTATGCTGTGATTGGAGGGCTTTCGGCTGTCCACCAATTCTGTCGAATTGGTGCCCATGCCTTTGTCAGTGGTCTGACCGGAGTCACATTGGATATCCCCCCCTATACCCTGGCGGCTGGAAATCGAGCCAAGCTCTTCGGTTTAAATACCGTTGGACTTAAACGCCATCAATTTTCTGAGGAGACGATTAAGGCGCTCAAGACAGCCTATCGGATCATCTTCCGTTCAGGGTTTCCCCTGGAAAAAGCCCTTCGAACTCTTGAGGAGTCCGAGCTTTCTCAGTTTATAGAAGTTCAGCATCTCGTCCAATTCATCAAGCAAACCAAGAGGGGGATTAGCCGTTAAGTGGATAAGATCAAGGTGGGTGTGGTCGGGGTTGGATACTTTGGCCAGTTCCATGTAGAGAAGTATTCAAAAATGGAGGAGGTCGAACTGGTCGGGGTGGTGGATCTCAACTCCACCCGTTCGAAAGAGATGGCCCGGAAATACCAAACCCAACCCTTCGAGAATCACGCTCAACTGTTTGATAAGGTTCAGGCCGTAAGTATTGTCTCTTCTACCCCTTCCCACTATTCTCTCACCAAAGATTTTTTACTTCATGGCATCCATGTTCTCCTCGAAAAGCCCATGGTGACAAACTTAAGCGAGGCTGAGGAGTTGATCCGCCTTTCCGAACAAAAAGGGCTTGTCTTTCAAGTAGGATACCTGGAACGATTCAACGGAGCCTTCCTGGCCACTCGGGGCCTGATCCATGAGCCACGGTTTATTGAATTTCAACGATTGACTCCTTTCACGGGAAGAGGGATTGAGGTCGATGTGGTTTTAGACTTAATGATCCACGATATCGATGTCCTGTTAAGCTGGATTTCTTCCCCGGTAAAATCCATCTCAGCGGTTGGACTTCCCATTCTTACCTCCCATTCCGATGTGGCCCACGCACGAATTGAATTTGAGAATGGGTGTGTGGCCTCCCTCCTGGTCAGCCGCTTCTCCAAGGAGAAGGTGAGAAAGGCCCTCATTTTTCAACCCGAGAGCTTGGTGGTGATCGACTTTTTAACTCAGAGGGCTTCTTATGTGAAGAAAGAGGGGCATTTCGAGATAAGTGTAAAAGAGATCCCCGTCACCATGGAAGACCCCTTGGAATTAGAGATTCGAGAGTTTATTCAAAGCGTAAGACAGCGAAGAGGGCCCAAGATATCTGGTCAGGAGGGAAAGCGGGCACTGGAACTGGCGCTCCGAATCATTCATCTGATGACCCCTGCATGGATACCCCCATAGGAAGAAGATGAAGAAGGTTTTGCTTTCTGCTGGAGAGGTCTCAGGAGATCTCCATGGAGCCCATCTCATTGAGGCGATTCAGAGGATCGACCCTCAAATCCGATTTTTCGGGATGGGGGGAGAGTGCTTGAAATCTAAAGGGATGGAGATTCTCTTTGAGGCTCATCGTCTCTCGGTGGTGGGGATTACGGAGGCCCTATCTAAAATTCACACCGTCTTTTTGGCTCTCAGAGAATTGAGAAACTGGATGGAACGAGAAAGGCCCGATCTGTTAATTCTAATAGATTTCCCGGAGTTTAACCTTCGACTGGCAAAGATGGCCCATCATCTGGGAGTTCCCGTTTTATACTACATCAGTCCACAGATCTGGGCCTGGAGAAGAGGAAGAGTGAAGTCTGTTGCAAAGTATGTTCGAAAGATGATCGTCTTTCTCCCTTTTGAAGTTTCCTTTTACAGAAAGGAAGGGGTGGACGTTTCATGGGTAGGCCATCCTCTCCTGGATATAGTAAAGCCCACCCTTTACAGAGAAGAGGCATTTCAAAAACTCGGTCTCGACCCGAAAGGAAGGACGATTGGGCTTCTCCCTGGAAGCCGTAAAGAGGAGGTTCGAAGGCATCTTCCTGTCCTTCTCCGCACGGCCCTTCTTCTTCAAAAGGAGATTCCAGAACTTCAGTTTGTCATCCCCTTGGCCCCAGCCATTTCGGAAGAGGAGGTCCGGCCTTTGATAGAAACGAACCCCATTGAGGTGAGGATGGTCAAAGGATTTGTCTATGATATCATGAATCTTTCGGAACTCCTTCTTTTGGCCTCTGGTACGGCTACCCTTGAGGCGGCCATCCTTGAAAAACCTATGGTGATTCTCTATAAAGTTTCCTTTCTTTCCTACTGGATAGGGAGAGGGCTCATTCGGGTGAGACATATAGGCCTGGTCAATCTTCTGGCAGGCCAGGAGATTGTCAAAGAACTGATCCAAAAAGAGGCAACACCTGAGAAGATGGCCAAGGAGGCACTCCGGCTCCTGAAAGATCAAACCCTTTATCAAAAAGTGATCACCTCTCTTCGAACGGTCCGTAAGAATCTTGGAGAACCTGGGGCAGCCCAAAGAGCCGCACAGATCGTTCTTTCCTTGCTTAAAGGAAATGAGTTATGATAACAATAGGAGGAGAGGATGGTCGATGAACCTTTACCGACGTCTCCTTGAGTTGATCAAACCCTACTGGATCAAATTGGCCCTTGCCATGGTCTGCATGGTCTTTGTTTCTCTCCTCACCTCGGCCCAGGCCTTTCTCGTTAAACCTGCCTTAGATGATATCTTTTTGAAGAGAGACGAAAAGACCCTCTTTTTTCTTCCCCTCGCCATTATCCTTCTGTTTCTTTTAAAGGGACTTTTCGATTATGGTCAGGCCTATCTCATGAATTATGTGGGATTAAGGATTGTGGCAGACCTGAGGGAAAAACTTTATCATCATATTCAAAGGCTCTCCCTCTCCTTCTTTACGAAGACTTCGACGGGGACGATCATCTCTCGGATCACCTATGATGTCGGGCTCATTCAGTCTTCCGTTTCAAATGCCATTACGGGTTTCGTCAAAGATGTCTTTACGATTATCGGTCTAATAGGAGTCCTCTTCTACCAACACTGGAAACTCGCCCTTCTGGCCCTTATCATCTTTCCTTTAGCCGTTTTCCCAATCAAGGAGTTTGGAAAGAGACTTCGAAAGTTCAGTCGAAAGGGTCTCCAACGGATGGGATCACTTACGACCCTACTTCATGAAACCATCACGGGAAATCGAATCGTCAAGGCCTTCAATATGGAAGACTATGAGATGCGTCGGTTTTCTCAAGAGAATGAACGGTTTTTCAAAGTCTTCTTAAAACGAGTAAGGGTGAGGGCTATTTCTCATCCTTTGATGGAACTTTTAGGCGGGATAGGGGTTGCCCTGCTCATCTGGGTTGGAGGCTATAGCGTGCTTCGGGGGGATTTAACCCCTGGGACATTCTTCTCCTTCATGGCCGCCCTCTTGATGCTTTATGCCCCGATTCGGGATCTCAGTAAAGTCAATCTCGAAATTCAGGAGGGTCTTGCAGCAGCAGGAAGGGTCTTTGAACTCCTTGATACCGAGTTAGAGATCAAGGATGAAGACGGAGCGATTCCTCTTCCTCCCATCTCTAAGGGGATCGAATTTCGGGATGTCTATTTCAAATACGATGGAGAATTGGTCCTTGAGGGGATTAACCTGTCGGTTCGAGTGGGAGAGACCATTGCTATTGTTGGGATGAGTGGAGCAGGAAAGACCTCTCTCGTGAACCTCCTTCCACGATTTTATGACATCCAGGAGGGACAGATCCTGATCGATGGCCATGATATTCGAAAGGTCACCTTAAAATCTCTCAGGGATCAGATTGGATTGGTGACCCAGCAGACCATCCTCTTTAATGACACGGTTCGGAATAACATCGCTTACGGAAGTCCAAACCGTTCGGAAGAAGAGATCATCGAAGCAGCCAAGGCAGCCAACGCCCATGAGTTTATTCAAAAGCTTCCCCAAGGATACGATACCCTCATCGGAGAGCAGGGGGTGAAGCTTTCAGGGGGGGAACGTCAGCGAATTGCCATCGCAAGGGCACTGCTTAAAGATACTCCCATTCTCATTCTCGATGAAGCGACTTCTTCTCTTGACTCCGAATCCGAGACAGAGGTTCAAAAGGCCCTGGAGAGATTGATGAAAGGAAGAACGGTCTTTGTCATAGCCCATCGTCTCTCCACCATTCGAAATGCTCATCGAATTATTGTTCTCTCGGAAGGAAAGATCATCGAAGAGGGGACCCATGAAGAGCTGATGGCCCTGGGAGGGGAGTATTATCGACTCTATCAATTCCAGTTTAAAGACAATGGGATGGGGGTCTGGAGGAAGGATGGGAAAAAGATCTATTGATGGTGAGATGGCCATCAAAAGACTCAAAAAAAGGTTGGTCGAAAAGTTTGGTCCATGGCTTGCCTACTGGGCCGTTAGACTCCTTGCGAAAACCATCCGTTTCGAAGTCCTCCATTCAGAGATTCCCGAATCCTTCTGGAAAAAGAAAATTCCTATCATTGGAGCCTTTTGGCATAGCCGACTTCTCATGATGCCGGTCGTCTATAGAGGAAATAGGTTGAGTTTTTTAGTCTCCCCTCATCGAGACGGTCAGATCGTGGGGCGTGCCTTTAAAAAATTTGGTTTCATGCCGATCCTCGGTTCCACCCATAAGGGAGGAAGCCACGCCCTTCAGGAGATGATCAGAGCCATTCATGAAGGCTATGATGTAGCCATTGTTCCGGATGGACCAAGAGGACCCTCAGAACGGGTTCAATTTGGAGTCATTGAACTGGCCCGAAGGACCGGAGCTCCTATCCTTCCGGTCTCTTTCAGTGCCTCTAAAAGAAAGATCATGAAGACCTGGGATCGATTCCTTCTTCCAATTCCTTTCTCAAAAGGGATCTTTATCTGGGGAGAACCCATTTATGTGGACCCTAAAGGTGACCGAGACTACCTTGAAGAAAGAAGAGCTCTTTTAGAGAGGCGCCTCAATGAACTGACCGAAGAGGCAGACCATTATATTCACCATGGGTGAGAGAAATAAGGTCCCTTTCGATGATTCTATCCTGTCTCTATAATTTGATCTTCACTCTATTTCTCCTCCTTTATCTCCCTTCTCTTTTCCTAAAGAGTCTCTTTCGAAGCTCTTTTCGAGAATCCCTGACAGAGAGGTTGGCCTTTTACCCCTCTCTTTCTCACCTTCGCCCCATCTGGGTTCATGCAGCCTCTATGGGGGAGGTTCTCTGCTCTCTTCCATTGATCAGAAAGATTAAGGAGGAGTTTCCTTCTTTTAGTATCATCCTTACCACGATGACCCACGCCGGAAGGGAGACGGCAAGGAAGAATCCTGCAGGGGTGGACTGGATTCTTTACTTTCCCTTTGATCATCCCTTTATTCTTAAGAGGGCGTTTCGCCGTCTCTCTCCTTCTCTTTTACTCCTTGCAGAAACTGAACTCTGGCCCAATCTTCTTCGCCTCTGTGGGGAGAAAGGAATCCCCCTTGTTCTTTTCAATGGAAGGATCTCACAGAAATCTATCGGGAGATATCGATTTTTGAAATCCTTTTTTAAAACCCCTCTTCGTTCCATCTCCCTCTTTTTAATGCAGACAGAAGAGGATCAGAGGCGAATCCTACAGATGGGGGCCCCCCTCGAAAAGATTCGGGTGACCGGGAATCTCAAATTTGATCAGACCGTTTCTCCCTTAGAAAAGAAAAGATGGGATGAAAACAGCATTTTCCTCTTTCGAGAATCAGGTCCCCTTTTGATTGCTGGATCTACCCATTCGGGAGAGGAGGAGGTTCTTCTTCGTCTTTTGAAAAGACTTAAAAAGAGCCATCCTTCTCTTCGTCTCCTTCTTGCCCCTCGCCATCTGGATCGACTCGAAGAGGTCGAGAGACTCTTAAGAAGGGAAGGCCTTTCGTGGGTGAGGAAGACAGCCCTTCACACCAAAGAAGGAGAAGAAGGGGAAGAGGTCATCCTCCTCGATACCCTCGGTGAGTTAAAAATGCTTTATCAGTACGCAACGATTGTTTTTATTGGAGGCAGCCTGGTTCCGGTTGGAGGCCATAACCCCCTTGAGCCTCTCTTTTTTAAAAAATGTCTCCTCTTTGGACCACACATGTTCAATTTTATGGAGATCTCCAAGCGTTTAGTGGATTACGGAGGGGCGATTCAGGTGAATGGTGAGGAAGAGCTTGCTTTTCAATTGGATCATCTTTTAAGAGACGAGGGAAAGAGGAGGGAGATAGGAGAGAAGGGGCATGAGTTCGTCCAGTTCCATCGAGGTGCACTTGAAAGAACAATGAATGAAATACGACCCTATTTGCTTGGAAGATAAAAAGATTAGCATTATAAAAATTTGAATCTTCCTGCCTTATGAGAATGCGAATGGATCGTTTCCTATACAGAAAGAGTGACTCCCTTGAAGAGAAAGTCCTTCTCTTTCCTCTTTATCTGGCCTCCTTTCCTTATGGGTTGGGAGTCTCAGTGAGAACACTTCTATACTCCTCAGGCCTTTTAAAACAGAGGAGACTCCCCTGTCCTGTGATCAGCATTGGAAATATTACCGTCGGAGGAACAGGAAAGACACCGCTGGTGATTAATATGGCCAGGAGACTGGGTGAAAAAGGGATTTCCGTAGCGATTCTCAGCAGGGGATATAGAAGGAAAAAAGATCGGAGTCCTTTGGTCACCGATGGGGAGAGGATTCTTCTTCACCCCGAAGAGTCCGGGGATGAAGCCTATTTGATTGGTCATAGACTGAAAGGGATTCCTGTCCTTGTGGGAAAGGATAGGTTCAAGAACGGCTTGATGGCCCTTCAACAAAAGATTAAGATTCAGGGATTTCTTCTTGATGATGGATTTCAACACCTTTCTCTTTATCGGGATCTTAATATTCTTCTCATCGATTCCCTCATTGGATTTGGCAATGGATATCTCCTTCCAAGAGGGATCCTCAGAGAACCGCTTAGCGCTCTTCGACGAGCCGATCTTTTCGTTCTGACCAAGGTGAAAGACAAAAAGGATTCTCTTTCCCTTGAGTCAAAGCTCAAGAAGGTTCACCCAGGGGTTGAGATCTTCCATAGTCACTACGAGCCGATCGAATTTGTTAATTCCTATGGAGAGATCAAGGATCTTTCTTTTATGAAAGGGAAGAGGGTTTTTGCCTTTTCCGGGATTGCCCGACCCGAAACGTTCTCTTCTCTTCTCGAGCAGGTGGGAGTGGAAATCAAAGGAGAGTTGACCTTTCCAGATCACCATTTTTATTCCCCTTCTGACTTAGAAAGGATCAGAAGAGAAGCCAGAGGAGTGGACTTCCTTGTGACCACTGAGAAAGATATGGTTAAGTTGACGAACTCTCATCTCAACTCCATGCCTTTTATGGCTTTGCGGATCGATGTGAAGATTTGGGAAGAAGAGGAGTTTTACAGGAGGGTGATGGAAATTTTTTAAAAGATAGGTTAAAAAAATTTTTTCAAAAGTTTAAAAGAGGAGAATTTTTTGAGATGAGCGAACAGGTCAAAATCTTCGATACGACCCTTCGAGATGGAGAACAGTCTCCAGGAGCAACGATGAATGTCGCTGAAAAGGTGAGGATTGCCGAACAGCTGGAGAAGTTGAGGGTGGATGTCATTGAGGCCGGTTTTCCCATTTCTTCAGAGGGAGATTTCGAAGCGGTCAAAGAGATCGCAAGGAAGATCAAACGCTCGGAAGTGGCTGCCCTGGCCAGAACCTCTCTTTCGGATATTAAGAGGGCCTGGGAAGCAGTAAAATTTGCAACCCACCCCCGAATCCATACCTTCATTGCCACCTCCGATATTCATCTAAAGTATAAACTTCGGATGTCTCGAGAGGAGGTCTTAAGGGAAGCCGTCAAGGCGGTAAGGTACGCCAAACGGCTCTGTGAGAATGTTGAGTTTTCAGCAGAGGATGCGACCCGAAGTGATATTGATTTTCTCTGCGAAGTTTTCTCGAAGGTCATTCAGGCAGGGGCCACTACGATCAATGTTCCGGACACGGTGGGCTATGCGATCCCTTCAGAGTTTGGGAGACTGATCAAGACCATCCATGAGAAGGTAAAAGGGATGGATAAGGTCACCCTCAGCGTTCATTGTCACAATGATCTCGGATTGGCGGTAGCCAATTCCATCGCTGCCATTGAGAATGGCGCCAGGCAGGTGGAATGTACCATTAATGGAATCGGGGAAAGGGCTGGAAATGCCTCTCTGGAAGAGATCGTGATGGCGTTGAGGACTCGGAAAGACCTCTTCCAGTTTTATACCCAGGTCAATACCAGACAGATCTTCTCGACCAGTCGGTTGGTTTCAAAAATTACAGGAATGGTCGTTCAGCCCAATAAGGCAGTGGTTGGAGCCAATGCGTTTGCCCATCAATCGGGAATCCATCAGGATGGGGTCTTGAAGGAGAAGTTGACCTATGAAATTATGACTCCGGAGTCTGTGGGAATTCCTAAGAGTTCGATTATTTTGGGAAAACTCTCCGGACGGCATGCCTTCAGGGAAAGGCTTAAAGAACTGGGTTATCAACTCTCTGAAGAGGATCTTGAGCGGGCGTTCATACGATTTAAACAGCTCGCTGACAAAAAACGAGAGATCTTTGACGAAGACATTGAATCGATCGTCGTCGATGAAATCCTTCGAGTCCCGAAACGGTTCAAACTCGTCTACCTCAATGTGGTGGCAGGAAATCTGACTGTCCCTACGGCTACGGTCCAGATGGAGGTGGACGGGAAGCTGGTTCAGGAGGCTGGCTTCGGAGACGGTCCGGTCGATGCGACCTTCAAGACGATTAAGAAGATCACCCGCACCCGATCGAAACTCCTTCAGTTCGCTATCAACGCCATCACCAGTGGGACAGAGGCTCAGGGAGAGGTAACGGTGAAATTGGAAGAGAGGGGACAGACGGTCATTGGCCAGGGAGCAGATACAGACGTCATTGTAGCCAGTGCCAAGGCCTACATCAATGCCCTCAACAAAATGGAATTCAAAAAGAAGAAATTGATTGGGATGTGAGGATGACTCACCCGATGACCCTTACAGAAAAACTTCTGGCCTCCCATTCCCGCCGGAAATGGGTTTCACCAGGGGAGATTCTGAAGGTTCGGCTCGATCTCGTTTTGGCCAATGACATTACCGCTCCCCTTGCCATTCAAGCCTTCAAAGAGATAGGTGCGAAAAGAGTCTTTCACAGAGATCGAGTGGTTCTGGTCCCTGACCACTTCGCTCCTGCAAAGGATATCCCTTCGGCAGAGCAGTGCAAGACCATGAGGGAATTTGCAAAAGTTCAACGTCTCACCCATTACTATGAGATTGGGCAATGCGGGATCGAGCATGTTCTTCTTCCAGAGAAAGGACTTGTTCTTCCGGGAGAGGTGGTCATTGGGGCGGATAGCCATACCTGTACTTATGGGGCTCTTGGAGCCTTCTCCACGGGAGTAGGAAGTACTGAACTTGGCGCCGCCATGGCCACCGGAGAGATCTGGCTCAGAGTTCCAGAGACAATAAAATTCGTCTACTATGGGAAACTTCAACCCTGGGTGAGCGGAAAGGATCTGATCCTTGCTACGATTGGTGCTATAGGAGTGGATGGGGCCCTTTATCGAGCGATGGAATTTTCAGGGGAGGCCATTCGCCAGCTCTCCATGGCGAGTCGTTTCACCATGTCGAACATGGTGATCGAGGCAGGGGGGAAGAATGGAGTGATGGAACCGGATGAGGTAACCCTTCAGTTTATCAAAGGAAGGGCCCAAAGATCTTATCGCATCTTTAGGAGTGATCCGAATGCCCGCTATGAACAGGTCTTAGAGTTCGACGTCTCAAAGATTTATCCCCAGGTAGCCCTTCCCCATCTTCCTTCCAATGTGAAGGATGTGAGAGAGGTGGGAAAGGTTGAGATCGATCAGGTGGTCATTGGCTCGTGCACGAACGGTCATCTTGAAGATCTCCGGATTGCGGCAAAGATTTTGAAAGGTAAAAAGATAGCCTCAACATTAAGATTGATCATCATTCCAGCGACTCAGGACATTTACCGACAGGCATTAAAAGAAGGTCTCATCGAGGTCTTTTTATCCTCTGGAGCCGTGGTCAGCCCTCCTACCTGTGGACCCTGCCTTGGGGGCTATATGGGTATCTTAGCAGCAGGAGAGAGGGCTTTGGCGACAACGAACCGTAATTTTCGAGGAAGGATGGGGCACCCCGAAAGTGAGATCTACCTCTCAGGTCCTGCCGTAGCGGCTGCAAGTGCAGTGAAAGGAAGGATCTGCCATCCCGATGAGGTGATAAAAAGGAAAACTTAAAAGGAGAGAAAATGAAATTCGAAGGAAGGGTCTGGAAATTTGGTTCAGATGTCGATACGGATGCGATCATTCCTGCGAGATATCTCAATCAATCAGATCCTAAAGAACTGGCAAAGCATGTGATGGAGGACGAAAGGCCTTCCTTTCCCAAGGAAGTGAAGAGGGGCGATATTCTTTTGGCCGGAAAGAATTTTGGCTGTGGTTCTTCGAGGGAACATGCCCCCCTTGCCCTAAAGGCAGCCGGAATCTCCTGTGTCATTGCCAAAAGTTTTGCTCGAATCTTTTTCAGAAATGCCTTCAACATTGGTCTTCCCCTCCTTGAATCTCCAGAGGCTTCCGAGGTCATTGAAGAAGGTGATCGAATTCGAGTGGATCTTTCGAGAGGTGAGATCTACGATCTTACGAAGAAGAGAAGATTTCTCTCGAAGCCGATTCCCCCTTTTATGCAAGAGCTCCTTCGAGACGGAGGCCTGATACCCCATCTTCGAAAAAAAATGGCCAAACGGAAAAAAATAGAATAAGGGCCAGTTGATTTTGGTCGAAAGACTGAATAGAATAAAATTTATCCCATAGTCTGAAATGAATGTTCGAAGACTAAAAAACCTTCTCAAGAATGTGAAACTCGGGAGACTCTCTATCGAAGAGGCTTTCCATCAATTAAAATCGTTACCCTTCGAAGATCTTGGCCATACCCGGCTGGACCACCATCGATCTATCCGAAAAGGATTTCCAGAGGTGATCTGGGGAGAGGGGAAGACCTCCGGGCAGATCCTTTCCATTATGAAGCGGATGAAGGAGAAGGGTCAGAATATCCTCGTCACCCGATTAGATGAGAAGAAAGCAAAAACGATTCGGAACGTCTTTCCAAAAAGCGAGTATCACCCCCTTTCGAGAGTCCTTATTTATCTTACCCATCCTGTAGAAATCACTGGAAAGGGGATGATCCTCGTCATGACTGCAGGGACTACCGATATCCCTGTAGCAGAAGAGGCGGCTCTTACGGCCCGATTTATGGGAAATCGTGTGGAAACTCTTTATGATGTAGGGGTTTCAGGAATTCATCGCCTCCTTTCAGAAAGGGAGAAGTTAGAGAAGGCAAGGGTATTGATTGTCGTGGCAGGGATGGAAGGAGCGCTTCCAAGCGTGGTGGGTGGACTGGTGAGTCAGCCTGTCATTGCCGTGCCCACCAGTGTGGGATATGGTGCGAGTTTCGGTGGAATTGCTGCATTGCTCTCCATGTTGAATTCCTGTGCTGCGGGGGTGGCGGTCGTCAATATTGACAATGGATTCGGGGCTGGGTATATGGCCAGTCTTATCAATCAAATATAAAAGAAAAAAGATGGAAGAAGCCATCTGGGTAAGATTTTTGAACGAGGGAGTAAGCCTTCTATTGCTCATCGGTGTGGGATGGATCCTTTATCAAGGGATGAAGAAGAATCACCTCCTTCTTTCTGAAAGGGAAGAAACCTTCAGGCGTTATCTCCTGTTTCGAGAAGATCTTAAGGTACGAATGAAACTTTACGGCGAGGATGAACATACCTATCGGGAGCTCCTTAGAAACCTCTCTGAAGGATGGAAAAATTTTAAACGGGCTTATGATCAATATCTGGAGACCCTTTTAAAAAATGTCACCAAGACCAATCGTTTCCTCCAATTCCTCACCCTGGCCTTGATCCTCAATAGCTTTAGACTTCTCTTCGAGTCCTATTATTTCTTTGGTCTTAAATCCCGGTTTTTTTATCTTCTTACGAGAGAACTCTCTAACTATGTGATCGTGGCGTTAGGGTTTTTTCTCTTAAAAGAGCAGGGCTATCGATTCTTTTCAATGAAAGGGGAAGTGGATAAGATGGATCGGGAGATCCTCTTCTATTCGAATCATCTCACTGAGATGGCAGAGAAAAGAGCCCTTTACGATGAATTCAGTCCTCTTGAGAAAGGAGAAGGGGATGGGAAGAAAGATTAAGATCCGAGGGAGTCAACTCCATGTGGAAGCAGAACTGAATGATTCGAAAACCGCCCAGTTGATCTGGGATGCCCTCCCTATAGAGGGTCGGGCAAATACTTGGGGAGAGGAGATCTATTTTTCTATTCCTGTGAAGACCGGTTTGGAAACAGGGTCAAGGGAGCTCGTTTCAGAAGGGGAGTTGGGATACTGGCCTGAAGGGCATGCCTTCTGTATCTTTTTTGGTCCAACCCCTGTGAGCCAGGGAGGTGAGATTCGAGCGGCCAGTGCAGTGAATTTGGTTGGAAAAGTCTCTGGAGACCCCAAAGTTTTCCGAAAGGTGAAGGACGGGGAGAAAATATTCTTAGAAAAAGCGTAGAACGGATCGTTAGGACCTCAAAGAATTCTATTTTTAGAGACCCCTGTTCATTTTTGTCATCCCCTGGATAGAAAAATCCTATCCATTTAATTCCCCCCTTATCTCTTCTTCAGATTAACTTCGATGAAATGGGGGAAGAAGAGGGTCACTTTTGACTGGCACTGGGATTGCAATGGAGTCCTTGTATGAAAAATAACCAAAAATTTATCTTCTTTCTTCTTCACGGGAGGTGAGAAGATAACATAAAGAAGGAAAGGAGGGAAAGAGATGGGCTTAGAAAAATCATGCGAATTCTATGATCATTCGAGATGCCTTCTTAAGAATCACTATTGCGACCTGGACTGCGATCGGGGATCGACAAGGGAGTTGGAGGAGAATGCGGTTCTTTATGAAAGTAAGTTTCCTCTGAAAAAAAGAGAAGACCAAAATGGAGAGAAGGGTTTAGAGTTTTTCTCTTTGCCTCACCCTTGATCTCTCCAGCTTTGCACTGTTGATCAAGACCTCCATCAAACTTCTCTTCACCCCCTCATCTTTGATCTTCTTCAGAAGTTGTTCGATCTCACCCTTTATTCTCCTATTCAGTTTTTCTCCTTCCCATTCTCGAGTCCTTGGAGAAGAAGGCCTTTCTTGAATCACACCTAATTTGAATCGAATCTCTCGTAGAAGGGGTTCTCCCAGGAACTGATTGATCTTCTCCAGGAGGGCAGGCTTAAAAAACTGCAGTTGTTGGATCCAAACCGAGTGAGAGACGTGAACAAAGAGAATTCGATTTCGAATGGCATAGGGTTGAGTTTGGGCGGCGATAGGCTCCCCTACGATTTCCTTCCATGACCGAAGAAGTAGAGAGGTCTTCAGAGGAAAATCTAAATTCAAACCCTTTAGGGTCTCGCTAAGAATGGAATGGATCGGTTGAGGTTTCTTCATATTCAGGAGATCTTCTTAGGATCAATCCTTGGAAATAGAGGAATAGGTTTTTCTATTTTCCTCCCAGGCTTCAATCCTCCCCAGAGTCCATCCCTTTCAAAGTTTTGTTCCCAGAGATGGCTCTCGAGGCCAAGTTCCATCCACATCTTCTCTGAAGTCGAAGGCATAAAGGGGGCAAGAAAGAGGGCAATTATTCGAAGGGCCTCCATCGCCTGATAGAGAACGGTTGAGAGACGAGATGTATTTCCTTCCTTGGCCAGGTTCCAGGGGGCTGTTTCGTCTACATATTTATTAGTCGCCCCAATGAGTTCCCAGATGGTGGAGAGGGCCTTATGAAAGGCAAAATCATTCATGAGGGAGGGAAGTTGGGAAAGGATGTCTTTCGAGATCTTTTGGAGTCGGCCATCGATCTCTTCGATAGAAGAAGGGGGTGGAATGATCCCATCGAAATATCGGACGACCATACTCAGGGTTCGGCTAAAGAGATTTCCAAGATCGTTGGCCAAATCACTATTAATTCGGTGGACCATTGCCGAGTGGGAGAAGTCTCCGTCCATTCCGAAAGGAACCTCCCGGACGAGAAAGTATCGAACCGCATCCACTCCATAGGTATCGATCAAACGATTTGGCTCGACTACGTTTTGAAGGGATTTCGACATCTTCTTCCCCTCGATCGTCCACCATCCATGGGCAAAGACCGTTTTAGGGGGTGGAAGCCCTATCCCTTTAAGCATCGTCGGCCAATAGACGGTATGGGTCGTAAGAATATCTTTCCCGATGAGGTGGATGGCTTCGGGCCAGAATCGTGAAAAGGTATCTCCTTGCTCTCCATATCCAATTCCGCTCACATAGTTGATTAAGGCATCGAACCAGACATAGGTCACATACTCAGGGTCGAAAGGAAGTTCAATCCCCCATTTCAGACGTTTCTTTGGCCTTGAGATACAGAGGTCTTCCAGAGGATTCTTTAGAAATCCTAAGATCTCATTCCTCCTTGAAGGGGGAAGGATGGAGCGCTCATTGTTTTCGATATGCTCGATCAGCCAGGATTGGTATCGACTCATTCTAAAGAAGTAATTCTTTTCGGAGATTTCGGAGACCTCTCGATGGCAATCGGGGCATTTCCCATCGACAAGGTCTTTCTCCGTCCAGAATCGTTCACAGGGGACACAATACCATCCCTCATAGTTGTCCTGATAGATCTCTCCCCGTTCGTAGAGATCCTGAAGAATTCTTTGGACCACTCTCTTGTGGCGAGGTTCAGTGGTTCGAATGAAATCATCATTAGAGATGTTGAGTCTCTTCCAGAGGGACTGAAATCGGATGACCATCTCGTCACAATGAGCCTTTGGCTCCACCCCTCTCTCTTGAGCCGCCTTTTCTACCTTTTGACCATGCTCATCCGTTCCTGTAAGGAAGAAGACCTGGTAGCCCTCGAGACGTTTGAATCGAGCAAGGATATCGGCAGCAATGGTCGTATAGGCATGACCGATATGGGGGACATCGTTGACATAGTAGATGGGAGTAGTAATGTAGAAGGTTCCTTTAGATTTCTGAGGCATGGATGGTAACCTCTCCTCCTTCTTCGAGCTCTATGGTAAGGGTTTGATTCAAGACATTCTGCCTGATGACCTTTCCTTTTCCAAAACGGGTGCGGATCGATTTTCCAACCTTGGGCAGTCCTTTTTTTAATTCCACATAGGTCGGATACTCGTAAGCGAGACAACACATCAATCGACCGCAGAGGCCCGAGAGTTTATTTGGATTCAGGGCGAGGTTCTGCTCTTTGACCATTTTTACAGAGACCAGTTCGAATTGATTCATGAATTTGGAACAGCAGAGTTCTAACCCGCAGCTTCCGATTCCACAGATCATCTTGGCCTCATCCCTCACCCCAATCTGTCGCATCTCAATTCTCATCCGGAATCTGGAGGCAAGTTCCTTGACCAATTCTCTAAAGTCGACCCGTTTCTCTGCCGTAAAATAAAAGAGGATCCGGGATCGATCCAGAAGGACTTCCGTTCTTACCAACTTCATCGAGAGGTTTTTCTCATGGATCTTTTGAAGGCAGAATTGAAAGGCCTCTTTTTCCAGCTCTTTGTTCCTCTCAGATTGCTCAAGATCTTCCATCGTAGCCTTTCGTATGATCTTTCTATCCGATGAGGGGGATGAACTTTCTTCTTTTTCCTGAGGAGAGGATAGAACCTTCCCCAGGGATAATCCTTTTTCAGATTCTACGACCACCGAGTCCCCTGGGTGCAAAGGGAGATCTCCCGCATCCAATCCTTCTACTTTTCCATTCACCATCTTCACATAGACAATTCGACTCATCTTCTATCCTTCAGCCCAGGCGAGCAACATCGTCTCAAGGGCCAATCGAGTATTGGCATTCTTTTGAAGGGCCATCGTCGTCTTCTGAAGAATCTCCAGTCGATGAAAAAGAGAGGGGACGTTCCACTGCGAGGCTATGACCTTATAGGTTTCCGAGAGATCCGAATGAATCAATCCTGAAGAATCCTTTGAAATCTTTGTAATAATAAGATCTCTCACGATGGTCTTAGAAATCTCCAGGATCAGGAGAAGATTCGGTCTCTGGGAGGGGAGGGAATCGATGAGGCCATCTATTTCTTCAAGGGTCAATGATTTTACCCCCACCCATTCCTTTAGGAGACCTTCCCTTGGAATCTCGTCGATCTCCTCCTTTATTTCTAAGGCCTTTCCCAAGCTCCCCTCAGAAAGAAGGGCCAGAAGGGAGGCCTCTTTTTCATCCATTCCCTTCTTTTCCACAAGCCAGCGGGTGACCAGAGAGGTGGGTAAGGGGTTGAAGGGAATGGATTGGCATCGAGAGAGGATGGTTGGAAGCATTCCTCGCGTGTGATTGGCAATCAGGATGAGGAGGGTATGAAGCGGTGGCTCTTCAAGGGTTTTAAGAAGGGTGTTTGACATCTGAGGAGCCATTCGATCAGCCGCAGAAAGAATGACGACTCGCCGGCGTCCTTCATAAGGACGATAGGCTAAATCTTTATGTATCTCCCTCACCTGATCCACCTTTAAGATCTGTCCCTCTGGTTCGATCAGTAAGACATCGGGATGGATCTGTTGGTCGATCTTTTTACAGGAAAGACAGCTATCACAGGCATCTCCCTTTTCCCACCCGTTGTCCAGGCAGTTGAGGGCCTTGGCAAATTGAAGGGCGACATACTTCTTTCCGATCCCTTCGTTTCCCCAGAAGAGATAACTATGGACGACCCTCTTCTGGAGGATAGCCTGTTTGAGCCAATGGATCGATTTTTCATGTCCTAAGACCGTTCTAAAAGACATCGATTCAAAACAGGATATAGTCTGTTCCAAGAACAGACCTTTGATTTATTTCTTTAACCCTATTCGTTTATCCACGATGGTTCGAATCCTCTCAAAAACCTTTTCTTCCCCTTGACGCGTATCAATAATCATTACTCTCTGGGGCTCCTTTTTCGCTAAGGCTAAATATCCTCTTCTCACTCGACGATGAAACTCTATCTGTTCCCTCTCAAACCGATCTGGTTTTTTATTTTTTAGCCTCTGGATTCTTTGAAGGGCCCTCTTTAGGCCCATGTCGGAGGGACAATCTAAGAGAAACGTAATATCGGGTTTAATTCCATAGGAGGCGAGTCGGTTCAGTCTTTCTACCCATTTCAAATCCACCTTTCGTCCATAGCCCTGATAGGCTATGCTTGCATCCATAAATCGGTCTGAAAGAACGACCTCCCCTTTTTTAAGAAGGGGAAGGATCACTTCATGGACATGTTGAGCCCTTGAGGCTTCATAGAGGAAGAGTTCAGTGAGGGGAACCATCCCTTGAAACTTTGGATTCAACAGGATCTTTCTTATCTTTTCTCCAATGGGGGTTCCACCCGGTTCCCTTGTTATTCGACACGGAATCCCCTTTTCCGTAAGATACTTCTTTAGTCGATGGATCTGAGTGGTCTTACCACTTCCTTCCACCCCTTCAAAAGTAATAAAAAAGGACAATCCTTTTCACTCCGTCGTAAATAACTATTTGAAATCTAATCAAAAATATAAGCCAATCCTAAAAGTATTGTCAAGGAATCGCAAGGAGTCGATTTTCCATAAAGCTGAAATGGCCATCCTTTCCAACTACAATATGGTCAAGGACTCTGAGATCGAGCGTTTTGGCCGCTCCAATGATGCTTCTTGTCAGAGTTTTGTCGTCTTCGGAAGGAGAGTGATGGCCACTTGGGTGGTTATGGACGAGGATGAGTCCGGATGCATGTTGAGCGAGTGCACTCTCTATAATTCTTCTGGGGAAGACCACGGCTCGGTCAATCGTTCCTTCCTGAATAATCTCGTAATGGAGGACTTCATTTTTGGTATTAAGATAGATGACCATGAAGGCTTCGTAAGGGAGTCCAGAGAGTCGCATTCGGACAAAATTCACGACTGCCTGAGGAGATGAGAGAACATCTCGCCCCCTCATCTTCTCTTCAAGATAGACCCAACAAAGCTCCTTCACTAATCGGATGAGAATGGAAGAGATGGGTCCCATTCCGGCCACTTCGAGAAGTTCCTTCTCGCTGGCATCCAGCACTCCTGAAAAGCTTCCAAATCGCTTGATTAAGGCTTTGGCAATGGGTTTGACATCCCTTCTCGGTATGCCATAGGTGAGAAGAAGCTCCAGAAGCTCATAATCATGAAAGCCCTCCGAGCCACTCTTTCTGAATCGCTCCCTTATCCTTTCCCGATGCCCTAAATAATGTGGTTTTTCAGCCATTAATGTTGGAAAATCCTCTCTTTTTTTCTTATTTCCACATCATGGGATTAGTTTTATTATATAACTTCATTTCTAAAAAATAAAATAAATTTTCCAATTTGAGGGTAACCCCTCACTAAAGGGAGGAAATAAATTTAAGTCCGTCAGGAGTATTTCCGAAACCCATAGAACATGGTATCGGCACTTCCGATTGAGTCGGATCCGCCTCTGTCGGAATGGGTTTCTCTAATACCCCTATCGGGCTTATTCCCCATCTTAATGAGGGATTACATTTGAGGTAAATTTCTATGAGAGTTTTGTCACCCTTGAATACTCCCTCCTTACTTAGGTTAAATTAAGACTTGATTATTTTTTAAGGGTTTTATATAAGATTCATAATTTTATTATTTAGGAGCGTCATTATGGAACAAAAAAAGATCGTAGATGGCTTCAGGTTTCTTCCACCAGGGCTAAGAGCATGGGTTAAAACTTTTATTCCTGACAGTGACTTTCAAGGATATATCCCATGGAAACCGTTAGAAAAACCTCTCAATCAGATAATGCTGGCTCTTGTTACCAGTGCTGGAATCAGTCTGAAAACGGATCCCCCCTTTGATATGGAAAGAGAAAAAAGAGAACCTCTTTGGGGTGATCGTTCGTTTCGGAAGATCCCAAGAGGAACGACAGAAAAGGAGATCGATGTCAATCATCTCCATATCAATACCAACTGGATCAAACAGGATATTAACGTGATTCTCCCTTTTCAGCGAATGGCGGAGTTTGAAAATGAGGGAATCATCGGTCGCCTTGCTCCTACAGCCTACTCTTTTTATGGATTTCAATGGCAGAATATGGATTTTCTGAAAGAGGCGATCGAACCCATCTCAATAGGTATGAAAGAAGAAGGGGTTGAAGCCGTTCTCCTTACTCCTGCCTGACCCTTCTGCTGTCAGTCCGTTGGGCTGGCTGCAAGATTTCTGGAGGATAAGGGGTTCTCAACTTTAGTTCTATCTCCCACCTGGGAATTCCATCGGGCTGTGGGTATTCCTCGAACAGCCGCTATAGAATATCCTTACGGGAGACCTGTAGGACAGGTGGGAGATAGAGAGGGCCAAAGAAAGGTCCTAAGAGAAGCCCTTTCTGTGTTTGAAAAGGCAAAAAAACCTGGCGAGGTGTATCACCTTCCATTCACATGGCCTGAAGAACCAAAGAAGACAGATTGGCAGCCGCCAGAGATGTCCCCTCTCATTAAATATTACTTGGAGGACATTAAGAAGGCCCGTCAACAAGCATCTTGAATTTACTCAACAAAAAAGGAGGAGGAATGATCAGATTTTTATTGGGGGTGATCATAGGGATTCTCATCTTCTTTTTCTTCATTTACTTTGGTGGAGGAAAGACCGTAAAGAAGATGGGAGAAGGATTGACGGAAACGGGGAGGAGAATGGAAGTCATCGAAGAGTTGGTGAAAAAGGAGAAAGAGGAGATAGGAAAAGAGATTCAGAAAAAAATCTTGAAGGAAGAGAAAGAAGCTCCAAAGAAGACTCAATAAGTGATAGAGAAATCCTGAAACTCTCCTGTATATTCTTCCCAATTTACTCGAACTCCAGAAACTCTTGCCTCCGGAGGCCCATGATGACACCACTGGATCATTTGATTGACCCGATCCTTTTCCCCTTCGAAGACCGCCTCCACACGACCGTCCCTCCGATTTTTAACCCATCCTTTGATTCCTAATCGGTAAGCCATCTCCTGGGTGTGATAGCGGAAAAAGACTCCCTGAACCCTTCCTTCAATAACGACCCTCACCCTTACCTTTTCCATAACCATTTGATTCATACCATAAGATTCATTTTAAATCAAAATAAACTTAAAAGTAATCATAATCCCTCATTCAGAAATTGGGGATAAGCCCGAGAGGGGTATTGGAGAAACCCATGGTGCGGCTACCTTAAATGGTCCATAGAAATCGTTTACTTTGGCTTGTTTTAATCAGAAACCCATTTCTACAATAGATCGATTCGTATTCCTTAAATATATAAATTGATCCGCATTCTATGGGTTTTGGAAATACTCCTGTCGGGCTTAAATTTATTTCCACCCTTCAGTGAGGGATTACAAGTAATCTCCTCCCTATAAGGCCGTTCAAACGATTAAGTAAGAGATGGCACTTGAAAAATAAAAATTGAATCGATTAGAATTTTTATATTCTTTAATCGAGCGGGATAGTTTTTCAAGAGATGGAGAGGCTTTACTTAGGTATTGATATTGGTTCCGTCAGCGCTAATACCGTCATTCTGAATGATCGAGAAGAGGTTTTGGAAGAACACTACGATCGCCTTAAAGGCCAGCCTCTGCAGACAGTCCAGAGAATCTTGGAGGAGATCCTCAAACGAATTCCAGCCGAACAATTTTATTCGGTCTCCTTTACTGGAATCGGTGGAAAACTGGCCTCCGAACTCTTAGGTGGAAATTTTATTAATGAGATTATTGCCCAAGCCAAAGCCGTCCAGAAACTCTATCCACAGGTCCGTACGATCATTGATATTGGTGGAGAAGACTCCAAATTGATCTTTCTCGAAGAGGAGAATGGTCGATTAAAAATAAGCGATTTTTCGATGAACACCCTCTGTGCGGCAGGGACAGGTTCTTTTTTGGATCAGCAAGCGAGTCGGCTGGGTCTCACCATAGAAGAGTTTGGAGAACTGGCACTCAAATCGAAAAATCCTCCAAGGATCGCCGGTCGGTGTAGCGTCTTTGCAAAGTCAGATATGATTCACCTTCAGCAGATTGCCACTCCGGATTATGACATCGTTGCGGGGCTCTGTTATGCCCTGGCAAGAAATTTTAAGAGCAATATTGGAAAGGGAAAGACCTTTGTCAAACCCGTTATTTTTCAAGGGGGAGTGGCAGCCAATGTTGGAATGAGGAAGGCCTTCATGGATGTCCTTGAACTTTCTGAAGGCGATCTCATCATTCCCAAATATTTTGCCTCCATGGGGGCGATCGGAGCAGTCCTGGTCTCAAAGGAGAATAAGGAAAGCAAGACCCTTAAACGATTAGACCTGACCCATCTAAAAGTTTATCTTGCCACGTATCAAGAAAAAGAGAAACCCCTCCCTCCCCTCTCTCTTTCTCCCCATCATCTTGGATCTCCTCATAGGCATTCCAATCCTGGATGCCATCCTGAAACACCAAAAGAGGATCCACCTTCGGGTGAGAAGATCGAGGCCTATCTTGGTTTGGATGTAGGCTCCATCAGTACAAACTTGGTCGTCATTGATAAGAATAAAAGGGTTCTCTCAAAGCGGTATCTCATGACCGCTGGACGACCGATTGAGGCGATTCGGAAAGGCCTTCAGGAGATCGGGGAAGAGATTGGGGATCGGATAGAGATCAAAGGGGTTGGGACGACAGGCTCTGGAAGGTACCTCACCGCCGATTTCGTAGGGGCAGATTTAGTCAGAAACGAAATTACAGCTCAAGCCACTGCCGCCATTCATATTGATCCAAAGGTAGATACGATATTTGAAATTGGAGGACAGGATTCGAAATATATCAGCATTGACAATGGAGTCGTCGTCGATTTCGAGATGAATAAAGTCTGTGCGGCAGGGACAGGTTCTTTTCTTGAGGAACAGGCAGAGAAACTGGATATCTCCATCAAAGAGGAGTTTGGAGCTCTTGCCCTCTCTGCAAAAGAACCGGTGCGGATCGGAGAGCGATGCACGGTCTTTATTGAATCAGACTTGGTCCATCACCAGCAGAGAGGGGCTGAGAAGGATGATCTGGTAGCCGGTCTCAGTTACTCGATAGTACAGAACTATCTCAATCGAGTGGTGGGAGACCGCCGAATCGGAGATCGAATCTTTTTCCAGGGAGGAACCGCTTTTAACAAAGGAGTGGTGGCGGCCTTCGAAAGTGTGCTGGGTAAACCCATTATTGTCCCTCCTGATCATGATGTCACCGGAGCCATTGGAGTAGCCATCTTGGCCATGGAAGAACGGACCTGGGCGCGTTCGAGCTTCAAGGGGTTCGACCTCAGCCGGAGGCGATACGAACAGACCTCCTTTGAGTGCAAAGGATGCGCAAACTACTGTTTAATTCGAAAGGTCAGTGTAGAAGGAGAGAAGCCCTTATTCTACGGGAGCCGATGTGAGAAATACGATGTCATTAAAAGGACAAAGGGATCCAATCTCCCTGATCTTTTTGAAGAGAGAGAAAGAATGCTCTTCGCTCCCTATGAAGGGGAAGAGAGTCTCCCTCCCGATGCTCCAGAGATTGGGATCCCTCGGATTCTCTATCTTCATGAGCTCTTTCCCTTCTGGAAGGCCTTTTTCACGGAATTAGGATATCGGGTCGTTCTTTCTGACCCTACTAACAAGGAGTTGATTCGGAAAGGAGTTGAGAATGTCGTTTCAGAAACCTGTTTTCCTATAAAAGTAAGCCATGGCCACATTCTGAATCTCTTAGAGAAGGGGGTCAAGAGGGTCTTTCTTCCAAGTATTGTGAATCTTAAATCCCCTCATCCCGAAATCCCTACCAACACCGCTTGCCCCTATGCCCAGGCCCTTCCCTATGCCGTTCATTCCTCCATCGATTTTAGGAAGAATGGAGTTGAGGTTCTTCAACCCATCTTCCATTTTGGATTCGGAAGAGAGACCTTGGAGAAAGAATTAATTCGTTTCGGAAAGGCTCTTCAGAGGAATGCAAAACAGGTGGGGAGGGCATTGGAGAAGGCGGAGAGGTTTCAGGCACTATTTTACCAATCCTTACTGAATCGAGGAAAGGAGATTCTGGACCAAATTAGACCCGATGAAAAGGCCATGGTCATTGTGGGAAGACCTTATAATTCCTGTGATTCCGGGGTCAATCTCGATATTCCGAAAAAACTGAGAGATCTTGGAGTTCTTCCTATTCCCATGGATTTTTTGCCTTTAGATTCCGTGAAACCGACCTCTGAGATTCGCGAGATGTACTGGAGATACGGTCAGAAGATCCTTTCCGCTGGAATGATTATTAATGATGATCCAAGGCTCTATGCAGTTTATATCACCAACTTTGGATGTGGCCCAGATTCATTCATTATCCACTTCTTCAGAGAACTTTCCAAGGAGAAGCCCTATCTTCAACTGGAAATCGATGAACATAGTGCCGATGCCGGGGCCATCACCCGGTGTGAAGCCTTCTTAGATAGTTTAAAAAACGTGAAGCTCAAAAGGGTTCCTCTTGTCGAAAAGACAAGGCCCAAAACCGATCGAACCAAAAAGATCTATATTCCTTATATGTGCGACCATTCCTTTGCCGTGGCCGCGGCTTTTCAAGCCTGTGGGGTAGAGGCAGAGGTCTTTCCTGAATCCGATGAGGAGACCCTCTATTGGGGAAGAAAGTTGACCTCTGGAAAAGAGTGTTATCCCTGTATCTTGACCACAGGGGATATGGTGAAACTTCTGAAAGACCCAAATTTCGATCACGAGCGGGCTGCCTTCTTTATGCCTTCTGGTAACGGTCCCTGTCGATTTGGGCAGTACCATCGGTTCCACCGTCTCGTTCTGGATCAGCTTGGTTTCAAACATGTTCCCATCTACTCCCCCAATCAGGATGAGACTCTCTATAGCGATTTAGGGATCATGGGTTCTCAATTTACTCGACTGGGATGGCAAGGAATCGTGGCCGTCGATCTCTTGATGAAGAAACTCTTGGAGATCCGACCCTATGAGAAAAGAAAGAGAGAGACCGATGAAGTTTATCAGAGGTCATTGGATAGGGTTTGTAAAGCCATCCGAGAAGGAGGAGATCTGGAAGAGGCCCTTAAAGAGAGCTTGAAGGACTTTAATCGGATCGAAGTGGATGGGGTTGGAGAAAAACCTTTAATTGGGATTGTAGGGGAAATCTTTGTTCGACTCAATCGTTTTGCCAATGAGAATGTGATTCGAAAGATTGAGCAGTTTGGAGGAGAGGCCTGGATCGCCCCCTTGACGGAGTGGATCTTTTATGTAAACACCATTTCAAAGGAGAGGAGCCTCAGGAAAAAGTCCTTTTCGAATCTCCTAAGGGTTTTTCTTACTGACTACTATCAGAAAAAGGATGAACATCGTCTCGAAAGGATTTTTAAGGGTAATCTCAGAAATTTTGGGGAACCTAAAACGAGGTCGCTCTTTAAGAAAGCCAAACCCTATCTTGACTATTCATTCGAAGGAGAGGCCATTCTTTCTATTGGAAAGACCATCGATTTTGCAAAAAGAGGTGTAAGTGGGATTGTCAATATCATGCCCTTTACCTGTATGCCTGGAACGATTGTGAGCACCATTCTGAAGCGATATCGGGAGGAGAATAATAATATTCCCATCCTTAACATGGCCTATGATGGTCAGGAGCAAACCAATACCTTGACCCGCCTCGAAGCCTTCATGCATCAGGCCAAAGAATTTAAGAAAAGAAGGGTTAAGATCCTTTAATAAGGCGAAATTAAAAGGAAATTTAGATTGTTAAAAAAATCACTTTTTTATTGAAATTTTCTCTCATAAGTGATATAAGGGAGATGTTTTCTGTCTTCCTTTTGAGGAGGAAATTTAATTATGGATAACCAAACCTTTGCGATTACCATGATTGTTGTGGGAATGGGAGGAACACTCCTAACTTTAGGGATTTTTAGCCTCATTATGAGCATTTTAAAAAAGGCTTTCCCTTATAAGAAAGAAGAAGAGGGAAAGTAGGTTTTTAGGAAGGAGCCAGAGATGTCAGAAGCGATTTGGGGAGGAATTCAGGGGTTGATTTCCGGTTTTGCCAACCTTCACTGGTCAAATCCAATCATGATTGGGATTGGATGTCTTCTTCTTTATCTTGGAATCAAAAAAGACTTTGAGCCTTTACTTCTTGTTCCAATTGGATTTGGGGCGATCTTGGTCAATATCCCTTTGGCTGGATTGATGGAGGAAGAAGGTTTTTTAAGGATTATTTATGATGCAGGAATTATGACGGAACTATTTCCATTGCTCATCTTTGTCGGGATCGGGGCTATGACCGATTTTGGTCCTCTTCTCGAGAATCCCAAGATTTTCCTTCTTGGCGCGGCTGGGCAGTTTGGAATCTTTTTAACCTTAGCCTTGGCTTTAGCTTTAGGATTTCCTCAAAGGGATGCTGTGGCTATTGGAATCATCGGTGCTTGCGATGGACCGACTGCGATTTATGTCACTTCCAAATATGCTCCCCATCTTTTAGGAGCGGTTTCTGTGGCTGCATACTCTTATATGTCTCTTGTCCCTGTGATCCAACCCCCTATTATGAGGCTCCTGACAAACGAAGAGGAGAGAAAGATCAATATGGGGGTCGTGAGAAAATCGGTCTCGAAGACGACAAAACTTCTCTTCCCATTGGTGGTCACGGTGATCGGTGGGTTGATTGCACCAAGGGGGTTGCCCTTATTGGGAACTATTATGTTGGGAAATTTGATGAAAGAGTGTGGGGTCGTAGGAAGGCTTACAAAAGCAGCAGAGAATGAGATTCCAAATATTGTCACCCTCCTTTTAGGGATTTCTATTGGGGCTACCATGGATGGAAGGATATTCTTAAAGCCTCAGACTTTAATCGTCTTAGGGCTTGGGTTTTTGGCGATCTGTCTGGATACAGCTTGCGGTGTTCTCTTTGGAAAAGTGATGAAGGTTCTTACAGGAGGGAAGATCAACCCTCTTATCGGGGCCGCAGGAATTTCCGCTTATCCAATGTCGGCAAGAGTCGTCCAAAGAGAGGGGCAGAAGTACAACCCAAAGAACTACCTCCTCATGCATGCTATGGGGGCTAACACCGGTGGACAGGTGGGCTCAGTCATGGCAGCCGCCGTTATGCTCTCCGTCTTGAAAGGGATGGGGGTAATCTAATTTCCTCAAAAACTAAATAAAAACTTATGGAAGGAGGGAAAGATGGTTAACTGGAAATTAGCCTTTTTAATTTCTGGAGCAGGATATGGAATTAATATTTTGGTTTTAATTATTATTTCGGTAATTATCTGGATTGTCAGTTTTATGATCCAAAAGAAGGAAAAGGCACAGTAGAACAAAGATATAGGGGAGGAATAGATGTTTGGATTATATGAGAGTGCATTAGAGCAGATGACTCTGGGCAACCTTGCCATGCTTTTAATTGGTGGAGTTCTGATCTATTTAGGGATTGTTAAGAGGATGGAACCCATTCTTCTTGTACCGATCGGTTTTGGCATATTCATGGTGAATTTACCTATCGCGGGCATTATGACCTATACGCCTGATGGACTACCTGCTTTTGGAGGGTTAAAGGATATTGCTGAGGGGAAAATCGGGATTCTTAATCTTCTTTATTATTATGGATTAGAGACAGAACTTATTCCATTGTTGATTTTTTTAGGTGTTGGAACACTCATGGACTTTAGTCCAACCATCGCTCGGCCTATTTCCCTTGTTTTCGGGGCAACGGCCCAGTTAGGAGTCTTTGTCGTTTTTCTGATTGCCTATTTGAGTGGGATGTTTAGCATTAACGAATCCGCTTGTATTGGTATCATTGGGGGTTCCGATGGTCCTCCTACAGTTTATCTAACAGTAGCATTAGCTCCGAGTCTTCTTGGCCCTATTACTATGGTGGCTTACTCCTATATGGCGCTGGTTCCGATCCTTCAACCTCCTGTGATCCGACTCTTAACCACAGAAAAAGAGAGAAAAATTATGATGAAACCCCAGATAAGAAAAGTGTCTAAATTAGAATTGATCCTTTTCCCGATCATCGTTTTCATTGTCGCCTCCCTCCTGGATCCTAAAAGTGCTCCTCTTGTTGGGATGCTTATGTTCGGTAACTTATTACGAGTCAGTGGGGTCACAGAGCGACTCGCTCGTGCTGGAGGGATATTAAATGATATTCTGATTCTTTTACTTGGTATCTCTGTGGGCTCTCTTATGCCTGCTCAGGTATTTTTTCATCCTCGAACCTTGTTGATTATTGGGTTGGCTGTCCTTGCTTTTATATTTTCCACCGCAGGAGGTCTATTGGGTGCAAAATTTATTAATCTCTTTCTTAAAGAGAAGATTAATCCAATCATTGGAGCTGCAGGAGTATCAGCTATTCCTATGGCCGCAAGGGTGGCTCAAATAGAGGGCCAAAGAGCAAACCCCAAAAATTATCTTCTCATGCATGCGTTAGGACCCAATATGGCAGGGGCCATCGGAACATCCCTGGTTGCTGGAATATTTATGGGGATGTTACGCTAAATATTTTGCTTAAGAAATTCAAATAGGACCCCTTACCCAAGAATTGAGTTAGTCGAACCTTACATTTTTAAAAGTTAAGAAATCCTTAAATATATTCATAAGGTGAGGCGCCCCTAGGGCGGAACTTCTGGTTTATTTATGTTATAGGTTTTGAGTCCAATTCCGGAATCCATCATCCTTCCCAGTTGGTAAGGTTGGCATCCAGCCGACAATCCCGATAAAGATCGGAGGTAAAAATGCTCAATAAGTATGGTGTTTCTTGGCATGCGATGGAGACCGAACAGGTCCTTAGAGAACTCAATGTGGATTCCCATCAAGGATTGAGCGAGCAAGAGGTTAAGATTCGACTCGAACAATATGGCTATAATGAATTGAAAAAAGAGGAGAAGATTTCCCCCTTTTCCCTTTTCCTCAAACAATTCAAAAACATCCTTATTGTTATTTTAATTGTTGCTATCGTACTTTCCGGATTAGTGGGAGAAGTGATTGACGCGGTGATCATTGCTGTCATTGTACTCTTTTGCGCCATCCTCGGCTTTATTCAGGAATATCGTGCAGAGCGAGCCCTTGAGGCATTAAAAAAAATGCTTTCTCCGACCATTACTGTCTTGAGGGAGGGGAAAGAGGAAGAAGTTCCCTCAAAGGAATTGGTTCCGGGAGATATCTTACTCCTCGAGGCTGGAGATAAGATACCGGCTGATGCAAGATTGATCGAAACCCGTTCTTTGCGATGCGACGAGGCCCCTCTGACAGGAGAATCTGTCCCCGTAGGAAAAGAAATCGAGCCTCTTCGCGAAAATATACCCATCAGTGACCGTAAAAACATGATCTTTGCTGGGACGACGGTGACTTACGGAAGGGGGAAAGCCGTTGTCACCGCTACTGGGATGAAGACAGAGCTTGGAAAGATTGCCGAAGAAGTGACCACTGTTGAGACCGAAAAGACTCCCCTTGAAAAAAGGACGGAGGAAATTGGCAAATGGTTGGGAGTCATTGCTCTCGGTATCTGCTTCCTGGTCGTTACCATTAGTATCCTGAGAGAAGCTTTGGGTGGAAAGGTCGATCTCCCTTTTATCGTTAAAGTGACTATGTTTGCCATAGCCCTTGCAGTTGCGGCAGTCCCTGAGGCCTTGGCTGCCATTGTTACTGGAGCGCTTGCCATTGGGATGCGCCAGATGGCAAAACGTCATGCCCTTGTAAGAAAGATGCCTGCTGTGGAGACTTTAGGATGTACCACTATCATCTGTTCGGATAAAACAGGGACACTCACAAAAGGTGAAATGACCGTTAGAAAAATATTTACAGATGGTAAGATATTAGAAGTCACGGGAGTGGGCTATGACCCCAAAGGTGAGTTTAAAAGTTCTGAGATGGATACTAAGAACAGTAAGTCACTCAGGTTACTTCTTCAGGGGGGACTCCTATGCAGTGATGCGATTTTAGAACAAAAAGAAGGGAAATGGGTGATTAAAGGAGATCCTACAGAAGGGGCACTTGTAGTGGCAGCGGTCAAAGCAGGATTTCATGAGGTAGAATTGAGGATTGAAAACCCTCGGATCGAAGAGATCCCTTTCAGTTCTGAAAGGAAAAGAATGACAACCGTTCATCAAATGGCAAATGGTAAAAGATGGGCCTTTATGAAAGGAGCCCCTGAGATAGTCTTACAGAGATGCTCTCATATCACAGATGAGGGTGATATTAGAGAATTAAAGGACACTGAAAGAGCTCAGATTTTGAAAATTAACGAAGAGATGGCGAAAGGGGCTTTGAGGGTTATTGGGTTAGCTTACCGAGAATGTCCTGAGAGTCTTCCTTGGACTGAAGATTATCTCGAACAAAATATGATTTTTCTCGGTCTTGTAGGGATGATGGATCCTCCGAGAGAGGAGGCCATTGAGGCAACGAAGATTTGTAAACAGGTAGGAATCAAACCCATTATGATCACTGGCGATCATAAACTTACAGCCGTCGCTATTGCAAAAGAGATAGGAATTTATAAGGATGGGGATCAAGTTTTAACAGGGGAAGAATTAGAAAAGATGTCTGACGAAGAGTTGGAAAAGATTGTTGATAAAGTTACGGTATATGCGAGAGTATCGCCGATGGATAAATTAAAGATAGTTAAGGCTTGGAAGGCAAGAGGGGAAGTAGTGGCTATGACCGGTGATGGCGTCAATGATGCACCTGCCTTAAAGCAGGCGGATATCGGAGTAGCCATGGGAATCTCCGGAACGGATGTGGCAAAAGAGGCATCGGACATGGTTCTGACCGATGACAACTTCGCCACCATCGTAAAAGCCATTGAACTGGGCAGATGGGTATATGACAATATAAAGAAATATCTCACTTATCTCATTAGATGTAATATTACAGAAGTGGTGGTCATTGGTGGAGTAGTCCTCATTTCAGGGCCTGAATATTTACCGCTCCTACCGGCGGCCATATTGTATATGAATCTTGCCACGGATGGACTCCCTGCCCTTGCTTTAGGGGTTGCTCCTCCTGAGCCTGATATTTTACAGAGACCTCCCAGAGATCCTAATGAAAGTGTATTCTCATGGGATGTAAAAGTCTTTATTCTCTTAGCCCTGATTATTGAAATTCCTTTTTTCTATTATCTCTTCTATCATGAACTCGCAGATATTACCCATGCAAGGACAGAAATTTTCTTCCTATTTATAGTAATTGAGCTCATCATTGCTCTAAACTTCCGATCTATGAGATATAGCTTCTTTAAGGCACCTCCCCACAAATGGCTTCTTTTGGCCATTATATGGGAAGTGATATTGATTACTATATTAACCCAGTTCCCCTCTGTTCTGGATGCATTTGGAATCGTCAAGCCCAAAATGGATGACCTAAAGGTAATCACAGGATTTGGAATAGTAGTATTTATTTCCATGGAGATCACTAAGGCTATTTTAAGAAAGAAAATGGCTAGAGATATAGAAAGACGGAAGATCTTAGTTTAAAATGATCGCTTCGATAACTGGTTAATAAAAAGCCCTTTTAATTTCTGTTTGAGAGGGCTTTTTATTGAAATTAATGGAAATTTTTTAAGAAATATTGAATATTTGAGGAAGATGGAATATTGGGACATTGAGAAAGCAATAGGTATGGTTAACATTTCACCCATCATTCCACTATTCCGATATTCCAGATTGTTAAAGGAGTTTTTATGAAAAAACCTTTGATTGGGATTCTATTGGGAAGTGATAGCGATTTGCCGGTCATGGACAAGGCTGCAGAAGTTCTAAAGGAAATGGACATTCCCTATGAAATGGAGATCAGTTCGGCCCATCGGTTGCCAGAAAAGACAGCCAATTATGCAAAAACGGCAAGGGAACGGGGAATCGAAGTAATTATAGCAGGTGCTGGAATGGCGGCTCATCTGGCAGGGGTGCTGGCTGCCCATACGACATTGCCTGTCATCGGTGTCCCCCTGAAATCGGGAGCCCTCGATGGGGTGGATGCCCTCTATTCTACTGTCCAGATGCCTCCGGGTATTCCAGTGGCCACGGTTGGGATCGACGGGGCAAAGAATGCCGCCTATCTTGCCTGTGAGATTCTTTCCATTAAATATCCTGAGATAGCCAAGAAACTCGAGGAATTTAGAGAGAAGATGAGAAAGGATTTGGAGGAAAAATCAAAGAGACTCAAAGAATCCAAAAATGAACGATGATTCGATTCATAAGGCAGCAGAAATCATAAGAAGAGGAGGTCTTGTTGCCTTCCCCACCGAAACCGTTTATGGGCTTGGAGCGGATGCCTTCAATCCCATGGCTGTGGCTCGAGTATTTGAAGTCAAACAGAGACCCCTTTTTGATCCTTTGATTGTTCATATTGGAGATCGATCTGAAATTAATAAATTGGTTAAAGAGATCCCATATGATGCAGAAAGATTGATCGAGCGTTTCTGGCCAGGACCCTTAACCCTTGTCCTTTTTAAAAAAGATAATGTGCCTGATATCGTTACTTCCGGACTTCAAACCATTGCAGTAAGAATGCCAAAACATGAAATGACACTCAAATTGATTCAAGTTGCAGGAACTCCCATTGTTGGCCCAAGTGCAAATCCTTTTGGATATTTAAGTCCAACGAGGGCTCAGGATGTTCGGGAACAGTTAGGGGATCAGATTGACTTTATTCTCGATGGAGGCCCCTGTGAAGTGGGGGTGGAGTCGACCATCCTCTCTTTTGCCGAAGAAAAACCAAAGCTGTTAAGACCAGGAGGAATTCCACTTGAAGAGATCGAGTCGATTATCGGAAAAGTAGGACTCGAGGTCAGTCACCATAAAAAGCCCACTGCTCCTGGAATGCTTCCGAGGCATTATGCTCCACGAACACCAATTTTACTCGATTGGAAAGACGAGATAAAGGAGAATCTAAGAGATAAAAGGATAGGACTTCTTGCCTTTAAGGAACCAAACTCGCTTACCCACTTTTCTCATATTGAAGTTCTTTCAAAGAATGGGGATTTAAGAGAGGCAGCAGCAAATCTCTTTTCAGCCATAAGACGTCTCGATAATTTAGGTTTGGATCTCATTTTGGCAGAACCCGTTCCGGAGGTGGGTCTCGGACGGGCGATCATGGACCGTCTCCGCCGGGCCAGCCACAAGGAGCCATAAATTAATGAAAAAATTTTTTATCACCCTCTTCATTCTCCTTTCACCTTTTGCCATTGACCTTTCCCCTTCTTTGGGATTCCCTGCCGAGGATGTTCAATTAGTGGTGGATGAGCAATATTTTCAGATAGCCAAGAAGATGATTCAAGAAGCGAAGTCCTCTATCCTGATCATGATGTTTGAAATGGGATACTATGAGAAGCATCCCAATACCCCCTCCAATCTCCTCATTCGAGAACTCATCGAGGCAAAGAAAAGAGGGGTTCGGGTAGAGGTCATCTTAGAGATTAGAGAGGGAAAAGATAGAACCTCGGAAAGGAATCAACAAACCGGAAAGCTCTTATCCGAGAGTGGGGTGCAGGTAATTTTTGATTCTCTTTTAAAAACGACCCACGCGAAGGGAATGGTCGTGGATGGAGAACTCGCCCTCATTGGAAGCACCAATTGGACCTATTATGCACTGACGAACAACCATGAAGTTTCGGTTTTAATCCGATCTAAGGAGTTTGCTAAAGCATTCACAGATTACTTCAACCAGGTTAAGGCAAAAGGCAGTCCATTTCAAAAAAAATGATTGAATCAATGGTTTGGACCCAATATCCCAATATTCCATCATTCCAGACTTCCGAAAATTCTTATGCTTGTTGACTCCCATGCCCACCTTGAAATGCCCGAGTTTAAAAAAGATCTCGAGGAGGTCATCCAGAGAGCTAAAGACTCAGGGATCCAATATATCTTCACGGTAGGGACAGAGAAAGCGGATTGGAATCAAACGCTTGACATTTCCCATCGGTATTCTTCTCTCTATGCCATCTTAGGGATTCATCCCCACCATGCCAAGAAGATTGACCCTGAAACCTATTCGATCCTGAGAGATCTCTGTAAGGATGAGAAAGTTAAAGCGGTGGGTGAAATCGGATTGGATTTTTTTAGGAATCTCTCTCCCAAAGAGGTTCAACTCAGGAGATTTAGAGAGCAGATTGGATTGGCAAAGGAGTTAGGACTGCCCATTGTGGTTCACGATCGAGAGGCCCATCAGGAGACCCTGGAAATTCTTAAAAGCGAAGGGGCAGAGGAGTGTGGAGGGATTATCCACTGTTTTTCAGGAGACTATGAGATGGCAAAGGCCTGTATCGATATGGGGTTTTATATCTCTATCCCGGGTAGTATCACCTTTAAAAATGCAAGAGGATTGAGGGAGGTCGTAGAGAAGGCTCCCTTGGATGCGCTGCTTGTGGAGACGGATGCCCCCTTTCTGGCCCCTGAGCCCTTTCGGGGAAAAAGAAATGAGCCTGCCTTTGTTCGATATACAGTCCAGAAGATTTCAGAAGTAAAGAAGATCCCTTTTAATAGAGTAGCCGAAATTACTGGAGAGAATGCCCTAAAGGCTTTTAAAATAAAATCGAGCTAACGATTGGCTCAAGGAGGAGATGGAATGAAACCAGGGATCATTGTCGTCGATATGGTAAAAGATAATTTTAGGGAGAGTCCACGAAATCCCTTCTATCAAGAAGGAAAGGGAATTATCCCTAATCTTCAAACCCTTCTCAGAAAAGGTCGGGAAAAAGGATTCCCTATCATCTTTGCCTGTGATAGCTTTCTTAAAGAAGATTTTATTTTCAAAGGACGGATGAAGCCCCATTCCCTCAGAGGGACAGAGGGAGCAGAGGTCATTGAGGAGCTGAAACCCGAATCTACCGATTTGATTTTACATAAAAGACGTTTCAGCGCCTTTTTTAAAACGGATTTGGATCAAACCCTAAGAACCCTTGGAATAGATACCCTTTTGGTCACGGGGATAACCACAGAGGTCTGCGTTTTGATGACCGCCATGGATGCTCTATGCCATGATTTTTCCGTTATCCTTTTAGAGGATTGTTGTGCAAGCCGAAGCAGAGCGCTTCATCGATCCTGTCTCCATCTTTATCGAGATTCTGCCCTTTATCCATTATTAAGGATTCTCACTCTTGAAGAGGTTTTAAGGGAAATAGGGGCGTGAAGGAAAGGAAAGATGGAATAACGAAGAGTGGCGAGAAAGAGTCTATTGATGAATTTGGAAAGAGGCTATCTTCGAGAGTTTGAAAGAATCGACTAAAAAACTATTTATGGAAGTGACTGATCTTCTCCTAAAATTAATTCAAGAGTTAGATCGCCTTTGGGATCCTATCTATCCTTACCTCCAAAAACAGATCGTGGAACTCTACCGCAGATCAGACGGAGATCTCTTGGAGATGGGGCCTTTTTGTGGAGTCCTATTCAGTTTCATAGAACATGGAATCGGAGATTCGTTCACTATAGCCACTTTTCCAAAAGGGATGGGAGAGTTCTTCCTTGAAGAATCCCGTAAAAAAGGGGTAGAGAAAAGGATAACCATTCTTGAGACAGATTCTTCTTTAAGGGAGGTGGGGGAGCAAAAAGTAGATCTTGCCATCTTCCGGGGCGCTTTTTTCTTTCCCTCTTTGTTTAAAGTAGATTTTAGAGCTCTCGATAGGGTTCTAAAGCCTGGAGGAATGGCCTTTATAGGAGGAGGATTCGGGAAATTTACCCCTGATGAATTGATAAGAAGGATAGGGGAACGATCAAAGAAACTAAATATTGAGATCGGAAAGGTCGAGATCAGCGAGGATCAAATTTACGAGGAAATCAGGGAAAGCGATATAAAAGTAGATTTTAAAATGATTAAAGAAGGAGGCCTCTGGGTATGGATTAGAAAGTCCACGTTGTCTCTTGTCCCATAAGAAAGAATAGGAAGGGGGTGTGTATTCGAAGATTGATAAGGGGTTGAAATAATTGGTGCCGGAGGTCGGATTCGAACCGACACGGGGTGTGAGCCCCGCGGGATTTTGAGTCCAAAAATGTCCAAATTTATAACCCCTTGATCTTTCGACTGGTTTCTCCTAATATATTGATATTACAAATATAATTCTATTTTATCCTTAGTGTTATTTAGTTTATCTAAGTATTAGTTATTTTCACTTATTCTAGCACAATTTTAGCACAATCATTTGGTATCAATTGTCCTATTTAATTGAGCCTTTAAAGAAATAACTTTTTCTTCTTCCTAATCAATATTAATTTGAAGCTCCCCGATTCATGGAAGCTGTTTTCTGTTTTATTCGGTTGAAGGATTTCACCCATCCCCATCTTCTATCTTTTTCAATTAAAATTTCTCCTAAAATCCTTATTTTATTGGATAGAACCCTTATACTTTCTACTTAGCTCGGGATCCAGTGCAATGTCTCTTACGGTCTTCGAATCAAGGTCAACTTCAAAATACCAACCTCTCTTTCTATCTTTAATCCTATCTTCTTCGGTTTGATATAGATAAGAAACAAAATAGAGAGAATCTATATAGTGATAAAAATATTTCATTATACTTGACATTTTATCTATTTCTTTATCAATTTCATCTATGACTCTTTTGGCCTCTTCAGACAGATCTTTGGCTTTAATCATACCCTTACCCCTTGGGAGTAGATAAAACTGAATTGAAACAAATTCTTCTTTGAGCCTCTTTATCCTTTGCGAAAAGTACTTAGGATCGTTTTCGATGAGTAATTCCGATGCTGGACTCCCATCAGCCAAAAACCCCAAATCCTTTAACTTAATTAGTCCTTTTTTTATCTTCTCCATTGACCCCTTAAAATCTTCCATCACTTTTAAACCGTGTTTTTCTAAATCAAAAACTTGTCCGGCATGAATCGCCTTCTCAGCTTTCCAACCAATAAGCTTTACATCCCCTTTAATCTTTTCCGAAAGATTTTGGATATCTCCGTAAAGGTCCGGATTCCCTCTCGTATATTTTTTAGCCAATTCAATGGCCTGTTCCTTCCTTTCCATTTCTTCTTCAAAATATCTCTTGATCTCTTTTTCAGGAGGTTCTACAGGAAATCTATCAAGAACAATCGATTTATAACGATAAAAAGCAGTGAATTGATAGACAAGAAAAAGAAAGATCGCTATCGCCACGGCCAACATCGATATAATAATAATCTTATCCCTTGTCCCCATGGTATTTAACCCTCTTTGGAATTTTAAAATTTAATATCGAGACAAAAATATATTTTAACTTACTCCCACCTTTTGAAATTTTATTTTAATTATTAAAAAATTTCAAGAAAATTTTAATGGATTTGTAATCCCTCATTCAGAAGTTGGGAATAAACCCGAGAGGGGTATTGGAGAAACCCATGGTGCGGCTACCTTATTCTATGGGTTTCGGAAATACTCCTGTCGGGCTTAAATTTATTTCCACCCTTCAGTGAGGGGTTACATGGATTTAGGATTCAAGCCTCGTCTACCATAGGGATTGGATTTACCCTATAAAGGAGGGAAATCTTGCGTCGAGGAAAAAATATTGTTATAAAAACATGGGGTTTAATCTTTTAGGCTTGCCAATGCATAAATTCCTACATCTTTTAATTCTTTTTTTATTCTTAGGACCACTTTCTTCAACCTTTCCACAGCAGCTTCAAGAGGAATTTCCTGTCCCTCCCCCTCCTTTTTCTGAGGGAATCTATCCCTGTAGTCAATGCCACGCCTCCATGGAAATTAATCGAAAAAAAAGAATCCTAAATGAACATACTCATATAAAACTTCGTCACGCGGAGACATTGAGATGGTGTTTGGATTGCCACAGTCCCGGTAATAGAGATAAATTAAGGCTCTACAGTGGAGAGCTTATCGATTTTGAAAGAAGTTACCTTCTTTGTGGGGAATGCCATGGGAATGTATTCAAGGATTGGAAGGCTGGGATCCATGGGAAAAGACAGGGGTACTTTACAGGAGGAAAAAGGACCTATCTCCTATGCGTGCATTGCCATGATGCCCATTCGCCTCAGATAAAACCCATTAAACCCGAACCTCCACCATTTGCTCCAAAGGATAAAAGAAATGTTAGATAGATTCTTAACAAGAAGGACATTCCTTCATCGTATCTCGATGGTCGTGCTAGGCAGTCTTTGTATGCCATTTCTTTCTTCATGCGGAAAAGAGAGGGCAGAAGATTTTCTTCAAAAACACTTCCTTGAGATGACGACTGAAGAAAAAGAGATCCTCATCAACCGCTTGGAAGAAAGATATTTTAAAAAATATGGGAAGAAATTTAATCTAAGCATTCAAGAGGCCATCCCAAATACACTCTGGGGATATGGGCTGGACCTCTCACGATGCATTGGATGCAGAAGGTGCGTTTATGGCTGCGTGGAAGAGAATAACTGCTCTCGTGAGAAACCTCAATCCCAATGGATTCGTGTCATTCGTTTAAAAAAGGGTAGCCTCATTAACCTCGAGAATTCGGAACATTATTATAACCCAGATACCGTCCCCGAAAAGGATTTTATTTACATACCTGTTCAATGCCAACAATGTGAGAACCCGCCATGTGTGAAAGTGTGCCCTGTTCATGCCACATGGAAAGAACCCGACGGAATGATTGTAGTAGATTATAATTGGTGTATAGGATGTAGATACTGTATCACAGCCTGTCCTTATAGAGGGAGAGTCTTCAATTGGGCAGATCCAAATGTTCCTACCGATAAATGGAATCTTTCGATTCATTATCTTGGAAATCGGCCGAGAATGAGAAATATTGTCGAAAAATGTACATTCTGTGTCCAACGCGTAAGAAGGGGCCGATATCCTGCCTGTGTGGAGGTATGTCCTACTGGGTCTCGGAAATTTGGAAACCTTCTTGACCCCCAGAGCGAGATAAGATATGTTATCCAAAATAAAAGAACATTCAGGTTGAAGGAGGATTTAAATACCGAACCAAAATTTTACTACTTTTTTGAGGCCTAAAAATATGCCTTCATTCCAAGAAACAGCTAAAGAAACTTGGCGATTCTATCGAAAAACCTTGACCCTTGTTTTCACAGGATCGAAAGAATATTATCTTTGGTGTATACTCCTTCTTTGCATTATGGGAATAGGTTTTTTATGCTATTTACCCCAACTTCAAATTGGCCTAATCACGACAAACATGAGGGATCAGGTGGCTTGGGGGCTCTATATTTCAAACTTCACATATCTGGTAGGAGTTGCTGCAGCAGCCGTTTTGCTTGTGGTCCCAGCTTATATCTACCAATTTGGACCAATTAAAGAGATTGTGGTTCTTGGTGAACTATTCGCAGCTTCCTCCATCATTATGGCCCTGCTTTTTGTGATTGTGGATTTAGGGAGGGTTGATCGATTCTGGCATATGATTCCTTGGATTGGCAAGATGAATCTTCCAAGCTCTCTTCTTGCATGGGACGTAATTGTTCTTAATGTCTATCTCTTATTAAATCTTATTATCCCTATTTATCTTCTGGTTAAGACCTACTATGGGAAAGAACCTAATAAAAAGTTTATCGTTCCTCTTATTCTCTTCTCCATCCCGATGGCCGTTACGATTCATACGGTGACGGCTTTTATTTATAATGGACTTCCTGCCCGACCTTTTTGGAATGCCTCTATCTTAGCCCCGAGGTTTCTTGCAAGTGCCTTCTGTTCCGGGCCTGCTATTATCATTATTGTCTTTCAGATTCTCAGAGAGTATACTTTTATTAAAGTAGAAGATAGGGCCCTCTTTAAGATCGCTGAACTGATGGCCTATGCCATGTTCCTTAACCTCTTTTTCCTTATCTCAGAAATGTTTAAGGAGTATTATTCCAATACGGTTCATATTGCCTCTCTTAAATACCTTTACGAAGGGCTTCATGGTCATAATCTCTTGGTTCCATGGATCTGGGTAGGAACGATTATGAACCTCATTGCCTTTGTTCTATTTCTTTTCCCAGCTACCCGACAAAGACTGAGTACGCTCAATATAGGCTGTATTCTTATTATCGCTGGAGTCTGGATTGAAAAAGGACCAGGACTCATCATCCCTGGATTTATCCCTGACCCTTTGGGTGAGATCTATGAGTATATTCCAAACTTCAGAGAACTTTTTATCTCGTTTGGAATTTGGGCCACAGGATTCCTCATCTTTACTCTTCTAATGAAAGTGGCCATCCCTATTGCCAGTGGAGAATTTAGTCATGTAAAATATATGGAAGAAAAAAACTTCTTAGATCCCGTTAAAGATGGAATGCTTCAAAAACAATAGGCTCAATAAATTTTCATGGATGGTTTAAGGGGGGACATCATGGTCAAAGAAGCAGGTTAAAAAGATAAAAACAACTTTTTAATATTTAGCTACTATTAAGGATTTTCGGATGAAGAGATTAATCCCCTTTCTGTTTGGCTTTTTGGCCGGTGCCCTTCTTCTTCTTTTCATCCATCTTACCCCAAATTCTAAAGCGAACCAACCTATCTTATTTAATCATAAAAAACATATCGAACAAGGCATTGAATGTATCTCATGCCATCCCCATTTTAAAACGGAAACCTTCTCAGGATTACCAGATGTAGGGGTTTGTATCGAATGTCATAAGGACCCTTTAACAGCAAGCAAGGAAGAGGAGAAGGTTCGAATATTTTATCAACAAAAGAAAAAGATCCAATGGAAAAGGATCTATGAACAACCCGATCATGTCTTCTTTTCCCATCGACGTCACGTTCTCTTAGGAAAGATGGATTGCAAGGATTGTCATGGAGAAATAGAAAGAATGGAAAGACCTCCCTCCAGGCCTTGGGTCAAGATGACAATGAAATGGTGTATGGATTGCCATCTCAATAAGAAAGTTACCAATGACTGTATGGCCTGCCATGTATGAAACATGGAATGATGGAAGGATGGAATAATGGGAAAATGGTGATTGAAAATAAATAATCATTTCCTTATTTTTGGGGCCCATCATTCCATTATTCCAATATTCCATTCTTCCAATTGGGTCTGGGTAGGTTATGAAGTTCAATCGTCGTGATTTTCTGAAGATGGGAGGAGGAGCAGGGATAGCCATAGCCTTAGGAGGAGGATTATGGAATTGGACTCAGTCTCCCTCCCCCTTGAAGACCAATCCTCCTGGAGTTGAAAGATGGGTTCCTACAGTCTGCGGTCAATGTATGGGGGGATGTGGGATTTTAGTCAGAGTGATTGATGGGTGGGCTACAAATATTACAGGGAATCCCCTTCATCCGGTCAATCGAGGGACTTTATGTCCAAAAGGGATTGCAGGCCTTCAAGGACTTTACGATCCCGACCGAATCAGATCTCCTCTCAAGAGGGTAGGAAAAAGAGGAGAGGGGCGTTGGCAACCTATTGTCTGGGAAGAGGCTCTCCAAAGAGTAACGGACCTATTAAAAGACCTTCGGAAAAATGCGGAACCTCACAGACTGGTAGTCTTGGGAGGACGATATAGAGGATTGATGAGACTTCTCTGGGAACGTTTTATGGAAGCTTATGGCTCTCCCAACTATATTGACAATCAATTCCGCTGGGAGGGGATGCCTATGGAAGGGCTCTTTCTTACTCAGGCGCTCCATCAATCTCCTATTTACGATTTTGAGAATGCCCAATATATTCTCTCTTTTGGTGTTCCGTTACTGGATTCCTATTGGTTTCCCATCCATGCCCTCAAGGCTTTTGGCCACTTTAGGAGAGGAAGAGTGGGCCAGAGAGGGAGATTGGTTCAAATTGAATGTCGACTTTCTATCACTGGAATTAAAGCAGATGAATGGATTCCTATTCGACCAGGAACTGAAGGACTTTTAGCTTTAGGCATAGCCCATATGCTCATCAAAGAAGGGCTTTACCATAAGGAGTTTGTCTCTCAAAAAAGCTTTGGATTTGAATCCTGGATTGACCCTGAAGGGAAACCCCATTTAGGGTTTAAAGAATTTGTCCTCTCAGAATTTCCTCCCCGTAGGGTATTTGAAAAAACAGGAGTCCCCGTTGAGACCATTATTCGTTTGGCAAGGGAATTTGCCGAGAATCAACCCTCCCTGGCAATTGGTTATAGAGATCGTCCTTTCCACCAAATGGCAGTGGCTGCCCTCAACGGCCTCGTTGGAGGAATAGATCGACCAGGTGGCCTTCTTATTCCTAAGTCCATTCCATTTCAACCCTTTCCTCCGGTCATTAAGGATCGCCTAGCCCAAAAAGGTCGTGAGATGGAAAGGATTGATGAGGGTCTTTCGAAAGTGTTTCAAATAGATCGTCCCTATCTCTTTGCAAAAAACTCGGTTTCCGGATCTCCTTATCGACCCGAAGTCCTATTCCTTTATTATACAAATCCCCTCTTTTCCAATCCTCATCCTGAAATTTTTCGTAAGGCATTAGATCAAATCCCTTATATTGTTAGTTTTTCCCCTTATATGGATGACTCTACTCAATATGCGGATCTCGTTCTCCCAGACCATACTCCCTTAGAACGATGGCAGGATGATCCTATGTTTTTAAACAGTGGTGTACCTGTTCTTGGAATTAGACAACCTTCGATTGCTCCTCTCTATCAAACAAGGGCTACCGGGGATGTTCTCATCACCATAGCTAAAAAATTGGGTAATGAGATTCAAAAGGCCTTTCCCTGGAAAGACTTTGAGGATCTCCTTCTCTATGGACTTCGAGGAATCTTTGACTCGAGACGAGGAGATGTTTTTGGTCTCGAATTTGACGAATCCTGGATCCGGATCCTCCAGAGAGGGGGATGGTGGGACCCTTCTTATAAGTCTTTCGAAGAGTTTTGGAGGTTACTAAAAGAAAGAGGGGGATGGTGGGATCCTCTTTATGATTTTGGAGAGTGGGAACGTCTCTTTAAGACCCCCTCAAAAAAATTTGAATTCTTTGCCCGAGGATTAAAGAAGGTTCTCTCTTTGAAGGAAAAGGAAGATTCCTTTTTTCTCCCTCACTGGGAGGATAAGAAAAAGGAAGGAGAAAAGGACTATCCCTTTCAACTCCACATCTTTAAAACGATGAGCCTTGGAGGAGGAAGAAATGCTAACCAGCCATGGCTTCAAGAGATTGCTGGTCCCCATCTATTTGAACGATGGACGACATGGATAGAAATCAATCCAAAAACAGCTATGGAATTGGGAATAACCGATGGAGATTGGATATGGATTGAATCTCCTTTTGGCAAGATAAAAGGGAAAGCCAGGTTATATAAAGGGGCCATGCCACAAGTGGTGAGCATTCCTTTTGGGTTAGGCCATCGATCTGGAGGACGATGGGCTGAGCGGATAGGGGAGAATCCCTACCACCTTTTAGGGTTGGAGTTAGATCCTCTTACGGGCCAACCTCTGCAGGAATCCATTGGTGTGAAAATTTATAAGGCATAGATCCTTAAATCATGGGAAAAGGGAAAATGCATAAATGGGGAATGGTGATTGACTTAGATCGATGCACAGCCTGTCAGGCGTGTGTGGTTGCCTGTCATTCAGAAAATAATATTGCATTGATTGGCCCTGAGGAGTCAGCCAAAGGTCGAACCATTCACTGGATTGAGCTGATTCCCTATTTCGAAGGGGAATATCCTCATATTAAAGCAAGATTAATCCCAAGACTCTGTATGCATTGTGAGCATCCCCCTTGTACCAAGGTGTGCCCCGTTTATGCGACCTATCTCAATGAAGAAGGGATCGTTACGCAGATCAATTACCGATGTATTGGGTGTCGATATTGTACTACTGCCTGTCCTTATACGGTTAAATATTTCAACTGGTATGCCCCTAAATGGCCAAAGGAGATGAAAGGATCACTAAATCGAGATGTCTCTATTCGAACTAAAGGGGTGGTAGAGAAATGTACCTTTTGCCACCATCGCCTTCTTAAGGCAAGGGAAAAAGCAAAGGTTGAAGGCAGGGATTTACTCCCCGAGGACTACATCCCTGCTTGTGTCCAGGCCTGTCCCAGTGGGGCCATGTTCTTTGGCGATCTGAACGATCCTTTTAGCACGGTTTCCAAACTCTCTCGAGAAAGAAGGGCTTTCCGATTGATGGAAGATCTTGGGACAGAGCCAAAAGTCTATTATCTATCGGAAGGGGTATAATGGAGAAAACCCATTATAATAGAACAGAAGATGAAATTTTATTTAATTCTATTGAAAGGACAGGGAGGTCTTTTTGCCTTACGCTCTTCATTCTTGTCGCGATCATCCTATGGGCGATTTATGCCTATCAGTTTCAATATCGAGAAGGTCTTGGAGTAACAGGTCTGGCAAGACCCATCTTCTGGGGGGTCTATATCACGAATTTTGTTTTTTTTATAGGAATCAGCCATGCGGGGACATTGATCTCTGCTATTTTAAGATTAGCCAAAGCAGAATGGCGCCGTTCGATTACCCGCTCTGCGGAAGTCATCACTGTGTTAGTCCTCTTCTTTGGGGTTGGAAATATTCTGATGGACTTAGGGAGACCGGATCGAATGTTCAACATTATCAAATATTCTCAATTTCGATCTCCTTTGTTATGGGATGTGTCAAGTATCACAGTCTATCTCACAGCAAGTTCTATTTATCTCTACCTTCCACTCATCCCCGATATTGCCCTTCTAAGAGATCGGGGCAAAAAGCGGCCATGGCTCTATCGAATTTTAGCCTTAGGATGGAGGGGGACAGAGAGACAGCATCGTCTTCTTGAAAAGGCAATCTCTGTTATGGCGATCCTCGTCATCCCTGTAGCCGTCTCTGTTCACACCGTCGTCTCCTTTGTTTTTGCTATGACCATCCAGCCCATGTGGCATAGCGCAATCTTTGGTCCTTATTTTGTCGCCGGGGCAATCTTTTCCGGCATTGCTGCTCTTATTGTGGCGATGAACGTGATCCGCAAAGTCTATCATCTGGAAGAATACCTCAGACCCGTTCATTTCAATCATCTTGGAATTCTCCTTTTAGTCATGACATTGCTTTGGTTCTATTTTACTTTCACTGAGTATTTAACCACCTATTATGGTGGGGAACCCATTCACATGACCATCTTCTGGATGAAGTTGACTGGCAGATTCGCTCCCTACTTTTGGGGAATGGTTTTATTCTGTTTCGTCATCCCTCTTCCTATTTTAAGCTTTAAAAAGATGCGTACCCCTTTCGGAACATTGATCGCCTCTATCTCTGTCATCATTGGGATGTGGTTAGAACGCTATGTGATTGTTATCCCCACGCTCACCAACCCAAGACTTCCCAATGAAATGGTTCGTTACTTTCCAACTTGGATCGAATGGTCTATGTTCGCTGGATGTATCGCTTTTTTCATTCTCCTCTACATGCTCTTTACGAAATTGTTTCCCATCGTCTCCATTTGGGAGGTCAGAGAAGGGAGAGAAAAATCTTTGGCCGAGATTCAGGAAAGGATTCGAACCTATCTACCAGGTCTTGGAGCGGAGTGAAGGTTTTAGCTTAAAGGACAGGACTTTTGGGTTAAGGTAAGGTCGGGATGAGAACCGTTCAATAAGGAGTTTTTATAAGAGGGTCACATGAAAAGAATTATCCTTTGTGTTGGATTGGCCTGGTTCTTAATAAAGTCATCGATTCTTGGACAGACTCTTCTTCCTGAAAATCCGGCCAAAGGATCACGCCTCTTTGTGAGTAAGGGTTGTGTTAAATGTCATGCCCTCAAAGGAGAAGGAGGGAAAATAGGGCCGGATCTTGGGAAGATCGATTTAGGAGAGACTCAATTAGACCTGGCTATAAAAATCTGGAATCATATTCCTTCCATGGTTCTTAGCATGGAGCGAGTAAGGATGGTTAAACCCGAAATAAATGGGCAAGAGTTTATAGAAATTTCAGCTTTTCTTTATTTTCTAAGATTCTTCGATGAGCCTGGAAACGCTACTCGAGGGAGAGGTCTTTATATCGAAAAAGGGTGCGTTCAATGTCACCCTTTTATAGGGAGAGGAAAGCAAGGAGAACCAAGCCTCGCTCTCATGCCTCAAAACCTCTCTCCTGTCTTTCTGAGCCAGGTCCTCTGGAATCATGGGCCAGACATGATTGCCCGAATGGTTCAATTAGGAATGAAATGGCCTGAATTTAACGGTACGGAGATGATGGATCTTTTAGAATTTATCAAAACTAATGCTAAAGGAGCAAAAGAGGCTGCCTTCATTATTCCAGGCAATCCCAGGAAGGGGAGACAGATTTTTACAAACAAAGGATGTTTCCAATGCCATACCATTCGAGGAGAGGGGAAAAAGGAAGGGAGTGATCTTGGGAAGAAAGCAAAAAATTTTTATAAAACTCTAACCCAGATTGCATCCAGTATGTGGAATAAAGGGCCAATGGTTTTGGCAAAGATGGCTCAAACATCTCAGGGTATTCCACGGTTTACGCCAGAGGAAATGGCTGATCTTTTAGCCTTTCTCTATTTTCTCCATTTCATTGATGAGCCTGGAAATCCCGGTATAGGGAAGAGATTATTCTTAGATAAAGGATGTGCTAAGTGCCATTTCATGGAGGGAAAGCCAGGGGAATGGATGTCTATCGATCTTTCTAAATATCAGGGAAAAACCCAAATGGAGATCATTGCCAGTATCTGGAATCACAGTACTGAAATTCAGAAAGCAGCTCAAGAAAAAGGATTTCAATGGCCTCAGTTCAATCGGGGAGAGGCTTCAGATCTCCTTGAATATATTCGTTCGGCAAAGAAAAGGTTTTAAGTTTCAAAACAATTTTTATTCCCTATGAGGAGATCGTCCTCCTTTAGGTAAGGATGAAAAGGTTAAAAGAAAAGGGGTGACAATGAAGAAACCCATGAAATACGTAATCCTCGTTTTTCTTTTTATCGGTTTCCTTCTCTTTAACCGAGCCCTTATAAAACCGGCTGAAAAAGGATCGGAGGGTTTTATTTCAGGAGAGGTAAAAGAAGGATGGAAAGTCTTCTCTAAGAAAAAATGTAATGCTTGTCATTCTATCTGGGGGGAAGGGGGAAAGGGAGGGCCTGATTTGGGTAATCTTCCAGAGGTCTATAAAACTCCATCCCAATTGGCTGCGCTGATTTGGAATCACGGACCTCTCATGTGGGGGAGAATGGGTATCCAAAAGATTCCTTATCAAAAAATGGATAAAAAAGAGATGGCAAATCTATTTGCCTTCCTTTACTTCATTCGATACATGGAGGAACCTGGAAACCCTATAAAAGGGAAGAGAGTCTTTGAAACTATAGGGTGCGTAAAATGCCATCCACTTAAAGAGGGGTTAAAAGAAGATCTAAGACGGTGGGCCATATATGTGAATCCAATTTTATGGGCCCAAATGATGTGGAATCACGCCCCCCAGATGGAAAAAGAGATGAGAGTGAAAGAGATGCAATGGGCTAAATTCAAAGGTAACGAAATGGTCGATCTTATAGCCTATATTAGGAGTCTCAATCCAGGAGTAGAAAAAGTTCATCTCTCTTTAGGGAATCCCGATACGGGAGAGATCATTTTTAAAAGAAAAGGATGCTTTGAATGTCACCGATCTGAGGGAAAACTCGATCTCTCAAAAATAAGAGAGTTCCCAAGCACGATTGCTCAACTCAGTGGGGCCATGTGGAATCACTTTCCTGAGATGTGGAAAGAAATTGAAAAAAGGGGAATGATCCGACCCATTCTTTCCGCTCAGGAAATGGCCGATTTAGTCGCCTATCTATTTTCAATTCAATATTTTGATCCTCCAGGAGATGGGGCTCGGGGAAAGGCGGTTTTTATGAAAAAAAGATGCGATCTCTGTCACTTAAGGGAAGGAAGGGGACCTGACCTAACAAAACTAAAGGAACGTTTTACTCCTATTTCAATGGCTCAAACCCTATGGAATCATGGGCCTAAGATGGGGGAGGAGATGAGCAGAGCTAAAATCCCATGGCAGACCATCGATCCACAGGAACTTGTAGATCTCCTGGAATATTTAAACCGAGGAAAACCCTGAGGATTCTATTTGCTTTGGAGGAAGAAATGATCTCTTTAGAATGGCTTAAGAGGACGGAACTTTTTAATGGTTTAATGGATTCTCAGCTCGAGGCCCTATTATCCCGATCCATCCTCAAATCCTATTCTGAAGGAACCACTCTATTTCTTCAGGGTGAGGAAGCCAATTCCCTTTTCATATTAATTAAGGGGCTTATTGAACTCACTATAAAAACAAAAGAACAGACCCAATTCGTAGCTTCTAAAATAGAAAAGGAAGGAGCCGTCTTTGGAACGGCATCTCTCATGGAACCTTTCCAATACAATGTTTCAGCTACCTGCTTAAAGCCTTCTGAGGTTTTAATGATTAATGCAAAGTGGCTGAGGGAGAGGATGATGGAAGATCCGATGATGGGATTGGAGATCATGAAAAAATTAGCCGCTCTCTATTTTAGTCGTCTAAACACCTTACGCGTAGGGATTTCGAATTTCATCAAGGAATTCAAGGGATAAACCTTATGAAAAAAAATCATTCAGGACGTTTTCGGATTCGGATACCTGATCGGACCTGGTACAAAGAGAATATCGGGTGTGAGAACGCCTGCCCTGTAAACACAAGGGCTTCTCGATATATTTCGGCTATTTCCCATGGCGATTATGATCGAGCATTTCAGAGTTTTTATGTTCTTCATTTCGTTGTGTTTCCTTTTCTTACTGCAGTTCTTATGGCGATTCATTTCTGGAGAGTTAGGAAGGATGGAGGAATCTCTGATCCCCTTTAAAATTTTGAATCTTTTAATTTTGAATCTTGAAAATTGAATTTATAATTTGGAGGCATGAATGGAAGATCAAAAAGATAAAATATTTTTAAAAGATCCAAATAAAATCTATGGGCTTATGGAAATTGTAGATGGAACCTCTCCGATAGTCGAAAAAAAGGCACCATGGTATTTTACAGGTATCTAGGAACTAATTCATTACACAACAAAACCAATCATTCCTACGATCATTATCCCTCTGCTACTCATTTTGTGGCTTCTCTCAATTCCTTATATAGATAGAAAACCAAAAATATCTATTGGATCTTATTTAAATAGAATATTTGTAGGTGGTGAGAAGCGAAAGATACTCGTTATTCTTTTTACTGCCTTTATTTTTGGAGCGCTTATTTTTACGATTATAGGCTCCCTATTCCGAGGGGAAAACTGGAGTTTAGTTTTACCATGGGAATAATATTTTTTATTGTAAAATGGAGTTTCCTATGGATACCAAATCAGATTCCGGAAAAGCAATCTCTCGAAGAAAATTGATTGGTTATGCATGGATTGGAGCCGTTGCAGTCGTTATTGGGGAACTTATCGCAGGCACATTTGCGTTTCTTTGGCCTAAAAAGAAAGAAGGTAAAGGGGAAAAGATCTTTATAGCAGGAAAAGTCAATGACTTTAAAGTTGGCGATATCATTTATTTTCGTAAGGAAAGGGTATATGTTGAAAGATTGGAGCAGGATTTTATTGCTTTTTCAGCGATATGTACACACCTTAAATGCATTGTGAATTGGAATGGAGTGGGAAAGATGTTTGAGTGTCCATGCCATGGTGCCAAGTTCAATCGAAATGGAGAAGTGTTAGAGGGCCCCCCTCCACGACCGCTGGATTTATTAAAACTTCAGATTGTGGAAGAGAAGATTGTTGTTAATTTCAAAGAGCCTATCGAGAGAAAAAGATTTGAACCTTCCCAAATTTTAAAGGGATAGATAAAATGGAGAAGAAGATATTCTTAGCAACAGTTCTTACTATTGCCATTGCAATTTATCTTAAGGTCTATTGGTTACTTGAACCTCGAAGGGTTAAGGTTGAAGCTGAACGGATGAGAACTTTAGCCGCTCAAAAGGATAAAGCCCTCTATATGACCCATTGTGCAAGCTGTCAAGGGGAATACCAAAAACAGGAATGATGGCCTTAGGGGACAAAGAGGGTGGTCCCTTAAACCCTGAACAGATTTACGACCTGGTTGCATTCATTCGAAGCTGGGAAAAGGAAGCTCCGAAGCTAAAAGAGGAATCATTTCAGAAGAAACGGCCATTCTTCACACAAGAAGAAGCAAGTTATGTAGGCTCAAAGTCATGTATCGAATGTCATGAAAGTATTAATAAAGCTCATATTGAGACATGGAGAGATTCGCCAATGGCAAAAAGAGCATTTTTTCATGTTCTTTCAGAAAAGGATAAAACAAAATGCACCCCCTGTCAGGCTACAAGATTTGATTCCGAAAAGAAGACTTTTACTGAAGAGAATGTTGGCTGTGAGGCCGTCACGGCCCTGGAGAAAAGTATCAGGATATGATGGCGGGTAAAGCCCCAGAGGAGGGTGGAAAGATTGCAAGAGAAAATGTCCTTAAGGCTTGTACTCGCTGTCATAAGACTCATATTTCGAAAAAAGACCACATAGAATTAGCAAGAAAAGGCCTAATCCCTTACCCATAAAAAATTTCTGATTCTTTCACACCTGCAATTTTTACTCACCTGTTATGGATTAAAAGAGATTTTTTCTTTGAATTCCGGAGTAAGGATGATTTTACCTTCTCGGTCAATGATCAAACAATTGATTCCTTCTTTTTTCAATGGATCAAAGGGAAAGGGTTTAAAGATAGAACTTTCAAAATATCTTGAATAAACCCTGAACCTTTAATATTACCTTCTTCTCCAATACATCATAAATTACCCTTGACCCATTACCTACCTTAATGCTACCATCTTTAATAACTACTCTATCCCGTTTCTTAAGTTGATTAGTTAGTCTTATAATGGTTAAAGGCAAAAATGAGCTTGGAAAGTTTTTTTCTTCTACCCCCTTCACCAAAGGAGTGAAACGAAGTATATGCAGCCAAGGAAAAATAGGAGAAAATGAACATGGTGGATTTAAATTTCATAAGCCATAACATGGGAAGTGTCCCTATTTTCCCATGTTTATTGAAGGTGAAAGATGAAAACAGTTGAAGAGATAAAAAAAACCTTAGAGAGTTTAAATCAAGAGGTAAGAAAAAAATATAAGGCAGAGGTGATAGGAATATTTGGTTCTTATGTGCAGGGTAAACAAAAAAAGAAAAGTGACCTTGATGTTCTCGTAAAATTTCATGAAGGAGCAACACTTTTTGAACTTATTGGTCTTTCCATTTTTCTTGAGGAAAAACTTGGCATTAAGAAAGTTGATGTAATTCCTTATGACGCGGTAAGAGAAGAAATCAGGGATAGAATTTTTAAGGAGGCAGTTTACCTGTGATGGATAGGGATATAAAACTTTATCTGAAAGATATATTGGAAGCAATGGAAGCAATTGAAAAATTCGTTAAAAATCAGTCTTGTCCAAATTAAGTTTTGAAGTTGAGCCCTGATTTGGTATATAAAGTTAGCAGGAAAGATAGTTAAACCAAAGGAGGGCTCAACCATGAATAAGTTTTGTAGCATATTTAGCCAAATTTTACAATTGTTTCCTCGTTTCGAATTCCAGCAGTTAGTTAAAGAAACGAGGGCTGAA